>Ga0310811_10003315_pt1 | contig 20231 bp, 19 predicted proteins | sample YCmetagenome_FD_207642 | JGI IMG/M metagenome (GOLD analysis project Ga0310811, IMG submission 207642) | Soil microbial communities from experimental microcosm in Duke University, North Carolina, United States - YC | ecosystem: Engineered > Artificial ecosystem > Soil microcosm > Unclassified ...
GGCCTCGCCGTGCACGCGCATGGCGGTGACAGCCAGGGTGTAGGCCGTCTCGGAGGCGTGGAGCTTGGCCATGCCGGCCTCGAGGTCGCAGCGCTCGCGCCGGTCCTTCAGGCCGGCCGCCCAGTAGGTGATGAGCCGGGCCGCCTGCACGCCGGTGGCGAGATCGGCCAGGGCGGGCGCCGGCGTCGCGGCGGCCCGCGCGCGGACGAGCGCGTCCTCGTAGGCGGCCTGGGCCACGCCCACGCAGCGCGCAGCGATGTTGATGCGACCCGTCTCCAGGCCGCTCATCACCTGGCCGAAGCCGCGCCCCTCGACGCCGCCGATGAGGTTGTCGGCGGGAACGGGGAAATCCTCGAAGAGCAGCTCGACCGTGTCCACGCCCTTGTAGCCGAGCTTGGCCAGCGACTTCACCACGCGGAAGCCGGGATGACCCTTCTCGACGACGAAGCAGGACATCCCGCGATGGCGCGGCGTCGCGGCCGGATCGGTCACGGCCAGCAGTGCCAGGGCGTGGCCCTCGCGGCCGTTGGTGATGAACATCTTGCTGCCGTTGAGCACGTAGCGATCCCCGTCCCGCCGCGCGGTGGTGCGGATCGCCTGCACGTCGGAGCCGGCGTGCGGCTCGGTGAGGCAGAGGCCGCCGCGGATCTCGCCCGCCGCGTAGCGGGGCAGGAAGCGGCGGCGCTGGGCCTCGGTGCCGTGCTGCAGCACGATGAGCGTGTTCATCGTGTGGCTGTTGATGACGCCGGCCAGCGACATCCAGCCCCGGCACAGCTCCTCGATGATCCGCGCGTAGGTCAGCACGTCGAGCCCGAGGCCGCCATACTCGCCGGGGATGAGCGCGCCGAACAGACCGAGGGCCTGCAGGCGCGCGACGAGGGAGTGCGGATAGGCGTCGGCATGCTCGAGCGCGCTCGCCACGGGCCGCACCTCGTCGTCGACGAAGCGGCGCACGAGCGTCACGATCGGCGGGGCCATTCCGTGGCGATAGTACAATGAATCCGCGGATGGCTCTGGACGACGTCGTGCTGTGGATGCAGCACGGGCTGGATCGGCTCGTGCGTCGGTGCCGACTCGGTCGCGCGCCCGCCTCCGGGCGGCGGCGGCTGCTCGTCGTGCAGATCGACGGCCTCTCGCTGCCGGTGCTCGAGCGTGGCCTCGCCGAGGGGCGCATGCCCTTCTTGAGAAAGCTGCTCCAGCGCGAGCGAGCCGTCCTGCACCCGATGTCCGTCGGTCTGCCGACCTCCACGCCCGCCTTCCAGATGGCGGCGATGTACGGCGTCGCGCCCGACATCCCCGGCTTCCACTATCACGACAAGCAGCGGCGGGCCGACGTGTACTTCCCGCGGGCGGGTGACGCCGCCCACGTCGAGAACACGCAGGCGGCGGGGCGCCGCGGCATCGTCAGCGGCGGCAGCACCTACGGGTGCATCTTCACGGGCGGGGCCGTCAACAGCCTGCTGACCTTCGCGATGCTCAAGCGCCCCTCGGGGGCCGGGCTCCTGCGCGCGCTGTCGGCAGCCCTCGTGCTGGCGTGGGTGTGGGTGAAGTGCAGCGTGATCTCCGTCGCCGCGCTGGGCCGGGCCCTGCTCGCGTTGCTCGCCGATCCCCTCGGCGCGCCGCGCGGGTGGAAGCTCCTCGCGCTGAAGATCGGCGTGTCGGTGTGGATCCGCCAGCTCTTCACCCTCTCGGTGGCGCGCGACGTGTACGCCGGCGCGCCGGCCATCTACGTCAACTTCCTCGACTACGACATCTTCGCGCACGCCTGGGGACCGCGGCACCGGCGCGCGCTGCGCGCCCTGCGTGCCGTCGATCGCTCGATCCAGCAGATCGCCCGGGCCGTCCGGCGCGTGCCCGAGCACGGCTACGACGTGTTCGTGCTGTCCGATCATGGTCAGGCGCTGTGCACGCCGTACGACACGCTGACCGGCGGCCGGCGCATCGAGCGCCATCTCTTCGACGATCTCCTGGCCCCGGCCGGTGCCCACGAGGTGGGGCCGACGGCGCCGACCGGGCGTCGCGTGGCCGGCGGGATCAAGGCCATCCGCAGCGGGCGGGAGCCCGGCCTCGTCCAGCGCTTCGTCAACTATCTCGAGGAGGACTTCCCGTGGCTGCTCGGCGAGCTGAAGGAGGCGCGCGAGCAGGGTGGCGTGCGTGTCATCGCCGCCGGGCCCAACGCCTTCGTCTACTTCCTCGACGAGCCCGAGCCGCTGGCCGCCGAGAAGATCGACGCGCGCTTCCCGGGACTGATCGACGAGATAGGACGCAGCACGGGGATCGGCTACGTGATGGTGCGCGCCGCCGGCGGGCCCCTCTGCGTCTGGCGCGGCAAGCGTTACCGGATGGAGGACCTCGGCGCGGGGCCGTTCGCCGGCCGCGCCGACCTGGCCCTGGTGCAGGAGGGGATCCGCAGCCTCATGGCGATGCGCTGCGCGGGGGACCTGGTGCTCTACGGCCTCGATGCGCCCGAGGGCAACGTGTCCTTCATCGCCGAGGCCGGCGCCCACGCCGGCCCGTCGACGGACGAGATGCACGCGTTCATCGTCACGCCCCAGGGCGTGACCCTGCCCGGGCCCATCAAGCACCCGCTGCAGCTCTATCCGATCTTCGCCCGCTACGGAGCGGGCGCGTGACGGCGGTGGTCGCGGCCAGCTACAACATCCACCGCGGTGTGGGCCTCGATCGACGCCGCGACCTCGACCGCATCGCCCGCGTGATCCAGGAGATCTCGCCCGACGTGGTCGGCCTGCAGGAGGTGGTGCGCGAGGAGGGGCTGCCCCACGCCGACCAGGCCGGGTACCTGGCCTCGGTGCTCGGCATGCAGGTGATCATGGGCGAGACGCGGCCGTTTGGCGACGGCACCTACGGCAACGCGGTGCTCACGCGCTTACCGGTGCTCAGCTCGCTGCGCTGCGACCTGTCCTTCGACGGCCGCGAGCCGCGCGGCTGCCTGCGCGTGGACCTGGGCGTGGACGGCGTCGCGCTGCACGTCTTCAACTGTCATTTCGGCCTGGCCTTCCGGGAGCGCCGCTCGCAGGTGGATCGGCTGCACACCTTCCTGCGCGCCGCCGACTGCGCGGGCCCCCGGCTGCTGCTGGGCGATTTCAATGAATGGCATCGCGGCCCGGTCACCCGCGGGCTGCGCCGCGAGTTCTCCTCGCCGATGCGCCGGCTGCGCCGCACGCATCCCGCGCTCTTCCCGCTGTTCCGTCTCGACCGGATCTACTGGGACGTCGAGCTGCAGGGCGAGACGTATCACGTGCACCGCAGCCGCCTGGCCCGCCTCGCGTCCGATCATCTGCCGGTCGTCGCACGGGTGCGGGTGCGGCCGCACGCCCATCGCGCCTCGTACGTCACCGGCGACGCGCTGCCGCCAGCCGAATAGCCATCACCACGGACGGCCAGCCACCCGAGCCGCCGTCGTCGCCGCCGAGCGAGGCGCCCCCGCTCGTCCCGGCCCCGCCGCCCGCACCCGTCCCCGTCGATCCGTTCGCGCCAGCGGCGCTCCTCCCGCCGCCGGAGCCGCCGAGCGCCGAGATCGCTCCAGCGCCGCCTCCTCCGCGAGTCGGCCGATTCGGCCACGTCGTCACCGGGGCCGCGCTCCTGGTGGTCGCGATCCTCGTCGGCTTCGTCGTGCGCGTGCACATGCTCGAGCCGCGGCTGGCCGGGGTGGAGAACCCGGAGCAGGCCCTGGCGCTGATCGTCGGTCGCACGATGGACGGGCAGGTGGCGCTGCGGCGCGCGCCGGTCTGGGAGCAGAAGCTCTACGCGCTGACCCTCACCGACGCCAGCAGCGAGATCGGCCAGGCGATCGCCTGGTACGAGGAGCTGGCGGACGAGTCGCTCGTGCCCGACGTCGACCTACGCCTGGCGATCCTGCTCGGCGAGGCGGGGCGACGCGAGCGGCTCGCGCACGTGCTGGCGCCGTGGCCCTCGCGAGGGGAGCCGCTATCCACCTACGCCGGCGTCCTGACCGGCGCCTATCTCGGCACCGAGGAGATCGAGACGGGTGACGTCGGCGACACCGTCGAGGCGCTCGGACCCGGCTGGTTCGCCGACGCGCTGTCCTTGCGCGTGGCCACGCGTCTGGGCGAGCCGGCGCTCGCCGAGGCGGCGCGCCGCGACCAGGACTCCCGCGCCCGCGTGCTGCTCACGCGCATCCGTGTGCTCGCCGCCCTCGACGTGGTCCTCGTCGCGCTGGGCCTCCTGGCGGCGCGCGCGCTGTGGCGCCGGCGGCCGTGGCGCTCGGCGGTGCCGCGCTGGCCGGGATCGTCATGGCGCTCCTGCTCGTGACGAACCACGGCCTCGTCGATCATCCGATCCTCTCCGAGGCGATCGACCAGCCGCTGATGTACATCCCGCTGCTGCTGCTCGTCTGGCGCTCCTTGCTGGCCCCGGCCGGCCTCGGCTTCGTCCGGGCGTTCGGCCTGCGGCCGCGGCCCGACGGCTGGCGGCCCTGGGTGCTGGCCGCGGCGCTGCTCGTCGGCGTCGGCATCGTGATCGACATCGTGCTGGGGCTACTGGGCGATCGGCTGGGCCTGGCCGCGCACTGGTCGGAGTGGTTCGACGCCGGCCTGGCGTGGGGATCGCCGGCTGTCGTGGCCGTGACCTTTCTGGGGTCGGTCGTCTTCGCGCCGATCTTCGAGGAGCTGATCTTCCGTGGGCTACTCTACGGCACCCTCCGCACGCGCCTGGCCTGGCCGCTGGCCGCCTCCGCGAGCGCGCTCGTCTTCGCTCTCGCCCACGGCTACGGCGTCGCCGGCTTCCTCAGCGTCTTCCTCTCGGGCTTCCTCTGGTCGTGGGTCTACGAGCGCACGGGCAGCCTGCTGCCGTCGATGGCCGCCCACATGGTCAACAACCTGACCGTGGCGCTCACCCTCACCGCGATGCTCCGCTGAGCCCCAGGCTGCGGGAAAGGGCCCAGCCGGGCCTTTGCCGCAGCCTGCTACGGGCGCGGAGCTTCGCCGCGGCTGAGACGGATCAGGAACCGTGCGAGGTCGCGGGCGGCGTCGTCGAAGGACTCGCGCAGGTGGTCCTTGCTGTCGCCGCCGAAGAAGCCCACCGAGGCCACGCGACGGTCCGCCGTGAGCATCACGACCTTGCCGGTGGTGACGTCGACGAAGCGCGTCTCCAGCTGGGCACGCGTACGGCCGGCGCCGAAGGCGCCCGCGAAGTACCGCGCGGCCTGGGAGCCCTCGCCCAGCCGCGGGATGTCGCCGTCGAGGCGCAGCGCGCTCGGGCCGCCGGCCGGCATCGGCGTCTCCGAGAGGTTGATCACGCGCTCGAAGAGCGCGCTCTCGCGCAGCCGCCGCACCAGCTCCGTCTGCAGGAAGCCGGACATCGACTCGGCCAGCCGCCGGTCGCCGTCGTCCTTGATCCCGGGATCGGTCACCGGGAAGGGGCTGACGGCGATCACGCGATAGGCCTTGAGGTCGAAGTCCGGCGAGACCGCGACGAGGCCGGCGTCCTTGTCCTCGACGTTGGGCGTGAGCCCCGACACGCTGCGGGGATCGTCGGGCTTGATCTGGTACGCGCCATAGCAGGCGGTCAGCAGGAGCGAGACTGCGGAAAGCCATCCGAGCGTGCGAGCGACGGATCGCATGGGCGCCTCCGCTCCGGTCAGGGTTGTCCGGCCAGCTCCAGTGCCGCACCCAGCAGGGTGTTGGCGCCGTGCTCGATGTCGTCCATCGGCGTGAACTCCTCCTCGCAGTGGCTCCGTCCGCCGCGCGAGGGCACGAACACCATGCCGGCCGGGCCGATCGCCGCCATGTACTGCGCGTCGTGGCCGGCGCCGGAGAGGATGCGGCGATGGCCCGCGCCGGTCGCGCGGGCCGCGCGCTCCACGGCCGAGACCACCTCGCGATCGAACGGCGTGTAAGGCACGCGCCAGTAGTGATCGAGCTCGTAGGTCACGCCCTCGCGGCGGCACGCCTCGGCCACGACGCCGTCGAGCAGCCAGCGCGCCTTGTCGAGGGTGGCGTCCCGGGGATCGCGCATGTCGATCGAGAGGGTCACGCGCCCGGGGATCGCGTTGGGGATGTTGGGCGACACGGTGACGCTGCCGACGGTCGTGACCAGCTCACCGCCGATCTGCCGCGCGATGCCGCGCACGCCGCTGATCACCTCGGCGGCGGCCACCAGCGCGTCGTGGCGGATGCGCATCGGCGTGGGCCCGGCGTGGTCCTGCACGCCGTGGATGGTCAGCCGCGACCAGGCGATCGCGACGATGCCCTCGACGACCCCGACCGCGAGCCCCTCTTCCTCGAGATAGGGGCCCTGCTCGATGTGCAGCTCGAGGTACGCGCGCAGCGGGCGGGGGACGCACGGCTCGGGGCCGAGATAGCCGATGCGCTCCAGCTCGTCGACCAGGCGCAGCCCGTCCTTGTCGCGCGCGTTGTAGGCGTCCTCCAGCGGGATCTTGCCGGCCATGACGCCGCTGGCGATCATCGCCGGCTGGAAGCGCGCGCCCTCCTCGTTCGTGAAGACCACCACGGTGACCGGATGCCGCGTCTGCACGCGGTGGTCGTTCAGGGTCCGGATCGTCTCCAGCGCGCAGAGGACGCCCAGCTGGCCGTCGTACTTGCCGCCGGTGGGCACGGAGTCGGCGTGGGAGCCCATCATGACCGGCGGTCGGCCGGGCTGGCCCGCCCGCTCGCCGAAGATGTTTCCCATCTGGTCCACGGTGACGCGCAGCCCGGCTTGCCGCATCCAGCCGACCAGCAGGTCCCGACCGCGGCGGTCCTCGTCGGTGAGCGCCAGGCGGGTGAGGCCGCCCCGCTCGGTCGCACCGATCCGCCCGAGCTCCTCGATCGTAGACTCCAGCCGCTTGCGGTCGATCCTCATGTCGCCTCCCAGCGCGGATTGTAGAACCGCAGAACTTGTTTGACCATTCCTCGCACCCGCACCTATGCTGGTCGATGTGTCCTCGCGCGCGATCCCGGTGCGCTCCGTGGTCGTCGTCCTGCTCTCGGCGCTCGCGGCGGGAGCCCAGGCGCCGCCCCGGGGTCCGCGGCAAGTGATCCGCCGGCGTCGTTCCGCCCTGGCCCTCGTGCTGTCGGCGCTGCTGGCCGCGACGGCCACCGCCCAGACCGCGGCGCCGGAGCGTCCCACCTACGCCGTCGGCGATGCATGGTCGCTCACCGACGGCACCTATCGGCTGGCCCGCATCGAGCGCGGGGGCACCTACGTGTTCATCGCGGCCAGCGATCGCGAGATCTGGCTCACGCGCGACCTCGCCGTGACCTACGTCAAGCGCGGGAGCGACGTGATCGAGATCCAGGAGCCGCCGCGCGTGTCGTGGCCGCTCACGGCCGGCAAGCGCAGCGCGGGACGCTCGGCGATCCGTCTGCCCGGGGGCATCGTGGAGGTCTACGCGACCTGGCGGGTCGATGGACCGGAGTCCGTGACGACCGCGGGAGGCGCGTTCGACGCCTTCCGCATCCGCTACACCTTCGATCCGGAGATCCCCGGCGAGTTCTCGCGCACGCCGTTTCAGCGGTACGGCTCGCTGGCCCGCGAGGCGAGGTTCGATGTCACGCTCTGGTACGCGCCGAGCGTGCGCCGCCTGGTGCGCTCGGAGTCGAGTCGGCCGCTGCTGGCCTTCGAGCTCGGTGGCGGCCAGATCGCGAGTCCCGCACCGCCCGCCGGCGCGACACCACAACCCGCGCCGCCTGCGGTCGCCACGCCGCGTCCCGCGCCCTCGACACCAGCGCCGGCACCGACTGCGCCGCCACCCGCAGTGGTCGCGCCCGCGCCACCGACCAAGCCCGCAGCGCCGCCCCCGCTGCCCGCGAGCCCGCCGCCCCCGCCCGCCGCGGCGGAGGCGCCCCCGGAGCCCAAGCGCGATGCCTACGCTGTGATCATCGGCATCGGCCGCTACGAGAACCCCAGGATCCCCGCGCTCAAGTACGCGGTGGCGGACGCCGAGGCGATGTACGCCGTGCTGACCGGCCCGGCCGGCTTCAGCAAGGACAAGGTGATGCTGCTCACCGACCGGACCGAGCGCAAGCCGACCCTGCGCAACATCAAGTACGCGCTCGGCAACTTCCTGGCCCGCGCCGCCCAGCGCGACGACATGGTGATCATCTACTTCGCGGGCCACGGCGCCCCCGAGATCGATCAGCGGGGCGTCGAGCAGGACGGGCTGGCGAAGTACCTGATCTCGAGCGATGCCGATCCGGACGATCTCTTCTCGACGGCGCTGCCCATGGACGATCTGCAGACGATCTTCGGCCGCATCGAGGCCGAGCGCGTGGTCGTCTTCATCGACACCTGCTTCAGCGGCGCGGCCGGCGGACGCACGTTCATGTCCCAGCGGACGCGGGCCGTCAACGTCGACGACCTGTTCCTGGATCGCCTCACGCGGTCCAAGGGGCGCGCGATCATCAGCGCCTCACGACCCAACGAGCTGTCGATCGAGCTGGCCGAGCTTGGCCACGGCGTGTTCACGTACTACCTGGCGGAAGGGCTCAAGGGCGCCGGCGACCTCAATCGCGACGGGATCGTCACCCTGCAGGAGCTGTACGAGTATCTGGAGAGCGAGGTCGTGCGCAAGGCTCGTAACGTCGGTGGCAACCAGCACCCGGTGCTCAAGGGCGAGCTGCAGGGCGTGCTGCCGCTCACCAAGGTCCGCGGGCGGTAGGCATGCAGATGAAGGTCCGCGGGCAGGCGTGGTGGCAGGCGCGTCGCAAGCGTCTGCTCCAGATCTGGGCGCTGGGTCTCATGGTGGCCATCCTCGTGACGGCGGCCTCGGCGCTCGGCTGGCGCCCGCTCGAGTCCTGGCGAGCCGGCGCGCTCGACCTGCTCCAGACCGTGCTCGTCGTTCCCCCGCCGCACGACGTCGTCATCGTCGCCATCGACGACAGGGCCTTCGAGGGGCTGGGCGGACGCCAGCCGCTACCGCGCGGCTACCTGGCGCGTGTCCTTCGCGGCGTCGCCCGCAGCGGTGCCGCCGTCATCGGCGTCGACGTGACGTTCGCCACGCCGACCGCGCCCGAGGACGACGCGGCCCTGGCCCGGGCCATCACCGACTTCGCCGACAACGGGCTCAGTCGCGTCGTACTGCTGGGACCGCTCGCCAGCGGTGGCCCGCTGAGCGCGGCGGCGCTCGGATCGAAGGTCGTGCTGGCCTCCTCGGCGGTGCCGGAGGATCCCGACGACCGCGTCATCCGCCACGTCGAGCCGGTGGTGATCGGGCCCGACGGCGCGCAGGCCACCCTGGGGCTCGCCGTCGTCGCCCGCATGGCCGGGGTGGACGGGGCGGGGCTGCTGGAGGCGCTCGGCACCGGCCGTCCCCTGGATCTGCCCCGGCTCCGGTCGGACGGGACGCTGGTGGCGTCGTCCGGGCCAGAGATCGCCGCGCGGCCCGGTGTCGCGTGGCCCATCAACTACGTGGGGCGCGGCGGGATCTTCACCACGATCCCGAGCGACGCGCTCGCTGCCCTCGGCGACGAGGACGCGGGGGAGGCGGCGGCCGCCGACAACCCATTGCGCGGGCGCATCGTGCTGATCGGCGGGACGTTCGCCGAGAGCCGCGATTTCTACCTGACGCCGCACAAGATGATGGCCGGCGTGGAGATTCACGCCAACGTCGTGCACATGCTGACGACGCGGCGGCTGATCCAGCCCTCGACGCGGCTGGTCGGGCTCGCCATCAACGCGCTGGTCGTGCTGGTCGCCGGTATCGTGCTGGTCTCGATGCGGCCGCTGGCCGGCACGCTCGTGTGCGTGGCCGGCGCGTTCGCGCTGGGCCTGCCGGCGGCGGTGCTGGCCTTCGATCGCGGCGGGTACTGGGTCGACTTCATGCTGCCGGTCATCGCGACCTCGGTGCTGGGCGTGGGTACGGACGTGCTCGACCGCCGCCGCTTCCGTGACTCGTTCGCGCGCTATCTCTCGCGCGACGTCATGGCCCGCGTGCTGGCCGATGCGCCCAGCCTGCGCGGCGAGCACCGATCGGTGTCCATCCTGTTCTCGGACCTGCGGGGATTCACCACGCTCTCCGAGCAGCTGCCGCCCGAGCGCATCGCCGCCCACCTCAACGAGTACTTCGACGCGATGACGGCGGCCATCTTCGCCCACCACGGTATGATCAACGACTTCGTGGGCGACGCGGTCATGGCGGTCTTCGGCGCCCCGATGGACGATCCCGAGCACGCCTGGCACGCCGTGCAGAGCGCCGTGGCCATGGACCGGGCCCTGCAGACGCTCAACCTGCGCTGGTCGGCCGCGGGCCTGCCGAACCTCCGGATGGGGATCGGGATTCATACGGGGGAGGTGTTCGCCGGCAATGTCGGCGGGCGGGACCGGATCAAGTACACGGTCATCGGCGATCCGGTCAACGTGGCCTCGCGGGTGGAGGGGCTGAACAAGGAGCTGTCGACGACCCTGCTGATCACGGAGGAGACGCTGGCGGCGATCGGCGATCGCCTGCCGGTGCGCGACTGCGGGCTGGTGGCCGTCAAGGGCCGGGTGGAAAAGGTGCGGGTCTACGAGGTGCTGATCGACGGAAGGAGCGAGCCATGAGCCGAGTCGGGGGCGTCGTCGTCGCGGGGCTGCTGCTGGTCGGGGCCGCCGTCGCGTGGGGGCAGGACGCGCTGGCGGTGCTGACCGAGATCCAGGTCAAGCGCGGCAAGGTGGAGGTGAAGCCGGCCGACCAGGGGGAGTGGCAGGTGCCCAAGCCGCTGCTGTCGCTGCGCGCCGGCGATCAGGTGCGCGTGGTCGGCGAGGGCCGGGCCGTGCTCGTCCTCACCGGCGGGCGAGGCACGCAGCTGGTGACCCAGTCCAACTCGCCGTTCACCGTGCAGCCGGGGGCGGCCCAGGGCGGCAGCGATCGCGCCAAGGCGGTGCTCGGCAACGTCACCAACTTCCTCATTGGCCAGCCACGCGAGCGCACCTATCAGTCCCTGTCGGTGCGCAGCGTGCGGGCCCAGCCGCCGCTCATCCTGGCCCCGCGCGACACCCGCGTGCTGCCCGGCTCGCTCATTTTCGAGTGGGCGGGCTCCGACCGGCTGAAGTACCAGGTTCGGCTGCGCGGGCCTCAGGACAACGTCGTCTGGGAGCAGGCCGACCTCGAGCGCAAGCCGCTGGCCTATCCGAGCTCGGCGCCGAAGCTCACCCCCGGAACCAAGTACACGTGGGAGCTCCTCACGCGCGAGCACGGCGTGCAGCGGGCGACGTTCGAGGTCGCCCCGGCCGCCGACGCCGCGCGCGTGAGCGATCAGCTCACCGTGCTCACTCCGGCCGCCGCGGGTGGCTATCCCCCGGCGACCCTGGCGCTCATGCGGGCGGGGCTGCTCTTCCAGGAGACGTTCTACGCCGATGCGCGGCGCGAGCTGGTGCAGGCGATCGCGTCCTCTCCCGAGGAGGCGACCCTGCACCTGCTGCTCGGTCACGTGTACGACCGCACCGGCCTCAAGCAGCTCGCCGGCAACGAGTTCGACGAGGCGGAGGCGCTCTCCGCGCCCAAGCCCTAGAAGCTGGACGCCGGTCCGGAGCGGGGCAGGAGGTCGCGGGCGACGAGCCAGTCGGAGACCTGACCCGCGAGGCGTCCGATGAGGAGACCCTCGTCGGGCTCGATGTGCTCGCCGGCCACCCACACGAGTGTCTTGGGCTCGTGGGCCGCGGCGAACACCGCCTTGACGTTACCCGAGGGGATCAGGGTGTCGTCGTCGCCGTTCACCATCAGGTAGGGGCGCGGCGCGATGCGGCCGGCGTAGCGCACGGGATCCAGCGGCGTGAGCCACCACGCCAGGGCGTGGCCGAGCGCGACCGCCTGCCACCGGGGATAGACGTGGCGGTGGTCCCGGTGCTGCAGCGTGCCCGCCACGAGTGAGCCGACCTGTCCGCCGCCGTAGAGCGCGATCACCGCGGCCGGACGCTCGTCGACCGCGCCGGCGATGGTGACCGCTGGCGCACCGAGGCTGGCGCCGACCAGGAACAGCCGATGGCGGTCGACGTCGCCGCGCGATTCCAGGTAGTCGAGCGCCAGCAGGATGCCGGCGATGGTGTCGAGGCCTGCGGAGCGTAGCCGTGCCGCCGTCGCCACGATCTGGCCACCGCTGCCGCGCGGTCCGTGCTTGAGCGGATAGTCGAGCGAGAGCAGTATCGCCCCCTGCGCGATCTCCTCCAGCCCGTGCACGTTCACGACCCGGCGACCGCGGTTGAGACCGCCCATCAGCACGCCGGTCGGATAGGGCGGCGTCCCGGTGCGCGGCACGCGGATCAGCGCCGTCGGCGCCAGCCCGTTGCTGCCCTGCAGGCGCACCGTCCAGTACGTGGAGATCGCGTCCGCGCCGGCCGGCGTCAGCTCCGCGTCGACGAAGCGGCCGGCCCGCGCGTGCAGCGCGCGCCGCGATCCCTGGTACTGCGCGAACCCCGCCACACCGAGCCCCCCGAGCACGCTGAGCCCGAGCACCGCGAGGAGCACCCGCCGCCGCCACCGACCCGCCCCGGACTGCATGCCCACGAACCTAGGCTCGTGGCTGCGCCTGGTCAAGAACTGCGTGCATCGCTCAGAGTCCCAGGTAGGCGCGCTTGAGACGCTCGTCGGCCAGGAGCTCGCGGCCCTGGCCGGTCAGCACGAGGTGGCCGGATTCCAGCACGGCGGCCCGCGTGGCCAGGGTGAGCGCCTGGCGCACGTTCTGCTCGACCAGCAGGATCGTCATGCCCTCGGCGTTGATTGCGCGGACGGTCTCGAAGATACGCGAGACGAGCACGGGGGCCAGGCCCAGGGTGGGCTCGTCCAGCATCAGCACGCGGGGCTTGGCCATGAGGGCGCGGCCGACGGCGCACATCTGCTGCTCGCCGCCGGAGAGCGAGCCGGCCAGCTGGGCGCGCCGGTCGCGCAGGACGGGGAACATCTCGTAGACGTGGCGCAGGGTGGCCTCTCGGGCGGCGCGACCCCGTGGCGTGTGGGCTCCGAGCATCAGGTTCTCGGTCACGGTCATGAACGGGAAGAGCCGGCGGCCCTCGGGCACCTGGACGATGCCGAGATCGACGCGCTGGTGGGCTGGCACGTGCGTGAGGTCCTGGCCGTCGAGGAGCACGCGGCCCCGCCGCGGCGGGACGAGGCCGGAGATCACGCGCAGGGTCGTCGTCTTGCCGGCGGCGTTGGCGCCGACCAGCGCGAAGACGCGGCCCTGCTCCACCTCCAGCGAGACGTCGTAGAGCGCTTGGAGATCTCCGTAGTAGGCGTCGATGCCCTCAAGCTTCAGCAAGGACGAACTCCTCGCCGAGGTAGGCGTCGATCACTCGCCGGTCGCTGGTGATCTCCTGCGGCGTGCCCTCGGCGATCTTCTCGCCGTGGTGGAGCATGACGATACGCTGGGCCAGCCGCATCATCGCCGCCATGATGTGCTCGATCACGATCAGGGTGAGTCCCTCGGCGTGCAGGCGACGGATGAGGTCGATCATCGCGCCGAGCTCGGTCGGGTTGAGGCCGGCCATCACCTCGTCGAGCAGCAGCAGCCGGGGCTGGGTGGCCAGCGCGCGGGCCACCTCCAGGCGCTTGCGCAGCGCCAGCGGCAGGGCCCGGGCCCGGGCCGGGGCGTGGGGACCCAGGCCGCAGATGCCGATGACGCGCTCGGCGTCGGCGCGGGCCTCGCGCGTGCTCGTCCGGCGGGTGAGCGCGCCGATCATCACGTTGTCGAGCACCGAGAGGTTGCCGAAGGGCTTGACGATCTGGAACGTCCGGGTGAGCCCCAGCCGCGAGACCGCGTGGGCCGGCAGCCCGGTGATGTCGCGGCCGTCGAAGACGATGCGCCCTTCCTCGGGCCGGAAGTAGCCGGCGATCACGTTGAAGAGGGTCGTCTTGCCGGCGCCGTTGGGGCCGATGATGCCGAGCAGGTCGCCGGGCCGCACCTCGAGGCTCACGTCGCGCACGGCGGTGAGGCCGCCGAAGCGCTTGGTGACGCCGGCCAGCGAGAGTAGCGGGGGCGGCGGCGCGCTCATGCCGCGCTCCGGCTGCGGCGTGCCCACAGCCGGGCCGCCAGGCCGCTCAGCCCCTCGGGGACGAAGCGCACGACGAGGATCAGCACCAGGCCGTAGACGATCAGGTAGATGCCGGTGAAGCCCGACTTCACGCCGGAGAGCGCGGCCCGCAGGTAGGTCTCCAGCGAGGTGATGAGGATCGAGCCCAAGAAGGGGCCGAGCGCGGTGCCGAGGCCGCCGATGATCGCGTTGAGTGCGAAGCGCACCGAGAGATCGATCGAGAAGACGTAGAAGGGATCGACGAAGCCGACGTACTGCGCCCACAGGGTGCCGCACACGCTGGTGAGCGCGGCACTGGCGGTGATCGCGATGACCTTGAGGCGACGGGCGGGGATGCCGAGCGCCTGGGCGGCGTCCTCGTCCTCGCGCACGCCGGCCAGGCGATAGCCGAAGCGCGAGCGCTCGAGCCACACCGCGATGCTCCAGTAGAGGACGGCGACCACGAGCGCCACGTACACCCACGCCACGTGACCCAGGCCCAGCGTCGCGAAGCCCGGCCGGAACGGGACGGGGAGGCCCTCCGAGCCGGCCGTGAACGCGCGCCACCGGCTGGCCACGATGAGCAGCACCTGCGAGAAGGCGATCGTCGACAGCGTGAAGTACGGCCCGCGGAGCCGGTTCGAGAGGTAGCCGATGATGCCGCCCGCCCCCAGCGAGAGCAGGACGCCGATCAGCATGCCGAGCCAGGGCGATTGCTGCCAGCGCGTGCCGAGCAGGGCGGCCGAGTAGGCGCCGATGCCGAAGAACGCGGCGTGGCCGATCGAGACCTGGCCGGCATAGCCGCCCGCCACGTTCCAGGCCGCCGACAGCGCGCCCCACAACAGGATGAGCACGAGGCTGTCGAGGAAGTAGGCGTCGCGCACGCCGATCGGGATGAGCGCGGCGACTGCGAAGAGCAGGAGCGCGCCGCGGTGGCGCGCGAGCGTGGCCGTCATCACATGCCGAGCGTCTCGGCGCCGCGCTGGCCGAAGAGGCCGGCGGGACGGAACACGAGCACGCCGATGAACAGGATGAAGTAGAAGATCTCCTTCCACGCCGTCCCGAAGATGTACGACCCGGCCACCTCGACCGTGGCGACGATGAGGCTGCCGACCAGCGCGCCGCCCATGTCACCCAGGCCGCCCAGCACCACGATGACGTAGGAGAGCAGGACGAACTGCAACCCGGCCGTCGGATACACCGCGTAGAGCGGGGAGACCAGCACGCCGGCCGCGCCGACGGCGGCGATGCCGAGGGCGAAGGTGAGGCGATAGACGCGCTCGGTGTCGATGCCCATCAGCACGGCGGCGTCGTGGTCCTGGGCCGTGGCCCGCATCACCCGGCCGGTGTGGGTCAGGCGCATGAAGGCGACGAGGGCGACCGTGAGGACGATGGCGACGACGAAGGCCACGACCTGCGAGAGATTGAACGCGGTCCCCAGCACGCGGGTCGCGCGCAGCGAGTGCCACGGTCGCACCGTGTGGAAGTCGCCCGACCACAGCACCAGGGCCAGGTTCTGGAGCACGGTGGACAGGCCCACGGTGGTGAAGACCTGCACGTTGTGGGAGGCGCGCACCACGCCCTTCATCACCAGCGCGTAGGTGATGAGACCGATGACGAAGAAGAGCGGGATCGAGACGAACAGCACGAACCACGGATCGAGCGACCACAGGGTGAAGGCCCAGAACGCCAGGTACATACCGAGCATCAGGAACTCGCCGTGGGCGAAGTTCACGACGCGCATGATGCCGTAGATGAGCGTCAGGCCCACCGCGATGAGGGCATAGATGCCCCCCAGCAGGATGGTGGAGACCGCGAGCTGCGCGAAGACGTCTATTTGCGCTGGTCCCAGGGACCGAGCGGGATCCACTTCGCCCGGTTGGTCGTGAACTCCTCCGGCCACACCGTGACGAGCTGGCCGTTCTGCCACTGCAGCATGTAGTGCTGCACGCGCTCGTTGGCGTTCTGGCCGGTCTCGTTGAACTTCACGCCCCAGCCGTTGATCATCGTGCCGACCGGCATGTCGAGCGACAGCACCGCGGTGCGGAACTTGTCGGGATCGTCGCTCTGCGCCTTGTCGAGCACGATCTTGAGGAGCCAGAGGCCGCCCCCGGCCAGCTGGTGGGCGCCGAGAGGATAGCTGCCGGTCCGCTTCTGGATGGCGTCGCGGAAGTCCTTCTCGATCTTCTGGCCCTCGGGCTTGAGCGCCTCGATCTTGAAGCCAGGGCCGGGCTCGAGCAGCGCGAAGACGCCGTTGCCGTCGTTGCCCACCGCCTTGCCGAAGTCGCTGCCGCCGTAGCCGGTGGCGCCGGCGTGGACCAGCGCCTTGAACAGGAAATTCTGCTCTCGGGCCTGGCGCCAGAACAGCGGAGCGTCGTTGGTGTAGGCGATGTGGTGCACGACGTCGGGGTTGAGCTGCTTGAGCTTGACGATGATCGGCGTCATGTCGTTGATCGTCTGGAAGTTGTAGTACTCCACGGCTCCCACTACTTGAAGACCCACTTCCTTGGCCCGGGCCACCGCCGACTCGGTGACGCCCTGGCCGTAGGACGAATCCTCGGAGACGAACGCGATCTTCAGCTCGCTGGGCTTGAGATTGAAGCGGGGTGCGAGGTGCTTGACGATGAAGTCGATGTTGTACCAGCCGAACCCGGTCGCATCGATCTCGGTGCGGTAGACGTTCTTGAGGCCGCGCTTGTTGAAGCGCGGGTCGACGCAGGAGGTCTCCCAGTAGATGACATTGTGCCGGGCCGCGACGAGAACGTCCCGGTGAGGATCTTCACGTTCTCGCGGGTGATGAGCCGGTTGGCCTCGGTGGCCGCCGCCGTCGGGTCGGGCACGTCGGCCACGACGAACGACAGCTTCTTGCCCATGACGCCGCCCCGCTCGTTGATGAGGTCGCGCACGACCTCGAAACCTTCCAGGTGACGCTTGCCCTCGCCGGCCAGCGGCCCGGTCAGCGGCTCCAGCACGCCGATCTTGTACTCGCCGGACTGGCCCCACGTGACCGCGGTGAGCCAGACGGAGCAGGCGAGGGCGAGCACCACGAGGACGACGATCGGCAGGCGACGGCGCATGTCAGGCCTCCTGACTGGATGAGCGGCACGACGGCGAAAGCAGTCGCGTTTGTAGCACCCGCTCGCCGAAGGTGTCAAGGCAACCGCCCGCTGCGGTAGACTGCCGGGCGTGAGTGACGGCTCCGGCCCGCGCGTGCTCTCGCCGGCGACGATGCGCTTCTGTCCACTCTGCGCCACGGCGCTGCGCCGGGCGCCGGTGCCGCCCGATCAGCGCGAGCAGGCGGTGTGTCCGGGCTGCGAGTTCGTCTTCTATCTGAACCCCAAGGTCGTGGCCGGGACCATTCCCGAGCAGGACGGTCGCCTGCTGCTCACGCGCCGCTCGATCAATCCGGGGCGCGGGCTGTGGACCTTCCCCGGGGGCTTCGTGGACTTCGGCGAGAGCGTGACCGATGCGGCGGTGCGCGAGACCCTGGAGGAGACCGGCCTGGTCGTCGACCTCACCGGCCTGCACAACGTCTACTCCTATCCGGGCTCGCCGGTGATCGTCGTCTATCGCGCGCGCGTGATGAGCGGCACCCTCACGCCGTGCGCTGAGAACGATCAGCTGGAATGGCTGGCGCCCGCCGAGATCCCCTGGGACGCCCTCGCCTTCGACTCCACCCGCGAAGCCCTCCGCGAGTGGGTCGCGGCCCACGGCCAGATGCCCCGCGGCTGATCCAGCCGCACATCTCCACTCTTCCGCCGCTGGGTTCGAGGCTGTCGTCCGTAGCGGCTCGGTCTCGTTCTCCTGGTCTCGTTCTGCTGGTGAGATGGAGTGCGACTGGCCGTGGTCTGCGGGGCGGTGCTTGGGGCGGTTCTTCGTGCGGGGGCGCCCACGCTGTGGATGGGGGCGGTGTCACGCGACTACGAGCGCGAGGGAAGCGCGACCGTAGCCTTGCCCGTCACGACCTTCTCCCCACGCTGATTCTCCGCCCAGATCTCGAGCCCGACGAGATGCACGTCATCCTTGCTCGACTTGTCGAGGACGCGCCCCTTGCAGGTGATGACGTCCTTGAGGCGGACGATGGCGGCGAAGCGAACGGCCAGCTTGCGCACGGTGGCCGGCCCGGCCCAGTCGGTGACGACCTGGCCGACGAAGCCCATCGAGAGCATGCCGTGGGCGAAGACGCCGCCCATGCCGGCGGCCCTGGCGAACTCGTCGTCCTGGTGGATGGGGTTGAAGTCGCCGGAGGCGCCCGCGTAGCGGGTGAGCTGGATCTGCTGGATCGGGCCCTTCACCACGGCCGGCAGCTCGTCGCCGACCTTCACGTCATCGAAGTACACGCGCGAGTATTTCACAGGCGCACCACCGTGATGTGTCGGATGAAGGCGACGACCTCGTTCGTGCTGTCCACGACGCTCGTCTCCCGCTGCACGAAGGCCATCGGCCCGCTGCGTCCGGTCTTCTCGTAGACGTCGAGGACCTTGCTGCGGCAGACGAACGTCTCGCCGGGGCGGATCGGACGGAAGAGCTCGAACTCCTGCTCGCCGTGCAGGATGCGCGAGATGTCGGTACCGAGCTCCTTGAGGAACGCGCCGCTGTCGGCGCCGTCGCGGAAGGTCGTCATGAACGTGGGCGGCGCGATGATGTCGCCCCACTCGGAGGCTCGGCCGACCTGGTCGTCGAGGTAGAGCGGGTTGTCGTCGCCGATGGCCCGAGCGAATTCCTTGATCTTGCCGCGCTCGACCGTGACCACGAACGGGGGCGACTCCTTGCCGATGACGCCCTTGTTGATCTGGATTGGCATGGGGCGATTCTTACCGCGGGAGGCGGTGCGTTTGCAAGGCCACCACTGGCTCTTGACTCGCCCGGGGTGGGCACCTATGTTTGCGCCACCCCACCTCTCGCACTGGAGGCCAGGATGGCGTTCCGAATGAAGTCCGGCCCCGCAATGCTCGCCGGGTTGATCCTCCTGACGGGTGCTTCCTCGGCTGTCGCTCAATCGAAGGGCTACCGGCCGCCGCCGCCACCACCGCCGGTGTACCGCCCTTCGCCGCCCCCTCCGGTGTACCGCCCGTCGCCACCCGTGACGTCGGCCCCGCGCCCCATGAGCCCGCCGCCTTCGCGGCCTCAGGCGCTCACGGCACCGCGGCCAACGTCACCGGGGCCCAAGCCGAGCGCGCCGACATCGACGCCCAAGAGCGGTACCACGCAGAAGGCGCCCGACTACGCGAAGCTGAACCCCTCGGAGCTTCAGAAGACGATCGCGTCCGACAACAGGCAGATCGAGTCCTACCGCTCGAAGGTGAACAACCCGGCGGCAAGCTATCCGAACTGGAGCTCGCTGAGCCGGGAGCGACAGGGGGCGTTGATGCGTCAGTGGAATGATGAGATCCGGCGTCACGAGACGTCTCGATCCACGGCGCAGAGAATGCTGGGCCAGAAGACGCGCTGATCGCGCGGCCCCGGACGTCGAGAGGTGCGCCGCGACCTTCTCGTCGTCATCGAGCGCGACGTAAAGTCTCAATCGTTTCGTGCGGTAAAGTAGCCGGGTGATCCGCTGGATCGCGGCGGTCGGCGCGCTCGTCATCTCGCTCGACTCGACGATGAACATCGCGTTTCCGGCCATCGCCGCGGCCTTCGCGGTCCCGCCCGAGCGCGTGCGCTGGGTCATCGTCTGCTACGTTCTCGTCTACGCGCTGCTCTCGCTGGTGGCCGGCGCGCTGGCCGATCGCGTGGGCCATGGCCGTGTGTTCCGGCTGGGCCTGGCGCTGAGCGTGATCGCCTTCGTGATGGGCGGCCTCGCCCCGACCTTCGGCTGGCTGCTCATCGCGCGGGTGCTGCAGGGCCTGGGGGGCGGCTGCGTCTACGGCACGGCGCCCGGCCTCGTCACGCTCGGGGTGGCGTCCGACCAGCGCGGGCGGGCGCTGGGATTCCTCGCGGCGGCCATGGGGCTCGGCCTCACCGTGGGGCCGGTGATCGCCGGCGTGCTCGTCGACGCGTTCGGCTGGCGCGCGGTCTTTCACCTGCGTGTGCCGCTGATGCTGGCGACCCTGATCTGGGCGGTGCGCGTCGTGCCCGGCGCGCCCGCACCGCGCGCGCCCCGCGTGGTGGCGGCAGGCGAGCTGCTGCGAGGGCGCGTGCTCTTCCCCGGCGCGCTGTCGTTCGTCGCCAACGCCGGCATGTTCGCGATCTGGCTGCTGGCGCCGTTCTACCTGGTCGCCGGCCGCGGGATGTCGGCCACGGTCGCCGGCGTGCTCTTCATGCTG
>Ga0310811_10003317_pt1 | contig 20219 bp, 22 predicted proteins | sample YCmetagenome_FD_207642 | JGI IMG/M metagenome (GOLD analysis project Ga0310811, IMG submission 207642) | Soil microbial communities from experimental microcosm in Duke University, North Carolina, United States - YC | ecosystem: Engineered > Artificial ecosystem > Soil microcosm > Unclassified ...
CTTTCGGCATAGACTCAAAAAAACCTGCGATGAACCCACTCTTTTTGTAAGGCGATGAGGCGATGATGAGTTGGTTGATGATTTCAGGATGGTGCAACGCCAATTCAAACAAGGTATGGCCGCCGTTGCTGAAACCAAGAAAATTTGCTTTCGGAATATTTAGGTTTTTCATCAGGGCAAACACATCCTCAGCATCTTGCCCAAAAGTTTCTGCAACCTTTCTTGTATCGGAGCGGCCGTGATTTTGCAGTTCAACGGCGATCACTTGATGCGTTTTGGCAAGAGCAGGAATAACCCTCCCAAACGAGGATTGAATCGTAGAACCACCCCCGTGAAGCAGCACCAGAGGCTGGCCTTTCCCATAGACTTCATAATAGAGCTTGATTCCATTGACTTGCGAGTAACCGCTGCTAAAGTCAATGGAGTTACCTTTTGTTTTGGAATCATTGATTTGTTCAGGTTTCCGTTGGCAGGATACAAACCACGTGCTGACCAGCAGCAAAAAAAAGATACGGACGTTTCTCTTCATAAACAGTTTCGTTAAGCAGGCATTGTTTTCAAATATTCTTCCAGGCGGTTCATGGTCTGTGTGTTGCCCTCGATGGCACCATGTTTCTTTACAACGAAATCCAACACCTCTTTGGTCTGGAATATCATCTGCATGTGTAGTTCTGTTTTCTTTGCCTCAAGGGCAATGAATTTGACCGTTACTTTGAACCGCACTGGATCATTGGGATCATCCGAGCCATGGTCGTACTTGAGCAATTCAGGTTTGATCACTTCTGTGAATACGATTTTGTTGGAGTAATTGGTGCCGTCGGGGCCGTGCATAATGAAATCCCAAACACCACCCACTTTGACTTCCATTTCGTGAATGGTGTTAGTGAAACCGTTGGGGCCCCACCACTGGGCGATGTGCTTTGGTTCGGTCCAGGCTTTCCATACTAAATTTCTCGGCGCATTGAACACGCGGCTGAATTTGAGCTCACGATCCGCCGTTTCACTTTTTCTTTCCATGTCGTCGGAGTTTTGATTTATTTTTGTTTTTCTCTTTTGATTGTAGTTTTTTGAGGTAAATATCAAGGGCATCCAATTTCTGATTCCAAAACTGTCGGTATCGCTCAATCCAATCAGATACTTCGCTCAATTTTTGCAAGCGCACTTCGCAATGGCGCTCCCGACCTTGTTGCTCTATCACGATCAACCCACATTCTGTCAATATCTTGATGTGCTTCGAAATCGCGGGCCTGCTTACGTCGAATTTTTCCGCGACGGCATTTAGATTCAACCGCTGATGTGCCAGTAGGTTGATGATTTCCCGTCGGGTGGGATCGGCGATTGCTTGAAATACGTCTCTTCGCATCATTTTCGGGTTAAGTAACCAAACGGTTACAAATATATAAATGAAACCTTTTGGTTACACAACTTGGCGAAAATTATTTTTTTGAAAGGGTTTTGTTAATAGCTCGTGATTATGAAGCGCGGCTGCTGCTCAGGGCTTTCAGGTGCTCGATCAATCTAGGAAGACAAAGGTTTAGCCAAACGGTGTATTTGGCGGGATCGTCAGAAATATCTTTTTCCAAAGCATCGAGGGACACGTATTTCCAGTCGCGTACTTCAGCAGGATTGGGTTGAGGTGGATCGTCATTCACGCCGTAAAATACGTGGTCGAATTCATGCTCGGTCAGCCCGTTTTCAAATTTGGATTTGTATATGAAACTGAACAAGGATCGAGTTTCACCGATCAATCCCATCTCTTCTTCCAAACGCCTAGCCACTGCGTCTTTTAAATCTTCACCAAAGCGGGGATGACTGCAACACGTGTTCGTCCACAAACCCGCAGAGTGATATTTGCCATCGGCACGTTGCTGTAAAAGCAGCTCACCTTTCGAGTTGAAAATGAAAACTGAAAAAGCGCGGTGAAGTAGTCCTAGCTGGTGCACTTGGTCTTTTTCCAATTTGCCCCACGGTTTATCATGCTCGTCAACTAAAATCAAGAATTCGTTCATTCGCTTTTTTCGAAAGTTATCAAAAAACTAAGTGAATCACGACAAATGCGGTATGGCAGCTCGGTTCAATCGATTTAGTTTTGTTTACCTTACCTGCTATGAAAAAAAAATTCGCTCCGTTCGGAAGCACATTGGTAGCTATCGCCTTTATGATTTTAGGCGTCGATCATTTTATTTTTAAAATTTTCGTGACGGGTAGGCCACAACCATGGCCTGCTAGCCTGCCGGGTGAGCACGTGATCACCTATATTTCAGGAGTGTTGTTTTTCACTTCAGGTATAGCCATTCTCATTCGCAAAGGGTGGCAATTTCTTTTCGCCGCCGGTATTCTGATCTGGCTTTGGTGCGCCTCGCGAGATCTATCCGAACTGATCGTTCGACTCGACTACGGCGGTCTTTTAACACAAACCAATAAAGCATTGTCGATCGGAGGATGCGCGCTGGCCATGGCGTGGCAGTTGAATCCAAAATCAAAAAACATTTTGCTCGTGAAAGCAATGACCATCGAACAGTACCTGTTGGGAATTTTTCTTTTCACTGCTGGAATTCAACATTTTATTTTCGCCGATTTTGTTCAGCACTTGGTCCCCGTCTGGATCCCTGGTCATTTGTTTTGGACTTATTTCGCCGGCGTGGCATTGGTTGCTGGCGGGCTGGGGTTGATCACTGGAATAAAAGTGAAACTGGCCGCGATCCTTTCGGGATTCATGGTTTTCGTTTGGGTGTTTACACTTCACCTTCCCAGAGCGCTCAGTATCAACGACGCAAACGAGTGGGCCGCCGTGGGTGAAGCTACATTGGTTAGTGGTATGTTATTGATAATTGCGGCAGACTTGCCAGAGAAATAATGCTCAACGCTTAGACAACGCAACGATATCGGGCACTTCCAGCACTTGCTTTTCGTATTTTTTAATAGCGGCGTTGATCATGGCTTTGCCTACATCTTCTAGATGGCAAACAAGCTTTGGTGATATTGCTCGAATGATAGGGATCATCCATCCCAAGTATTTGTAAAACCCGAGCGTATTTTTCATTCCTTCGATCGGTACCATCACTCCAGGGCGGAAGTTGTACGCGTTTTTGAATATTTTCATCAGGTCGTTTTCCGTTTTCCCTTTGACACGGGCCCACATTGATTTGCCTTTTTCGGTACTGTCCGTGCTGGCACCGGACACATAGCAGAAGGTGGCATTTGGGCTTTGCGTTGCCAATGCTTTCGCGAATGTCGTCGTCAGAGCATAGGTAAGTTTGTAATATTCTTCTTCTTTCATCCCAACCGAAGAAACACCAAGGCAGAAGAAACAGGCATCCACGTTGGACAATTGATTTTCGACAGCGGTGAGATTGAAGAAATCACGGCAAACAATTTCTTTCAATTTTGGATGTGTGACACCCGCCGACCTCCGATTGATGATTAACACTTGTTCGACATCGGGGCTTTCGAGGCACACATGAAGTACTCCCTCACCCACCATGCCGGTGGCTCCAGTGACTATGACACGAATTTTGGATTGGCTCATCGATCTGTTTTCTTTTTGATTTTGCGGGTTGATTTTTTCTTTGCCTTTAGGGTTCTCTTCGCGGGAGAAATTGACTTTACAATGGTCAAGCCTTCTTTGATCTGTTTTTGATCTTTCACTTTAGCCATTGAATTCGCGTGCGCTTCCTTGACCAATTTTTTTATGTATGTTCTTGGGAAGCTTTTTTGATCCTTAACCAATACATAACGATACTGATTTCCTTCACCGATCAATTTTTTCTCCGGATCCTTTAACTCGCTGCCCCAGTAAAAGCCAAAGTGGATGTTCTTGTTCGTTCTACCTACCGCAATGGAGCAAAAGGTGTGGCCCACTTTGTCAGTGGGTGACCAGCCAAAGGCCAGCGCGTTGTAGTTGTCGTAGATCAACTCATTGACTTTGGGATACAAGTCCCAAACAAACTCACGTAACCACATGACGATCTCTGTTTGTTCCCGGAACGGTTTTAGAAACTTCAAAAGGTCTTTGGTATCTTCCTTCGCCATGGCTTATGTGTCCGACTATTTTAAGTAGCCGGTTTTCATCAAATCACTTTCCTGGATATTCAACATCGCCTTTACTTCCACGCAATGGTTTTTCAATTCGTCGACGCTGTACCGGTCATCACGATCAATTGCTTCAATTTCGATGAATTCTTCTTCATTTGGAAGTTTATCGAGATGGATCTTTACGTTATGCCATTGATAAATCTTTCGCTGCTTCTGTATGACCCCAATGAGCTTGCGATTTTGGCTTAACTCTTTGATTTGTTCTTCAGTCGGATTTAAGTCGTAGCGATAAACGATCGTGCGCTCGATACCCGAGTCATGAAGTCGTTCATAATGTGTGATCAGGTTTTCAATAACGGCTTCGCGCCATTTGAGCTTCCCTTTTTCGATTTCGAAATAGTGATCGGTTTGAATATCGGTGCCGATGAATTCGGCTTTTAACGAAAGAAGCGTTTCTTCTACCTTTTCGCCGTTGAAAATGCGGGCCTTGATAGTGAAGTCCTTGTAAGGCAGAGGAGTCATTCGTGGTCAATCTTCGCTCAAATATCGCGTAATTGTTTTTTTGTCCGCATCCGTTTTCGCCAGGGTCAATGCCTTTTGGAAGTTTTGTTTGGCTTTAAGAGCATCGATGCCTTTGTAAAGTTGACCCAGCAGCGTGAAATAATAATGATTTGCGGTCAATTGCAATTTTTCGGCCTCAATGACGGCCATTCGCTTCCCTTCGTCGTTGGGAAGGTGTGCGTGAGCTTTGTATAGGGCGAACGTCCGATTGAGTGCGGCTATGGGCGAGTATTCGATTTGCAACAAGCGATTGTACAACTGTAGGATGTTTTCCCATTTTTCTGTCGAATCCTGCTTCACGGTATGCCAATAAGCAATCTGGGCTTCGATGTGATACTTCGATACGGTCTTTCCTTGAGAGGCGGCATGTAAATAGAAGGCGCCGTTGCTAATCAGCTCTTGGTTCCAAAGCGCTTCATTTTGTTCTTGATACAAAACAATTTCTCCGTTTTCACTCTTGCGGGCAGGAAAACGGGAAGCGTGAAAACACATGAGCGACATCAGGGCGTTTACAATGGGTTGATTGGTCGGCGCATGTTCGATCAGTAGCTGCGTCAGCCGCATGGCTTCCAGGCACAAGTCCTCGCGCACTACTGTATTTTTGCTTTCTGAATAATACCCTTCGCTAAACAGGAGATAAAGGGTTTGTAAAACTCTCTCCAACCGAGTTTGTATTTCCGCTTCTTGTGGAAAACTGATCTCTACTTTTTCTTCCTTCAGTTTTTCTTTGGCACGGACCAAGCGTTTCTTGATGGTCTCGCTGTTCGTCAAAAAGGCATTGGCAATTTCTTCGATTCCAAAACCACAAAGGATTCGTAGCGCCAACCCGACTTGTGCTTCCGGCGGAATGACGGGATGGCAAATAGCGAAAAGCATTTGCAGCTGACTGTCGACAATGCTCTTGGAAGAAAGGTCTACTTCAGCTTCCGACCGCACGGAGAGCGTTATTTGGTCCTTTACTTTCTCTTCAAAAATCTTTGCTCGCGTGATTTGGTTCTTCGCTTTGTTTTTTGCCACGGTGTAAAGCCATGCCGTTGGATTTTCAGGAACCCCCTTGTAGGGCCAGGAATCAAGTGCAAGAGCGAATGTTTCACTGGCGATATCTTCGGCCAGCTCGATATGGTCAAACCCAAAAAATTTACAGAGCACAGCGGTGATTTTGCTGTACTCTGTTCTGAATAGATGAGGAATTAATTCTCGGCTATCCAAGGATTTTCGTTTGTGCTTTCAATGAATACCGTCGTTTTTGGCGACCTTCCTTACCTCCACTGTATTTCCTTCGCCTTGCAATACGGGACTGCCTTTGGCGAACTCCACCGCTTCATCTACCGAAGTAGCCCTGACCACAATGTATCCACCAATCGTCTCTTTTATTTCACCGAAGGGTCCGTTGGTCACCATTTTATTGTGGTGCACCACTTTCGCCCCTTCCATCGGGAGACCTGTGCCGTTCACAAATTTATTTTGCGCGGCAATGCCACCGATCCAATCCATGGTTTGTTTCATCCAGATTTGAATTTGCTCTGGTGAAGCGATCTTGGTGCCATCCTCGTGTCTGAAGATCAACATGTATTCGTCCATATTTCAAAAGATTTTAAGGTTATTGAATTAATTACAACTCAATAACAATCTGGAAATTTAAATGGGGACAAGTGTAAGGCTTAATAATTCAGTTGGCAAGGACTTTATTCCACTCGGCTCACCACGATTTTGCTCAGCCCTTTGATATTTCTTCGTCCGGTTTTTTGGTCGGATGAAGTGATGACCAAAATCCGCTCAGTCATTTCAGTCAATTTTTTACCCTCTTTTTCGACAATCAAATAAATGTTGTCTCCGGTGGCGGAATTAAAAATCTCATTCCAGGAGTACACTACTTTATAATTATCGGTGGCAACAAACGTCAGGTAGAATTCGCTCATCACTTTAGGGCTCTCCGCTTTGAATTCGATTTTGTCGAGAATTGTTTTCAGAGGAACAGCTTTCAGGTTTTTGGCGGCCCCCCGGGGTTCACCCAGGTGATTGGTGATCACAATGTCTTCTATTTTTTTTGACGGCAATTTTTCGAGATCGGCCAAACTGAACTTGAGTTCATGGACCATTTGTCCGGAAATCACAAATTCACCCGACGGTTTGATATCTTTTTGCGCCAATAGCGTGACTGACCAAAGAAAAAGGACGACAGCAGCAAACCTTTTCATGACAAAAAATTTAGCGGGTTTTTGTTTTTGGGATAGCGTCGTCAAATATTCAAAAAAAATTGCGCTTTCACGACGATTTAATGAGAAACGGGTATACCGAATAAACTTGAAGGCTTTCTGTTTGTATAAACTGTAAGACTTTCACATATTCGCAAACCGAACGGTCAAATTCAAAGACTTTGGCTCCCTCCCTCGGTAACAATTTTTTAATATTTAAACAGACGGCTTGTCTATGAAATCTATTGTCTAAAATCAATCACTTTAGTTGGCTAAATCTAGTATATATGAACACACAAACTCTCCTCCGCAGGACGACCCGCCCGTTGTTGCTATTTCTGCTCGCCATGACCTGCGGACAGTTGTATGCACAGCGAGCGCTACCACTCGAAAACGGTTACTACGTTGTGGTGTCCACCTTCAAAGACACGCAATCAAAAGAGGCTAAGGCTTATTCCGAGCAACTCGCCAAAAGAGGTTTTCAACCGGGCTTCGGATTGGAAGAGAGCAAGCACTTTCTTTATGTGTATCTGCAATCTTTCCCCTACGGCCAATTCAAACAGTCTCTTGAGCGCATGCAAACTGCTCGTGCAACAGATAATTTCCCTACCGCATGGGTATTGAAGATAAAGGACGGAAAAGAAATCAAGGAAGGAGACCCTATCGTGGAGACCGTTCAAGACACGGTTGCAGTGAAGACCGCTGCTAAGGGCCCATCCATTGTCACGGAGTATATCCCAAATCCAACACCAAAACCGATTACCAAGCCACAGCATTTGGGTAACACCCCGGTGTTTTTTTCGGTGATCAATAAAAACAGCAAGAAGGTGATCGAAGCCACCGTGAAAATCTTGGATGCGGAAACGAATAAGACATTGGGGACGGTCAAGGCGAACGGGTACTTTAACATCCCTGATCCCCAGTCGAAGTCGGGTGATATTGCGCTGGTGGCTTCTTCGTTCGGGTATGAAGAAACAAATCAAAAGCTAAACTATAAGCAGACCGAGCGCGACACCGTGAATGAAGACGTAACGCTGTTTGGCAATTTTTTCATGCTGACGTTTGAGATGCAGCGTATGGCTTCGGGCACGAAGGCGTCACTTTCAGGGGTATCTTTTTTCAATGACGCCGCAATCATGATACCGAACAGTCGTGAACAACTGCTGGGTGTCCTTGATATGTTGAATGAAAGTCCACAGATGCGTGTTCGAATTGAGGGGCACACCAATGGGAATGCCCGCGGAGATATTATTTACATGGGCCCCTCCAAAAATTACTTTGCGCTCGCTCGAGATCAGAAGAAAGAGAAAGGATCTGCCAAAGAACTATCGGAGGCACGAGCGACGGTCATCAAGCAGTGGCTCGTGGATCAAGGGATCGCCGACGCACGAATCGAAACGGTAGGATGGGGTGGAAGCAAACCTCTCTACGACTCCAAAAGCCACATGGCCCGCAAAAACTCGCGTGTGGAGTTGACGGTGATCGACTGATAGCGTTGCGTTTTTCGTCGTGAGGCGTGGAAATCAACTGCCGGCGATTGGCGTCCCAAAGATGCCGACGGCGAGTTCTAACCAGATCAGGATAAATAGCACAAGTACCGCAGCGCACAGCACTACTCGGTGTCTGAACGTAGCAACTTTTCTTATTACCAGTTCGCACAAGAGGCCCGTGCCGAGCATCAGCACGCCCGCCACTAAAAAATCAAATGGACCCCACTTTACTTCGTTGGTGAATTGCATCGCGATGGCAGGGATGAGTAGAAGAATTGCCACGGTGGCCTAATTTTTTTGTTCGATTTATAAAAGTACTTTCAAATGCAAAGTAAATAAAAAAATAGGATAATTGCAATAGGGCAGGGAGTCGTTGTTTTACCGAATCAATAGCACTCTACCTCGGTAAACGCAACGGGGCGGTAGGTGTGTTTAAATCTGATGCGAATAGCCAAAGTAGTGGTGGGCGATATCTTCCATTCATTGGAGGTATTCGGTTCTATTGTTTTAGGCACGTCGAGTGTAGAAATGCGTTGCCATTCGCCGTTCATTTTCGCTTCAAACTTAAGTAGTGTTGGAACGGAAAAAACGCTGTTCACAAATGGGTACAGTTTAAGTTGAGATATCTTTCGTGGGTCACCAAAATCAATTTCCAACCAATCTTCTGTGCTTGTTGAACCCCATGTTGACCAGCGATTCCTTACTTCATTAAAAAACCAGATTCTTCCATCCGTCATTTGAAATGCACTGTCCGCGTTGACGGACGAAGTAATCTTTGGAAAATCTTTTTTCGAAATATTCAGCGCCTGGTTTAGTGTGGCTGCTGTTATGGATGATGCCAATGTTTTACCAATATAGACTTTAAACTGATTTTTCTTGCGTTGATAAGAGGTAACCTTATGTTCGTCTACAAACACTGTCAAGCCTTTTCCGATTTCATATTTTTTCCCATTCTCATCATAAACGATGACAACGTCATGGCCATGATAATTCAAGCCCGACAGACAATAGTACTTGATGGAAGGATCAACCAAAGGTTTTATGTCGAGTGAATCATTGTCATTGGGTTGCACTCCGCACAGCCCCGAAATCACAAGATTGTTGAAAGTGGAATGCAGGTAGTGATTGCTCCAGTATTCGTGAACGATCGGCCCGCCGGCATTTGGATCATAATTCTCTACTAGATTGATCGCGCCGCTTGGCAAAATATGTTGGTTCGCGAATAGGCGCAGTGAATGAAGATAGTTGGTAGACGTTATGACCGACTGATTGTACCGTTGGATGAAGTTGGCCATGCCTGTTAACGCTTGGCTGGTTTGATACGGCCAGCTCGGACCATTCCATTGACTGCTCCGTCTTCCATGGTACCACGCAAACTGTTTGAAGTAATATTGATAAGACGGTTCGTTCGTGCGGAAACCAAATTTGCCGAGCAGTTGACTGGTATCTGTCAAGTGCTTCCAGGCTTGATGATATTTTGGATCGTCATCTGGAAGACTAAAATACCAAGGCGCAAAACCCGCGAGCTCCCTACCGCGAATGAAATCCCAATAGTTGACAAATTTGTTGTTTGCCTTAAATCGATCGGTAAAGTGCTCGAGGCTCTGATTCCACAGATGGTTTTGAATAGATGCCTTCAAGACATTGGCTTGCGAGAGATATTGTTTGCTGGCCTGTTCATCACCCTTAAGGGCAGCAATCTTAGCAATCGCCAGCGCATTGCCGTACATATAACTACTGACAGTTGGGCGGAAAGCATCGCCGCCCTCAAAGCCTGCCTTGCCACCGGAAGCATCGATCGAAGCGATGTTATATTCTGTTGCGTCAGGCATGGCGGGGATATAATAAAGTTTTTTTTCTGCCACATAATGATCAGCCCATCGATGGTGTATGGCCCTCATACTGTCTAACTGACTGGTTATAAAATTTTTGTCGCCATTCACTAAGTAACGTGAATAGGCGGCATCGGCTATGCTTTCGCTGTATCGGCGATCGTTGCCTCCATTTTTAAACAAATAGTTGATGTACCCATCCATGTAGCATTGATCTTTCAACCATCGGCCCTCATAGATGTGATGCATGGAGGCGGCATTGATGGTGCAATATGGCTCGCGGTCCCAGGGCACGTGATCGATAAATTCCGTGACGACATACTCGTTTGTGCCAACATTCCGAATATGTGCCTTGTAAAGTTTCCACCGATAGTAATACACGTCTTGAATTAATTTATCAGAGCATTCAAAGAACGGAATGTTTTTGACATACCAGCGTGCGTCCTCGTGAAAATAGTCCTGAGCTAACCGCTGATGGTTTAGGAGGGTGGAGGTTTCTTTTTTACAAGCGAGGAGGGAGAGGAGAGTGAAGAAGGAGAGGGAATAGTTGAACTTCATAAAACCTTTCGTCGAACGCCTATAAGTTAATGGTCTTATGTTTTCTTATCAAGGCCTTAATCTGCGAAGCATGAAGAGTAACGCAAAATTAGTTTATCTAGCTGCTAGCTAAGTTTATTTGATTAGCTGATCAACCGGCTTAATGGACGTCGAATTGGGGTGGCAGCTTTGCCGTTACAACGAACAAGTCGGTTTTCCCTAGCACCGACACATTACTCAAACCAAATAAATTTAATACGTATGAGAAGTTTAAGAAACAGTGTACAATTGATCGGTCGCCTTGGTAAAGATCCGGAAGTGAAAACCTATGGGAGCAAAAAGAAAGCATCGTTTTCGATCGCCACGAGCGACAGCTACAAGAACGCCAAGGGCGAAAAAGTGGATGACACCCAATGGCACAACCTGGTGATCTGGGGAAAACTCGCCGATGTGGCGGAGAAATATTTAAAGAAGGGCGGTGAGGTGGCCATCGAAGGGAAACTGGTGCACCGCGTCTACGAAACCGACAAAGGGGAGAAGAAGTATATCACTGAAATAAGTGTCAATGATTTGGTGCTGCTAGGAAGCAAAAGCTAACGTCAAAAAAAGCAGAGGCCGATGATATTTTCATCGGCCTCCATCGTTCCTATCTGCGGTGGTAAAATCCACCTGTTTTCTCAATTCTTGTTCTGCTCAGCCTTCTTCCTTTTCTTGATGTCCTTAAAGAACTTCACCCAGTTGATCGGGTTAAGAAAAGGATTGTATATCGGGTGGAATTTGTTGTCGGCCGATTGTGAAAACTGTTCTATATAGTATCGATAGTTGGCGTTGCCATCCATGGGTGTGGTTCGCACCATCAGCGCGAAAAGTTCTGCATTCAACTGTTTGGGGTCGATGCCTGTATTGTCGAGAGGTACGTTTAGTGCAAGTACAGCATCTTTGAAAAGCTCTTCTGTTGGCATGGTCACCACTACGCTCTCCAAATAGGTGACGTTCTGGTGCATTTCAAACAACACCGATGTGAATTCCTTTGCATCTCTGGGCACGACATAGGTTTGGCTATGAAAGCCCACGCAGCTGACCAGAACCGTGTCTCCCGTAAGGAGAGGCAATGAGAAAAATCCATTATTTAAAGAAGTAACGCCGCGGCCCGCTTTGGGCACATAAAAATTGACGCCAGGCAGAAAAGTACCTGTGGTGTCAGTGACCACACCCGAGAGCTGTATTACGCGTCTGGACTGCGCCAGTGACTTCTGGGATGCAGTTAGCCCTATCAGGACCAAGCAAACGACCAAAACCAAATAGAATTTTCTCACTTTCATTAATAGCAATCGACAAAGGTAAGGATTCAATCAATATGCGCCTAACCGAAAACACACGTAATAGTGGATGAATCTCCGTTTGCAAAAGTTTTAAACCGCGTATGTCTTTTAGGCGAAAAAAATACCCCGCTGAAATCGCCTGGCCTAATGATTGGGGATTGTTTGGCGATGAATTAATTTGCGCCTACGTGCGGCTTAAACATTTCAACATCGACCCGGGTGCGCAGATTTTCTTAGCGTGCAGTGACACCTCTCGATTACGGATTTTGCATTTGATCATGACCAACGGAGAAATGTGCATTACCGATCTTGAACAGATATTAGAGTTTACTCAAACGAAAACATCACGCCACCTGATTTACTTGAAGAACTCGGGCATACTTACATCGCGTAAATTCAACCAGTGGATGTTTTATCAAATCAAAGACGAGGTATTGGAAATTATTCAGCAAATAATGCAGTTTCTTCGGCGCGATCCCGTGCTGCAGAAAGATCAGCAGATCTTCCAAACCATGTACACCAACCGCGAGCTCACCCTAAATCGGCTTAAGATGAAGCCCCTTGGCCAATTGTAAAACCTCAAATCGGAAATGTATAAGTGCCTTCTATTCGATCTTGACCACACGCTGTGGGACTATGAAACCAACTCTCGCGAGTCGCTCTCTGAACTGTACATTGAATTTGGATTGAAAAACAGGGGAGTGGACGAGACACAGTTTCTTGACAAATTTTATATCATCAACAATGAACTTTGGGATTTGTATGACCGCGGCCTCCTGCACCGCGATGTCATTCGGAATGATCGCTTTCACAGGATCTTGACGGCCCTAGGTGTGGACGATTATGAAATGTCGCTTGATCTTTCGAATGAATACATCGCGCAATCGCCCAAGAAAAAAAACCTGATGGATGGGTGTAAAGAAACGCTCGACTACCTTTGCCTCAAATACCCCATGCTGATTGTAACCAATGGCTTCGACGAGATTCAATCCACTAAACTTTCGTCCGGCGGGATTGGACATTATTTCAAGAGCATTGTCACTTCCGCGCGAGCGGGACACAAGAAACCAGCGAGGGAAATTTTTGAGTTTGCCCTTAACGAAGGCAACATTGCCCCCCACGAGGCCATCATGATAGGCGACAATCTCTTGACGGACATCGCAGGGGCGATCAATGCAAACATTGACACTGTTTTTTTCAACCAAAATAAGATCAAGCACGGTACGAGCGTAAACTATGAAATCCAAAGTCTGCGCGAGCTGATGAACTTTCTTTAGCCTTTAACGAGTTGACAAACGAGGATTAGCCTGGACGGAGCCATTGATTCAATGGTTTATACAGGTCAATTTTCAAATTAGTCTTACCTTTGGGCCTCAAATCTTGAAACCGCAATTACAACCAAGAGTAAATAGTTTATGTCTACTGGATTTTTCAAAGTTCCTACCCCCAAAAACGAACCCGTACTTTCTTACGCTCCAGGAAGCAAAGAGCGGGCATTGTTAAAAAAGTCCCTGGAAGAAGCGCGCTCAAAAGAGCTCGAAATACCAATGTACATCGGGGCTGACGAGGTGAGGTCCGGTAACAAGAAGCGCCTTGCTCCTCCACACGACCATAAGCACACTCTTGGTTTCTATCATCAAGGGGATAAAAGTCACATAGAACAAGCTATCCAGGCAGCGATGGCGGCCAAGGAGCTTTGGTCAAACCTGAGTTGGGAAAACCGTGCAAGTATCTTTTTGAAAGCAGCTGATTTGTTGGCGGGTCCTTACCGCTACAAAATCAATGCGGCCACGATGTTGGGCCAATCGAAAAATGCGTTCCAGGCCGAAATTGATTCCGCGTGTGAATTGATCGACTTCCTGCGATTCAATGTTGCGTTCATGAGCGAGATTTACAGCGACCAACCTATTTCATCCCCCGGTGTTTGGAATCGAATAGAATACAGACCACTCGAGGGATTCACATTTGCACTCACGCCCTTTAACTTTACGGCGATCGCGGGGAACTTGCCGACCAGCATGGCGATGATGGGTAACACCGTGGTGTGGAAGCCAAGTAACACTCAAATTTATGCTGCCCATGTGATCATGCAGGTGTTGAAGGAAGCGGGACTTCCCGACGGTGTGATCAATTTAATCTACGTGAGCGGCCCGGATGCCGCTGAAGTAATATTTAACCACAAAGATTTTGGTGGTATTCAATTCACCGGAAGTACGGGCGTCTTCAATAATGTGTGGAAAACCATTGGAGAGAATATTGCCAAGTACAAATCCTATCCACGAATCGTTGGTGAGACTGGCGGAAAGGATTTTGTAATCGCACACAAGAGCGCCGACCCCAAAGAAATCTCTACGGCTTTGATTCGTGGAGCGTTTGAGTACCAAGGACAAAAATGTTCTGCGGCGTCGCGTGCCTATGTTCCATCCAATTTGTGGGACGAAGTAAAGAAAAACATGATAGCCGACTTGAAGAGCATTTCGGTAGGGCCCGTCGAAGATTTTGGAAATTTTGTGAATGCAGTGATCGATGAAAAAGCGTTCGACTCCATCACCGGATATATCGAGAAAGCGAGACAAAATCCAATGAACGAGATTGTTGCTGGCGGCAAATATGACAAGTCGAAAGGGTATTTTATTGACCCTACCGTGATTGCCACCAAAGATGCCTCATCATTGACCATGTGTGAGGAAATCTTCGGCCCGGTGCTTACGATTTACGTCTATCATGCAGAGAACTTTGAACAAACACTCGAACTGGTTGATAAGACTTCACCTTACGCGCTTACAGGATCTATTTTGGCACGCGATCGATATGCCGTGGAGTTGGCAACCAAAAAATTGACCAACAGCGCGGGCAATTTTTACATCAACGACAAGCCCACGGGGGCGGTGGTAGGTCAACAACCTTTTGGAGGGGCACGCGGGTCCGGTACCAATGATAAAGCGGGCGCCAAAGTGAATCTACTCCGCTGGGTTTCTCTTCGCACGATCAAAGAAACATTTGTCACGCCTACAGATTATCGCTATCCTTTTTTAGATAGGGAATAGAAGAGTTGCCCTCTATATAAAATGATTCTTTGTTGACATTTAATTCATTAAATTGTCAATACACACAAACTATTCCCTCTTTTGCGCGTTCGAATTGTTGGCTTTTTAATTTTTGTCTTATTTGGCAAAGTTGCAGCGCAGTCACCGACTGCCGACAGTCTTCGACAACTTCTCCGAACGAGTCAAGGAACTCAGCGTGCTGATGTTCTGAATTACTATGGATATGTCATCCTTTCTTACAACTATGTCGATGCGAACAATTTGATCCAAGAGGCACTCGACCTTAGTGTCAAACTCAAATATCAGAAAGGACAGGCGGAGGCTTTTTTGTACAAAGGCACCATCGAAGACCGGATCGGCAATGACTCTACGGCGCTTGATTTCTTTCAGCGCGCTTTGGTGCGAAGCGAACGGATTAAGGATCGCCAATTGATGGCAAGAATCCTTACTGCCATTGGTTTGGCCTACCAGCATAAAAACAACCTGGATTCAGCGCAGAACATTTATCAGCAATCGTATCAACTTTTGAAAGACAGTCTTAACCCACTTTACCTCTCGTTCCTTTATTTGCGACTGGCTGAATTGAACGGCCTGAAGAACAATCAGGCGAAGCAGCTTTCTTTTTTAATGAGAAGTTGGGAGATCAGAAAAAAACTAACGGACAAGCATCCACTGGTGTGGGCAGGAATGAATCTTGCAAATTATTATATCGATCAAAGCGATTTTGATCGCGCCATGTGGTATGTCAACTACGCACAGCAAGAGTTAGGACATGATACATTAAATGAGGAGGCCGCAATTATCTATAGAAACAAAGCCGTCATTGTGGCGAACCAAGGAGACCACATGGCAGCCCTTGACCTTTTTGCCAAAGCGCAAAGGTTTTATGAGCAAAATCCCTTTCGTTGGAATTTGGTGGATTTGCTCATTGAAACCGGCAGAACGCAGACCTACGTCGCCAACTATGAAATCAGTCTAAAGTATTTGTTCCAGGCACTGGAGCTCGCGCAGGCCAACCAGTTCAAAAAGCAAATCGCTGCCGTCTACTTTCGGATCGCCTGGGTGTATTATTCAATGGGACAGAACGTGCTCGCAAAAGATTTTGCGGAAAAATGTTGGACGATCGCGGAAGGCAACCGATTTGATTTTGAGGAAGCGTCGGCCTGTAATTTGATGGGCCTCATCAGCTTGAGAATGAAGGAAGATGAAGATGCGTTGAATCAATTTAATTGTGCTCTGGAAATCAGAGACCGAAATAACTTCCGAACAGGATATGCAAGTACGCTCTTGAACATTGGAGAGCTGTATGAAATGCGGAACGAATTCAAAAAAGCGGAAGAATACGATTTGAAGAGCCTTACGATTGAAACCGAAATCAATCATGCGCTCGGTATTTGCAATTCATGTCAAAACCTTGGGCAGCTGTATACCAAGATGGGAGAATACGAAAAGGCAACATTTTACCTATCGAAAGGAGAAGGCCTGTCCAAGAAAATAAGAGCAAAAGGCACGTTACTTGATATCTATAAAAATAAACGGGACCTGTTCAAAGCGCGGGGAGAGTTCCGCTCGGCAATGAATTATTCGATGCTTCATGAATCACTTCGAGATTCCATGATCAATGAGAACTTGGCAAATCGGGTGGTGACGCTGCAGCATTATTTTGAGATGAATCAAAAGGACAAGGAGATAAAGATCCTGAATCAACAGAGAGAGCTCCAAGATGTAGAGATAAAACAGCAACGTGTGGCCATTGCCGTTGGCATCTTGGTGACGCTCGCGGTTAGCATTGCTGCCTACGTGGTTTTTGGATTGTATAAAAGAGTGAAACGCCTCAATGCGGAAATCTCCGAACGTAATGAAGAGATCGTGGCTCAGTCAGAAGAACTTCGTGAAGCCAACGACGCGTTGGGGAACTTAAACACGGAAATATCGGAGCAGAAAAAACAAATCGAAGAGCAAGCCGAGGAACTGGCGGTAAGCAATCAAACAATTGCTCGAATCAATGAGGGGTTGGAGGAAAAAATAAAAGACCGTACGGCAGAGCTGAAAGAGGCATATCATGAACTTGACACTTTCTTTTATCGGTCGTCACATGATTTTAGAAGGCCGCTCACTACGTTTATGGGTTTGGCAGAGGTAGCAAAAGTCATGATCAAGGACAAGCCCGCCCTAGAGCTGTTTGAGAAAGTGAATGACACCGCGCGTAACCTCGATAAGATGCTTTTCAAACTTCAATCAGTGAGTGCAGCAGGTACAGAAGACCTTGCCAACAGTGAGATTAGCTTCAAGAATATTTTTCAAACCGAAATCCGAAGTTTTGATGAGGAGATCTTGAAAAGGAAAATTCACGTGAATACGGAGGTGGACGTGAAGCGACCGTTTTATTCCTTCCCTACGCTGCTGAATTTCATCGTTCAAAATTTGCTTGAAAATTCTATTTCATTTTCCAGAGACGACAAAACAGAAATATGTCTTTCGGCAAAGGAGGTGGGCAACGATGTGATCATGACCATCCGCGATAATGGGATCGGCATTGACCCGGTCTATTTGCCACGCGTGTTTGAAATGTATTTTCGAGCGAATGAGCGGAGCACGGGCAACGGCCTCGGCCTTTATATCGTCAAAAAAATGGTGGATAAAATGAACGGCCGTATTGAAATCAAAAGTGAGCTAGGTAAAGGCACTGAAGTGAAAATGTTTATCCCCTTCACGCTGCGGTAGTCATCCAAGATCAGAAGAGAAAAAAAGAAGCAATCTCATGGAGATTGCTTCTCGAAGAGTTTACTCAGCCGCTGGCTCGCCGTACCAATTTACTTTTCTCGCAAAGTACATCAGCGCCCCTACGATGATGAAAAGACCAATACTTCCCAAGAGCAGTGACAGATCTTGTTGCAATACGATGATAAAAATGAACGAATAAAAAACCAAAAGAAGACTCGTGAATAGCATTACCAGGGATTTATTCTTCAAAAATGAAAACGAATAGAGGCAGATCAGAGCCACTGTGGCAATGGAAGAAATCCCGTACGCCAGATTATACCCTACCTGTTCGGATAAACTGAGGAGCAACGTGTAGTAAATAATCAACGCGGCGGCAATCAGGATATATTGGAAAGGATGAATCCGAATCTTTTTTGTGATTTCAACCAGGAAGAGAGCAACGAATGTCAGAATGATAACGAGATGCCCATATTTGGAGGTGCGAATGCTTTTTTGATATTGATCCACGGGGATGATCAGCTTAACGCCAAACTCCGAGCCACTCAACTTAGTGTCGGGGTCGGTCCAGGCTTGCGCAAATGGCCGGTTGTAATGCAGCACTTTCCATTTCGCCGAGAAATTTTTTTCTGAAAGCTGCCTTGACTCGGGCAAGAATTCTCCGTCAAAGCCGGGTGATGGCCATGGGCCGGATAGTTGCACAGTCGTCGTCTTACCGGTGGGTGTAAAAAACAATCTGGTGCTTCCTTTTAAATTGATTTTTATTGAAGCGTTGCCGTTGAAGTCAGCTTCACTCTGCCAATTGAGCTTGGCAACAATGCCGTTGGTAGAAAAATTAGCATCGCTCTCGCCGCCCGTAAGCGGGTAGGGAGAAGGAAAATCTCCAATGAATTTTTTCACCGCGACCCCCAGCGCATTGGAGGGTTCCGATTCTTTAGGTAAACCCCCGATGGCGAACTGCGGATTTTCACTGATTCCCCGTAAATCGGTGATGGAGAAAATCATATGGGCATCCCTCCAAAGCACCATGTCTTCCGCTATTTTGAACGACTGGAAATCGGGCTTGTCAAAGCTGGAGTTGACATTCAAAGTAGAAGAGTACACGGCGGCGTCAAATATTCCGCGGTGGAGCACGGTAGGGTCTATTTCCCCTCTGATGTCAAGTGTTTGCGGCAGCAAGAAGAGTTTTTCGATGTACTCCTGAATTTCAATGCCTTCTTTCCCGTGGTCGATTTTCTTTTTCACTTTATAGGGGATGACCAAGATGGGTCCAGAGAGGGTTTGGTTGCCCGACCACTTGGCCGAGATTTCCTGTGTTACGCTTTCCGCTCGTGATTGTCGTTCTTGCATCAGTTCCTGTATCCAGGAAGAGGGGATAAGTAAAATCAGAACGAGAAACCCGATGGACACGAGCTTTACGGTGATGGATTCCTGCATCCATCGATTGAACCTTTCGAAGAGGTTGAGTTGGTTTTCTTTTGTTTCCATATTGTGTTATTTAAAAGTACTTTGTATTTAAAAGTAAAAGCATAAAAAAATTAACCTTTCTGTTGTTTGATCAATTGCTCCAACCCATCCAAATGGGCTTTGAATATTTTTCTACCCCGTTCAGTCACTCTGTACTTTGTATTCGGTTTTCGGTCAACGAATGATTTGCTGACGGAAATGTATTTTTCTTTTTCGAGGGCCTTGATATGTGTGGCCAACGCGCCGTCCGTTGAACCGATTACTTCTTTCAGGGAATTGAAGTCGTAGGAATCATTGGCAACGAGTACGGACATGATCTGCAACCGCACGCTATGCTCCAACACTTTGTCTAAGCTTTCAAAAGGATTTTTCACCGCTCGTATCGAAAGTACATGATTGCTCCATAGAGGATATGCATTGCGCCAAAACCGACTGCCCACAGAATCAGTCCGTAACCTGGCAACATTGCTGATATCAACCCCAAAATAATTTCTGTCAGGCCAAGATACATTACTTCACTAAATGTATTCCGGCTGGACTGAACGAGGGCCAGTCCATAAAATAATAACGTGGCAGGTACCAGAAGGACATAATACTCTCGAACGAGCAAGACAAGAATAAAAATACCTCCAGCTACTAATGGAATGGCTAAATCCTTCATCAATTGCCTGCTCGTAGAACTCCATAAGGAAGTCTGCATTTTCCTTGCCTTCTGAAGGCTCATCAAAAATCCAGTGGTCAATGACGAAAGCAAAACCAGAAAACCAGTAACCTCCAATTTGAAAATCGAAGCCGGATGATCCAATATTGAAACATGATCATAACCCACGGGAGAGAGCGGAGAATAGATGGTCTGGTACGCAATCCATGCTCCAACGAGCGCGTAGATGCCCGACAAAACCCCCGATAAGCCACTCAATGAAATGAATTTCACAGACCGCTCCATGATCGACCGGATGGAAGCCAGGTCTTTTTCGTACTCGTTTATTTCCTTCATTTAAAAGTACTTTTT
>Ga0310811_10003318_pt1 | contig 20218 bp, 16 predicted proteins | sample YCmetagenome_FD_207642 | JGI IMG/M metagenome (GOLD analysis project Ga0310811, IMG submission 207642) | Soil microbial communities from experimental microcosm in Duke University, North Carolina, United States - YC | ecosystem: Engineered > Artificial ecosystem > Soil microcosm > Unclassified ...
CTCTTCTTTCTGGGTCTCGATCAACGAATTCGAGCGGTCGAGTACACAGTCGATGGCAATTCGTTCGCTGCGGGTGAACCTCGAGTGTGGTCGGAGACGCGCGTTGCAGACCTGGGTGTGAACAGCGCCTACGACTTGGCACCCGATGGCAAACGATTCGCGGTGATTCTGAATGCGTACCAACCTGGCGAATCCAACCGGCGCGCGAACGTGACGGTCCTGGTCAACTTCCCGGACGAACTGCACCAGCGACTCGGAAAGCAATGAAGCGGTGTGGAGAGTTCGTCCTCAGCTGCGCCGCACTGGAAATCGTTCCGGCCTTGGGTATACGGAATCTGCCGTCAGCGGCCGTGATTCACATCGGGTCCCGAAGGACTGGTACGGAACAAGTGGCCTCGTTGGGAATCTCGTGTGCGAATCGGACGTGACGGGTTTGAGATTAGGACTCCGCTGCGCGTCCGTCGCCACGTGCTGATGTCGTTCGATCCGGATCCACTAGCTCAACGAAATCGCTGTCACTGATCGAAGGAGATTAGAAGGTCTGACACAATTCAGTCGACCATCAAATGGACATACGCCGTAAACCCCTGAATCCAAATCGTATCGAGGAACATCCGGATTTGAAGGAGGGTTTTGCGCTACACTGTTCGAAACCGCTCGCAAGTGGTTGATTCTAAAGCGGAGAGATGGCCGAGTGGTCGATGGCGCACGCTTGGAAATTGACTCCGCTCGCGCGTGCTGACACTCACCAAGTCCCACCAACGCACTCCCGATCAATGACTTCACGCAACTTCGATGTGCGTTGACGTGTCCTCGTAAATCACTGTGTGGGCCCAGGGTTTCGGGGGTATGTGACACAGTTTTGACACAATGCCGAAGCCCGATTACGCCGACGAGTACAGAGGTGTACGAGCTAGTACCAGGACACCATTCGACATGGGATTCCGTTGCACCTCACCTCACGTTTGCGCGCCGTCAGCGCAGACCGTGATGACTACCTTGCCCCCGGCGTGTCCGGCCTCGACGTAACGGATCGCCTCAGGCACGTCGGCGAGCGCGAACCGCCGGTCGATAACGGGCTTCACCTTTCCCGCTTCAACGAGATCCTTCAGGAACATCAAATCCCGCTGCTTCGGTGTCATCAACAGGTTTCCGAACGTCTGGCCACCCCATGACAGGAATGGCCCCAGGAGGATCGCCTGGGTCAGCTGTCGGTTGGACCCGCCACTCATGACGTAGGCGCCTCGCGGCGCGAGGGCGCGTTTGTAGTCCCAGATCGACCGGTCGCCGTTCGCGGCGAGAATGAGGTCGTATACGTTCTTACCGTCAGCGAAGTCCTCGCGGTTGTAATCCACAACGTGATCCGCGCCGATCGCGTGCATCGTCTCGACATTGCGAGCGCTGCACACAGCGGTCACGTCCGTGGAGAACGACTTGGCGATTTGCACCGCCAGCAAGCCAACACCACCCGACGCCCCGTTGATGAGAACCCGCTGACCGGCCTGGATCCGTCCTTTGCGCAGCCCCTGCAACGCTGTCATCCCCGACGTCGGCAATCCGGCTGCTTCCTCAACGGTCACATTCGCAGGCTTCGGAGCGAGGTTCGTTTCGGGTGCCGCCACATACTCGGCATACCCTCCAAATCCGCAGCGTGCCAGTTCACCAAAAACATCGTCGCCGACCCGAAACTGAGTGACCGCAGGTCCGACCGCTTCGACCCGCCCCGCGATGTCGGTTCCGATGATGGAGTGTTTCGGCTTGAAAAGCCCCTCGATCAGTCGAAAGGGCAATGGGGTTCCGCGAAGCAGATGCCAGTCTCCGGCATTGCATGCGGCCGCATGAACTCTGACCAGCACATCACGGTCTCCTACGACCGGTGTCGGAACGTCTTCCATGCGCAGGACGTCCGGTCCTCCATACGCGCGACGCACAACGGCTCTCATCGGTGTGATGCGTCGTTCAGACGGCCCAGGTACTCGTGGACATCGCGGATTGCGACCGAACCTTCTCCCACCGCGGATGCGACTCGCTGGGCGGCGCCCGCGCGAACGTCGCCCACCGCGAAAACGCCGGGAAGACTCGTTCCGAACGCGAAGTGCCTGGCGTCGGGATCGGTGGACGACAGGCCGGAGCCCGTCAGGATGAAGCCGCGCTCGTCACGTTCAACGTCGGAAGGCAACCAGGTCGTTCTCGGGGCTGCGCCAATGAGAATGAAGACCGCCATTGCCGCGACCTCCTCGGTGGAATCGGCGATTCGGTCTCTCAAGATCAGAGATCTCAAGCGCTGGTCGCCACGCCCACCGGCAAGCTCGTGGTTCAGCCGCACCGCGACGTTCGCCGTCGCCTCGATCTCGCGGACGAGGTAATCGGACATTCTCTCAGCCAGCGAGGAGCCTCGAACCAGAAGGGTGACTTTGGCTGCGAAGCGACTCAGGTGAAGCGCCGCCTGCCCAGCCGAGTTTGCCCCGCCGACGACGTAAACCTCCTCGCCGCGCATCGCCGAAGCTTCGGTCGTTGACGCGCCGTAGAAGACCCCGCGCCCGACGAAGGAATCGACGCTCTCAATCCCGATGCGTCGATAGGAAACACCCGTCGCCAGGACGACAGCGCGTGCGCGTACCTCCATCCTGGCCGGCACCCGTGGCTCAGGCCTGTGCGAATGGACTTCGTGGGCCTCCTCGAGAGTCAGGATGCGCGCGTCGCCATCGACGCGCAGGCCGATCGTCCACCTCGCGATCAGAAACTGCGCGCCAAAGGACCTTGCCTGCTCGTACGCACGTTGCGCGAGATCGACCCCGCTGAGGCCATTCGGGAAGCCAAGGTAGTTGCGGATCAGTGAAGTCGTTCCAGCTTGGCCACCGAACACCTCGGCTTCGACGACGACAACCCGCAGGCCTTCGGACGCTGCGTAGACCGCAGCCGAAAGGCCGGCGGGTCCCGCACCAACCACCGCTACGTCAATGGTGGATGGTACGGACCTGGTTGGGTTCATTCCCAGGGCTTCGACGATTTCGAGCGCGGTCGGCTGCACGAACACCTTTCCATCGTGCAGGACAGCGACTGGAAACGGACCTGTCGTGCCCGCGTGCTGAAGAAGCGCCCTGCCTTCAGGCGAGTCGGGTTCGTAGAAACCGTACGAAATCCCGCCGCGCTCGAGGTGATCGCGGAATTTATGGCAGGCCTCCGACCAGCGATCTCCCACGATTCGGATCACTTCGAATTTCGGTCGGTTCTGCCGTGCCCACTCGGAGAGCAGCTCCTGGACGGAAAGGTTGAATTTCTCGTCCGTCTGGGTCCAGGGTCCGGGCACGATCCGGTGAACTTCGCCCAGCGTGGCTGCTCGCGCGTACTCGTCGGCCAGCGCGGCATCGGCGCCGGACGCTCCACTTCTGCTAACGAGCAGCGCCCTCATTGCGTGTGGGTGCGAGGTCTGGGCGCGAGACAGGAGCTCGATGGCCCTTCCGTCCGACATCCGGCAGTCGACAAACATGATCGCCAGGTCCCGGCCGTCGTCGCGAAGGCTCTCCAACTTCTCGAGGGCGAGCGGCGTCGAGGCTTCCGCCTGAATGTCGTAATCATCTCTGTATCGCCGGCGAAGGTGGTCCAGGACGGCCGCTCGCTCTCGATCGTCCGAGGCAACGAGCAGAATCACAGCGGAACGGCGAGCCGCTTCTACGCCTGCGTAAGAGTCTTCGGTCAGCGCCATCTTCGCACTACACTACGGCCGCAGATTCACGCCATGGATAGCAAACAACGCAATGTCGCCCTGATTGTAGCTGGATCGATGATCACCGGATTCCTGGTCGCCTTGGCGCTCGTCATCGGCCCGTTCCGAGGAACCCAGGAGCATGTGATCATGGGCACGGCGCTGCTTGGATGGGCCGTTGGATGGGCGTTGCTGGCGGCGCTGACGAAACGTTGGACCGATCAACCCCAGTCGTGGGCAGCCGTGCCGGCCGCCGTCATGGCTGGAGCTGGCGTCAGCCTCCTGATCTTCCGGCCAGACGCGAACGCGTTCACGGTAATCGGGTGGGTGTGGCCGCCAGTCCTGATCGCGCTTGCTGTGTGGATGACTGTCCAGGCGCGTCGGAACCTGCGCAGTCGCGCGCGGCGGTGGGTACTCTATCCGGTTTTGATCGTATTGATCTTTGCCGGGGTCGGCGGCAGTTACGAAACGATTCAGGAACAGGTCGAACGCAGCTCCGCGATGCCGGGCCGCTTGGTCGACGTCGGCGGGCGGCGCCTGTATCTGCACTGCACCGGCTCAGGAAGTCCCACAGTCGTGCTGATATCCGGCTTGGCTGAAGCCTCCGCCTATTGGGGAGGCTGGATTGCGCCAGTCGTTTCCCGGAACACCACCGTCTGCGTTTACGACCGAGCGGGCCAGGGCAGGAGCGACCCGCCGCCGAGTCCGCAGGATGGTGTCGCGGTCGCGACCGATCTCCACGCCATGTTGGATCGCGCGCAAATCCCGGGTCCCTATGTCCTGGTGGGTCACTCGACGGGCGGCGTCTACGCGAGGATCTTCGCCGCACGTTACCCGGAGCAGGTCGATGGGATGGTCATGCTCGACTCTCAGCCAAACGAAGCGTTCACCGGATTGCCCGACTTCCCGTTTCTCTACAGCGTCTTCCTCCGCCGGGTAACTGCGCTCTTCCCATCACTGGCGCGCGTGGGACTGCTTCGACTCGTCAATCAGTTCATTGCGGATCCCCTGCCCGTCCCGGCTCGTGACGAAGAACGGGCCCTGATATCGTCGGCGAATCTCAACCGGATTCAGCGCGACGAGTTTGCCGAATTGCCAACGACGCTGAAAGCGGCGACTGAGCTGACGACCCTTGGCGATCGCCCGCTGATCGTCGTCACTGCTGCCAAAGGGGCTATGACCGGGTGGCTCCCGCTGCAGGACAAGATGGCCGATCTTTCGACGAATAGCGCGCACCGGGTTCTCCCTGACATCGATCATCCAGGTCTCATCCACGATAGGGTGGGCGCTGCAGAAGCAAGCCGCGCGATCCTGGACGTCGTGGCCTCGGTGCGCAACGGCGCGCCGCTGACGAAATCCTGAGCGCATTCTTAAGTAGGGTTCTGTGATGGCAATGTCACCGATACCCGAACTCGATGTCCTCGTGATTGGTGCGGGACAGGCCGGACTGGCAACCGGCTATCACTTGGGACGGACCGGGCTCCGGTATGAGCTGCTCGACGGCCATTCGCGTGTCGGAGACAGCTGGCGGCAGCGCTTCGACTCGCTCATGCTGTTCACTCCGCGGTCATATAGCGCTCTTCCAGGCTTGGCGGTCCCGGGCGATCCGGAGGGATTTCCAAACAAGAATGAGATCGCGGATTATCTCGAGGCCTATGCCGCGCACTTCCGCATACCGACTCGCCTCGGTACAGCCGTTCGGTCTCTGGAAACTTTCGGGGCGAACTTCAGAGTGACGACGGCCGAGGGCGTTCAAATCGGATCACGAGCCGTCGTGATCGCGACGGGCGCATTCCAGATCTCAAGGGTTCCGGCCATCTCGAGCGCCTTCGCCGCCGATGTCCATCAGTTGTCGGCGGACGCATATCGCAACCCATCGAGCGTTCCGCCCGGAAGCGTACTGGTCGTCGGGGACGGTGCCACCGGACGGGAAATCGCGCTCGAGCTCACAGCAACCCACACGGTCCTGCTTTCGACGGGGCGCGACCGGCGCGTCATTCCTGATCGACTTCTCGGTCGAAGCATCTTCTGGTGGCTGGATCACTTGGGTCTGCTTCGAGCCTCGCGCGACACCTGGATTGGACGCAGGATGCGGTTGACGGATCCATTCCCCGGCCGTAGCCTTACGCTTTCTCAGCTCAGCCACAGGGGTGTGAAGCTGGTGGCGCGCCTCTCCGCAGCGGAGGGAACGACTGCCCGTTTTGCCGATGGTGCCGTCGCAGAGATAAGCGCTGTTGTCTGGGCGACGGGCTATCGCGTCAATAGCGACTGGATTGCAATCCCGACAGTGAAGGGCGCCGATGGGACGTTCCTCCACTCACGCGGCGTCTCGCCGGTAGTGGGGCTATGTTTCGTTGGACAGAGCTGGCAGTGGACCCGTGGCTCCGCATTAATCACCGGCGTCGGTGCGGATGCAGCGTACGTGACCGCGGAAATCGTGCGGCATCTTCAACACTGACGGGAGATTCTTCAGCCATGCGTCCATCGCATCTTCTTTTCGGATTCATTTTGCTCGTGTGCGCCCACCGTGCGGCGGCTCAGACACAGCCCGCGCCGCTGGAAGTCATCCGGCTTACTGACGGCAGTAGCCTCGTGGGGAACGTGACGTCGACCGACGATGGCAAGATTCACATGCATGTCGTCGGACTCGGCGACGTTGTGATTGATCCGGCCGCAGTTGCATCGCGGTCGCCTGCACCGTCGCCACCACGTCCTCCTTCGCCGTGGTCCGGAACGGCGACGGGTTCAATGACGCATATATCAACGGTTGTGCCCGGCGTCTCAGGGGCGACGCTCGGGGCACAGCTAACGGGCGGAGTCGCTCGGACCGGTCCGGTTGGGGCGTTCACACTCGATGGGACCTTGAGCTACTGGCGCGTCGAACCAACCGCCGCCGCCGTCGATCTGTGGTCGGTGACGGTCGGTGGGCGTCGGATGCTTGCACCGCGCTGGGTACTGATGGCGCGGAGCGAGTTTGAGGTCAACCGCGTGCAATACCTGCAATACCGCTCGACGACGATTGGCGGCCTGGGCTACTTCGTTGTGAAATCAGGCCGAGTGTCGCTTCTGGTCGCGCCGGGGCTCGGCTACGGCAAAAGCGAGCAGACCTCACTCGGGCGAGTGCTCTCGTTCGCCGCTGGCACACCGCCCGGTGTGGAGGGGCCAATTACCGGGGTGCACGACGCGCTGAATCTCCAACTGACGCCCATGCTTAGCTTTCAGCAGGACCTGCATTACTTCTGGGGCCTGAGTGACCAACGGTTCCGGCAAGCGCAGTTCAACGCGAAGCTTCTTGGGATGGTGACAACGCACTTTGGACTCTCGATTGCGTACAAGGACGTGTACGACAGCAGCATGCCGCCGCCGGTCGAGCGCAACCTGCGATCGCTTGTTTCGGGAGTTCAGTTGAAGTTCTGAGCTGTGCCGTGCTCCGACTGGTTCAGTCCATCCGGCGATTCCTGAACGAGGAACGTCGGCCTTGACTCGACCGATCCTCGAACGGCGACGGCCACATTCCGGCCGCCGGCCCACGGCGCTGTGGTTCATGCATGCCCACTTCTGACACGATGGGTCGGCCGGGTTCATCCTGCAGCACGTCGTCGGACGGGCAGGATGCTGGCGTTGGGAGCGTGCCGGCCGTCGCCGGTACGCCCTAGTGGTCGGCTCGTCCTGCGCGCAGCGTGCGCGACGAGTTCGCCGACCTACGGACGTCGCTTGCGCAGGCCGATTCGTTTCAGAACCTCGGCGACCGGCCGCTAGTCGTAGTTACCGCGACCCAGGATGCGCTCGCGGGATGGCTACCGTTGCAGGACCGGATGGCGACGCTGTCGACGAACAGCAGCCACCCCGTCGTGCCCTATGCGCATGACGGCCTTGTCACCGATCAGACCGCGGCACAAACTTCGATCGGCGCAATCCGTGACGTTCTGCACGCGGTGCGAGGCAACGCGCCTTTGGAAAAACCGTAGTCCCGAGAGCTGAAGGAGTGTTTATGCTGCCATATGGTGTCGGAGTCGTCCTCTCGATTGGCGTGGCACTGTTCGCCAGGTGCGTCGGCTTCGATCGCGATCGAGCGTTTTATCCGACCGTGCTGATCGTCATTGCGTCGTACTACGTGCTCTTCGCGGTGATGGCGGGCTCGGTTGAAACCGTCCTCCTGGAATCGATCCTCATGACACTGTTCGCGGTCGCCGCGGTTGCCGGATTCAGGGGGAGCCCGTGGATCGTCGTGGCTGCCCTGGCTGGCCATGGCGTTCAGGACGCGGTTCACAGCCACATCATCGCCAATGCTGGCGTCCCCGCCTGGTGGCCGGCATGGTGTTTGGCGTATGACGTCGGAGCTGCAGCCGCTCTCGCGTGGATCTTAACGCGTGCAGACTCGCCGCGACTTGTTGGCGAGAGTGCAGTATGAAGAAGTTGAATACCGCCATTTTCATCTTCGACGGTGTCGAGGTGCTCGACTTCGCCGGCCCGTTCGAGGTGTTTTCGCGAACGCGTCTCGTGGCCGGTGTCGAATCGCGGCGTTCCGACGTGTCGGCCCCGTTCAACGTGTTCACGGTGGCGCGTTCAACGGACATCGTGCATGCGACAGGTGGGTTGCGCGTGTTGCCGCACTTTGATTTCGACGGAGCGCCGGCGATCGACCTGCTCGTCATTCCTGGGGGCTTTGGCACGCGCCCGCTCCTCGACGATCTCGACGTTCGCGAGTGGATTCAGAACGCAGCCCGCAAGGCGCAGTTGACCACGTCAGTCTGTACCGGCGCCTTGCTGCTCGCGAAAGCTGGTCTACTCTCGGGGAGACGTGCCACGACCCACTGGGGCGCGCACGATCTGCTTGCGAGCCTCGATTCGACAATCGTCGTACAGCGACACCTGCGCGTCGTCGACGACGGAATCGTGACATCTGCCGGAGTCGCAGCCGGCATAGATATGGCGCTAGCTGTCGTCGAATCGCTTCACGGCAAGGCGGTGGCCGATGAAACGGCGAAGTATATGGAGTTTCCCCGCGCAGGCGTCGTGATGCTGTGATCGAGTCCCACACGGTCAGGTCGATCCCGCAGATGGCTAAGCCGATGACGCCGAAGTCCGTAAACCCGCGGAAATCCAGCTCATCAGTAATCCTACCGATCGATATAGAATCGCGCCGTTCTCGCACAGACAGCTACGACGTCGCCTGAAATTGGGTCCCAGCGGCGTGATCAGTAAACGGCGCGCGGTCAGAATCGCACGCCGGCCGACAGCCCTGCCCCGGCGCCAGCTGCTCTTTCGAGAGCAGCAGCCTGTTCAACAAAACGGCCGCACGGTTCGATTCGCCACAAGCGGAATGCGCTGTCTTTTGATCGTCTGGCGAAGTGCTGGACGGCGGCGGCGTTGGGAAATAGACCAATGGGAGCACTGGGAGGGAAACGATCATGACAGAGCATTGCGGGGCATCAATGAAGCAGCGCGCCACGGAGTACACGTCCGCGACTTCTGAGGGTGGAGATGTGGTCCGATACCGCCTCGAAGTGGCTGAAATTGCGTGGGAGATCGCGCCCGGTCGCACAGTCCGCGGCTACGGATTCAACGGCCAGGTGCCCGGTCCCGTCCTGGAAGCAAAGCAGGGCATCCCATTGGAGATCGAGTTCACAAACCGGCTGCCCGAGCCGACCGTGATTCACTGGCATGGCTTGCGGATTCCGGCGGCCATGGACGGCACAGAGATTGTGCAGCGCCCCGTCCAGCCCGGAGAGACCTTCACATACCGCTTCACGCCGCCAGACGCGGGCACATTCTGGTATCACCCACACCTCAATGAGACAGAGCAGCTGGAAAAGGGACTGTACGGCGCGCTGATCGTGCGCGCGGCCGATGAACTGACGCTAGACGGCGAGAAGGTCCTCGTCTTCGATGATCTGCGGGTCGACAAGAAGGGACAGATCGCGAAGTTCGGCGGTCTCAAGGACCGCCACAATGGCCGCGAAGGCAACGTGCGCCTGATCAACGGCAAGTCCGAGCCGGAGTTGACGATCGCGGCGGGACAGATCGAACGCTGGCGGATCGTGAACGCATCGAGCGCGCGGTACGTCCGTCTCTCCCTCGGCGGACTTCAGTTCCGGATCATCGGTACCGACGGCGGATTGATCGAAGCTCCTGTCACGGCCGAGGAGGTGCTTCTTCCGGCGGCGGACCGTGTCGAGCTCGCCGTGGGTCCATTCGAGAAGGAAGGTGAGGTTCTGAACATCGAGGACCTGCCGTACAACCGCCTGGCGGGAAAAAAGGGGATCGAGCGGTTCGGAACGATTCGCGTCGCACCACGAAAGCCGTCCACTGCGCGCGTACCGGAACGGCTGCGCGAGATCGTTCCGTTGGTGACCGCGGACGCGCCCGTGACGCGCACGGTGAAGTTAGGTTTCAAGATGAGCCTTCGCCGCGGCTTCGACTTCGTCGTCAATGATGAGCGTCACCATCATGACCAGCCGGTGAAGGTCGGTGAGCTTCAAGTGTGGGACGTCGTCAACGCCACGATGATGGATCACCCGTTCCACCTGCACGGCTTCTTTTTTCAGGTCCTCGAGGTCAATGGGAAGAAACCGGCGTGGCGATCGCTGGAGGACGTGATCAACGTGCCGCCGAAGGGGACCGTCCGAATTGCGTGGTATCCCGATGACAGGCCCGGCATGTGGATGTACCACTGCCATATCCTCGAGCACCACGCGGCCGGCATGATGGCGCACTTCGATGTCGTGCGGTGATGACGCCGACGAACGCCACGGTCGTGAACACCGGCACCTTCGATCGCAAGTCGCTCCGTGTGGCCGCCACGCTGCTGTTTGCCGGACAACTGCTGTACGTCGTAATCACCCTGTTCCACACCGGCGGCGAGGCGAACAATCACGCGACCATCTTCGCTGCGTACGCGGCCAGCCAAATTTGGACCGGTGTGCACATCGCCCAGTTCGCGTGCATGGCGATCATGCTCGCCGGGCTGCTCGCGCTGTTCTTCGCCTTGGACGCTCCGGCTGGCACCGCCGGATGGGCAGCCCGATTCGGCGCCGCGTCCGCAGTGGCGACGCTGGCGTTATGTGGCGTCGTCCTGGCCGTGGACGGGGTTGCGCTCAAGCAGGCCGCGAACGCCTGGGCGAGTGCTCCGGAAGCCGAAAAGGCTGCACGCTTCGCCGTCGCCGAAGGGATGCGCTGGCTCGAATGGGGCACGAGGAGCTTCGAGTCGTTCACGCTGGGCCTTGCGATGCTGTTGTTTGCCGTGGCGGTTGCGCAGGCGGCCCGGGCGCTGCGGCCGATCGCGTACCTGATGGGACTGTCGGGGCTGGCGTACCTGGTGCAGGGCTGGACGGGCGCGACCGAGGGATTCTCGCAGACGCACACGATTGGCATCGTGCTGGCCGAGGTTTTCAACGCGGCATGGGCGGTTTGGTTGCTCTTTGTTGCGCGACGGACGCCGGATCTCGAGACGGCGCCGCTTGGCCGAAACAGCGGGATTCGTTGATGGCGGGTGCCGCGTCCGATTCGACGCGGCACCTGGTCTCGTGTATTACCGGCCGCAGGTGCAACCACTACCGCACTGGCAGGTTGCGCCGCAGCGGCATCCGGGTCTGCGCGTTTCCGTGTTCTTCTTGGACATCTGAAGCTCCTTTGTCAGCCGACCCCATGTCGGTCTTCACACTGATCACGCACAGCCCCCGCGTTCATTACACTCGTCAACGGCCGGTATACTGGCCGTAATGATTCCGTCGGACTCGGTTTCGGAGGACTCGCCAGCGCCGCTCGACGCCCTGGTCGAGAAGTGCGTTCCTCAGGTATCTCGAGCGCAGGGTGGGCGACCGCGAGCTGGCCGAGGACATCCTGCAGGACGCGTTCATCAAGGTGATGGATCGGCCGGATCAAGCGCCGGCCGGTGAAGGCCTTATTCCGTGGTTCTACAGAACGCTCAGGAATGCAGCCATCGATCGCTTTCGTCGGCGCGAGGCGGCAAGCCGCGCCGTCGAGGCGTTCGCGCGAGAACTCGAGACGCATGCTGCGCCGACCTCTGAAATCGAAGCGGAAATCTGCGGCTGCATCGCACGACTCGCGAGTTCGCTGAAGGCGGAATACGCCGACGCATTGCAGGCGATTGATGTGCAGGGGACGCCAGTGAAGGCCTTCGCGGAGCAACGCGGCCTGTCTGCGAGTAATGCCGGCGTGCGCATCTTCCGTGCTCGAGAGGCGTTGAAGAAGCGCCTCATCGAATCGTGCGGGACGTGCGCTGAACACGGTTGCCGCGACTGCAGCTGCCAGAGACACCGCTGATGTCGCCACGCTTCCAGCACGTCGTCGTCAACAAGCGTCAACGTTGGCGCATCAGTCTTTAAACTGAGCGATATCCCCGTAAGTGATCGCGGCACATTAGAAGGTCTGACACAATTCCGCTTCGGGTCAGTGCGCACGTAACAGCAAATCGTTGGAACGACGGGACATCTGAGATCGAATACGCGTGAAGGAGGGTTTTGCGCTACACTTCTTGGGACCGTCTGCAACTCGTTGATTCTAAAGCGGAGAGATGGCGGAGTGGTCGATCGCGCACGCTTGGAAAGCGTGTGTAGGGGAAACTCTACCGTGGGTTCGAATCCCACTCTCTCCGCCAGCCCTTAACGCACTCAGTGTCAATCACTTGCGCGACAGGGTGATTTCACTTTGGAACTCTGTTGGCTGCGAGGCGGGCGACGCGTTCGACGAAGTCTCCCAAATCAATCGGCAAGCGTCGTGAGCGTCGCCCTCTGAAAAAGATCGAGGATTTGCCCGCCATCGCATCTCGACTATTTCTGGCGCTTGAAGAACTCGGCCCAGGCCTAGCGGCGGAGAGGTTCGCTGCGGGTCGTCACTCGCGTCGAAGCGCGTCCATCAGATGCACGTCCGCCGCGCGGCGTGCAGGTATCCAGCTGGCGCCCAGCGCCACGATCAACAGCAGACCTGCCGCGCTCGACAGCGTGATCAGGTCGGATGACCCGATGCCGAAGAGAACGGACTTCACGAATCGCGCCGACAGGATCGACGCGCCCACACCGATGGTGATCGCTATCACCGACAGCGCCGAGGCCTCGCGAAGCACCATCGCCAGAATCTGACGGGGGATCGCGCCGAGGGCCATGCGGATGCCGATCTCCCTGGTACGCTGCGCGACCGACAGCGCCATCACCCCGTAAATCCCGACCGACGCGAGCACCAGCGCGAGGACGCCGAAGATCGAGCTGAGCGAGACGAGCAACCGCTCATCGGCGAGGTCCTCATCGATCTGCGCCTGCTGCGTGCGGACGGCCACCAGCGGCAGCGCGGGATCGGCGGCGTGCAGGACTGTTCGCAGCGCCGGCACGATCGTCTCAGGCGCCCCCTGCGTGCGGATCATGTACGTCAGCCGCCGCACCTGTGTCTGCTGCGCGTAGGGAATGAACAGCTGGGGCGACGGGGGTTCGTGCAGATTTTCGTACAGCGTGTCGCCGCACACGCCGACGATCTCGAGTGGACCGGTGGAAAGGATGTCACCGTAGCCGGAGTACACGCCGACCGACACCAGCCTGCCGATGGGATTCTCGTGCGGAAAGCGCGTCGCGGCCAGTCGCTGATTGATGACGGCGACTTTGCGCGACGCGCCGGTGTCGTGTTCGTTGAAGGGCCGTCCCGCCAGCATCGGGATGCCGAGCGTGTCGAAAAAGTCGACCCCGACGGCATTGTAGGGCGTGGTCTGGTTTCTGCCTGGGTCAGGCGCTTCGCCCTGCGGCAGGAACGTCGTCTCGAGCTGTTCGCCCGAGAGATACGGAGCCTCGGCGCCTGCGACGGAGGCGACGCCGGGAATCGCGGCGATCGCCTGTTCCATCCGCTGATGGAACGCGACGTTCGCACCGGCGGGGTAGCGATTCTGCGGCAGGACGATCTGCGCGAGCAGCAGATGATCCGTGCGGAACCCCGGGTTGACGGATGTCAGGCCGGCGAGCGATCGAATGAAGAGCCCGGCGGCGATCACCAGCAGCGTCGCCAGCGCGATCTGGAATCCGACGACCGATCGCCCAACGGCGTGGCGTCGCTTGACGCTGTCGGCGATCTCCGTGCGCAGGGCCGCGAACGCCGGTGCGAACCCGAAGAGCAGGCCGGTGACGATCGTGATCGCCGCAGTAAACCCGAACACCTGCCAGTCGAAGTGCGGCGTGTATTGCGCGATGGCGCCTCGTCCTGCATACGCGAGCGCGAGCCCCGAGAGGCCGCCGATCGCCGCGAGGAGGAGGCTTTCGACGAGCATCTGACGGAGGATGCGTCCACGCCCCGCCCCGAGCGCCAGCCGCACGCTCATTTCCTGCTGCCGCCGCGCGCCGCGCGCCAGCATCAGCGTGGCGATGTTCGCGCACGCGAGCAGCAGGACCAGTCCAAGGAACAGCATCAACACGGCGATGGGCGTGGCGAACGCCCGTTCCTGCGCGAACAGGCCGCGGCTGCCGTCGCGGAGTACCAGTGTCGGCGCGGGATCGCCGTTGCGAGTCGGCACGAGCGCGCGGACAATCGTGACGAACTCCGCGTCGAGCGTCGTCTGCGCCGTGCGATCGCTCACACCCGGTTTGGCGCGGCCGAGGACGATGAGGCCGCCGGACGCCGGATTCGCGAGCCAGTCCTGGCCGTTGGAGGCGGGCGTCACGAGGGTCGCCTTCGAAAGCGTGACGATGACCGCCGGCGTCTCCGAGGGCAGTGTGCTGCTGGCTCCGGTGAAGCCCTTCGGATTGACGCCGATGATCGTCACGGGGACATCGTTGATCTTGATCGACCGTCCGATTGCGGCTGGCGACCGCGCGAATTCGCGATTCCAGAAGGCGTCGCTGATCATCGCGACCGCGGGGCTGCCAGGCATGTCGTCGGACGGACGAATCTCGCGCCCGATCTGCGCCCTGATGCCGAGCACCTCGTAGTAGTTGCCAGAGACTTCGTGTAGCGTCACGCGCTCCGCGTTGTCGCCGACCGTCACGTTCGCCGCCGTCGCGTTGTACGCGAGCAGATCGCCGAGCACCGTATTCTTCGCGCGCAGCTGTTCGTAGACGGGGTACGAGAGGCCGCTCGCCGCGAGCAGCCTCAACGATGACGCGTCAGGGACGTCGAGCCGATCGAAGAGAAGTTGTCTGCCGACTGAAAAGATCGTCGTGTTCGCGCCGATCGCCAGTGCCAGCGACGAGACAGCGATGATCGTGAAGCCGCGGCTCCTGCGGAGCACGCGCGCCGCGAATACCAGGTCGGACCAGATTCCCGACATGGGACGAGACTTTACCAGAGGCGCGAACGTGAGATTACTCCTGTCTGGTCGCGTACTGGCTATCGGAACACCATCTTGAGTGAGATCTCAGCCGGTTATGCCGGATGGATGAGCAGTTGCGGAAATCGTCCCACCCAGCCCGCCATCCGCCTCCGCCCGCTGAGATTTCCGGCGGGCTTCGGCGAGATGCTTTCGCTGAGTGGTCTCGCCGAAGCGCAACGCGCCAAGGCCCACTCTCAACCGGGTTGCGAGTCACTGCGGCCTCTGCGCCGGCGCTCATCGCGAGGAATACAAGTCGAGTGCACTCGCAGAACGCCGGGCGTACGCGCGCTTTCGAATGGGTCAGACACGCTGCCGGCAGCGTCGCGCGATAAACGCCGCGCCGGTGCCCAGCAGCAGCCATGAGGCCGGCTCCGGCGTCTGCGCCACCGCCTGGACGGTTCCGGACAGCGCGCTCGCGTCATTCTCGCCGATGACGTCAAAGCTGAACCGTCCCGGGCCGTACCCGACGATTTCACGCACGCTCTGAGGCAGCGCATCGCCGAACGTGGCCGGGCGGTCCCAGATGAAGTTGAAAAACACGCGGCCCGATCCCGCAGGCTCACCGCCCACGTTCCCGCTGAAGAAACTGATTGAGTCCGGAAACGGCCCCGTCCCAGTCGCCATCTCCCCGTGTGTCAGCTGGATCTCACCGATCGAACCGCTGACGCTCTCGAACGTGCCATTGAACGGGTCGCTCGACAGGTCGGCCTGGCCCGGGTCGAAAGTGATCGCCGCGTTAAGCGTGTCGCCGGCGTGCAGCGGCCCGAACAACGGTGTAACCTCCGATTCGGCCACGCCACCCTCGATAGTGAGAACAAGGTGGGCGGTTATCGGCTCCGCCATGGCGGACATCGACACCGCCAGTGCCGCGGCCGTACCTAAGATGAGAACGGGCATTCGCACAGGCACCCCCTTCCGGCTCGCGATGGTGCCGGAACGGGGAGCGCGTGCAAGTTGCCGGACCTCAGCGGGGCGGTGGGATTGCGATCGCAGTGGGTGAGATCGGTTCGAGTCCCACTACCTCCGCCAGCGCATCCGCACTTGACCGTCAAGACCTCTCGTGACCATAATTGGTCATGACCAATGAGGTCCGCATTGCGGATTTGAAGGCGCGCCTCAGCCACCACCTTCGATCCGTACGAAACGGCGGAACGGTGACCGTCCTCGACCGCGATACGCCGGTTGCTCGGATCGTCCCCGTTGGCGCGCCGTCCCTCGAGATTCGCAAGGCCCAACGTCGGCTGCGCGACCTGAAGCTCCCGCCCAGACCTTCCAAACGCACTGACAGCACCGCCGCTCTGCTTGAAGATCGTCGCCGCCGGTGATCGCGTATCTCGATACGTCGGCGCTCCTGCGTATCGTTCTGCGTGAGCCGGGGGCTCTTGAGGACCTGCGCACCTACGACGGACTGGTCTCGAGCGAACTGATTGCCGTCGAAAGCGCGCGGACGCTCGATCGGCTTCGCACTCAAGGCGCGCTGACGATGGACGAGGCGGCGGATCGGACTGCCGTGGTAAACGAGTGGCTCGAAGCGGTCGACCTGGTGCTGCTGCGTCCACCGGTATTGAGCCGTGCGAGCGAACCGATGCCTTTACCCGTGGGCACGCTGGATGGTATTCACCTCGCCACCGCCCTTATCTGGCGGGACCGCATCGGACCGTTACCCCAGATGGTGACTCATGACGCGGCGCTCGGCGCCGCAGCGCGTGCATTCGGCTTCGACGTTCGCGGTACCTGACACACCGCGCGAAGCAAAGCGAAAAGCACCCGCCGCGATCGCCCGTCTGCGACACCGCCCTTGTCATTCAACCTTTGATCGGTTTCCCTGTCCCGAGGTGGCGCGGAAGGTGCGCTTTCCCCGTGAACACGTGCGGCTTCGATGGCAGCGCTTCGCAGATGCCGGCGTCGGGCGGTTCGGGCGGGACGGAACCCAGGAACTGAGCGGCGCGCCTCGGCTGAACCGCCTGCTCGAGATCGAACGCGAAGGCGATCAGCTTCGCCTCCTGATGCAGGCCCGCGTACATCCACAGTCCGGCGGGTTTTCCCTCAGGCGTCAGCCCGATCGGGATCGAAATGTTCGGATAGCCGGCGACCGCCGCCGGTGTGGACGCGAAGCTGTACGTCGGCGCGACGATGGCGTCGACGCTCTGCAGGACGGTGTCGATGCCGCTCCGCGCCAGGCCCGCCGAGTTCGCCCGTGCGGCCAAATACACCGGGTCGGTCAAATCGCCGCTCGTGCTGTCCGCAAGCTCGAACAGTTCCTGGCCGAAGTATTTCATCTCGGCCGGGCAGTGTGCGATGTTGAAGTCGATCAAATCACGAAGCGTGCGCAGCTGCGTATGCCGGAGCGTTGCCAGGTACTCGGCAATCTGCACCTTGAACTCCGAGAGCAGGACCGTGAATTCGTCGTCGAAGTAGGCGTTCGAATCGCCGGTGTCGACCTCGATGACGGTTGCTCCGAGGCTGGAGAGTGCCGCGATTCCCTGTTGCGCGACGGCCACGAGATCGGGCTCGCCGCCGTAATCCTCCGTGAAGTATCGCGAATCGACGCCGATCACCCTGCCGGCGAGCGCGCCGCGCTGAAGAAATGGCGTATACGTCGACGGCACGCCGGGAATCCCCGGCGTCTGCATCACGCCGAGCAGGATGGCCGCATCGGTCACGGTCCGCGCAATCGGTCCGGCCGTGTCCTGGCTGTGACCGATCGGAACGATGCCGTCCTGCGAGAGCAGCGGGAGGCTTGGCTTGATCCCGACGACGAGATTGTTACCGGAGGGGCAGACCACCGATCCGTCGGTCTCGGTCCCGACCGCGGCTGCGCACAGGTTCGCTGCCGCGGCAACCGCCGAACCTGAACTCGATCCGCACGGGTCGAAGCTGAGGAGGTAGGGATCGCGAGTGAAGCCACCGCGCGCGCTCCAGCCATTGAACGGCGCGAACCCGCGGAAATTCGCCCATTCCGACAGGTTGGCTTTTCCCAGTATCACGGCACCGGCGGCCCGCAGGCGGGCGACAATCGGCGCGTCAGCCGGCACGGTGCTGTTGACGAGCGCCAGGGAGCCGGCCGTCGTCTGCATCGTGTCGCTCGTGGCGATGTTGTCCTTCACGAGAATCGGAATCCCATGCAGCGGACCGCGAATGAAACCTGCACGGCGCTCCGCGTCCAGCTGCGCCGCGATGCCGACGGCCTGCGAGTTCGTTTCGATGACGGCCGCGAGCAGCGGGTTCAACGTTCGTATGCGGTCGAGATACCCGAGCGTGAGCGCCCGGCTCGTCAGCGCGCCGCTCGCCATCATCGCCTGCAGCTCCGGGACGCCGGACTCGATCCACGGCTGATCGGCGGCCGCCGAAATCGTGGCGGTGAACAGCGAGCCGATGCGGCCGCTCAGCAGGACGGCGCCGCTGGCGGCGCCGGCTCCAAGGAACACGCGGCGCGTGATTCCGTTTCTCCGAGAGGTGTCATCGCCAATCGACATGATGCTCCTCCTTCGACAGTGATCCGGAGCCGGACGGGGCCTCAGAGCATACGGCGGAGAAGGCGTGCGTGCAACTTCGTGCGTCCGGGGATCGCAAACTGAGCGTCGCATGCTTCACCGAGCGGGCCTTCAGTGACGGGGCACATGCGATACTGCCCCTATGAAGATTCTGCCGCTGGTGTTCGTCACCGCCGCTGCCGCCTGGCAGCCCCAGCTCCCACCCGACCGGCAGCTCGCGCACGACGTGCTGCAGGAGCTGGTCGGCATCGATACGACCACGGACGTGGTCGGCACCGAGCGGGCGGCGGCCGCGATCGAACAGCGGCTGCGGGCCGCGGGGTTCAGCGCCGAAGACGCGAAGGTGATGGGACCCGACCCGAAACACTCGAACGTCTATATCCGCCTGCCGGGCCGTTCGGCGGAGAAACCGATCGTGCTCATCGCCCACCTCGACGTCGTCACGGCGAGGCCCGAGGATTGGACGGTTCCGCCGTTCACGCTGACCGAACGCGACGGGTACTTCTACGGGCGCGGCGTCGGCGACGACAAACAGGGGGACGCCAACATCGTCACCAACATGATTCGATGGAAGCGCGAAGGCCTGACGCCCGCGCGCGACGTGATCGCGGTGCTGACATCGGATGAGGAGACCGGCGGCGAGACGATTCGCTGGATGCTGGACCACGTGCCCGCGATGCGTTCGGCGGACTTTGCCTTGAACGCCGATGCAGGCGCCGGTGACGTGATCGACGGCAAACGCGCCGTGCTCAACCTCCAGGCGAGCGAGAAGATCTACGCAGACTACCGGTTTACGACCAAGGACCGCGGCGGCCACAGCTCGCGTCCCCGCAACGCGGACAATCCGATCTACCGGTTGTCGGCGGCGCTGGACGGTCTGGCCCGCTTTCAGTTCCCCGTCGAGCTCAGCGATCTGACGCGCAAGTACTTCGAGCGCGACGCGGCGCTCCGCGCGCCGGAGACGGCTGGGGACATGAAAGCGCTGGCGGCAGGTACAGCGTCAACGGACGCGATCGCGCGCCTGTCGGCGGATCCGCAGTTGAACGCGTTCATGCGTACGACGTGCGTGGCGACCATGATCGAGGGCGGCCACGCGCCGAATGCTCTCCCGCAGACGGCGAGCGTCAATGTCAACTGCCGGATATTGCCGAATGACGACCCGGTCGCGATTCGGCAGAAGCTCGAAGAGATCTTCAGCGGCGCGCATGCCGAGATGCAGGTGGCCCTGGCTCCCAAGCGGAGCCCCGCGTCGCCCCTGCGCGCGGACGTGATGGCCGTGGTGGAGCAGCTCGCGCAGAAGCACTTTCCGGGCGTGGTCGTGCTACCGCAGATGGAGGCGGGCGCGACCGACGGGCTCTACGTCAGAAATGCCGGCGTTCCGGTATACGGACTGGCCGCCATCTTCAACGATCCGGCCGACGTTCGCGCGCACGGGCGGGACGAACGTATACCAGTCGCCGCGTACTATGACGCGGTGGACTTCTGGCACGAGCTCGTTCCCGCGCTCGCCGGCAAGTAGAGCCAGAAGCGTGAACGCGCGCTATCTCTTCTTTCGCGATCGCGAAGACTTGCGCTTCGGGACCTTGGCGCCCTTCTTCCTGGCTTCGTTGAGGCCTATCGCGATCGCCTGCTTCCGGCTCTTCACTTTGCGGCCCGAGCCGCTCTTGAGAGTCCCTTTCTTCTTCCGGTGCATCGCCGACTTGACGCGCTTGC
>Ga0310811_10003319_pt1 | contig 20214 bp, 16 predicted proteins | sample YCmetagenome_FD_207642 | JGI IMG/M metagenome (GOLD analysis project Ga0310811, IMG submission 207642) | Soil microbial communities from experimental microcosm in Duke University, North Carolina, United States - YC | ecosystem: Engineered > Artificial ecosystem > Soil microcosm > Unclassified ...
GACCGGCCACTCTTATTTTTAAGAAAAAAGATTTTTTCATGAATGCTGAACTTCGCGAAGTACTTTTTCTTGACATCGAAACAGTAGCCATAACAGATTCTTATCAAAGTTTAGATGAACGATTTAAATCGTTATGGGCTCGCAAGGCCAGCTATCTTCGTAAAGACGAATCGCAAACTGACGAATATTTATTTAATCAACGCGCCGGCATATACGCTGAGTTTGGCAAAGTAATTTGCATTGGCGTCGGTAAGTTTTATCAGCAGGAATCTGGTGACATGGTGTTGAAAACAAAAGCTTACTATGGTAATGATGAAAAGTCATTATTGCTCGAGTTCAAAGGTATGCTTGATAAAATGGATGGCTCGGTGTTGAAACTCTGCGCCCATAATGGAAAAGAATTTGATTTTCCTTACTTGTGCCGTAGAATGCTGATCAATGAAATTAATCTTCCGCAAGCATTAAACTTAGCAGGTAAAAAATCATGGGAAGTGCCACACATAGACACGATGGACATGTGGAAGTTTGGCGACTACAAAAATTTTACATCTCTTGAGCTGCTTGCTGCCGTTTTTAATATTCCATCCAGCAAGGGCGGCATCGATGGTAGCCAGGTGAATGAAGTGTATTATAAAGAGAGTGACTTGCCAAGAATAAAAGACTATTGTCTTCGTGATGTGGTAGTGTTGAGCCAGATTTTTTTGAAGATGAGGGGTATTGCTTATACCTCGCCGCTGACTGTTCAGGAAGCACCATAAATAGAGATGACACTTTTTTTATTTATCTTCGTATAATAATTGTGAGGATGAATGCCGCGATAGTGAAAAAAGCTGCTACAAATTCGACTGATGCCACCGGATATCGCTGCTCCGGTTTTAATACTTTTTAATGGGACAACTATCCATAATAGGGTCCTTTTCAAGTAAACTTTCCAGTAAGAAAATTGTCGGTCTTTTTAAAACAAGGTGTAACGAACTTGTCGTTTACCTGTGTCTGACAGATTATCACCTGCTATCCTTCAAACTAAAAGGCAGTATTGCAGACTGCCCATTGCTCGGCTGAGCAATAAAAGATATATATTAACTTCGGATTACTGCAAAATCCAGTTTGAATAAATTAGAACTCGTATTAAATGAGTAAGAAAAAGAAATTAAAATCCTCGAAAGAGAAAAACCCACCAACAAAAATCCGCGCCGCTATTATAACCCTGTTAGATGATCCGAAGGGTCGCGGGCTGAGCTTCCAGCAGATTATCAAAAAACTTGGACTGAAGAAAAAAGATGATATCAAACGTGCAGGCTTTGCTGTTGACGACCTTGAAGAAGAAGGTGGCGTGCAACGTTTAGGTAATGGAAATTATAAAATCGGTGAGGGCAAGGTTCAGGTTAAGGGAGAATTGTTAACAGGCATTGTTGATCACGTTAGTTCACGATTTGCCTATGTTAAACTTGGTGAAGATCGAACAGATGTTTACATCAAAGGCAAAGACTTAGGTTCTGCTGTTGATGGTGACACCGTTACAATCGCCGTGCTTACCACTAAACATGGTGAGCATGATGAGGGTAAAGTTATTGAAGTTGTTAAGCGTAACCGAACCCGTTTTGTTGGCAAGATCGAAGTATCAAAAGGTTATGCCTTTGTTGTGCCAGATTACAGAAAGGTGCATCAGGATTTTTTTGTGTATCCTGAAAATGTTAACAAAGCCAAGAGTGGCGACAAAGTTATTATTGAAGTAGTAGCGTGGGCCGACGGTGATAAAAGTCCTGAAGCTAAAGTTATTCAGATTCTCGGAAGAGCTGGAGAGAACGAAGCTGAGATTCATTCTATCATGGCTGAGTTTGATTTGCCCTTCAAGTTTACAGAAGCAATAGAACATGAATCAGAAAAGATTGCCGATGATATAAGCAATGCTGAAATAAAAAAGCGCAGAGACTTCAGAGATATTACAACCTTTACTATCGATCCTGAAGATGCCAAAGATTTTGATGATGCACTTTCCATACGCACATTAGAAAATGGTAATTATGAAATTGGTGTTCACATTGCAGATGTAACACATTATGTAGATCCTAAATCACAACTTGAACAAGAAGCCTTTGATCGGGCAACTTCTGTTTATCTTGTTGATAGAACTATACCCATGTTGCCAGAACGATTGTCGAATGGGTTATGCTCGCTGCGTGCTCATGAAGACAAGCTCACGTTCTCAGCTGTGTTTGAAATGAATGACAAAGGAAAAATCATTACTGAATGGTTTGGTCGTACGGTGATTCATTCTGATAGAAGATTTACCTATGAACAGGCACAAGAAGTTCTCGAAACAAAACAGGGAGATTTCTCTGTTGAGTTGAATACATTGAATGATCTTGCGCTTAAACTTCGTAATGATCGTTTCAAGAAAGGTGCTGTGAATTTTGAAACCACGGAAGTGAAATTCAAACTTGATGATAAAGGAAAGCCGCTTGCCGTCATTCCAAAAATCAGGAAAGATGCACATAAGCTTATTGAAGAGTTCATGCTACTTGCCAATAAACAGGTTGCAACCTTTATTTACAGCATGAAGAAAGGCGAAGAAAAAAACACCTTCGTTTACAGAACACACGACTTGCCAGATCCTGAAAAAGTAAAAACCTTTGCATTGTTTGCCAAACAGTTTGGACATAAGATCAACATCGACGATACAACAATCTCCAGGTCGCTTAACAACCTGATGGATGAAGTTGAAGGTAAGCCAGAGCAAGGCATCTTGCAACAACTTGCTGTTCGTTCCATGGCAAAAGCAAAATACACAACAGAAGCTAAAGGTCACTTTGGTTTAGCCTTTGAGCATTACACGCACTTCACTTCACCAATCCGCCGATACCCTGATATGATGGTGCATCGTCTGCTGCAACATTATTTAGATGGAGGTAAGTCAGCTAACAAAAAAGATTTTGAAGAGAAATGTCTTCATTCTTCTGAACGTGAAAAACGTGCTGCAGATGCAGAGCGCGCCTCTATTAAATACAAACAGGTTGAGTTTATGGCCAACGCCGAAGCTAAACCGTACGATGGTTTGATTACAGGTGTAACGGAGTGGGGTATCTATGTTGAAATCATTGAGACAAAATGTGAGGGCATGATTCGCATGGTCGACATGGACGATGACTTCTATGACTTTGATGAAAAAAATTATCGAATAGTAGGTCGCAAAAACAAAAAGGTGTTTACCCTGGGAGATAAATTGCAGGTTCGGGTGAAGAAAACAGATATAGATAAACGTTTGATTGACCTGGTGTTTGCTGAAAGTTCTATATTTTCGAAGAAAAAAGCTTTTCATGATAAATCAGATTGGTAAGTGCCAGCAGTGGATTGAACAGGAAATAAAAAAGAACAAATACGGCAAGCAACCTGAGTCTTTATACGAGCCCATTCGTTATCTGATGAATCTGGGAGGTAAGCGCTTGCGCCCGATGCTCACGCTGCTTTCATATTCTCTTTATAAAGATGATGTAAAAAGTATCATCCCATACGCTGTAGCCGTTGAGGCATTCCACAATTTCACACTCATGCACGATGATATTATGGACAAGGCTCCTCTCCGAAGAGGTAAGTCTACAGTTCATAAAAAATGGAATGTAAATACAGCTATCTTATCAGGAGATGTTATGCTGGTAAAAGTTTATGAAGCGTTTAATGAACTTGAGCCATCGACATTAAAGACCGTATTGAAATCTTTTAATAAATGTGCAGCAGAAGTATGTGAAGGTCAGCAATGGGATATGGAGTATGAATCTCACGCTACCGTTACTGAAGCTGAATATATTAACATGATAAAACTCAAGACATCAGTATTGCTGGGTTTTAGTTTAGAACTTGGTGCAATTCTCGCAGGCGCATCAGATGAAGATCGTAAAACACTATATCAGTTTGGTGTTAACATAGGTATTGGTTTTCAACTCAAAGATGATTTGCTGGATGCTTATGCTGATCCTAAAAAATTCGGTAAGCAAGTTGGAGGAGACATCATTGCCAACAAAAAAACCTGGTTGCTAATTAAAGCACTCGAGAAAGCACAAGGCAAAGAGAAAAAGGAACTTCAGCACTGGCTCGCCGCCAAAACATTTAAGAAGAAAGAAAAAGTAACTGCTATAAAAGTAATTTATGACAAGCTCAACATTCCAACGCTGGCCGAAAGAAAAGTAAACCAGTATTTTGATAAAGGATTGAAGGAGCTGGATAAACTACACACATCATCATCTTCCAAAGCATTCCTAAAAACCTTCACCGAGAATCTCATTGCCAGACAATCTTGAAATAGCTTTAAGTTGTGAGCTACGAGCCTTGAGCAAGTAGCTGATAACTCAAAGCTCGTAACTTTTATAGCAAACGCCTCATAGCTCACAGCTCAAAACTCATAGCTATTTTTACAGTGTGTTGCGTGTGCGAATAATTTTTACATAAGAGGTTTTTCTGGATAGTTTCAATCGCCGTATCTTTCTTTTGGTCTTTATCCATAAGCATGAAACTATCTACGCGCGTCCAGCTTTCCATCATGATGTTTCTCCAGTTTTTTGTTTGGGGCTCATGGTACGGACAGATGAGCAAGTATCTTACAGACCAACTTCATGCTACGGGCGATCAAGTGGGGAGTGCTTATGCAGCTTTTTCCATTGCTATGATTGCAGCGCCTTTTTTTGTAGGCATGTTAGCCGATCGTTATTTCGCTGCGCAGAAGGTATTAGCTGTATTAAATTTAGCAGGTGCCGTACTATTATTTTGTTTAACAAATATTCATGATCCCGATGTGTTTTTCTGGATCATGTTACTTTACTGTTTCACTTTCACGCCAACTATTTCATTAACGAGTTCCATCGCCATGCAACAGATGGAGAATCCGCAGAAAGAATTTCCGGCAATTCGTGTGTTTGGTACAGTGGCATGGATTGTGGTTGTAAATATTATTGGCTTCATGGCCGTGGGAGATCAGGTAACTATATTCCAGATTTCTATGCTGGCTTCTGCGATACTTGGGGTGTTCGCTTTCTTTCTTCCTAACACTCCACCAACATCAACTGGCTCAGTGAGCTTTGCGCAGATTGTTGGCAAAGATGCATTTGTGTTGTTTAAAGATCGCTCCTTCACCATCTTCTTCATATCATCAATTTTGATTTGCATACCACTTTCATTCTATTATGCGTGGGCAAATCCATCGCTCACGGATGCCTATAAGGCAGCGTTCCCCAATGCTGATCCTGGAGGTTTTAAAATTGAAAATAAAATGTCATTGGGTCAGGCCTCTGAAGTAATCTTTATGCTGTTGTTGCCTTTAGCTTTTCAGAAGTTTGGTGTTAAGAAAATTTTGCTGATTGGATTACTGGCGTGGATTATTCGTTTTGTATTTTTTGCTTATGGTGAAGCGGATACATCAGCTTGGATGTTATATATAGCCATTTTACTTCATGGCGTTTGCTATGATTTCTTTTTCGTAACGGGTCAGATCTATACTGATTTAAAAGCTGGCGATAAAATAAAGTCACAGGCACAAGGATTAATATCACTTGCCACGTACGGCGTAGGTATGTTTATCGGCTCCATTATTTCTGGTAAAGTTAAAGACATGTTCACAGCTACAATTACCAACTGGACAAATGTGTGGCTTGCTCCTGCGGGAATTGCAGTGATTGTACTCATTCTGTTTCTTTTATTTTTCAGAGATAACATGACAAAACAAAGTATCTGACAATACATCAATAGTAACATCAACATTAAAACAATACACACACTATGAATATCGCAATGCTCGGGTCTGGATTTATTGGAAGATTTTATGCCGACTCACTACAAGGTTACAGAAGCAAGGATAAAATTGTAAGTATTTATTCTCGCAGGGAAGAGAGCGCTAAAAAGTTTGCAGATGATTATCATGTTGCTTACTCAACAACTGTTATGGAGCAGGCTATCAATAGACCTGAAGTTGATATAGTATGCATTTCATTGCCAAACAACCTTCATGAAGAAGCGGTGATGCTTTGCTGTAAACATAAAAAGGCAGTGATGACAACCAAGCCATTAGGTCGTAATGCTGTAGAAGCAAAACGAATGCTTGAAGCGGTTGAGAAAGCAGGCATCTTCAATGGCTATTTGGAAGATCTGGTATATACTCCAAAGTTCATCAAGGCACTTGATAGTGTGAAGAATGGTGCATTAGGTAGAATACTCTGGGCCAAATCAAGAGAAACACATCCTGGCCCACATAGCGATTGGTTCTGGGATATTGAACAGGCCGGTGGAGGTTGTATTCTTGATCTTGGATGTCATTGCGTGGAGATAACACGTAGCTATATAGGCAAAGACATCAAACCCATTGAAGTAATGTGTTGGGCTGATACACAAGTAAAACCTATTGATGCAGAAGATCACGCCATTGGTTTGGTAAAGTATGAGAATGGCGCCATCGGTCAATTTGAAGTTAGTTGGACGTTCAGAGGAGGGCTTGATTTGCGTGATGAAGTAATGGGTAGCGAAGGCACTATCTGGATTAATAGTTTTCTTCGAACAGGTTTTGATATGTTCACAACAGGTAAGGGTGGTGATTATATCGCTGAGAAAGCAGAGAGCAACACAGGATGGTTATTTCCGGTTGGTGATGAATTAAATGAGTTGGGTTACAACCACATGTTTATGGACATGTTTAATGCTATGGAGAAAGGAGTTGCTCCAAAAGAAACTTTCTATGATGGCTATGTGGTGAATTCAATTTTAGATGCTGCATACAAATCAGCAAAGACTAAACAGTGGGAGCCTGTTAAACTTGATATCTGGCGAGGCCTTGAAGGTGTTAGCAAAGACAGTCACTTACAGGAATATGATGCCGACCACTATCTTGTGAAAGAAGAAGTAACTCACTTCGGCGCGAAGAAAGTTATTCTGAAAAATAAATCTACAGGAAAGATTATTGAAAAGACAGTTTAATGAATGCTTATAGAAATGAGCCTTTGATACCACTAGTTTTTAATTAGTATCAAAGGCTCATTTTGTTTTGAAATTACATGTTCGTAAAGCTTACGAATTCCATCATACTCCGCTGCTTCAAATATAGATTTTCGAATGACTTCATTAAACGCAACAACAACTTTATCTTTATCAGCAGTTACTTTAAATGAGCAAGAAATAGATTTATCTGGAAGCGAGAATACCTGGCTTTCCGGTAAGCTTTCTATTTTATATCCAGGTGGCAATGTCAGAGTGACTAATAAATTCTTCTCTATAGCTTTCGGTAGTTCAATTGGATATTTTCTAATTTCATCAGGAAAGGGATTCTCTTTCAGGGCAAGTAAAATAAAAGGATTCAAATAAATCTTATCCGCTGTTCCAGATAAATAACCTGACAAATCCACATAGTGAGTTACTATAAATGGTAATTCAGAATCTTTTCCATTAATAACTGTTGTGCTATCTATTGTCCATGAATTATCGGGAGAACTTGATGCTTTAAACTGAGCATCACCTTCAATTTTATATTTCTTATGATCTTCATAAGCATCATAACCTTGCTTAACAATTCGAACTGTTCCTTTCAGTGTTTGATCTTTGGTGATTGTGAGTCGGGCATTGACATTTATTTTTTCTGCTTGAATGGATTGTAAGTTAATCCATCGAAAGGTTTTATTTGTCAACAATAGGCCATCAGCCACGAGGCAACTGTCAGGTATTACATTGAATGGAAGGCTAGGATTTGTGGCATCAAGAAAATATTCTTTGCCATTGATCATGAGCCTAGACAGAACATAGTTGAATTGATATTCAGAGAATAGTTTTTTCTGAATACGACCGGAACCTTTTGTGCTAAGTAAAACAAACTGAGGCTTAAACCCAGCTGATTCAAGAAGATAAAAAAGCATTGTATTGAGATCTCCTGTTGTTCCGGCTTTCTTATCATAGATCTTACTAAAATCGTCTGCCAGAAAACCATTCTCTTCTGTCCATAGATAGTTGTCCTTTACATAATTGCAAATTGCTTTCGCCTGTTCAAGAGAATCTTGTATGCCAATTAACAACTTATCAATATCTCTTTTAAGAGGTCTAAATATGAAACCCTTATGTTTTTTATAATAAATATAAAAATTCTTGCTGACGTCATCCCATGATTTTTCTGGATCCCAGAATTGAATCTTTGCATAATGATCAATAGGATCATGCATTAATTTTTCTTCCTTAAATGCTGGCACGTCTTTAAAAACCCACCTGTTGAAGGTGCCGTTTTCATTATATTTTTCATTGTAAATAAAAGGTTTTATGCCGCCATCGATTAAATACGTTAGCCCACCTGCATTGAATAAAAATTCACTCCATAGAACAGGAGCTTCATTTTGAATTAACCAGTTTCGAATCACAAATCTGTCGTACTGCGTTGTAAAACTTAATTCAACTATACAACCTTCCCTTAAATTCCTTAAACCAAATACCTGCTCGTCTGACTTTTTATCTACGTGGATGTCGGCCTTTTCAAGGTATGTGGAGATAATCTTACCATTTTCTAGATAGTAGGTTCCTGCTTTAATTTTAAAAATTACAGATATCTCGTTTCCGAGCTTAAAATTTCCCCAGAGATCGAAATGTTCTTTATTAAGAATTTTAATCCGCATATGTCGTTCCATAGTTGGTCCATCACCAACTTCATTAGCTTTAAATTTCCCTCTGTCAAACAGAACTACAGATGATGCCGCACTGTCATATTTAGTAGGAGCAAAATCTTTTAAGGTTATGTTGCCAAATTCTGAATATGTAGACTGAGCTTTAAGTGAGGTGAGGATAAAGGAAATTAAAATTGATGCAAATAATCTCATAAGGATTAATCAGAGTATAGAGTTACTATGGGATAAAAGGTAAGTTCATAAAAATAGAAACGAATCGATCATTCAGAATCTGGCGTGAATAATTCGATATAGCATGTTGACGAGCGTTGATTTGCCACTCGGCTAATTGCTTTGAGTTGTTTATAAAAAAAGAAATCTTCTTTACAAAATCAGTTGGATGATTAGGATCGACATGAACACCGAAGTTGTGTCGCTCAATTTCATCTTTAATCCATCCTGCAAAATTTACGACAATGAGTTTACCTGCGGCCATGCCATCAAAGTATTTGTTAGGCGATCCGGTTTCTAAAACAGGAACCGATTTGTAACAGATAAAAGAGGCATCAGTTACATTCATGATGTCACGAACGCCATCACGTGTTTGAAACGGTACTATTGTTAAATTTTGAAGCATCAAACGCTTAGCAGATGTTTTCAGATTCTCGAGCATGGCGCCATCGCCACACAATATAAAATGAACAGGCAGTGCAGCTTTCTGACTTGCGCGCGCGCAGTCTAAAAAATAATCAAGACCATTGGCAAAACCCAATGCACCGATGTATGAAACAACAAACTTGTCTTTAACCTGAAACTTCTCTTCCAGTTGTAGATTTTTTACTGAAGGAGAATAGAAATCTACGTCAGCCATATTCGGTATGAGATGAACTTGTTTTCGATTCACCTTTTTTTCGACGGCAGCTTTTATAGATGTTGATAAAGCAACGACACTTTCTGATTGCTTATATATGAGTGATTCGACTTTATAAAGGAACCATTTAAAAACAGGATTGCTGATAAAACCTAATTGAATAGGGGCATCGGGCCAGAGATCGCCAACTTCAAAAATATATTTTATTCCTTTTGTCTTCTTTAGCCAGAGCGCTGCAAGTCCAACAGTAAGCGGCGTGGAGATAGCGTAACAGATATCAACATCAGCAATTAATTTCTGTTTGCGAATGATTGCCAGAATGTATTTTAGGAAAGAGCTTGAGCGCGCACCGAAACCAAAACGATTATCATATGGTACTGACAGGTAATGAATATCTATTCCTTCGTAATTCTCTCTCTTGTATTTGTCATTATGCCCGGTAAGTACTGTTACCTGGATACCTTTTTCAACTAAAGCTTTGGCGAGATAATAAGATCGGATGGCGCCACCTTTTTTTGGTGTATTAAAATGTTGATGCAGAATTAAAACTTTCACGCTGCAAAAGAAATAAAATCAATTAACAGTGTGATTGTTAGTTGCGAGTCCTTTTTGAAAAAAAGCGGAAATGGTGGCTGAAAATAGAAATTTGTTAAAAAGATGGGGCTGAGCTATTCCTTTCAAATCGTTTAACAAGGCAAAATAAAATCTTTAGGGCGTAGTAATTCCCTCAAATCCATTTAAAACCTTGGTAAAAGTGTACTTGGCTTGCGTCTAGTGACTTTTTTCCTGAAAGCTTTTGGAGTAACTCAGAATATTTAATACGGTGGCTGCTGAAGGTTCAAGTTGACTCTGATCCATGTCTTTTTTCAAAGAGCAAAGTTCGGTGTACAACATTTGTAATTCAGAGTCGCAGATTAGTGCTTTACTAATCTCCATCTCCTCCTTCTCCGTAGTCTCGTGGTATAAATACCTGATCAGGTCGTTCCGGGTAAAAGTTTTTATCATAGGCTCTGTTCTTGTTCAATTTTTTTCTCAGGTTGATCAGCGCATAACGCATCCTTCCTAAGGCTGTGTTTATACTTACGTCGGTTCGCTCTGCGATTTCCTGAAAGCTCATTTGCAAATAGTGTCTCATAATAAGCACTTGCTTTTGTTCAACAGGTAATTCTTTTATCAGGCTTCTAAGCCGAACGTGGTTATCTTTCTTCATTTGTTTCGATTCCATGGATTCTTCTGCGAATTCCAGGGAGTCAAATACGCGACTGCCATCTTCCAGTACTACTTCAGGGTAGCGCTTGCATTTTCTGAAATAGTCAATGGATAAGTTGTGGGCTATTCTGCTTACCCATGGCATAAACTTTCCTTCTTCGTTGTACCGTCCACCTTTTATGGTGTTTATAACTTTGATGAAAGTTTCTTGCAAAAGGTCCTCAGCAACATACCGATCTTTGACAATCAGATATATAGCAGTGAAAATTTTCGATTTGTGTCTCCTGAGGAGCACTTCGAAAGCTTCTTCGTTACCGTTTTGATAGAGCGACACTAGCTGGCTGTCACTTAATCTGTTCTCAATCATTATAGTCTACTTTAGGTAACGTAGAGGTCTCTATCGATATTGTGTGGGTTAGTTTGTGAACTGATTAGATTGAAAAGTTATAAATATTCTGGATTAGAGCAAAAAATTTTTAAAAATTTCTTGCCTACTATAGATTTTCTTGTGCTATTTGTCGGTAGATTTTTTGGTTAAAACACACTATGGCAATCAGCAAAAAAAAGGTAATTAAAAGCCTGGAAAACCTCTCTGAGGACCTACGGGAATTGATAAAAGAACAATATCCGAATGGATATGAAACCAGTATTACACGTATAATGAATGCTAAAAAAGAACCCATTTTTGTTTTCTCTCTTGAAACAGATGATGCAACTTATTTAGTAAAAGTGCCGGCTACAAAAAATAGCGATGGTGGTTATGATGTTGAGTCAGATGCTCCTCAGGATTTTGACGGAGCAGGTGGAGATGATGTTGCCGGTAGTGGCGATGACGACTTTGCTGCAGGTGGCGCAAGTGATAGTGATGACAGCGATGATTTTGATGACGATGGTGGCAGTAAAAGAGGTAGCCGCGAGGCGAGTTATGATCCTGATTTTGATGCCTAAGTCGATACTTTTAAAATATTGATTTTGAAAAGGCCATCTTTCACAGATGGCCTTTCTTTTTTTAAAGTCCTGATCGCTTTGGACTTACATGTTATATTCCTGACTTTTTTAGCTGATCATTTCAAAGCCGGTATAGGGTATCAGTGTTTTAGGAATTCTGATGCCTTCCGGAGTTTGGTTGTTCTCCAGGATGGCAGCCACAATTCTTGGAAGAGCCAACGCACTACCATTTAATGTATGGAGTAGTTGTGTTTTGCCTTCCTTGTTTTTATAGCGCAACTTCAATCGATTAGCCTGAAAGGTTTCGAAATTACTTACAGAGCTTACCTCGAGCCAACGTTGCTGAGCAGCTGAGTACACTTCCATATCAAATGTTTTTGCTGAAGTGAACCCCATGTCGCCACCGCACAATAATAATTTGCGATAAGGCAGTTCCAGTTTTTCTAACAAGCCTTGAACATATAAGCACATATCTTCAAGAGCCTGATAAGATTCTTCAGGTTTACGGATCTGTATAATTTCAACTTTATCGAATTGATGTAGGCGATTTAATCCACGAACGTGAGCACCCCAACTGCCAGCCTCTCTTCTGAAACATGGAGTGTAACCTGTATTCTTAACAGGAAGCTCTTCGTCTGTAAGAATTACATCTCGATAAAGATTGGTGATAGGTACCTCAGCCGTAGGGATCAGATAGAGTTTATCTTCAGTAACAAAATACATTTGTCCATCTTTATCTGGCAGCTGTCCTGTTCCATAACCAGAAGCTTCATTAACAACAATGGGAGGTTGCATTTCGCGGTAGCCTTGCTTATCAGCTTCATCCAGGAAAAAATTGATAAGAGCACGTTGCAGCCTGGCACCTTTTCCTTTATACACCGGAAACCCGGCGCCTGCTATCTTAATACCAAGATCAAAGTCAATGATGTCATACTTCTTTATCAATTCCCAATGAGGCAGTGCATCGGCATGTAGCGATGGAATGTTACCATGCTTATAAACTTCCAGATTATCATCAGCTCCACCACCTTCAGGCACATCGGCATGGGGTACGTTTGGAAGCAGATAGAGAATTTTCTGAAGCTCTTCTTCAGTTTGCACTAACTCAGGGCCAAGATCGGCAGTGATCTTTTTTATTTCGGCAGTTCTGACTTTAAGCTTATCGGCTTCTTCTTTCTTGCCCGATTTCATCAGGTTGCCTATTTCTTTAGCCAGCGAATTAGATTCTGCAAGCAAATCGTCTTGTTGACGTTGCGTTTGCTTCCTCTTTTGATCAAGAGCTAATACTTTATCAATTAACTCCTCACCATTCTTGAATCTTCTTTTCTTAAGGCCAGCGAGAATTTTTTCTTTTTCTTCGCGGATAATAGCAACCTGAAGCATGTTATTAATATTTTTTGGACACCAAAATTAGTTTTTGCCTGCTAGGGATGAGAGTTTCGGATGAAAATATTTTGTGTTTTCGAACGAAATGGAACTAAACTTCACGTTATATGCTTATCAGGGCTGTGTTACGATCCGTTATTCCAACGGATTGTATGTTGCAGAGGCCGAAAAATATAACGAGGCAATTTGATTATCCTTTAATTTAGTTTATAATTGCATCATCATAGGGTCCTCTCTAAGACCTGCATTGTTTATAAATCCTTTTCAAAATCAAAATTTAACCTTCAAGTATTTAACATTCTTTGCTAAAATCTATTTTCAGAATCTCTGAATGCAACAATCTTAATTACATAAACTCAAAAACCAATTCATTTTTAAACACACATGTACACTATTGACGATCTGAATGTCAGACTTCTTTCTGAATTGAAAGATATCGCTGAGGGGATGGGCGTAAAAAACGCCAAGAAGCTTTCCAAACAAGACCTTGTTTACAAAATCCTCGATCAGCAAGCCGTTTCTGAAGAGCCGGCACCCGCCCCCAAACCAGCATCAACACCATCTGCAGGTGAACCTGAGCGTCGCATGAGACCTCGCAAGCGTGAAAACGTAACAGCAGCACCACCAAAAATTGAAAAAGACGAATTATCAAGCGAGGAGTTGCTTGATTCTATCAATGCAGAATTAGATGCTCCAGTTGCCAGCTTTGAAGAGCAGCCTACTGAGCAGCAAGAAGAAGCAAATAATGAAGCAAGTACAAACGAATCACCACGCTACGAAGCGCCACAACGCGAATTCAGAGAGCGTGAACGTGAGGAGCAACGCCCGCAACGTCGTGAGAGCCACATTAAAGATTTTGATGGCGCCATCAGCAACGAAGGTGTACTTGAAATCATGCAAGATGGTTATGGTTTCCTTCGCTCTTCAGATTATAATTATTTAGCCAGTCCTGATGATATTTATGTATCGCCTTCACAAATCAAATTGTTTGGTTTAAAAACCGGTGATACAGTTAAAGGTTTTATCCGTCCGCCGAAAGAAGGCGAAAAATATTTTGCTTTATTAAAAGTAGAATCAGTTAATGGAAAAACTACCGAAGAAATACGCGACCGCGTTGCATTTGAATACCTCACACCACTTTTCCCAGAAGAAAAATTAAGATTAAGTACAACGGGTGATAATTACTCTACACGTATTCTTGATCTTTTTGCTCCTATTGGTAAAGGTCAGCGTGGTATGATTGTAGCGCAACCTAAAACCGGTAAAACAGTATTGTTGAAAAACATTGCTAACGCGATTGCTGAAAACCATCCAGAAGTTTATCTGATTGTATTACTGATCGATGAACGTCCTGAAGAAGTTACAGACATGGCCCGCAGCGTAAAGGCTGAGGTTATTGCCTCTACTTTTGATGAGCAGGCTGAGCGTCACGTTAAAGTTTCCTCTATCGTATTAGAGAAAGCTAAGCGCATGGTAGAGTGTGGTCATGATGTGGTAATCTTGTTAGATTCTATTACGCGTCTTGCACGTGCTTACAATACGGTAGTACCATCTTCTGGTAAGATTTTATCAGGTGGTGTTGATGCCAACGCATTGCATAAGCCAAAACGTTTCTTTGGAGCGGCTCGTAACATTGAGAATGGTGGTTCATTAACTATCATTGCTACAGCTCTTATTGAAACAGGTTCTAAAATGGATGAAGTTATCTTTGAAGAATTCAAAGGTACAGGTAACATGGAGTTGCAGCTTGATCGCAAGCTTTCTAACAAACGTGTTTATCCTGCTATTGATGTGCCAGCTTCTGGTACACGAAGAGAAGATCTGTTGATGAGAGAAGACGAATTGCAGCGTGTTTGGATATTGCGCAAGTACATGAGCGACATGAACTCAAACGAAGCGATGGAGTTTTTACTCAGCAAAATGAAAGGCACTCGCAACAACAACGAGTTCTTGTTATCCATGAACGGATAATCAAAGCTGATTCAGATATAAAAAGGTGTAGCCGCAATGCTGCACCTTTTTTATTTATACCAACAACAAAATTTCTCATTCGCACGGCTCGTGTTATCTTTGTTTACTATACACATTGTTCTCTGCATGAAACTTGGAATTATACGCGAAGGAAAAGTACCGCCTGATAAACGTGTACCATTCACACCTCAACAGGTTGAAGAGATAGCACAACGCTTTCCTCAATTGCAAATAGCTTGTGAGCGTAGCGAGGTTCGATGTTTCAAAGATGAAGAATACCAGTCGTTGGGCGTTGAGGTTACAGATGATATGAGCAACTGTGATATTCTCATGGGTATCAAAGAAGTTCCTGCAGCTCAACTTATACCTGGTAAATCATATTTATTCTTCTCGCATACAATCAAGAAGCAACCCTATAACAAGAAGTTACTTCAGGAAGTGTTGAAAAAGAAAATCAGGTTGATTGACTATGAAGTATTGAGAGACAGACAAGGCAATAGATTAGTTGCGTTTGGTCGTTATGCCGGGATTGTAGGTGCCTATAATGGTCTGTTAACATATGGCAAGCGGTATAATTTATTTTCTTTACGAAGAGCCTTTGATTGCTTTGATGTGAATGATCTTAAAATTGAACTTCGCAAAGTAAAGTTGCCTCCCATTAAAATTATTCTTACAGGTGCGGGCAGAGTGGGGAAGGGTGCTATGGAAACACTCGACACAGCTGGTATTCGAAAAGTAAATGCAGAAGATTTTTTAATAAGAACATACAACGAACCGGTGTATGTACAATTGAGCAGTGCCGAATACCATGTACGGAAAGAAGGTGGTCATTTTAATCGTGAAGAATTTCATAAGCATCCTGAGAATTATAAATCAACCTTTACAGAATTTACAAAAGTTGCTGAAGTACTGTTAGCTGGTGCATTCTGGAATCCAAAAGCACCAAAACTTTTTCTTCGAGAGGATATGTTGTCACCCGATTTCAAAATAAAAGTGATAGCAGATATAACATGTGACATTGATGGCTCCGTGCCTAGCACCAGACGTGCCAGTACCATTGTTGATCCTATTTATGATTATGATCCGAAAACAGATACAATACATCCACCACTTAGCAGCGATAGTTTTGTAACAACCATGGCTGTTGATAATCTTCCTTGCGAGTTGCCACGCAGTGCTTCACAGGAATTTGGTCGTGATCTTATCGACAGAATTCTGAAGCCCTTACTTGTTGACGATGATGAAGAGATCATTGCGCGCGCAACCATTGCACAAGATGGCAAGCTGACACCTCAATTTGAATACCTGGCCGATTACGTTGCAGGATAATGTATTTTAAAACTTACTAAAGTTGATTGAACTAAAACAAAAACTTTTTGATCTGTGCTATACGTATGTGTCGAAGCGAATTGAAACTGCTAATGACGCAATCAAGATAGCGCAGGCATCGGCCAATGAGGAAACCAAAAGTAGTGCTGGCGATAAGTATGAAACGGGTCGGGCTATGATGCAATTAGAGATTGAAAAGAATACAGTTCAATTGCACGAAGCGATGAAGCTCAAACAGATGCTCGATCAACTCCAGTCTTCGAAGCACACTACCACAGTGCAATCCGGAAGTCTTGTTATTACTGATAGCGCCTGCTATTACATTGCCATCAGTGCAGGTCAGCTTACATGCGAGAACAAAACATATTTTGCGATTGCGCCCACCTCACCCATAGGAATCTTGATGCAAGGACTGAAGTCAGGCGAATCTTTTATATTCAACAAAAAGAAGATAGTTATTAATGAAGTTATGTAACTTCATACAATCATCAACTCTTCATGTATCTGAGGGTTGAGTCTAAAAAATTTTGTTACTGAGTGTTAATGTGAATAAGGAAAACTGAAACGAATTACTTATGAGCAAAGATCAGGCAAAAGATCTGCTAAAATTCTTAAAGCCATTTAGCAATGACATAACTGAGTTGGTAATGTGGTTACGTGACTTTGTTTGGGATCAGTACCCCATGGCCAATGAATTAATCTACGACAATTATAATGCACTTGCCTTTGGCTGGTCGCCAACAGAGAAAGTAGGTCACACATTTTGTTCAATCGCCGTTGGCCGAACGAGTATGAATGTACACTTTGGATTTTACTGGGGAAGCGAGTTAAAAGACCCGAAAAAATTATTGATCGGTGAAGGCAATCAGTATTGTTATATTCTGGTAAAGGATAAAAGCAAATTTCCGAAGGCCTACATCAAGACACTAATCAAAGAGGCCTATGCAAATTCACTTGACAAGGTTAAAGATGCGAGGCAAATTGTAAATGGACTCACCATTGTAAAATCTATTTCTGATGCTAAGCGTACTAAGAAGCCTAAGACTGCAGCAAAAACAAAAAAGAAGAAATAGTACTTTCAAGCTCATTACACCGGTGCAAATCGCTACTTTTCTTCCGCTCTAGCGAATTGCATATTTTAAAGCTACCTTTGCACCCGAACATCCCTCCCGACCAAAATTGGTCTGTTTCTATTATTATTTAAAATCATTTCATGTCATTCGAGAAATTAAACATTGCTGAGCCTATACTAAAAGCGCTCAAGGCAGAAGGTTATTCTTCACCTACACCCATTCAGGAGCAGTCTATTCCTATTATTTTGCAACGTAAAGACCTGCTGGGCTGTGCTCAGACCGGTACGGGTAAAACTGCGGCGTTTGCCATTCCTATTCTTCAGATTCTTCATGAAGATGAATTATATAAGAAAGGTGCCAATGGCATCAAGGCCTTAATACTTACGCCTACCCGCGAACTTGCCATACAAATTGGTGAAAGCTTTGCTGCCTACGGAAAGTTATTGCGTCTGCGTCATACTGTAGTTTTTGGTGGCGTATCACAAAAGGCTCAGACAGATGCTTTGCGTGATGGCGTTGATATATTGATTGCAACTCCTGGTCGCTTGCTCGATCTTATGTCACAGCGATTTATAAACCTGGGGCAACTAAAACTTTTTGTGCTTGATGAAGCAGACCGTATGCTTGATATGGGTTTTATTCATGATGTAAAAAAAGTTATTGCAAAGCTTCCGCCTAAGAGGCAGACCTTGTTCTTCTCTGCAACCATGCCACCTGAAATTCAGACACTGGCCAATACAATCTTAACAAATCCAATCAAGGTGGAGGTTACACCGGTATCATCTACGGCAAACACTATTACTCAATCCGTTTTTTTTGTTGAGAAGCAGAATAAGAAAAAATTATTAATCCACTTATTAAAAGATCCAACTGTCGAATCGGCATTGGTATTTGCACGAACTAAACATGGTGCAGATAAAGTAGCGAAGGACCTTGTGAAATCAGGCATTGGTGCCATGGCCATTCATGGTAACAAGTCGCAGAACCAAAGACAAACAGCGTTGGGCAATTTTAAAAATGGTAAAACGCGAGTACTCGTAGCTACTGATATTGCGGCAAGAGGTATTGATGTGGATGACCTTTCTCACGTTATTAACTTTGAATTGCCTAACGTTCCAGAAACGTATGTGCACCGTATTGGCCGAACAGGCAGAGCCGGGGCCAGTGGCATTGCTTATTCTTTTTGTGATGCTGAAGAGAAAGAGTATTTGAGAGATATTCAAAAACTTATTGGCAAAGTTGTACCCGTAGCAGAAGATCATCCTTATGTTATGGAGGGCACTACATTGGTTACAAATAAACCTGCTGCCAAGAAGGGACCGGGTCAGAATCAGCACAAAAAAGGAGGCCCACCATCACGCACCGGATCATCATCTTCCAAGAAAAAATGGTTTGGTAATAACAGACGCTCGAAGGCATAAGGCTAAATCTATAATAAGCATGATTGATTCAATTAGTTTGAAATCAATCATGCTTTTTTGTTTCTGAAATGCCCATCGACTCTTTATTTTTGTTTTTAATTTTAGAAATCATGCTTTTATACAACGAAACCATTGGTATTGATAGAGATGTTGAGCAGGAGTGGTTGCATTGGATGAAATCAGTTTACATGCCGGCCATGATGGGCACAGGTATGTTTAGCGACTCTAAAATCTATAGAATACAGCATGACAATGACGATGGAACGCTATCCTACAGTGTTCAATATTTTTCTCCTTCAATAGAAAATATTCAGAAGTATCTTGACGTTTACGCACCCATGCTTGCCGAAGAGCAGCGACACAAGTTTGAAAACAAACATATTGTATTCAGAACATTGCTTGAAGAAGTGTAGGTAACAATTTCATAATACCAATCTGTAATTTTAATACAATAAAATTTCGCCTTCTGCGATTCTACTATTAACCAGGAACGGTTATCTTAACTAAAAGTAGTTCATCGGGAAAATATGCTAAAACCTGAAAAATCAGGTCGAATTATTAACTCAAAAAGACTTATTTTCGTTAAGTCTCGTTATTACAACACGCTGCTTGAGTTTACTGAAGAGATTTTGTGAACTTCTTTTTCTTCAATACGGTTAAACTTTCTCAGCAACGTTCCGTTTACCTGGAACCAAAGTTTAAAGAAAATTAGAATTTATAAAGTTGAGTGAGATATTGAATATCACTCCATAGAATAGGTTTCGTGTTTTACCTAAATGATTTGTGCCATGGAAAATGCAAGAGTAATTAATCCTTCTGATGTTCGTATGTTTTATTTTGGAACTAAAGATGTTCTTACACAATCTCATGAGCGCGAATGCCGAAAACGGAAAATTCAACGGGCGGTATCATTGGCTCACGATGAGCATCAAAAAATAAACATCCTTATAAAACTACCTACAGGCGAAACTGTGCAGACACAATCTGATCAGCTTGGCTATCGCGACGATTTTGTAGTTGTAAGAGGTGGTCATGCTATACCGGTATGGGCCATACTTGATGTAGCTCTCTGAAAAATAATAGCCCTGTCACAAAAAAATGTGCAGGGCTTATTTGCTTCCATAATCTTCTTAGCTCAACTTTTAGACTGTTCATTTTCTATTGAACAGTTTACCCATTCATCATCGAATTTAGCGCCATACTTTTTGTAGAAATTCAGGGCAGGCTCGTTCCACTCCAATGCTTGCCAGGTCATGCCGCTGCATTTATCTTCCACTGATTTTTGAATGGTGCGTTCAAACAATAATTTACCTATACCAAGGCCGCGATGCTTTTCAGTTACAATGATATCTTCCAGGTAGAGTCTCTTGCCTTTCCAGGTTGAGTAGCGA
>Ga0310811_10003321_pt1 | contig 20205 bp, 20 predicted proteins | sample YCmetagenome_FD_207642 | JGI IMG/M metagenome (GOLD analysis project Ga0310811, IMG submission 207642) | Soil microbial communities from experimental microcosm in Duke University, North Carolina, United States - YC | ecosystem: Engineered > Artificial ecosystem > Soil microcosm > Unclassified ...
GGCCGAGTTTTCCGAGCAGGCCCAGTTCATCGTCCGAGAAGGGTGGCTTGCGGCGCGAATCCCGCTGGATGCTCAGGATGACGCCGACATGCGGGTTGGACGAAACGGCAATCGCGGCGACCCAGCCGAGGCCGTGGCTGGCGAGGAAGTCGGTATAGCAGGGGTCGCTGCGGATTTCGTCGTCGCTGCATAAGTGACGATCCGTGAAAGGTGCGCCGCTGAAGAAATAGCCGCGCTCGGTTGCCCGGATGGCCCGGATATCGCGATTGGTCCAGCCGCTTTCGTAATCGCGTTGCGCCTCGACGAGTTTCTCGGAGACAATCGAGCCGAAAGAGCCGTCGTCGCGTTGCCAGAGCAGCACGCTGCCAACATCGTCAAAACAATCGGCTATCGCACCTAATGCGGCTGGCCACTTCCGCGGGTCCGGAGCAGCACCGTAGATGGCTTCAACGGCTGCAACAAACCGTTCGTGCGAGGAGAACTTTTCCACTTGGACCACGGCCGTAAGCGCGATTTCGCGGCACTCACCGCCCCTGCGTTCGTGCCGAAGTTGAAACTAGATCGTGATTCGACCGCCAGCCAGCGGTTCGATGTCACCAATTAGTCTGAGTGAGACAGGGTTCCGAGTGGCGTCGCGTCCCTCGAACAGCGAATGGTGGCGGTCGGCAACGCCGTCTGCGGATGCTGCGATGTCGCGCGGCCAAGCCTCCAGCTAACCCGGCGAGTGCTTTTCCAGCGCCAGCGCAATCCTCTCCAGGGCGGCGTTCCTGTGCTGCATGTCGACGGTCTGCTCTTCGCAGATCTCGATCATTGTTCGCCCGGACCATCGGCGTCCATGCAGGCCCGTTCGGCTACAAAGCCAGCCAATCACCGCCAGCAACACAATGGTGGCGAGCCATAACAGCGCTCGCCGCAAGCCGACGTCCACGATGGCGCTCCGGAGATCTCCGCTGGACAGATATGCGAAGGCGCGACCGTCGTGGGCGTCGCTATCATTCGGATCGAGCGCGATCATCTGATCGTAGTCGGCGATGGCGCGGTCAGGATCGCCTTTGGCTTGATATGCGTGGCCGCGGTAATAATAGGCGTCCCTGTATTGCGGATAGAGCGCTATCGCCTGACCACAGTCGGCGATGACGCGATCGACGTCGCCCTTTTCCCTGTATCCGAGGCAGCGGTTATAGTAGCCGAGCGCATATTTCGGATAGAGCGCGATCACGCGGTCGTAGTCGGCGATGGCGCGATCGACATCGCCTCTGGCGAAGTAGGCATTGCCTCGGCCGGTGAGAGCGACATAGTTGTCCGCATTGAGCTGGAGACTGTCGGTATAGTCGGCGATGGCACGGTCGTTGTCGCCCTTGGCCTGATAGGCGTAGCCGCGCTCGCCATACCCGACCCGCTTTCCATAATCCGACAGGCCGCCTTCGAACGCCCGGTCCACGTCCGCTATCGCCCAGTCGTAGTCGTGCCGTTGATTGTAGATATGCGAGCGGTTGAGCAGTGAGCTGACAGCTTCCGGTTCAAGCCGGATCGCGTCGGTATAGTCCTTGAGGGCGCGGTCGGCGCAATCGGCAAGGTTGGTCCACGACCAGGCATAGCCGCGATGGTGATACAGGTTGGACAACTCGCCGCCGTCGTAGTCTCCGCTGTCGATCGCGCGGGTGCAGGCGGCGATGGTCGCGTCGGCAGTCTCCTTCGACCCCTTCAAGCACGCCTGCCGATCGTCGGCTGCCGCTGGCCGGCTGACGGCGATGGCTACGGCGAACACCAAGGCAACCAGCCAGACATGCAGGGAAATCCCGGAGCGCATCCTCTTCTCCCCGCGATACACCGATGTCCGAGCTAACCGGCAGACGGCTTTTCAAGAGCCGCTGCGATCCGCTCCAGCAACGCATTGGTGCGCCTGACTTCCACGACCTGCTGCTCGAACAGATCGACCCAGCTGGCTCCGGATGCTGCGCGCCCATTCCTGCGCGAAAACCACAGCCAAGCGCCGACCAGAACCACGAACGGCAGCCAGGACACGACCAGACCCACCAGCCAGTACGGCGCGCCGCCACGTGCCGTGAGCGAAAACCAGCCGAGGAGAACTCCGACGAGAGCGATCCACACGACGACGGTTAGAAACCAAGAGCGAGACTTGGTCATTCCAGGCACGACAGTTCCCCTCGGTTGATATCCGGAAACACACGCTATCACTGGTTGATCCGGCTTCCCATGCCCACGCCTGCGCAGCCGTCGAAACGTGGTTAGCCGTTTCTTTGCGGGATCCTCAGCCGCAACGACCGGATCAGCTTCCGCCCCCCAAGGGGACTTCGCCGACAACACCTGTCGATGCCATCGGCCGGCCAAAATATTCCTTCCAGCACCGCCGGCTCCCTCTTTCGCCTGTTCGGTTTTGGCGATTACATCTTCGCACTCGTATTGAACCCATTTTTTTGCGCTGGAGGGATTTCATGACTTCGTCAAATGTCACTCGCCGCAGATTGATCGGCGGTCTTGCGGCCGGAGTAAGCGCGGCCTCGGTGGTGGTTTCATCAGGCATCCGCAGTGTCCATGCCCAATCCGCACCAAAGACTTTTGTTCTTGTGGGGGGCGCCTTCTACGGAGCGTGGTGCTGGCATCGCGTCACCGAAAGGCTCGAGAAGCAGGGCCATAAAGTCTATGCGTTCACGCTCTCCGGGTTGGCTGAGCGCTCGCATCTGCTCAGCAAGGACGTCAATCTCGATACGCACATCACGGACATCGCAAATCTCGTCGAATGGGAAGACCTGACGAACATTTGTCTCGTCGCCCATTCCTATGCCGGATGCCCTGCGTCCGGTGCTCTCGAGCGCATCGGAAGCCGCGTATCATCCATCGTCTGGGTAGATGCTCTCAAGCCAGCCGACGGGCAGGCGTTCCGGGACCTGGTCCCCTTCCCGATCGAGGAGGGCGCGATCAGCCGCCCGGCACCCAAAGCGCTGCCGCCGACGGCCTTCAGCGATCCCAAAGACGTTGTCTGGGTTCTGTCAAAAGTCACGCCACAACCGATCGGCACATGGCTTCAGCCGGTGAAACTGTCCGGCGCTCGCGAGAAGGTCGCGAAGAAGACCTACATCCGGTTGCCCAAATTCCAGCTGGCTGCCCTGGACAAGGCGGCAGCAGAGTGCAAGTCCGACAATTCCTGGACGGTCCTCGAAAACACCACGTCCGGCCACTCGGTCATGATCAGCGAGCCGGATTGGTTGACCGACGTGCTGGTGAAGGCCGCATAAGGGCGATGACGCCGGATCTGGCCGAGCGATCCGTCTCGCTCGGCCTGCAGGTGATGGCGTCCGTCCGAGCGGCCGCCTCTCACGATGTCTTCTGTTTCGCTTCGACGTATCGCGCAAAGCTGTCGAGGATCGCCTGCCAGCCGCCTTGCTGCTGCTCGACCGAATGGGTCGCTTCGGCATCGAAGGCGACGCGGACGGTGACGCCCTTTGCTCCCGGCACGAACTCGACTTCGGCCTTGCGATCGCCGAACGCATATTCGATCCGCTTGTGCTCGACGATTTTCGTATAGGTGCCGGCGAAGTCGAAACCCATGCTGCCGTCCTTGGCCTCCATGCGCGACGAGAACACGCCGCCCTCGCGCAGATCGACCGTCGCCCTGGTCGTGTGCCAGTCGTCCGACGCTGCATTCCACTTCACGATGTCGGCAGGCGTCGTGTAGGCACGCCAGACCTGGTCGATGGGGGCTGCGACGCTAGTTTCGACGGTGATCCTCATGGGTATTGCTCCGGTTCGATTTGGCGGTTCGAGGTGACGAGATCACTTCACGTATGCGGGGTCCGTGTCCAGTACATCCGCGAGGTGTCCGCCCAAGGACGATCGAACCCTGTCCATGCCGACACGGCCTGAACCGATAAATCTGAAAAACATCGTCAGTACATTGGTCCGCCATCTACTGGCGACCCCGACCAGATGACTTCAAGATGCGCGGACGTACTCAGCCGTCGCCTTGAAATCGCATCCCGATTTGCATATGCACCAGGGGTCGCTTTTCCGGGAGTTTCAGATGGCCGCTGCAACATGCCTCAAATGCGAAGGGCACGCGTTCGAACGCGGTCGCGTCTTGCCGCTCGGCGAACAGCAAGCCGTATCCGTTCTACAATGCGCCGACTGCGGAACGGTGGCTGTGATCCTGGACTCGCAACCGTCGATCGAGAGCCTGCAACAGCAGGTCGCCAGCATCGACGCCGGCATCATGCGCATCGTCAAGGCGATGCAGGACCTGACCTGAGGGAGGCACGGTCCCACCTCTTCAGATCGCCCCGGTTTTCCCGCGAATGGCCGCCGACCGCTTGAACAGTTGCTGGGCATCGGCGGTGCGGCCTTGATCCTTGTAGAACGCAGCCAGATTGTTCAGGATATCGGCGAGATCCGGATGGTCGGGACCGAGCGTCTTCTCGAAGGTCGCCACCGACAGCTTGTATAGCCGCTCTGCATCGGCGTTACGCCCCTGGCGCGCATAGAGCGTCGCCAGATTGTTCTGCGCCTGCGCGATGTCGGGATGGTCGGGTCCATAGGCTTTCTCGGTCACCGCGATCGCGCGCTTGAGCAGCCGCTCGGCATCGGCATAGCGATGCCGGTGGATGTAGGCATCGGCGAGATTGCTCATCAACACCGTGGCCTCGGGATCGTCGGGGCCGTTCGCCTTCTGGAGAATGGCGAGCCCGCGCTTGAACAGCGGCTCGGACTGGTCGTAGCGCCCTTGACTACTGTAGACGGCGGCAAGATTGCTCATCGCCATGACGATGGAGGGATCGTTGGGACCGAGTGCTTTCTGACGAATCGCGATCGACCGTTTGAGCAGCGGCTCGGCTTGCGCGTAATGCTCTTCCGCCCGATAGAGTTCGCCAAGATTGTTCAATACGGTTGCAACTTCCGTGGAATTCGAACCGAGCGTCTTCTCCCTGATCGCCAGTGAGCGCTTGTAGAGCAATTCGGCAACCGGGTATTGGCCCAGATTGTAGTGGATCGTGCCGAGATCGTTCAGCGGCATCGCGACCATGGCGTCATCGGTGCCGAACTCCTTCTCGCGAAGGGCCAGGGCCTTCTGGGCGAGCGGCAGCGCTTCGGTGTATTTGCCGGCCTGATAGAGCTCCTTCATCTGCCGGGTGAGCGTGCCCGCCTCATCCTCTTCCGCATGGGACGGCGCGCCCATCGACAGGCTCAGCGCGAGCGCGGCAACCGCAATACGGATCGATGCTTTCAGGGCCTTCATCGCGCGTTCCTTCGTCGCGGCTGCCAAGGGACTTACGCAGTTTTGGTGCGACTGGAGGCCGGACAGGTTCAATGCGCGGCGGCGGCACCCGTTAACGGGTTGCCGCCACGATCGCGCGCAGCAGTTTCGCGTTGCTGAAGCCGATATCCTCGCGCGTCATCCCCATGCGCAGGATCACCAGCTTGCGCGAGGGGATGATGGCGATCACCTGGCGGAGATGCCCTTCCATCATGAAAGTGTCGGCGGGGAGATCATAGCCCAGGCCCTTGGCCAGCCAGATCTGTCCGCGGCCGTAGGCCGGGCCGTGGCCCTCGTCGGACACGGGAGAGGGTGACCGCATATAGTCAACGAAGCCCACGGGAAGAAGCTGCTGGCCGTTCCATTGCCCGCCCAAGCGCAAAAATTCGCCGAACCGCGCCCAATCGCGCGCGGTGGCAAAGAGAAAACCTTCGCCGCGAAACGTGCCGACCTCGTCGGCCTCGAGCACGGCGCTGGTCATGCCCAACGGATTGAACAACCGCTCGCGCGGATAGGAGGGAGCGCCCTCGCCGACCGCGTCCTGCCAGAGCCGCGTCAGCAGGACGGTCTGGGCGCCGGAATAATTGAATCGCGTTCCCGGCGGCGTGTCCAGCGGAAGGCCCCGCGCGAAAGCTGCGGTATCCCGCACCAGAAATTCCATGCGCCCGGGATCGGTGATGCGGCCCCCGGCTTCGCTCCATTTCAGCCCGGCGGTCATGGCCATCAGATCGGCGATCGAGATTTCCGCGCGGGCGTCGCCGGCCCATTGCGGAAATAGATGCTTCTGCTCGAGCGACAGTTTTCCATCCTTGATGGCCATGCCGACCAGAGCCGCGGTGACGCTCTTGGTCATCGACCAGCCGTGCAGCGGCGTCGTCGCGCCAAATCCCTCGCCATAGGTTTCGGCGATGATACGCCCGTCATGGACGACGACGATGGCGCGCATGCCCGGGCCTTGCAGGGCCGGATTGTTCACCGCCGCTTGCAAGCGTGTGTTCTCGGACACCTCCACCTTCTCGCCGGCGGGCCAGAGCGCATCCGCGCTCGCCCTGGGCGGAAGCGGCTGTGCCGCAGGGCGCTTCCAGGACTGGTCGTCCATGACGTTGGTGCAACCCCGGCCCTCGACATATTGGGCGTGACGTCTGGCGATGAACCCGAGAAGGGCGGCATCGACACGGTGTTCAGCGGGGCTGACGTCGACCTTCACCAGATGAAAGATCTGATAGCCGAGGGCCAGCAGGTCGGCCCTTACAATCGCGTCCACCTCGCGCCCGGCCATGAAGACATTCGAGCAGACGGTCTTCGCCGTACCAGCAGTAACGAGCTGCAAGACGTCTTGCCGGGCGATGACGATCCAGGCGCCTAACCCCACGATCGTCAGCGCGAAAAGGCCAACGACGACACCGAAAATCCTAAGCGCTCGACGCATGATCATTAACCCGTGCCGGCGGGCTTTCTACTACAACGCGAAGATGGCTCCAAGGCCCCGCCCCATGGCGGTTGGGTAAAGTCGGCGATAAGGTACTGACAGCGGGACACCGGGCACACACATGGCATTCTGGATCGCAGGCGCAGTCGGATTGGTGATCGCCTATCTCCTCGGCTCGATACCCACGGGCTATCTGGCAGGACAACTGCTCAGGGGAATCGACATTCGCGAGCACGGCTCCAGATCCACCGGGGCAACGAATGTGTTGCGAACCCTCGGCAAATGGCCGGCCCTGGCGGTGCTCGTCATCGATGTCCTGAAGGGCGTCGCCGCCATCTTCGTCGCGCGCTGGTTCTGCCCCTGGCTCATCACCGAATTGTCCGCGGTGCCGCCGACAGCGTCCGAACTGCAAGCCTGGGTGCCGTGGGCGGTGTGCCTCGCCGGCATTGCCGCGCTGCTGGGCCATGGCCGCTCGATCTGGCTGAATTTCACGGGCGGCAAATCAGCGGCGACCGGGCTCGGTGTGGCGCTGGCGATGTCGTGGCCGGTGGGACTGGGCGCGGCAGTCGTCTTTGGCGCCGGGCTGGCGATGTCCAGGATCGTTTCGCTGAGCTCGATGCTCGCGGCAGTGACGGCGATCATTCTCGTCTGCGGCCTCGAGCACCCGCTGCCCTATCGGCTGCTGGTGATCGCAGGCGGCCTCTACGTCATCGTCCGCCATCGCGCCAACATCCACCGGCTGCTGGCGGGCACCGAGCCGAGGCTCGGTCAAAGCAGCCCGGACGTGAAGGCGGAAGTGCGGGCCTGATGCGAGATCAATTCACCGCCTGAAGCGCAGCCGTGAAGGTGGCGAGGTCAGCGCGGGCCATCTCGTCGGGCGCCCATTTCGGGAGGTCGGCGAGCTCTGCGATCACACGGGCCCTGTCCTGCGGCAACAGGAAGCTAGCCCAGACGTCGCGGGTGTCACGGAGCGCAGCCGCCACCAGGCGGGCGTTGGCGGGCTTGCTGGCGCCCTGGATCGCTGCGCAGACCGTGGTCAGGATGTAGACGGCGCTGTTTTTGCGGAAGCCCACAAATCCCTCCTCGCGGATGCGGGTGCGCTGCTCCGCCGGGAGCTCTGCCCAGAACAATTGGCCCGCAACCGCCTCGCGGGCCATGCCGCGGATCATGAAACTCATCGCCACTGCATACTGATCCCCGTACTCGGTCATATTGCGCCCAAGAGCGGCGAGATCGGGCTGCGGTCCAGGCTTCATGCCGTACAAGATGAACAGCTTGTGGGTCTGGTTTGCGGTGTCGGTCCAGTCCATCAGCCAGCCCATGTCGCTCGCCTGCGCGGGCGGCAGCGCCGCGAGGGCGTCGAGATCGAAGACATGACCAAGCAAGGCTGCGATATCGGGCCGGGTCAGATCGGGCCGCTCACCCTTCTTCGCGACCCCTTCGACATAGGCCTTGAAGGCCTTCGCGGCGTCGCGCGCGGCGGCGAGATCCTGCACGCCGTCCTGTGCAAACGCCGGCGAGACGAATGCGAGAAGGACCAGGAGAATTCTGACGATGGGCATGGGAGTTGGTCGAGCGCCCCGCCATGAAGGTTCAGGCGGGAGCCTGGAGCGCGGTCAGCCCCGGCGGCGGCTTCCGCATATTCGAGGCCTGCTCATAGGCATAGGCCAGGCGCAACAGCTTGTGCTCGCTCCAGGCCCGGCCCGCAAATGTGATGCCGACCGGACAATCGGGCGTGTCCTTGCCGTCGGCGCCCGAGACGAGGCCAGCCGGCACCATGACGCTGGGATAGCCGGCCTTGGCCGCAATCGCTGCGCCCGTCGCGGCGGGGAACAGGACGGCATCCAGCTTGTGCAGGTTCATGTAGGCGTCCATGCCGTGCGTCCTGGCCGCAAGCAAATCCATGGCGCGGGCGGATTTGTACTCGCGCTCACTCAGGTCGCCTTTGGTGAGGTCGGCGGCGAGAAACAGGTCCTGGCCGAAGCGCAAGGTCTCCTTCGCATTCGCCGCGTTGAAGGCGATGATGTCGGCCATGGTTTTGATGTCGGTATTGGTCGCCCAATCCTTCAGATAGCGATTGAGACCGTGTTTCAGCTCGTAGAGGAAAACGATCGGCGCACCGGTTGGATTGCCCTTGTTGGCACTCAGCGGATTGCGGTTGAGCACGGCCATGTTGGTGCCGGGACCGGCAAGCCAGCCACGCGTCGGCATGCTGGCGCGCACGATGACGGCGCCGAGATCCTCCAGCAGTTCGATGACGGCGGCCATCAGCTTGGCACCGTCGGCGGGCAGCTTGCCGTAATAGCAGTCGTTCAGCGGATCTGAGGGATCGCTGGGCACGCCGATCCGCATACCCCTCAGCGCGTCGCGCGCGAGATCGGCGGTGTAATCGGCCGGCCGCTTTTGCCGCTCGGTCGCGGGATCGCGCGGATCCTTGGTCGCGAGCACGTTGAGCAGCAGCGCGGCGTCGCGCACCGTGCGCGTCATCGGACCCGCCGTGTCCTGGCTATGCGCGATCGGAATGATGCCGGCACGGCTGATCAATCCGACCGTCGGCTTCACGGTGACGATGCCATTGCGGCTGGCGGGATGCAGCAGCGAGCCCGACGTCTCGGTCCCGATCGAGGCCGCACACAGGCCGGCCGCCACGGCCACCGCCGAACCCGAGCTCGATCCGCCGGGGGTGACGATCGGAATGTCGTGCTCACCCATCAGCGCCGGCGCATAAGGGTTTTTCACCTGGCCGCCGAGCGAGGAATAGCCCGCGGGCATCTCGACTGCGAGGATGTTGGCGAACTCAGTCAAATTCGTCTTGCCGAGGATCACCGCACCGGCCTTGCGCAGCAGCTTGACGACGGTGGCGTCGCGCCTGGCACGCGCGCCCTCCAGCGCCAGCGAGCCCGCCGTCGTCGGCTGCTGGTCCGATGTCGCGATGTTGTCCTTAACCAGGATCGGCACGCCGGCCAGCGGCCGTTTGGCCGAGGGTTTGGTGCCATCACACGCACGAGCGATGGCGAGCGCGTCCGGATTGAGCGCGCGGACTGAGTTCAGCGCCGGCCCGCCGCGATCGTAGGCGGCGATGCGCCCAAGATAGGCTCTTGTGAGTGCCGTCGCGGTCACCTGCCCGCCGGTCAAGGCATCGATGATGTCGCTCATCGGCGCGTCGTCCAGCCTCAGCTCGGCCGGCGTCGCAACGCCGCGGGTGGGCTTCTTCATCACGTGCCTCTTGAACGGATAATGCTACGCAAGGTAGCATTGATCCCGATGACGCGACAAGCAGATCAGGAGCGCGTCATGGACTGCACGATCCGGCCCGCGCATTCCGATGAAGCCGCCGATATCAGCGCGGCCGTTGCGGCTTGATTGACGCCAGCAGATAGAGGACCATCGCGTTTCACCGCTCACACCAGAATGGGCGAGGAAACGCAGATATGGACGGAACTGTGGGAATTGGCCTCGTCGAGCGGGCGCGGGCCATCGCGCCGCTGATTGCTGACGAGGCAGACGAGATCGAGCGGACGCGGCGGCTGACGCCTGATGTCGTGGGCGCTCTGATCGAGAACGGGCTCTACCGCGCGCTGCTGCCGCAGAGCCTGGGCGGCTCGGAAGCGCCGCCCGAGATTTTCATGCAGATGCTGGAGGAGATCGCAAAGGCCGATGCGTCCACAGCCTGGTGTCTCGGCCAATGCAGCGTCTGCGCGATGATCGCAGCCGCACTCGACCACGACAGCGCGCACGAGATCTTCAACACCGCCCCCGGCATTCTCGCCTGGGGCGCGGTGGCACACGAGGCGCGCGCGGTCGAGGGCGGTTACCGCGTTACGGGCCGATGGGATTTTGCCTCGGGCTCGCGACAGGCGACCTGGCTCGGCGCGCATGTCCGCATCATCGATGCCGACGGCACGCCGCGCAAGAATGCCGATGGGTCGCCGGAGATGCGCACCATGCTGTTCCCGCTTTCGCATGCCGTCATGCACGACGTCTGGCAGACGATCGGACTCGCCGGCACCGGCACCGATTCCTATGAGGTGCATGACCTCTTCGTCCCCGATCGCTTTGCCGCGTTTCGCGACGTGCCGAGTGCCCTGCGCGAGCCGGGCCCACTCTATCGGCTTCCGACCGGTTCGACCTTCAGCCTCGGCTTTGCGTCAGTCTCGCTTGGCGTCGCGCGCGCGACGCTGGATGCGGCGATCGCACTGGCGCGCGCCAAGCATCAGTCGCTGGCGGCCAGCGCAATGCGCGACAACCAGGCGGTCCAGGGCCTGATCGGGCGCACCGAGGGCGATCTGCGCGCCGCGCGCGCCTATCTCTACGGAACGGCCCATGCGATGTGGCGCGACCTCTCGGTATCTGGCGTCTTCAGCCCGGCGCATCGCAACGCCGTCCGTCTCGCCGCGACCTGGACCATCCAGCAATCGGCCAGGGTGGTCGACACCGCCTACCGCATGGCCGGCGCCACCGCCGTGTTCCGCAGCAATCCGTTCGAGCGACGGTTTCGCGACATGCACGCGATTGCCCAGCAGATCCAGGCGCGCGACACGCATTTTGAGGATGTCGGCAAGGCGATCCTGTCGGAAGGCCGCTGATCGGGCCGCGCTGCCTCGTCAAACGATCGGTCGCGAGGGGCTGAAAATGCTTGATTTAAATCAAGCCCGCCGCAGCGGCGCCATCCCCGAATAGGCTGTCGACGGCCGCGCAGAAGCGCTGCCGAACAGCACGGAGATGATCATGAGGTCCTCGAGTACTCTGCGTACTGCCATTCTCGCCGCTGCCGGTGCCCTGCTTGTCACCAGCGCCCAGGCCGGGCCGATGCCGACGTCAGTGGCGACGATGAAATCGATGATCGATCCCGCCACCACCGAAGTGCGCTGGGGCTACGGCTACCGCGGCGGCTACGGCTATCGCGGCATCGGTTTGGGCTATCGTGGCGGCTATGGCTATCGAGGCGGCTATGGCTATCGCGGCGGTCTGGCCTATCGCGGCTACGGCTACCGTGGCTATGGCTATCGCGGTTACGGCTATCGCGGCCTGGGTTACGGCGTCGCAGGCGCCGTGGTCGGCGCCGGGATCGCGAGCGCCTATTACGGAGGCTATGGCGGCTATTACGGCGGCGGCTATCCCGCCTACGGCTACCCGTCCACATCGTATTACGGTTACGGCGGCGGCTATGGCTATGACTATTGCGCGCCCTCTGGTGCCTACGCCGGTTACTAGACTCCAATCTATCCAGGGTGACACGACCGGCGCGGCGGCCTCGCTGCGCCGAAATGCCCGGCTCATTGCTCGCTTCCCGCAGCTGCACTACGATGGCGGAAACCAACTTCGGCCATCGGGACGGATGTCGGACTTCACAGACGGTCAGGATCGCAACCTGTTCTGGCAACAGATGCTGTCCGGCGAGCATCCCGCACTGCGCCGTGGCCGCAAGGTGATGCGCGCGCTGTCGCCCACGGCGAACGATCGCTGCCGGCTCTGCTGCGTCGGTTTCGACGGCTTCACCGCTCCGGCGTTACGCCTGGCGGGCTTTCGGCCATGGCGGCGCAATCCGCATTTTTGCGAGCAGTGCGAGGCGGTGCTGGCGAAAGAGCGCGGCGGCGCCGAGATCGACATCGGCATGCTCTATGCCGACGTGCGGGGATCGACCCAGCTCGCCGCGCGCCTGGGCCCGGCCGCCTTTGCCGCGCTGATGCAGCGCTTTTTCCAGATCGCGACGGATGTGCTCAACAAGAGCGACGCCGTGGTCGACAAGATGGTCGGCGACGAGGTGATCGGGATCTATCTGCCGGGCTTCTGCGGCAACGACTATCGCCGGCACGCGATCAAGGCCGCTCTCGCTCTGCTGCGCGCAACCGGACACGACGATCCCGCCGGCCCGTGGCTCTCCATCGGCGTCGGCGTGCATGCGGGAAGGACCTTCGTCGGCTCCATCGGCGTCGAGGACGGCAATTATCAGTTTGCCGCGCTTGGGGATCCCATGAATTTCTGCGCGCGGCTCGTCGCCGCGGCCAAGGGCGGCGAGGCAGTGATCAGTGCAGCCGTCTGGGAAGGCGCGCCGGCCAATATGTCCGCCGAGCAGCGCAGCCTGACACTCAAAGGCTACGACGCCCCCGTCGATGCCTATGTCGCGACGGTTTCCGGTCAACCCAATCGGGCTCTCCGTTAGGGAACGCGGCCGGGCAATACACCGCATCGTTCAGTGACCCTGAGGTGGCATTGGGGTATAAGCACGTTCGCATGAGTCCCCGCCGCATCATCCCTCTCCTGCTTGTCATGACACTCCTGGCCGCCGGCGACGCGCTGGCCCAGGACAAGGGCAGCGTGAACCCAAAACCGTTGCCGCCGCTCGCCCATCCGAACGATCCCAAGATCGGCGCCAAGGAACTTTTCGCGCGCAAGCTGTTGCCTTCGACCGGGCCGGCGCGTGTCATCGGCTCCTATGTGAAGGGCTGCATCGGCGGCGCCCAGCAGATGCCGCTCAACGGCGACACCTGGCAGGTGATGCGGCTGTCGCGCAACCGCAATTGGGGCCACCCCGACATGATCGCGCTGATCAAGCGCCTGGCTGCCAAGGCGCACAAGGATGCGGGATGGCCGGGCATTCTGGTCGGCGATATCGGCCAACCGCGCGGCGGGCCCGCCTTGTCCGGCCATGCCAGCCATCAGATCGGATTGGACGCCGACATCTGGCTGACGCCGATGCCGGACCATCGGCTCTCGCGCGAGGAGCGCGAGGAGATGTCGGCGGTGATGATGGTGCGCGACGACCGGCTCGACATCGATCCCCGCGTCTTCACGCCGAGCCATGTGCTGGTGCTGCGCGACGCCGCGCAGGAGCCGGCGGTGCAGCGCATCTTCGTCAATCCCGCGATCAAGAAGGCGCTGTGCCGCGAGGCCAAGGGCGACCGCTCCTGGCTGTCGAAGATCCGGCCGTGGTGGGGCCACGACTATCATTTCCATATCCGCATGCGTTGCCCGGCGGGATCAGGCGAATGCCAGGGTCAACCGTCCCAATCCGGGGACGAAGGCTGCAAGCCCTCCGATTTCGCCTATTGGTTCAGCGAGGACGTGCTGCATCCCAAGCCGCCGCCGCAGCCGCCGAAGCCGAAACCGCCGATGACGCTGGCGCAGATGCCCGCGGCCTGCAAAGCCGTGCTGCACGCGGCGGACGCCAAGCCGTAGCGGATGTGAGCACACACGGACACCAAGCCACCGGGGTCCTCCCGGGCTCGCGCCACGCGCGCCGCGGGATGACGAAGTAGTTGGTTGGTTCGCACACATCAAATGCGCTAACATCGCCTTGGCCGCGCGGCCGTAAGTCCGCGGCATTCCGGGATGCGCTTCCCGCCTCCAGCGAAACCTGACTGCAAGCCCGCGAGCATCGCGTGGCCAACGATGAGATTTGACATGCGCATCCTCGCTCTCCTTGCCGTGCTCTCGATCAGTGCGACCTCCGCTTTCGCCGCGGAGGAGCCGAGCGGTTGCGACAAGTTCAAATGGCCGATCGACCGCGACCGCGCCGCGCTGACCGCGCCTGATCGCGCCAAGCTCGCCTCGGGGGCCGAGCAGGCCGCGGTGCCGTCATCGGCGATCATGCTGGGGCTGGTCGCGCCTCAGGAGGCAAAACTGCCCTCGCCGCCCGAGCGCGCACCGAAGGACGGCACTTTTGCCGGCTTCACCAGCATCAAGGCCGCGAAGGCCGGGCTCTACACCGTCAGCCTGTCCTCGGGCGCCTGGGTCGATCTGGTCCAGGACGGGCATTTCCTCAAGCCCGTGGCCTTCAGCGGCGCCACCGATTGCGACGGCATCCGCAAGACCATGAAATACGAGCTCTCGGACAAGCCCTTCGTGCTTCAGGTCAGTGGCGCCAGGGACAATTCGCTCTCGATTTCGATCCTGCCGGCGCAATAAACCCGTCACTTTAGGCAAAGGGTCGCCTTTGACCTGAGGGCTCAGCCTGCTATCTTCGCCCCTGCGATATCCTCGCCGGCCGTAAGCCGTTGCGGGGACACGTGGAACAGCGCTTCCGCCCGTCGCCCAACCCACCCAACGCCAGATTTGCGCGTGCGTTTGCGCGCGCGGGCTCGCACGGAGCGCCATTCATGTATCGACTTGCCGGACTTTTCACTGCCATCGTCATGCTCGCAGGCACGCCCCTCTCGCCTGCCAGCGCCGAGGACAAGACCATTACCGTCTTCGCTGCCGCCTCGATGAAGAATGCGCTCGACGAGGTCGACGCCGCCTACACCGCCAAGACAGGCGTCAAGATCACGGCAAGCTACGCAGCAAGCTCGGCTCTGGCAAAACAGATCGAGCAGGGCGCGCCGGCGGACGTGTTCGTTTCTGCAGACACCGACTGGATGGACTATGCGCTGTCCAAGAAGACCATCAACGAGCCGACCCGCGTGAACCTGCTCGGCAACAGCATCGTGCTGATCGCACCGAAGGATTCGAAGATCGACAACGTCACCATCGCGCAAGGCTTCGACCTCGCAAAGCTCGCCGGCGACGGCAAGATCGCCACCGGCGACGTCAAGTCGGTGCCGGTCGGCAAATACGCCAAGGCTGCGCTGGAGAAGCTCGGCGCCTGGCAGGCCGCGGAGCCGAAGTTCGCGATGGCCGAGAGCGTGCGCGCCGCGCTGACGCTGGTGGCGCGTGGCGAAGCGGCGCTCGGCATCGTCTATTCCACCGACGCCAAGGTCGAGCCCGGCGTGAAGATCGTCGGCACCTTCCCGGCGGAATCGCACCCCGCGATCATCTATCCCGTGGCGGCGACCACGACGGCGAAGCCCGAGACCAACGCCTATCTCGCCTTCCTGCGCTCGACGGTGGCAAAGACCATCCTGGAGAAATACGGCTTCAAATTCCTGGTCAGCCCCACAACCTAATCTTTGCAACCTGATTTTTCGTGCTCGACATCTCTCCTGCCGAATGGACGGCGATCCTGCTCTCGCTCAGGGTCGCCGTCATCGCGACATTGGTGGCAACGCCGTTCGGCATTGCGCTGGCGTGGCTGCTCGCCCGCAAGGATTTCTGGGGCAAGTCGGTACTGGATGCCGTCGTGCATCTGCCGCTGGTGCTGCCGCCTGTTGTCACCGGCTATCTCCTGCTTCTGACGTTCGGCCGCCGCGGCCTCGTCGGCGCGTTCCTCGCCGATCATCTCGGCATCGTCTTCGCCTTCCGCTGGACTGGCGCTGCGCTCGCCTGCGGCGTGATGTCGTTTCCGCTGCTGGTACGCCCGATGCGGCTGTCGATCGAGGCGATCGACCGCCGGCTCGAACAGGCCGCCGAGACGCTCGGTGCCGCCCCTTTCAAGGTGTTCTTCACGGTGACGCTGCCGCTGGCCCTGCCCGGCGTGCTCGCCGGCATGGTGCTCGGCTTTGCCAAGGCGATCGGCGAGTTCGGCGCGACCATCACCTTCGTCTCCAATATTCCCGGCGAGACCCAGACGATTTCCTCGGCGATCTATTCGCTGATCCAGACGCCTGATGGCGACGCTGCCGCGGGACGACTCGTGATCGTCTCTGTTGTGCTCGCGCTCGGTGCGTTGATCGCCGCCGAATGGTTCGCCCGCCGCGCCACGCAGCGCCTGCACGGAAACTGACCATGCTGCGCGTCGATGTCGAAAAACAACTCGGTGAATTCTCGCTCTCGGCGTCGTTCTCGAGCGAAGGCCGCGTCACCGGCCTGTTCGGCGCTTCCGGGGCCGGCAAAAGCTCGTTGATCAACATGATCGCGGGCCTGCTGCTGCCCGATCGCGGCACCATCGTCATCGACGGCGAGACCGTCGACAACACCGCGGCTGGCCTTCATGTGCCGACCTATCGCCGTCGCATCGGCTACGTCTTCCAGGACGCACGGCTGTTTCCGCATCTCAACGTCGCGCAAAATCTCGACTATGGACGGCGGATGAATCGCCTCGCGGCCGATCCGGCGCAACGCACCCGCGTCGTCGAGCTGCTCGACATCGGCGCGCTTCTGGATCGCCGTCCCGGAAAGCTCTCCGGCGGCGAACGCCAGCGCGTCGCGCTCGGCCGCGCGCTGCTGTCGAAGCCGCGTTTGCTGCTGCTCGACGAGCCGCTCGGCGCGCTCGACGAGGCCCGCAAGCTCGAGATCCTGCCTTATCTGGTGCGGCTGCGGGACGAGGCCAATATCCCCATGGTCTATGTCAGCCACGACGTTGCCGAACTGCGCCAGCTCGCGACCCAGATCGTGATGCTCAGGCAGGGCCGCGTGACGTCGTTCGGCGGGGTGAAGGTGCTGACGTAAGCGAGGCGGATCGCGCTTTGCACGATCCGCCTCGCCCTTCAATTTACCAGCTGCGATCGACGTTCCGCACGTCGCCGCTCCGGGCGTCGACGTCGACCTCCATCCAGCGACCGCGACTGTCGCGGCCCTCGATCTGCCATTCGTCGCCGGCGAATTCGGTGTGCGAAATGGTCATGACGCCGATGTCGGTCGCAACATCGAGCGCGGCCTGCATCGAGACCTGATCGCCCGTGTCATAGGCCATCGCCGGTGCCGCGGCTCCCAGACCGATTGCGACGATGGCGGGCAGGATGAGTTTACGCATGGGTTGCTCCTGTCAGATGCGTTGACCGTTACGCGGCTAAGAACTGACAACGCCGCAGAGCGTTCCGGAACCGGACCTCACGAAGCCGCGCAAATCTTTGGCGGTTGCGGCGATTTGGTGGCAGTTGTCGGGCGGTCGATGTTCCACAACACCGTCATTGCGGGCGCAGCGCGCTAGACGCCCGCCACGGAGGTCCAGAGCTCTGCGAGCTTGCGCCGCAGCGCCTGACTGCGGGTCAGCGGTGCGGGAGTCTCGTCCTCTTCCGGCAGGCGCAGGCCGACGACGTTGACGCGGCCACCGGAAATGCTGCGCGCGACCAGCACGATCGAATCCAAAGCGAGCTCGGCGCCTTCCTTCGGCGCACGATCGAGATGGACGTCGAAATAATCGGCGAGCGTCAGCTTGCCATCATCCTCGCCGACCTTCACGCCGTAGATCTCGGCAAGCTCGGCCAGCGTGTGCTCGCCTGAGACCATGAAGTCGCCGAGCAGATGCGGGTCGGGCGCCGTGCTCGGCTGCATGTCGACGAAGAAGCGGTCGAGCGCCTCGGCCTTTTCCGGCGGCGCCAACAGATAGATGTAGTCGCCGGGCGCAATCGGCTCGGCTTCGACAGGCGTCAAAATGCTCTCTTTGCGGATCACCAGCGTCGGCTTGGACCAGGACGGGATCAGCCCGCGGCGGAAATAAAGACTCTTCGGCCGCACCGGATAGCCGACCAGTTGCTGTTCGAGCTGGCCGGGCAGATCCAGCTCGACACGGCGCGGCCCGCGCTCGGCGCGCGGCAGCGCCACGTGCAGCTTGCGCGCGGCGGGCGCCAGCGTCCAGCCTTGCAGCAGCAGCGAGATGATGACGACGACGAAGGCGACGTCGAAATAGAGATAGGCTTTCGACAGGCCGACCAGCATCGGGATCGAGGCCAGGAAGATCGCGACCGCGCCGCGCAGGCCGGTCCAGGCGATGAAGATCTTTTCCCGCCAGTTGAAGCGGAATGGTGCGAGACACACGAACACCGCGATCGGTCGCGCCACCAGCATCAGGACGAAGGCGACGCCGACCGCGGGCAGCACGCTGGAACCGAGCCGGATCGGAGACACCAGGAGACCGAGCAGCACGAACATCACGATCTGCGCCAGCCAGGTCGCGGCATCCAGGAACGCCACCACTGAATTATGCGCGCGCGTCGGCCGGTTGCCGATGATGATGCCGGCGAGATAGACGGCGAGGAAGCCGGAGGCGTGCATGATCTGCGAGCCGCCGAATATGACCAGCGCGGCCGTGGTCACGAACGGCGCGTGCAGGCCTTGCGGCAGCGCCACCCTGTTCAGCCCGATGACGACGAGACGTCCGCCGATCACGCCGATGACAGCGCCGAGCACCGCCTCCTGGACGAATTCCATCACCACATGGCCGGGCGAACTCGAACCCAGCGAGATGTATTCCACCAGCATCAAGGTGAGGAAGATCGCGAAGGGATCGTTGGTGCCGGATTCGGCTTCCAGCGTCGCGCCGACGCGCGGGCGCAGGCGCAGACCCTGGGTGTGCACCAGCAGGAACACGGCGGCTGCGTCGGTCGAGGCGACGACCGCGCCGACCAGCAGCGACTCCGCCCAGTTGAGATCGAGGGCGAATTTGGCGAACGGCGCCGTGATCAGCGCGGTCAGGAGCACGCCGACGGTCGCGAGCACCAATGAGGGCGCGAGCACGGTGCGGATGCTGGCAAAACGCGTCTTCAACCCGCCGTCGAACAGGATCAGGGCGAGCGCCACCGAGCCGACCAGATAGGTGGTGCCGACGTCGTTGAACTGGAGCTGGCCGGGGCCGGAATCGCCGGCGAGCATGCCGATGACAAGGAAGACCAGCAGCAGCGGCGCACCGAAGCGCAGCGCGAGCAGGCTCGAGAGGATACCGGCCATGACGAGGACGGCGCCGAGCAGAATGGCAATGCTGAAAGAGTCGAGGGAAGCCATCCACCTTCCGGGTACAAATCGCTGGAATTGCATCCTTATCGTCGCCGCCCCGGCGCGCCAACCCATTTTCGCCCGCTCGCGGCAATCTGCCCGTATTTTGCGGCCTTAACGCGCTTCACTTCGCGGTGTATCGATGGCCCGGCCGCGTCCTTTGTGGGATTCTGCGGCGAATTCGAATCAAGTCCTCCCGCCTGCTTCCCGACGAGATTTTGCCCGATGGACCTCAAAGACTTCATGGAGTTCGTGCAGACCACCGCGCGCAGCGTCGGGGCGGAAATCTCCTCGCCCTGGTTCTACCTGCAATTCGGGCTGATCCTGGCGGCGGCCGGGATCGCCTATGCTGCGGAAGCCACCATTCGCAACCGGGTCGACATGAACTCGCTCGCCATGCGCTGGCCGATGCCGCTTCGCCGCTTCGCCCATGTGATGGCCGCCAGCGCCTCGACGGCCGTGTTCACCCTGCTCGTGATCGTCTCGCGCGTGGTGATGTATCACGCGACCTGGCCGAGCCGCAGCTATCTCCTGATGGTCGCCGCCAAGCTCGGGCTCGCCTGGCTTGCGATCCGGCTCGTGACCTCGGTGTTGCGCAACGCCTTCATCGTCAAGCTGGTGTCGGTTGCGGCCTGGTTATTTGCCGCACTGTCGATCCTCGGCGAGCTCGACACCACGGTCGACCTGCTCGATTCCTACGCGATTGTACTCGGGGGCTTGCGGCTGTCACCGCTGCTGGTGATCAAGGCCGGTGCGCTTCTGATCATTGCGCTCTGGCTCACCAACATTGCCAGCAATTTCGCCGAGAGCAAGATCAACTCGACGACCGATCTGACGCCGTCGGTCCAGGTGCTGCTGATCAAGATCATCCGCATCGGGCTGCTTGCGGTCGCCATCGTGATCGCGCTCGGCGCTGTCGGCATCGACCTCTCGGCGCTTGCGGTGTTCTCCGGCGCGGTCGGCGTCGGTATCGGCATCG
>Ga0310811_10003322_pt1 | contig 20204 bp, 23 predicted proteins | sample YCmetagenome_FD_207642 | JGI IMG/M metagenome (GOLD analysis project Ga0310811, IMG submission 207642) | Soil microbial communities from experimental microcosm in Duke University, North Carolina, United States - YC | ecosystem: Engineered > Artificial ecosystem > Soil microcosm > Unclassified ...
TCACCCCTGAACCGAAGAGTACGATCGAGTTAAACGCCGCGAAGCTCGTGTCAAACCACGGGAGCTGGCGTCCGTCGACGAACGGCGGCCACGCCGGGGCAGAATTACGAAGGTACACGTAGGCGAAGATGAACGCCGAGAACAGAATACAGTCGCTGAGCAAGAAGAGGACGAAGCCCACCAGCCGGATGTCGCGGGTTTCGCGATAGACCTCATCGACGGCATCATAGCGAGCCGCGACTGCTGCATGTCCGCTGGGGTATGGAGCTGCTGCAGATGCCATCGGTCAGGCTCCTGCGGCCGCGGGGACCGGCATGACGACCTTTCCATACTCAGGGTACGGCTCGATCTCGTTGTCCGTGTTACGATACGGCATTGGATGACCGAAGTCGTACGGAGGGCCGTAGACCTCCGGAATCTTCTTGAAGTTGTAATACGGAGGCGGCGAGCTAATCGTCCACTCGAGCGTCCGCGCGCCCCACGGGTTGATTCCCGCAAGCTTCCCGTGCTTCAGGCTCCAGATCGCGTTGAAGATGAGCAGCCCGATCGAAGCAGCCATGAAGAACGCGAACACCGTCTCGAAGCGGTTCCAGAACACCGCGTCGGGATTCGTCTTGGCGAACTCGACGTAGGAAGCGTAGCGGCGCGGCATACCTTCGAGTCCGAGCCAATGCATCGGGAAGAACGTCCCGTTGAGGCCGATGAAGAACAGCCAGAAGCCAAGTTGTCCGAGCCGCTCGCTCATCATCCGGCCGGTTGCCTTCGGGTACCAATAGGGGATGGCGGCGAGGAAGCCCATCACCGCGCCGCCGGCGACCACGTAGTGGAAGTGCCCGACGACGAAGTAGGTGCCGTGCTCGTGGAGATCGACCGGGACCGAAGCCAAGAAGATACCGGTGATCCCGCCGAAGGTAAACGTGATCAGGAAGCCGAGCGCGTAGAGCATCGCGCTCGTGAAGTGGATCCGGCCGCCCCAGAGCGTGGCCAACCAGGAGAACATCTTGATCCCGGTCGGTATTCCGATCGCGTAGGTCAGGATCATGAAAGGCAGCTGGAGCCAAGGAGCGAGGCCGCTCGGGAACATGTGGTGCGCCCAAACCGTAAACGACAAGAGCGCGATCGCCATCGACGAGAACGCGATCATCTTGTAGCCGAAGATCGGCTTACGCGAGAAGGTCGGGAGCACTTCGGAGATCACGCCGAACGCAGGGATGACGAAGATGTAGACCGCCGGATGCGAGTAAAACCAGAACATGTGCTCGAAAAGGACCGCGCTGCCGCCACGGGTCGCATCGAAGAACGGCACGTTGAAGACGTGTTCGAGGAAGAGCGCCCCCGTCGCCGACGAGAGCGCAACCGTCGCCACCATGTTCATCAGCGCCGTCGCGAACGTGGCCCAGGTGAACAGCGGCATGCGTGTCCAGGTCATCCCGGGTGCACGCATCTTGATGACCGTGACCATGAAGTTCATCCCGGTCATCGTCGAGCTGATCCCCACCACGAAGATCGCGACGCACCAGAGCGCGCCGGCCGTTCCATCGGCCAACGAAATCGGCGGATACTCAGTCCAACCGGCATGCGGCCCCCCGAACAGCATCGAGCTGAAAAGTATGAGGGCCGCGACAGGGAGGATCCAAAAGCTCGCCATGTTGAGCCAAGGGAAGGCGACGTCGCGCGCGCCGATCTGAAGCGGCATCGCGAAGTTGCCGAGCGCCCCGGTCACGAGTGGGATCAGCACCATCCAAACCATCGCGGTGCCGTGCAGCGTGAACATCTCGTTGTAGGCGTTGTGGCTCATCAGCGCGCCCTGGGGGTCGATCAACTGCAGCCGCATGATGAGCGCGAACGACCCCGCGATCAGCATGATCAGCATTCCGGTGATGAAGTATTGGAACCCGATCACCTTGTGGTCGAGCGAAAAGACGTATTTACGAACGAACCCTTCAGGCGGAGGATGGATGTGGCCGTGAACTTCGTGCGTATCGTGCGTAGTCGTTCCTGGATGCATACGCCATCTTTCCTACTTGAGGCTGACGAGGTAGGCGACGAGGTTGGCGACGTCTTTCTCGGATAGCCCGTTCGCTTGGCGGCTGGGCATCGTGCCGATCGGCCCGGTGAAGCCATTTTCCAGGATCTCGGCGATGTCTTCGGGTGTCGGCGGCTTCCCGGTCACCAAGTTGGGATGCTGGGGATCGTCGGTGATGTGCAGCAGTCCGGGGCCGACGAGCTTCTGATCGAACGGCGTCGGCGGGTTGTTGTGGCAAGCAGCGCACTTTTGCGCAAACAGCGCTTTGCCGGCGGCAGGGTCGCCGGCTTTCAGGTTCACCGCGGCTGCGCTCGCGGTCGCGGCTTCCTTCTTTTCATGGTCGAGCCACGTGTTGAACGCGGCGACCGGCTCGATCACGAGCTTGCCCTGCATGAGGCTATGGTCGACGCCGCAAAACTCGGAGCAGGCGATCTCGTACGTCCCGGTACGGAGCGGGGTGTAGTTGAGGTTCTGCACCAATCCCGGCACGGCGGCCATTTTGAGCCGGATCTCCGGCACCCAGAATTGGTGGATCACGTCGGCTGAGGTAATCAGGATTCGCACCGGCACACCGACGGGCAGATGCATTGGCTCGGTCTTCGAAAATACCGACGTCTTGAGGCCCGGGTAGCGATATTCGAAATAGAACTGGTGACCGATGACTTCCGCCGTGAGCGCGGGTGCCGTCGTGCCGAACTGGATCTTGTACCAGACTACGATGCTGAGCCCCGTGAGGAGGATCAGCAGTGCGGTCGGGAGCGCCGTCCACCAAAACTCGAGCTTGGGCGCGTCGTGAATCTGGATGCCGAGGGCGTCCGGCGCGTCGGTCGAGCGAGCGCGGAAAACGATCGCAAAATAGATCACGTATCCGGTGACGAATATCGTGATACCGCCGCCGAACACCGCCATGAACTTGAAAAGTCCGTCGATGTCGGAGGCGCGGTCGGCGACGGGGTGCGATGCACCCGGCATGATCCAATCGATGTTGCCGAAGAGGAAGTACCAGGCGTTGACGAGGCTGAGCACCGTCAACACGATCGTCACGGGCCAGAACCCGGGCCCGAGACCCGTAAAGCGAACGTCATTTGGCCGGGGTGCAGTCCTTTGAGCCAAAGTTGCCGCCTCTCTTCCGCTCTTCGGCACGGGGTTCGCGCCGACGGAAGGTGCCTATGTCCCGCTCATCGGCTCGCTATTTGCGCCGGTGTGCATCGCTCCCTTCGGCGACGTCCACGGTCTCAATTTCACCTGTCCTCGGTTCCGTTTCGGTTCCGCTAAACGCTTGGTTTGTTGCGCACACGACGATCGAGTATCGCCCCGACCGCGATGCCGGCTACCAGCCCGTAGAAGATGCCGGCGACGACGTTTCCGAGCGCATACCCGACGGCCGCACCGATCACGATTCCCACCGCCGCCGTGAGCCCCATCTTTCTTTGCACGCTTCGAACCTCCGATGAGGGAGAACTGGCCGCAAGTCTCCTCCTAACTTTACCGTGAGATGCGTCCGGTGGCTATGGGCGTAACGCGCCGCACGGCGCGAAAGAGAGGCCCGAAACGCCTGCAGAGGATGCGCCTGCTCGGAGTTTCCTTCGCCCGCGGGACCGAGTACGATGCTCGGTACGCGCGCAGCTCAATGATGGGAGGAGCCACGATGACGCCAGCGAGTGATCGCGATTCCGCGGCGGACCTTGCCGCACGAATCAAAACCGTCGCTGTCGACCCGTCCATCGATGATGAGGCCAACTTACCGCCGGGCGATCGCCCACCGGCGTATGCCGAGGTCCTCATGTCCGAAGCGCCGACGTCGGTCGAACGGTCGGCGAAGGTGAGCCTGGCTGACTGGCAGCTCATCGGGAAGGCGCTGGAGCACTTCGCCGCGTGCGATCGGCAGGTGCCGTGATGCGCCGGCGTCCTGTACCGTAAGCGAGCCGCTAGTCCGATGGGACGACGATCACGGACTTCCAGCTTTCGAGAATCGCGATCAATTCGCGGCGTTCCGGATCGTGTACCCCGCAGGCGTCCGACGCCCGTTCGAAATCGTCGATGAACGACCCCCACTCGCCTTCGGTGATCGAGAGGTTCCGGTGGGACTCGCCCATCGAGCGCCCGGTGTACTTTTGCGGTCCACCTGTTGCCCAACAGGCCATCTCGGTCACGAGATATTTGAGACCGGGCTTCGAGATGCGCGCGTTCGCCTCTCTGACGCGGGGATTGGCGTCCAAGCGCGGATCGGTCATGATTCGGTCGATGAAATCGTCGACGAGGGCGGCGATCTTGTAGGCGCCACCTAACCGCTCGTACAGGGACGGCCCATCGTTCGCGTGCATCGGGCTTGGAAAAGCGTAGCGCGAAGGCGACCAGGTTGCCAAGCCCGAGAGGAGTGAGATGCCTTCGTTTCTCATCGCCACGACGTTCCTGGGCCAACCGTGCGGATCGGGCTCGACGCACGGCGTCAATCCCGAGCTGCGCATCCGGCTGCAGGCTGCCGACGAGGCCGTGCGCGCCGCGTTCGACGCGCTTGCGCCCGAACGACGCATCGACGCCGCGACCGGTATCGGGAATGCGTCGTTCTCGCAGTGGATCGCCGTCTCGGGACCACACCTCTGCTGGCAGGCGAACGCACCCCATCACTCGGCGGGGGCCGCCATCGACATCGATGCGGCGGATAATCCGTACATCGTCACGCGCAACGGCTCCGTGCCCGGCGGCGAACCCGGTGGGGAGCGCCTCGTCGACATGCGGAATCGCGCGCTCGCGTCCTATGACCGAGCGATGCAATTCCGCTCGCCCTCCGTCCCTGCGGCCGACGTGAGCCGCCGCCGGCCGAACGAATCGACTCCGGCCGCGTGGGCACGCTTCAAAGCGGTCTCCGACGCCCTCGCGCGCTACCTGTGCTTCGTCGTCGATCCCCAGCCCAAGGACGTCTCGCGCGTCGCGCTCGAAAACGCCGACGACATCCCGGATGACGCGCTGTTGGCGACGATCCCCGAGCCGGAGCGTCTGCCGCTCGATCCCGCTCTCGAACGACTCGCGGGAGTCCTCGGCTCACCGGAGTTCCAAGCGAGTCATCCGCGTTGGGAGCGGGATCCTCGTGCCCAATATCTGCGGATGCTTCGCGATTACGAGCACGCTCGGATTCCGCTGGTCATCGGTCCGCCGAGCGCCGCTCCCTTGCGTACGCGCAACCCGGCGCGCGGCTTCTTGCAGCTGAGGCGCGAAATCGTCACCGCGTTGTGCGATCAGGGGTTGCGCTGGGGGGCTTGTGATTTCGGCATCGACGCCGACGGCTCGTCCCAGAACGGTGCGATGATGCACTTCGACCTCGCCGATGACGGGGGGTACCCGGAGATCAACTCGCTGCTGCGGTTCGGATGATGGGCTAGGTGCCAGCGGGACGACAATCGCAGCAGTCTTCGCAGAACGGACAGCCGAGGTGCAAGGGGACCGCCGCTTTGCCGCACCTGGCACAGGTGAGCACGTCGCCGCGGTTCGGGTCGTTCACCGGCCGTCCGAACCCGAGATTCGGCAGCACCTCTTCGATGAACACGCGCGGTCCCGCCGCCGCGATGTGCCGCTTCAATGCCGTGAAGGCCCGCGCGTCGTCATACGACACGGGCTCCGAGTTCAAGACGTCGGCGCCGAGCATCGTCGTGGAGTTCGCGTCGCGCCAAACGTGACGACATGCCAGCCGCAGCGTTTCCGGCGCAAGGATGCCGTTCGCGGTTGCGGGGTATTCCGCGTTCGCAAGGCGGCGAGGCTCGCTCCGGTCCATCCGGTAACCAGCGTACCACATCGAGCATCGACGAGCGAACACCCGCTCGGAAGCAGGCCGTATGACCACGTTCTTCACTTTCGTCTTTGCTTTTGCGTGTCTCGCCACGTTCGTGTGCGGGATACGCGAGCAATGGAAGTACGCGCGGCTGATCGCGGCTGCGATCGCCGTATCGTCGTTCTTGCTGGCGCTTCTCTCGACCGCGGTCAGGTAGCGGCGTCCGGCACACGAACGGTCGCTGCGCAGTAGCAGCCGCACCGCACGTTCCAGATCGTCGTCCTGAAAGTCCCGGATGCGCCATACGGGGACGACATGCGTCGCGACTTCGTGCCCGCTCGGGCCGAGCGTCATGATCCGTGACCTCTCGAGCAAACCGGGGGCGAAGCCCAGCGCCACGGGTTGCCCGCCTGCGGGACTCCGTACCGGACGATGGAAGTGTAGCCGTCGCCGGGCGTCCGTCAGCGACACATCGGAGGCGAAGCATGAGTGACACGCGTCTTGGCGAGATCGCGCACAAGCTGTTGCCGTTGCTCGACGAGTTTCAAACGGAAGCGCGCGACGTGATGGATGAGAACGGGCGGCGCGACGCGACGATCTTGAAGGACTATATGATGCGCAAGTACCCGCGCATCGTCATCTTTCTGGCGTGCGCGGACACGCTTGCCGAGTTGGCGCAGAATGCGCCCCGATGAGGGGACGGCGAAGGCGGTCTCGTTACGGCGGGAAGACGACCGAGTGAGGCGGGACGCGGCGGCGCACGATATCGACGGCTTTGTCGCGGTCCGACATGCGCTCGTTCAGCTCGACCAGCGCCGCTTCGACCAGAGCCGCGGTTTTCACGCGATATCCCACGTCCCGCAACGTCAGGTTGATCGCGTCGAGCGCTTCGGCGGCGACGGGCGTGAGCGCAACAGTCGTCGGACGACCGGCTTGCTGGCGATCCTCCATGCGCGGCGATTCCTGATCGATACCGAAAGTCCTAGACGCCGCGCCGGTCGCGGTCGGCGGCGACCAGGGCTTGCGGGTCTTCGACGAGTACGTCTCGCGACGTGAACGTCTCGGATGGACCGTCGCGCTTGGACGTCCTGCGACCGAATGTTCAGATGGCATTCGCCTGCGAAAACGTCGCGAGCGAACCGGAGGGACCGGTCTCGTTCCAAAACGTCATGGACGGCATCGCGGCGGTCGACTTTCCGGCGACGACCGGTCGCTGGTTTGCCGTCTTTTGTTTCTTCAGCGAGGCTGCGCGAACGATCACGAACTGCCGAGTCGTCGTCGCGGACGAGTCGGGGGGCGTCATCGCGCAAACCGCGCTGAAGGACCTGACGTTCACCGCGGAGAGTCCGATCTCGCGGAACTTGGTCGGCTTCCAGGGCCTTTCTTGGCCGTACCCAGGCCGGTACCGCATCACGTTCGTCGCCGAACGCGACGACGTGCTAGCGTCGTTCCCGATGCACGTCGTCCTCGCGCCGCCGCCCCCGGCGCAGGCGGGTGAGCAGACGGCGACATGACGTGGGTGAGGTGAAGCATGCCGCTCTCCGAAATCGAATCGAAGGAAGCGCTGCGGGCGGCGAATGACTGGCTGGTTCTCTCCGATCTCCCGGGAAGCGAGGCCGCGCGCGAAGGCATCGCGACCGTGATCCCCCTGGTCATGATGGGGGAGGTCGCGCCGCACGATCTCGATGCCTTGGCATCGCTCGTCGAGGAGCACGGGCGGTCGATGCGCGGTCCGAACGTGCCGGTCGAGATGCACGGCGCGCAGCTCGCGCATGCCGTCGAGGCCGCCTTCGCGTACGTGAAGTCGCTCTCGGCTCCCTAAACGCGCTTCGAGTCGTTCGGCTGCGCCGGCAGACCGGCGCCCAGAACGAAGATCTTGCCGCCGCACACCGTGCAGCTGCCCTCGATCGCCGGCCCCCCGCTGCGTTCGGTCTGCACGGCGTCGCGTATCTCGCGCTTCGCTTTGCACCGGACGCAATAGCCTTGGGGTGGTTGCATCGAATCGTTCTTTCCCGAGTAGGGAAGAGCGGGATCGAGCGGTCGAGCGCTTCACTGTGCGCAGGGAGAGCCCGCCGGCGAACGACGAAGGGACGGGCGTGGGAAGTCTGGCCGAACGACAATGCGTTCCCTGTCGCGGCGGCGTGCCGCCGCTGACGCGAGAGCAGCTTGCGCCGCTGCTTGTCGAGATCGACCCCGCGTGGGACGCGCGCGACGTTCGCGATGAACGCCGCGGGTCGGTGATGAGGCTCGAGCGCCAGTACGGGTTCAAGAACTTCAAGGAGGCGATGGCGTTCGCCGCGCGCGTCGGCGAGCTCGCCGAAGAACAGCAGCATCACCCCGACCTGCACGTGGGATGGGGCAAGGTCGGCCTGGAGATCTGGACGCACAAGATCGGCGGGCTCACGGAGAGCGACGTCATTTTCGCGGCAAAATGCGACGCGCTCTACGCCGCTGCGCCCGCGAACTCGCTTCGGAACCCGTAGGGAACCTCGCCGGAACCGGAAGAGAGGAACGTCTCTTCAAGGCGGGTGGTCAGTCTCGAGCGAGGTAGTCATGCAGAACTCGCGTCAGGCCTACGTCAATCTCGCGCTCGCGACCGCGGCGTTCGCGGTGGCGTTCGCCGCATGGAGCGTGATCTCACCTCTTTCCAGCCAGATTCAGGCAGATTTCAAGCTGGACAACACCGCGATCGGCTTGCTGATCGCCGTACCGGCGTTGCTGGGCGCGATGATGCGCATTCCGATGGGAATTCTCACCGACCGGTTCGGCGGACGCAACGTGTTCACGGCCCTGCTGCTGTTCACGCTGTTCCCCCTCGTCTTCTTGGGCTTCGCGAACTCGTTCTGGAGCTACGTGATGGGCGCGCTCTTTCTCGGCACGGCCGGGGCAAGTTTCGCGGTGGGCGTGCCGTTCGTCAGCCGCTGGTTCACGCCCGACAGGCAGGGCACGGCGCTCGGCGTGTACGGCGTCGGCAACATCGGCACGGCGGCGGCCGTCTTCTCGATGCCGTCGCTGGTGCACGCGTTCGGCGGGCGGCAGGGCGCCTTCTGGTTCTACCTCATCCCGGTTGCGGTCATGGCGATCGTCTTTTGGCTCGTCGCCCGCGACGCGCCCGGACGTCCCGAGCCCGAACCGCTTCGTGCAAGCTTCGCGGAGCTTCGTGCGGATCCGACGGTCTGGCACCTTAGCCTGTTCTACTTCGTCACCTTCGGCGGTTTCGTGTTCTTCGCGAACTATCTGCCGCAGCTGCTCGGTGACTGGTTCCCGCTGGACCGGCGCGACGCCGGACTGCAGGCGGCGATCTTCACCATCGGAGCGACATTGGCACGCCCCGTCGGCGGTTGGCTGGCCGATCAGATCGGCGGCGTGAGAGTGCTGACGTGGGTGTTCGCGTTCATCGTCATCACGAGGCTCGTGCTGGCGTGGCAGGCCGGCAATGCGAACATCGTGATCGTCACCGATCTCCTCCTGGCTACGGCCGTCGGCTTCGGATTCGGCAACGGCGCGGTCTTCAAGCTCGTAGCCCAGGGCTTCCCCAAGGGGACGGGGCTCGTGAGCGGGATCGTGGGCTGCTCAGGCGGCCTCGGAGGCTTCTTCCCGCCCTTGATCATGGGCGCGGTGCGCGACAACACCGGAAGCTACGCGCTCGGTTTCGTCGTCCTCTCGACCTTGGCGGCGTTCTGTCTGGCGCTGCTGCTCGCACGCAACCCGCAGGAGTCCACGGCCGGACGGTAACGCTACGTCGAGCCGTCCCTATGCGGTCGCTCCTGTTCGCGCTTCTCGAAGGTCTCGACGAGCATCCGACGGCGGAGGGCTTCGATCTCTCCGCCCGACAAGATGCGACGGCCGCCGACATCGTGTGCGGATTCGAGCTGGTCGCACACGTCGCAGCGCGAAATCTCTTCGCGACGCGAGTCGAGCACCGTAAAACGTTCGCAGGGCGGCACGTCTTCGTCGGGCATGGCGTTCGCGCTACAGCGTTTTCAACACCTCGTCCGCGTGGCCCATCACCGTGACCTTGGGCCACACGCGGACGAGCGTCCCGCTCGGGGCGAAGAGGAAGGTCGAACGCTGGATCGCGTTCTTGCCGTAAACGTTCTCGTCGACGATGACGCCGAACGCATCGCAGAGGCGTGCCTCGACATCGGCCAGGAGCCGGTACGGCAACAGGTACTTCTCCTTGAAGAGGCGATGCGACTCGACGGTATCGCGGCTGACGCCGACGAGCTCGGTGCCCTTCCGGCGGAAGTCGTCGTATGCGTCCCGAAACTGCGTCGCTTCTTTGGTACAACCCCACGTGTCGTCTTTGGGATAGAAGTAGAGCACGAGCTGCGTGCCGAGGAGTTCCTGTGTCGAGATCTCGGCTCCGGTGTCGTCGCGAACGGTCAGCGTGGGCATCGTGGCGCCTGGCTCAAGCATACAGCCGTATTCCTTCTCGTCGCGAAAAAGGCGAAGCGTCGTCCTACTGCGGCGTCTCACGATCCGTTCCCCTCGATCAGGTTGGCGACGGCGAGCGCCGTGGCGGGAGCCAGCAGGATCGCGTTGCGAGAGTGGCCCGCCGCGACGAAGTAGCCTTCGAGCGCGGTTGCTCCGATGAACGGTCGCCCGTTTGGCGAGCGGGGGCGTAGTCCGGCCCACGTCTCGCTGATCGCGAGATCGCCGAGTGCAGGTATCGCACGTACGGCTGCGTCACGCAGGCGTCGCGTCGCGACCGGATCGACGCGAACGTCGAACCCGACCTCGCGGGTGGTCTCGCCGATCACGAGCGTCCCGTCATTTCGCGGGATCACGTAGGCTCCCGGAACGGAGACGACGCGCGCAATCACCCGGCGCGGCGTCGAGAGGATCAGCAGCTGACCTTGTACCGGGACAATCGGGATACGAACGTGCGCGGGCACGCCCTGAAGTTCACCGGCCCAGGCGCCGGCCGCATTGACCACCGTCTCCGCGGCGACGAAACGCGCGCCTGCGCGCACGCCGAGAACGCGTCGCGCATCCGCCTCGAGCGCGACGAGCCCGGTTCGCTCCTCGAGCCGCACGCCGGCATCGACGCAGGCGAGACGCAGCGCACGGACGAGCTGGCGAGCGTCGATGTGGCCCTCGTCTTCGATCAGCGAAGCGCCGAGGGTCGCCGGCCCGAGCGCGGGTTCGAGCCGCCGGACTTCGTCCGCCTCGAACCAGTGGGCGTGGATCCCGCGGGCCACGAGCGCCGCAGCACGATCGCGCAAGCGCTCCGACGCCGCCTCGTCGTGCGCGACCTCGATCGTCCCGTCGATGCGCAGGGACGGATCGACGCCGGTGCGCCTGTGCAGCTCTTTGACGAAGACTTGATACACGCCGAGCGCCGTCGCCAAGAAGTGCTCTTCCTGTTCGCCGCCTTCCGAATCGGTGAACGGCGCAAGCCTTCCGGCGCCCGCCCACGAGGACGAGGCCTCGGAATCGCGCGCCTCGACGACGCGCACGTCGGCGCCACGCTTGGCGAGCTCGTACGCGACGGAAAGACCGATCAAGCCGGCGCCGACGACGACGATCATGCTCGCTCGTTCGCGAAGCGACCCGCGGTGTTCTTCCGCCGTCCACGGAAAACGCAAGCTTCCTTGTAGGCTAGGCGGGGAGAAAATCGATACGCTTTGCGCGAACGGAGATGCGTCGGAGATGAGACCGGGACGGTGCTCGATGCGGTTCGAAGATGCGCCGCCCGGCATGTGGCAGTGGCCGGTCGATCGTACCCTCGGCGTAGCGGGGGTCGAGCTCGAGAGCGTCGTGCCGACGCGGTTCTTTCAGACGCTGGACGCGTATCCGCCCGCGTGGGGACGTTTGCGCTGGCGCCTCCAGCTCAACAAGCTCGCGTCGGGTAGAGCGACGGTACCGACGTTTCGCACGTTCTACAGCGGGGTGGAATGGAATCTTCGCGGTCCCGATCCGTATTGGTTCCTGACCGCGTGGTTCGCCTGGGAAGGTCGCGGGCCGCGATATCGTGAGCTTTCCCACCCCGGCGCCGTTCGCGTCGAAGGGGACACCGCGCTGTTTCGTATCGCGTGGATGCCGAAGTCGGGTCCGCTCGACGATCCGGACGCCTCCGAGCCGGATCTCGAAAGGCCGCTCTATCTCCGCTCGCGCGTCGATGCGCGTGATCGCCGCCGCATCTCCGACGCTGTTCGCTCGCAGGCCGAACACGAGGAGAAGACCGACGCCGCGGTGATCGTGCTCGACGATCTCATCGAAGGGGAGGGCCCTGGCCGCCGTGGCGTTGAAAATTCCCTTGCGGGTGTCCGTCGGCGCCCGGGGCCGAACGCTCGCTGACGCCGGCGGCGCAACGCACGCTACATCCGGGCGGTTCGGCTCGTGGAGCTTCTGAGGACAGGACTGGTCGGCGTCGACGACGAGCACCGTGTGAAGGCGGCGGATGATGAAACGCGCGCCTGGGCGATCGACGACGTTCTCGACGCCGCGCTGACGACGACCGGCGCGGAGGTTGCCGAGATCTTCTTGCGTACCGAGGGCGCGTCCGGCGTCTCCCTCGCGGGCTTTCGCGGCCCGTTCCCCGAGGCGTTCAATCAGATCACGCGTTTCGAAGACGGACAAGGGTATCCGGGGCTCGTCGTTTCGTACGGTCGTCCGCTGAAAGTCAGCGATCTTGTCAACGACGGCCGGTTCCTGCGCACGCGGGTGAAGGATCTGGGTTTCCGCTACTTTCTCGGCGTGCCGGTGCCGGGGCGGGAACGCCCGATCGGGAGCCTCGACGTGGCCTGGCGGCGCGGCTCCGAAGCGTTGCTCGCCCACTGCCCGACCCTTTCGCGGGACGCCGAACGGCTTGCGTTGATCCTCGACCGGCGTCGCATCGCGATCGCGCCGCATGCCGCCGAGCATGTCGAGGAGGCGGAGCGGCGGCTCGACTTACGTTTTCTCGGCAGCTTCGAGGCTCGGCGAGGCGGAACGCCCTTGAGCATCGATTGCTTCGCCCGCAAGCGTTCGGTCACGGTGCTCAAGATACTCGCGACGAACTACGGCAAGACGGTCGTGCGAGATGAGCTGATCGAGCTGCTGTGGCCGTCGGACGCACCGAAGGACGCTGCCGAGCTCTTGAAGATCGCCGTGCATTATCTGCGCCGGGGGTTGGGCGAGGCGCAGAACGCGAAGACCGAGACGTCGTTCATCTCGACGGAGCCGAACGGATACGCGTTCAACCCGGCCTCCCCGCACCGGATCGACGCGCTCGAGTTCGAGGCCGCGGCCCAAGATGGTATTCGTCTCGAGCGCCAGGGGCGCTGGCGGGAGGCTCTCGTCGTCTTGCGATCGGCCGCGGACCTGTACGGCGGCGACTATCTCGAGGACGATCCCTACAGCGATTGGTGTCTGCGGCGGCGCAGGCAGCTGAGAGAGACGCTGTTCGACGTGCTGCTGACGACCGCTCATCTGTTGCGCAGCGTCGGCGATGACGAAGCGGCGATCCGCTGTTACCGCCGCATCCTCGAGCTCGACCCCTGTTTGGAGGATGTGCACCGGGATCTGATGGAGTTGCTCTGCCGCTGCGGGAAACGCACGCAGGCACTGCGTCAGTTCGAAGCGTGTCGGCGAGCCCTGCGTGAAGAGTTCGACGCGGCTCCCGTCCTCGAAACCGAGACGCTGTACCGGCGGATCCTCGGGCGACTCACCGGCTGACCTGCGCTGTCGTCGCGGAACCAGAACGGAACCAAGCGAAGCTAACCTAGGTACGGCATGCTCTCGTCGCACCGAGCGTGCAGCCAAGGTCAAAACCACATGACGCCGGATCCCATCGCCTAGCGCTCATCGAGCCATGAAGATCGTGGTCGTGGGCGGCAGCGCGTCAAACGTCGGGAAGACGACGCTGGCGGCGCGCCTCGTTCGACAGCACAGCGCCCGTGCTCCGACGGTTGCGGTGAAGGTGAGCGTTCGCGAAAAGCCGTGTGACACCACGGTACTCACGCTACGACCCGGCGAAGAAGCGGACCATCGGAGGGACACCGGAACGTTGCTCGACGCCGGAGCGTCGAGCGTCGTATGGGTGACGGTGAGCCGCCCCGCCGTCCGTACGGGATTGGCGCTCGGCCTCGCGGCGGCGCGACGGCTCCGTCCCTCGACGATCGTCGTCGAGTCGACCTCGGCCGGGATCGAGTTGCGCCGGATCAGCGATTCGTGGTTCGTCGCCGGTGAGGGTGAGTGGAAGCCGTGGGCGGAGCGGCATCGCAGCCGGGCCGACCATGTGGTGCGTTCCGACGAGGTCCTCGAGGTGGCGGTCGGACGATGATCGCGCAGTATCGGGGCGTGTATTCAACCGGTCTGCCGTTGCCGGACGAGGCCCTCTCCGCGTTCTTCGAAGCGTGGAGCCCCGCGCCGAAGCACGTCGAGACGGTGTCGCTGGAAGCGGCTCTTGGGCGCGTGCTCGCTCGTGACGTCCGCTCCGGCGTCGACGTCCCCGAGCATCCGCGGTCCGCGATGGACGGCTTTGCGCTCCGCGCCGACGACGTTCGATTCGCTCGTCCGGCGCAGCCGCGTTTCCTGACGCTCGTCGGCGAGGTGCGACCCGGTTCGCGCGCGGCGTTGGCGGAGGGAACGACGGTGCGCATCGCGACCGGCGCGCCGCTGCCGCGCGGCGCCGACGCCGTCGTTCGACTCGAAGACGTCTTTCTCGACACAAGCGCCGTCGGGATCTCCAAGCCCGTGACGAGCGGAACCGACGTCATCGCGGTCGGCGAGGACATCGCCGCCGGTGCGACGCTCGCGCCCTGCGGGACCGTTCTGCGTGCCGCGACCTTGGGCGTCTTGGCGGCGCTCGGCCGGGAGCGCGTCGAGGTGTATCGACGCCCCGCGGTCGCGCTCATGTCGACCGGTGACGAGGTCGTTCCGGTCGGCGCGTCGCCGCGGACCGGCGAGGTCCGCGACTCCAACGGGGTAGCGCTGGCAGCGTTGCTGCGGAGCTTCGGCGTCGAGACCGTGACGGCCGTACACGCGCGCGATGACATCGCGTCGTTGGAGCACACGCTCGCGCGCGGCGTGGACGCACACGACGCCGTGGTCCTGAGCGGCGGATCGTCCGTCGGCGCGCGAGACCTTACCACGGCGGTGCTCGCCAAGCGTGAGCCGCCCGGCGTGATCGTACACGGCGTGCGGATGAAACCGGGCCGGCCGGTGCTCTTGGCCGCGTCGGGAACGCGACCGATCATCGGGTTGCCGGGAAATCCGACGGCCGCGATGCTCGCCTTGATGGTCCTCGGGCCCCCGATCTTTGCGAAGCTGACCGGTGCGCCGGCAGCGTCGCCGTCCAGCGGCGGAATCGCCCTCGAGCCACTCGTCGGAAAGACGGGCTGGGCCTGCTACGTTCCGGTTCGTGTCGATGCGGGCGGCGGCGTCCGGCCCGTCGAGCATTTCTGTTCCACGTTTCTTTCCTCGCTGGTCGAGGCGGATGGCTACGTGTACGTCGATCCGTCACGCGCGAGCATCGCACCGGGCGAATCGGTTCGCGTGTACCGACTGCCGTGAGAGGTGGCACGATATGACGAGCGATCGGTTTTGGGTCCATTGTCAACGGCGAATCGTCATCCGTTTCGTGGCGGCTGCGATTCTCGCGCTGCTCCCGGCATACGCTCCCGTCGTTCCCGCCGACGCGCAAGCGGACCAAGGCGGTGCGATCTTCAGCTCCAAATGCGCCGCCTGCCACACGATCGGAAAAGGGAAAACCGTCGGTCCCGACCTCAAGGGGATCACCACTACCGAGAATCCCGCGTGGCTCGCCAAATGGGTCGCATCGCCGAGCACCCTGATCAAAGCCGGCGATCCGACGGCGACGAAGCTCGTCAAACAATATCCCTTGCAGATGCCTGACCTCGGCCTCTCCTCGGCCGACGTCACCGCGGTGCTCGCGTACATCGCACAGCAATCCGGGAGCGCGCCCGCGAAGGGTGCAGCCGCTCCCGTCCCGGCCGCCGCGCTTCCGCCGGGTGATGCAGCGGTGGGCCGCGAGTTATTCGTCGGCAGCGACCGCTTCCACAATGGCGGACCGCCGTGCATGTCGTGCCACAGCATCTCGGGGATCGGCGCCCTCGGCGGCGGTACGCTCGGCCCCGACCTCACCGAGGCCTATCAGAAATACGGAGGAGACGCGGGACTCGCGTCGTTCCTGACGAGCGTTCCGACCCCCACGATGAGCGCGGTGTGGTCGAAAACGCCGTTGACGCCGCAAGAGATCGCAAATTTGACCGCGTTCATCAAGGAAGGCGCGGTGAGTCAGCGCCCACTCGGAGCGATCGGGAAGTTGGCGCTGCTGGCAGCGATCGGCGTGGCCATCCTCGTGCTGATCGCGGCGCTGTACTGGCGCAAGCGCCTGCTCGGCGTCCGCATCCCGTTGGTCGATCGCGCCAACCTGCTCTTCAATCGTAAATACGCCCGGAGGTCGTAGCGGATGGGTTGGATTCAAGATCTGGTCGATCCGAAATCCCGTCGCTGGGAAGAGTTCTACCGCAATCGGTGGCAGCACGACCAGGTCGTGCGCAGTACGCACGGGGTCAATTGCACCGGCGGCTGCTCATGGGCGGTGTACGTGAAGGACGGGATCATCACCTGGGAGATGCAGCAGACCGACTATCCGCTGCTGGAGAAAGGGCTCCCGCCGTACGAGCCGCGCGGATGCCAGCGGGGCATCTCGGCGTCCTGGTACGTCTACAGCCCGATCCGCGTGAAGTATCCGTACATCCGCGGCGCGCTCCTCGACTTCTGGCGCAAGGCCAGAGCCCAATTCGATAATCCGGTCGAAGCGTACGGTTCGATCGTCCAAGACGAACAAAAGCGAAAGCGCTATCAGCGCGCCCGCGGAAAAGGCGGCTTCCGGCGCACGACGTGGGACGAAGTGCTGGAGCTAATCGCCGCGTCGACCCTCTACACGGCCAAGAAATGGGGCCCGGACCGCATCTTCGGGTTCGCGCCGATCCCGGCATTCTCGTTCGCGTCGTACGCGGGAGGCGCGCGCTTCTTGCAGCTGCTGGGCGGCGTCAACCTGAGCTTCTACGACTGGTACGCCGATCTCCCGAACGCCTTCCCCGAGGTGTGGGGCGATCAGACCGACGTCTGCGAGAGCGCCGACTGGTACAACTCTTCGTACATCGTCTCGATCGCCGCGAACCTCAACATGACGCGCACGCCGGACGTGCATTTCATCTCTGAAGCACGGACCAACGGCTCGAAGTTCGTCGTGATCTCGCCGGACTTCTCGCAGGTCGCCAAGTACTCCGACATGTGGATACCGGTGAAGGCCGGTCAAGACACGGCGCTCTGGATGGCGGTCAACCACGTCATCCTCAAGGAGTATCACGCGGATCGGACGGTCCCGTACTTCGACAACTATGTGAAACAATACACGGACTGCCCGTTCCTCGTCGAGCTCACCCGTACGGAAGCCGGATATAAGCCGGGACAGCTCCTGCGCGCGAACCGCCTGGCGCGGTATGCCGACGTCGAGCACGGCGCCTGGAAGATGCTGATGATGGATCGGCAGACCGGCGAGCCCAAGATGCCCAAAGGCACGGTCGGGTTCCGTTGGCAGACCGAAAAGGGTAAATGGAACCTGAAGCTCGAGGACGGACTGGACGATAGCCCCATCGATCCGATGCTGACGTTCCTCGATCAGCACGACGAAGTGGGCAACGTCGAGTTCTACGAATTCGCCTCGCAGCAGCAATCGTCGCGCGGCGTCCCGATCCGGTATGTGGAGACCGTCGACGGACACGTCCCGGTCGCGACCCTCTTCGATCTGTTGATGGCGCACTACGGGGTCGACCGCGGTCTTCCCGGTGATTACGCGAGAAGCTTCGACGAAGTCGGCCCCTACACGCCGGCGTGGCAGGAGCAGTACACCGGTATCGGTCGCGAGACCGTGACGCGCTTCGCGCGCGAGTTCGCCACGAACGCGGAGTTGACCGAAGGGCGCTCGATGTGCATCACGGGCGCGAGCCTCAATCACTGGTACAGCAACGGCCTTGCGTACCGGGGCCCGATCTCGGCCATGCTCTTCACGGGCTGCTGCGGGCGCAACGGCGGCGGGATGAATCACTACGTCGGTCAGGAGAAGCTCGCGCCGCTCGCTCCTTGGCAAGCGATCGCGTTTGCGCTCGACTGGACCAAACCGCCCCGCCGGCAGCAGTCGCCGACCTGGCACTACGTCAACAGCAGCCAATGGCACTACGAAGGAGACTTTACCGAGTACGCGGCGGTCCCGCCGAATACGCGCTTCGCCAAAGGCCATTGCATGGACATCGAGCGCGACGCGGTCGTGCGCGGCTGGATGCCGTACTATCCGCAGTTCGACCGCAATCCGTTGGACGTCGTGCGCGAGGCGCAGGCCGCGGGCGCCAAGGACGACCAGGCGATCATCAAGAGCACTCTCGAGCAGCTCAAGTCGGGCAAGCTCAAGTATGCCGTGGAGGACCCGGACGCGGAGCAGAATTGGCCGCGGCTGTGGTTCATCTGGCGCGGCAACGCGATCATGGCGAGCGCCAAGGGGCACGAGTTCTTCCTGCGCCACTACTTGGGGACGCACGACAACGCGATCGCCGAAGAGCACGCCAGGGGCAAAACCAAGAAGGTGACGTTCCGGGAACCGGCGCCGCGCGGCAAGATGGACCTGGTCGTCGACATCAACTTCCGGATGGACACCTCGGCGTTGTACTCGGACATCGTGCTGCCGACAGCGATGTGGTACGAGAAGAACGACCTCAACTCGACCGATCTTCACTCGTTCATCCACGTGCTCGGCGCGGCGGTGCCGCCGGTCTGGGAATCGCGAACCGATTGGGACGTCTTCAAGTCGTTCGCCAAGGCCGTCAGCGAGATGGCGCCGCTGGCCTTCCCCGAACCGGTGAAGGATATCGTGTCGCATCCGCTCATGCACGACACGGCCGACGAGGTCGCTCAGCCTGCGGTGCTCGACTGGACCGCGAACGAGTGCGAGCCGATCCCCGGCAAGACGATGCCGCACCTGCGCGTCGCGACGCGCGATTACGTCAATCTGTACAACCGCTACGTGACGCTGGGGCCGAACATTCAGACCGACGGCATCAGCGCCAACGGCGTGCACATCGACTGCGAGAAGTTCTACGACCAGTTGCTGCTGAACCCGGTGTCCCTCTCGCCGGACTCGCGGCACATGCGCACCGTGGAATGGAACGGGCAGCGGTATCCGAGCCTCGAGGACCCGCTCGACGTCTGCAACACGATCCTGCATCTCGCGCCGGAAACGAACGGCGACGTCTCCTATGCCGCGTTCGAGCACGAGGAGAAGGCCGTCGGTCTGCCGCTTACCGATCTCGCCGCCGACATCCGCGGCGTGCGAATGAACTTCGGCGACATCACCAGGCAAATAAAGCGCCTGCTCATCAGCCCCTGCTGGTCGGGGATGGTGAACGACGGTCGAGCGTACTCGGCGTGGTGCATGAACGTCGAGCGTTTGATCCCCTGGCGCACGCTGACCGGACGCCAGCATCTCTACATCGATCACCCCTGGTACATCGACTTCGGCGAGCACTTCGCGACCTACAAGCCGAAACTCGATGCGCACAAGACAGGCGACGTCGTCCTGAGCCCGGTGGACGACAAGAGCCTCATCCTCAACTACATCACCCCGCACGGCAAGTGGCACATCCACTCGACGTATTACGACAATCTTCGGATGCTGACGCTCTCGCGAGGCATCGAGCCGTGCTGGATCAACGACAAGGATGCGGCGCGAATCGGCATCGTCGACAACCAGTGGGTCGAGGTATACAACGACAACGGGGTGATGGTAACGCGCGCGGCGGTGAGCGCGCGCGTGCAGCCCGGAACCTGCATGATCTATCACGCGCCCGAACGCACCATTTCGATGCCGAAATCGCAGGTCCGCGGTGGACGGCGTGCGGGCGGACACAACAGCCTCACGCGCACGCGCATGAATCCGGTTCAGGTCGCCGGCGGCTATGCGCAGTTCACGTACGGCTTCAACTACTGGGGACCTATCGGGATCATGACCCGTGACACACACGCCGTCGTGCGTGCGCTTGAAAAGCTGGAGTGGTAATCCATGGACATACGCGCACAAGTATCAATGGTGTTCCATCTGGACAAGTGCATCGGCTGCCACACCTGCAGTATCGCCTGCAAGAACATCTGGACCGACCGTAAGGGCACCGAGTACATGTGGTGGAACAACGTGGAGACGAAGCCGGGAACCGGCTATCCGACCACGTGGGAAGACCAAACCAAGTACAAGGGCGGCTGGGTAAAAGACGGCGATCGGCTGCGCCTGCGGCTGCAAGGCCGAACCGAAGGATTGGGAAACATCTTTTTCAATCCGAACCTGCCGACGATCGACGACTACTACGAGCCCTGGACGTACCAGTACGACGAGCTGTTCAATGCGCCGGA
>Ga0310811_10003323_pt1 | contig 20204 bp, 18 predicted proteins | sample YCmetagenome_FD_207642 | JGI IMG/M metagenome (GOLD analysis project Ga0310811, IMG submission 207642) | Soil microbial communities from experimental microcosm in Duke University, North Carolina, United States - YC | ecosystem: Engineered > Artificial ecosystem > Soil microcosm > Unclassified ...
TGATGAGCTTGACGCCCGCGGCCTCGGCACGGCGCGCGAGATCGGCCGCGTTCTTGGTCGAGGCATCCCAGCCAAGCCGCATTTTCAAAGTCACAGGAACCTGAACCGCGGAGACCGTCGCCTCGATCAGGCCGAGCGCATGATCCAGGTCCCGCATAAGCGCCGACCCAGACGCGCCGTTGGTGACCTGCTTGGAAGGGCAACCCATGTTGATATCTATGATGTCGGCGCCCTGGGCCTCGGCGATCCGGGCCCCCTCAGCCATCCAATGCGCCTCGCATCCCGCGATCTGGACGACGTGGATATCGACGCCGCGCCCGTCGCTGCGCACCGCTGCCTCGCGCTCGCCACGGACAAGGCCGGCACATGCCGTCATTTCGGACACCACCAGGCCGGCGCCAAGTGCCTCCGCCAGCCGACGGAACGGCGCATCGGTAATCCCCGACATGGGCGCCAAAATCACCCGGTTCGGCGCCTGTGCTGCCCCGATATCGAGTTCTTCGGCCAAAAACCGCTTCAATTGCAGCACGTTAGCCATATTGCCTACCGTTTAGGCGTCCATTTTCGGTGCACACACTTTAGCCAAATGCAACAGCAACGCAAGTGCTGCACTGCAAAAAATTGTTTATCCCCGGCCATCGAAAATCGCTGCGCTTGCGAAATGGAAAGAACGCGGTAAAGGCAACTCTTTGGAGACGCAAATGCCGCAAGTCGCAGCTGTTGTGGTGGCCGCCGGTCAGGGCCTGCGCGCAGGCGGCGATATGCCCAAACAGTTCCGCGAAATTGGCGGAGCGTCCCTGCTCCGCCGTTCATTGTTGGGCTTTGCCAGCGTGCCGGCCGTCAGCGCGCTACAGCCCGTCGTCCGCAAGGACGACATCGACCTCGTGCGCGAACACACCCGTGACATCCGAATTCTGCCCCTGGTCTTCGGCGGCGCGACGCGGCAAGCCTCGGTGCGCGCAGGCCTCGAGGCTCTTTCTTCACGCTCGCCCGATATCGTCCTCGTCCATGACGCCGCCCGGCCATTCGCCAGCGCCGATCTGATCGCGCGGGCCATCGCCGCCGCCGAAAAAACCGGCGCGGCCATCCCGGTGCTGCCTGTGACTGACACGGTCAAACGCGTTGGGCCCGACGGCACCATCGAAAAAACCATCGATCGAGGACCTTTGCGGCTGGTGCAGACACCACAAGCCTTCGCCTTCGATGCTCTCCTGGAGGCTCACCGCCAGGCGGCGGCCAAGGGTCGTGACGACTTTACCGACGATGCTGCGCTTGCCGAATGGGCCGGCATGACCGTGAGCGTGTTCGCCGGCGAGTCCGGCAATGTCAAAATTACCACACCGGAAGATTTTGCGCGTGCCGAGGCGACGCAATCCGCCATACTCGGTGATGTGCGGACCGGCTCAGGTCTCGACGTTCACGCTTTCGGTCCAGGCGATCATGTGATGCTCGGAGGTGTCCGCATCGCGCATACCCAGGCCCTCACCGGTCATTCGGATGCCGACGTCGGCCTGCATGCACTGACCGACGCAATTCTCGGCGCTCTCGCCGACGGCGATATCGGGGCCCATTTCCCGCCGAGCGATCCGCAATGGCGCGGCGCCTCCTCCGACCGTTTCCTTGCCTTTGCCGTGGACCGCGTACGGGCGAGGAAAGGCCGTATCGCGCATCTCGATCTCACAATTGTATGCGAGGCGCCGCGTATTGGCCCGCATCGCGATGCGATGCGGGCCAACATCGCCAGGCTTGCGGGCATCAGCGCCGAACGCGTCGGCGTGAAGGCGACCACAAGCGAAAAGCTCGGCTTCACCGGCCGCGGCGAAGGCATTGCGGCCTATGCCACGGCAACGATCCGTCTCCCTTGGGAATAGCATGGCCGATCAATCCGCAATTGATGCCGCCATGGCGCTGCTCGACATCTGCTCACGGAAGAAATTGACGCTCGCAACGGCGGAATCCTGCACGGGCGGCCTGGTTGCGGCAACGATCAGCGAAATACCGGGTTCGTCGGCGGTGCTCGATCGCGGTTTTGTCACCTATTCGAACGAGGCTAAGCAACAGATGCTCGGCGTAACGCCCGCAACGATCGACGTCTACGGCGCGGTCAGCACCGAATGCGCTGAAGAAATGGCCAAAGGCGCACTGGCCCATGCATCGGTTGACCTCGCTATTTCGATTACGGGTATCGCAGGACCGACCGGCGCTGTGCCCGGCAAGCCGATCGGCCTGGTCTATTTTTGCGCTGCATCACGCAGTGGCCGTGTCATTGCGCACGATCGCAAATATGGGGACATTGGCCGGGCCAAAGTCCGCCAGCAATCGGTGGTACAGGCGCTGAGCATGCTGCGTGAACTGGCCGAAAAGGAAGAGCCGCGCCCTCCGGCCGGCAAAAGTTAGTTCAGTCTCAAGCTTTCCCTTTGCGAAGATTGGCGTAAGATTACGCTATCGGCCGCCGACAAGGGGCGAGCATCAGGATTTCATGAGAAATCTCCTCCGGTCGGCGGACCGAAGTTAACGAGGGGAAACGTCATGAAACGTCGTCAATTCCTGCAAGCCGCAGGCATGGGGCTTGCAGCGTCAGCCGTTGCTGCACCCGCAATCGCCCAATCATCTCCGGAAGTGAAATGGCGTCTCACGGCAAGCTGGCCGAAGTCGCTCGATACACTGTTCGGTGGCTGCGAATATTTCTCGAAGCGGGTCGCTGAAATTACCGACAACAAATTCCAGGTTCAGGTGTTCGCTGCCGGTGAGATTGTGCCGGGGTTGCAGGTTCTCGATGCGGTCCAGAATGGCACCGTCGAGATGGGCAATACCGCCATGTACTACTACTTCGGCAAGAATCCGGCCTTCACCTTCGGCACAGCGCTGCCGTTCGGGTTGAACGCCCGCCAAATGATCTCCTGGGTTCGCCACGGCGGCGGCGAAGACCTGCTCAATGGCCTGCTCAAGGACTTCAATTGCGTCGGGTTTGCCGCGGCCAACACCGGCGCTCAAATGGGTGGCTGGTTCCGCAAAGAGATCAACTCGCCCGACGATCTCAAAGGCTTGAAGATGCGCATCGGCGGCTTCGCCGGCACGATCGTGGCGAAGCTCGGATTGGTGCCGCAACAGCTCGCGGCCGGCGATATTTATCCCGCGCTTGAGAAGGGAACGCTCGACGCTTGCGAATGGGTGGGCCCACACGACGATGAAAAGCTCGGCTTCGTTAAAGTGGCCAAGTACTACTATTATCCCGGGTGGTGGGAAGGCTGCGGCCAGGCTCACAACCTGATCAACCTCGCCAAGTGGAACGAACTGCCGAAACCATATCAATCGGCAATCATCACGGCATCGAATGACGCCTGGGTTTGGACGCTGTCCAAGTACGATGCGCTAAATCCTGTTGCGCTAAGGCGACTCATCTCGGCCGGTGCACAGCTGCGCGCTTTCCCTCAACCGGTTATGGAAGCCTGCTACAAGGCGGCAAACGAGGTTTACGACGGTCTCTCAAAGAGCAATCCGCATTTCAAAAAGCTCTATGACAGCCTCGTACCGTTCCGCAATGACTCCTTTGCCTGGCTGCAGGTCGCCGAGCTTGGATTCGACAGCTTCATGATGCGGATGCGCACGCGCACCTGATTGGCCTCGACGTTCGTGGTCTGGCGGGCATCGCCCGCCGGACCATTTTATTTATGCCATCTTGCGTCCATAGACGGCATCGGCCCGTTGCTCGAAAGCAACGGCGAAACGACGAAATGCCGTGTCGAACATCGTTCCCATCAGCATCGCGAGCATCCGGCTCTTGAATTCATACGCGATGAAAAACTCAACATCGCAGGCGCTGTCGCCCGCTGGATGAAAAGCCCAGCGGTTGTGCATGCGCTTGAACGGCCCGCTGAGATATTCGACAAAAATCCTGAGGTTGGGTCGATCAAGGGTGACGCGGCTGGTGAATGTCTCGCGAACGATCTTGTAGGCAACCGTCATGTCGGCAACCAGAACGACGGTGCCGTCATCCTTCTCGTTGCGGCTCTTCACCGTCAGGGCGCTGCACAGCGGCACGAATTCCGGATATTTTCTGATATCCGCGACCAAGTCGAACATTTCTGCCGCGGCGTGGCGGACACGGCGCTTCGTTGAAAACTCAGGCATAGGCCATCAGGGCGCAGCGGCCCGCGCGGTCTTCAGGCGCGCGAAATCGTCCCCGGCGTGGTGCGACGAGCGCGTCAGCGGCGAAGAGGCCACCATCAGGAAGCCTTTCGTATAGGCGATTGTTTCAAGCGACTTGAATTCATCCGGCGGGACAAAGCGCTTGACCTCGTGATGCTTGCGTGTCGGCTGCAGGTACTGCCCGATGGTCAAAAAATCCACCTGAGCAGACCGCATATCGTCCATCACCTGGAGCACTTCGCTCCGGGCTTCGCCGAGACCGACCATGATCCCCGACTTCGTGAACATGGCCGGATCAAGCTCCTTCACCCGCTGCAGCAGACGCAGCGAATGAAAGTAGCGCGCGCCGGGACGCACCGTGAGATAAAGTGAAGGGACTGTCTCAAGATTGTGGTTGAACACGTCCGGCTTTGCCTCGACGACAATTTCCAGCGCGCCGTCCTTGCGTAAAAAATCTGGTGTCAGCACCTCGATGGTGGTTTGCGGGCAGCGCTCGCGAATGGCACGGATTGTCTCAGCAAAATGGTGCGCGCCGCCATCCGGCAGGTCGTCGCGATCGACGGAGGTGACCACGATGTGGGCAAGACCAAGTTTAGCAGTCGCGTCGGCGACATGGCGCGGCTCGCTTACGTCGAGGGCGCTAGGCAGGCCGGTCTTCACGTTGCAGAAAGCGCAGGCACGGGTGCAGGTGTCACCCATGATCATGAAGGTCGCGTGCTTCTTCTCCCAGCATTCGCCGATATTCGGGCAACCGGCCTCCTCGCACACCGTGTGCAGGCCATTGTCCCGCATGATTTTCCGGGTTGCGAAATAGCCCTCTGAGACCGGAGCCTTCACGCGAATCCAGTCGGGCTTTTTCTGGACCGGCGAATCCGGCCTATGCGCCTTCTCCGGGTGACGCGGACGCGGGTTGTTCACCAGGTCGAGAACGACTGCCATAGGTCCTACTTACGGCTGCGACGTGACCGCCGCAAGTCCGCCTGAACTGCGGAAATTCGTTGGATTTCTTGATTCCGGATGCGCCGTGTCGGGTGACTCTGTACAACTATGCGGCCTTTACGAGCTCGCCTTCCGCTCTGCTTCAGGATTGCAATGGCCCGACGATCAACGCGACGCTCGAAGACGCGGACGCACGCCCTCACGCTCGCCATCTATACCGTCGCGGTTTTCCTGAGCGCATTGCTGCTGTTCGGCGTGCAGCCGATGTTCGCGCGCATGGTGCTGCCGCGCCTGGGCGGCTCGCCGTCTGTGTGGTCCGTCGCAATGGTCTTTTTCCAATCGATGCTGCTTGCCGGCTATGCCTACGCCCACGGGCTGACAACTTTACGGCGGCGTTATGCGCCGGTCGCAATTCACCTGACGCTTCTGGTTTTGGCCGCGCTGACGCTCCCGCTGGGGATCGCAGAAGGCTGGGGGGCGCCACCCGTGACAGACATCGCCGCGCTTTGGCTTCTCGGCCTGTTCACGGTCTCGATCGGCCTGCCGTTTCTTGCGTTGTCCGCCAACAACCCGCTGTTGCAGGCCTGGTTCGTGCGCACCGGCCATCCCGACGCGCACGACCCGTACTTTCTCTACGCGGCATCGAATGTCGGGAGTTTTCTTGCGCTGCTTGCATACCCAGCACTGTTCGAGCCGGTCTTCACGTTACAGATGCAAAATCGGATGTGGAGTGTCGGCTTCATCTTGCTCATCCTGCTGGTCGCCGGCTCTGCAATCTTGATGCTGAAGGCTCCGCGGCGCCGTATCCGCGAGCCCATGCGAAGCAAGGCTCCCAAGCCGACATGGCCGGCGATCGGCCGCTGGATTTTCACCTCGGCCGTTCCGTCCGGCTTGCTTGTCGCGGTGACCGCTCATATTTCGACCGACGTCGCCGCCGCGCCGCTGATGTGGGTTATTCCGCTCTCGCTCTATCTCCTGACCTGGGTGCTGGTCTTTCAGCGCCGGCCTCTGATTCCCCACCGGATCGCGCTGTTGCTGCAGCCGTTCGCAGTCGCGACGATTGTGGTGTTGCTTTACTACACGACGTGGATCCCGATATTTTTCAATCTCGGCGGCCATCTGCTGGCGTTCTTTATTATCGCGCTCGCATGTCACGGCGGGCTCGCGCGAACCCGGCCGCCCCCACGCGATCTGACGACGCTTTACGTTTCGTTGTCCTTCGGCGGCATGGTCGGCGGCCTGTTCGCAGGATTGATAGCGCCCTATGCATTTTCATGGGTCGCGGAATACCCGATCCTTGCCGTGCTGGCAGTGCTCTGCCGCCCTCTCTCTCAGGACATATGGAAGCCGTTTACTCGCTGGCTCTGGCCGCTGTCGCCGTCGCAATGGCCCCAGTTCGACAGCTGGTTCTGGCCCGCGGCGACTGTGGTCGCCATCTTCCTGCTGGCGCCCGGATTTGGCGGCGGTACTCTCGACGATGACGACACGTTCATCACCGCTGCCGTGCTCGCGCTCGCGGGAATTTCGATTGTTCTTTTCCGCGACCCACCCAAGTCTGCGCTTGCTGTCGCGATCGCGCTCATCGCAATCCGCCTCTATCCGACCGGCGAATATCACATTGTGACCCTGCGCAGCTTTTTCGGCGTGCACAAGATCTACGACACCGATGATGGGCGCTTTCGCATACTCAAGCACGGCTCCACGATTCATGGCGCGCAGATAATCGCCGACGAAGATGGCGAGCCGGTCAGCGGCCGCCCGAAGCCGATTACCTACTATCATGATCGATCTGCGATGAACCAGGTGATCTGGTCTGTTCGTGCCCGGAAGGAAGGCCCTCTGCGCGTCGCCGTGATTGGCCTAGGTTCCGGCACGCTGGCCTGCCGCATGGGACCTGGCGAGACATGGCGATTTTTTGAAATCGATCCGACGGTGATCGAGGTTGCGCGCAACCCCGAGCATTTTACTTTCTTATCGTCCTGCGCACCGAACGTCCCGATCGTCCTGGGTGACGCGCGCCTCACATTCGTCCATGAGCCCGACAACGTTTACGACCTCATCATTGTCGACGCCTACTCGTCGGATGCCATTCCGGTGCATCTTGCGACCGCGGAAGCCATGGCCCTTTACAAATCGAAGCTCGCCCCGCATGGCGTTGTGCTGATGCACATCTCCAACAGACATCTTGAGCTCAAGAGCGTCGTCGAGGGCATCGCCGGCGCCAACGGACTCCAGACCTGGATCTGGAGCAGCGATACCGAAGTAACCGACGACGAAAACTACATTTTTGCATCGGATGTTGCGATTGCGGCTAAGGACGCGGATGACATCGGCGAGCTGAAATGGAGCAAGATGTGGGTCCCCACTCGTCCCGATCCTAAGGTACGGGTCTGGACCGACGACTACTCCAATATCGCCGGCGCCGTGTGGCGCAGATACGCCAAATAAGCCCGCGTCAGACGTTGAGCACGCGCCCGTAGGCGTCGAGCACCGCTTCCTTCATCATTTCCGACAATGTCGGATGCGGGAACACGGTGTGCATCAGCTCTTCCTCGGTGGTCTCAAGGTTCATCGCGACGACGTAACCCTGGATGAGCTCGGTCACCTCGGCGCCGACCATATGAGCGCCGAGCAGCTGGCCGGTTTTCTTGTCGAAAATGACTTTCACCAGACCCTGATCCTCGCCGAGCGCGATGGCCTTGCCGTTGCCGATGAAAGGAAAGCGACCGACCCGGATATCGAGCTTTTTCTCCTTCGCTGCCTGTTCGGTGAGCCCAACCGACGCGATCTGCGGCGAGCAATACGTGCAACCGGGGATCATCGACTTGTTCATCGGGTGCGGGTTAAGACCCTTGATCGCCTCAATGCAAATGACCCCTTCATGTTCGGCCTTGTGCGCGAGCATCGGCGGGCCGGCGACATCGCCAATCGCGTAAATGCCCGGAACGTTTGTTTTGTTGAGCTTGTCGACAACAATGATGCCGCGATCGGTCTTCACGCCGACCTTCTCAAGGCCGAGATTTTCAATATTACCAACAACGCCGACTGCGGAGATGACACGCTCAACGGTCACCGTCTGTGATTTTCCGCCCTCTTCTATTGTCGCGGTGACGGCGTCGCTTTTCTTGTCGAGCTTGGTGACTTTTGCACTGGTATGAATTTTTATGCCCTGTCTTTCAAAGCTCTTGCGGGCGAACGCCTGAATCTCCAGATCCTCTACCGGAAGAATCTGCGGCAACACTTCCACGACAGTGACCTCGGAGCCGAGCGAGCGATAAAATGAGGCAAACTCAATTCCGATTGCGCCGGAGCCAATGACAAGCAACGACTTCGGAACGCGATCCGGCGCCATGGCCTCGAAATAGGTCCAGACCAGTTTCTTGTCCGGCTCGATGCCCGGCAGCACGCGCGGGCGAGCGCCCGTCGCAATGATAATGTGTTTTGCCTGGTAGCTGCCCGCGCCGAGCGCACTCTTCGGAGCCTCGCTCTTCGAAGCTTTGACAGTCACTTTGCCTGGCGCGTCGATCGTGGCCTCGCCCCAAATGACCGTGATCTTGTTCTTCTTCATCAGGAAGCCGACGCCATCGCTAAGACGCTTCGCGACAGAACGCGAGCGCGCCACTACGGCTTTTGGGTCGTAACCGACGTTGTCGGCCTTAAGCCCGTAGTTTTTGGCATGCTGCAGATAGTGAAATATTTCCGCAGACCGCAGCAAAGCCTTGGTCGGAATACATCCCCAGTTGAGGCAGATACCGCCGAGGTAATCGCGTTCGACGATCGCAGTTTTGAAGCCGAGCTGCGCCGACCGGATGGCCGTCACGTAACCGCCGGGGCCGGAGCCGATGATCAGAACGTCAAAATTCGTGTCAGCCATTCGCTTATTCGGCTCCCGGACCCGATTGAATGTAACCCGGATTGGGCATGTAATGCTTGCCTATATCATTGAGGGAAACGACATGACCAGAACCGTTGGCGCACTCGTCACCCTCGCGGTCTGTCTGCTGGCGCAAGCCGTCTCCGGCGCCGAGATCAAGGTCTACAGCACCATCGGGGTCAAGAGCGCATTGGAGGAATTAGGAGCGAAGTTTGAGCAGGCGACCGGCAACAAACTCAACATCACCTGGGGCCTCATTTCGGGATTTACAAAAAAGGCTCAGGAGGGTGACGTGCCTGACGTTTTGGTTGTGTCGCGCGCCGGCATCGACAGCTTGATCAAAGACGGCAAGATCGCGTCCGGTTCCGATGCAACCCTCGCGAAGTCGGTGTTCGCAATTGCCGTTAAACGCGGTGCACCCAAACCGGACATTTCTTCCCCCGAGGCGCTCAAGAGTGCGTTGCTGGCGGCTCGTGCCGTCGGCTACAGCGATCCTGCCGCCGGTGGGGCAAGCGGCGTGCATTTTGCCAAGGTGCTTGAGCGGCTGGGAATCGCCCCCGAAATCAAGGCTAAGAGCAAATTTCCGCCGCCGGCCGGTTTCGTCGGGACTTTATTGATCAGCGGTGAGATCGACCTTGCCGTGCAAAGCAAACCGGAACTAGCTTCGACCGCAGGCGTCGAAATCGTCGGCCCCTTGCCTGGCGATCTCGGCAGTACGACCGTATTCGCGGCAGGCGTCGGCGCATCGTCATTGAACAGCGAAACCGGTAAGGCCTTGGTCAAGTTCCTGACCTCACCGGAAGCGCAGGCGGCGTTCACCGCGCACGGTTTCGATCCGCCCTGACAGTCAGACGACCATCATCACCGGGTTTTCGATCAGCGTCTTGAACACGCCGATCAGCTCGGCCCCGAGCGCGCCGTCAACCGACCGGTGGTCGCAGGACAGCGTCACACTCATGATGTGAGCGGCCTCGAGCTTGCCGTTGCGCGCGACCGCACGCTCTTCAGCAGCACCGACTGCGAGGATGGTCGATTGCGGTGGATTGATTACAGCCGTGAAGTCCTTGATCCCGTACATGCCGAGATTTGAGACCGAAGAAGTGCCGCCCTGGTATTCCTGCGGCTTGAGTTTGCGGGCGCGCGCACGTGCCGCGAGATCCCGCATTTCGTTCGAGATTGCAGACAACGATTTGCTTTCCGCACTACGCACGATCGGTGTGATCAGCCCGCCGGACAACGCTACGGCAACGCCGATATCGGAATGCTTGTGCTTGAGCATACCGCCTTCGGTCCAACTTACATTCGCGTCCGGTATCCGCTGAAGCGCGAGAGCCAGTGCTTTGATGACGAAATCGTTGACCGAAAGCTTGTAGGCGGACTTGCCGTCCTTGTCCTTGGGCGCAGCCGCGTTTATCTCCTCGCGCGCCGCCAGGAGCTTGCCGATATCGCAATCCATCGTCAGGTAAAAATGCGGGACCGTTTGAACCGAAGCCGTCAAGCGCTGGGCGATCGTGCGTCGCATGCCATCGTGCGGCACAAGCTCGTACGAGTTTGGCTCATAAAGGGACAGAACTTGCTGGTCCGACATGGCTGGCGCTATGGCCATCCCTTGCGGCCCGCCGGCAGCAGGCGCGCGTAATCCTTTGCCCGACTTTGCGGCGTCAATATCGCGCGCAATCACCCGGCCGTGCGGACCCGAACCCTGAACGCGGCCGAGATCGATACCGGCTTCCTTCGCGAGGCGGCGCGCCAGTGGAGACGAAAAGACGCGATTGCCGTGGGCGACTTGCTGGGTTCCGGCGGCCGCTTTCGACGACGACCCTTCGCCTTGGGGGACCGGTGAAGGTTTCGGCGCTGTGTCACGCGGGGCTTCTTGTCGCTGCGGAGATGGCTTTGTAAGGGCCGGCGCGGCTTCCATCTTTTTCTCTGGTGCCTTGGACGGCGCTGCCTTCGCCGCATTTGCCGCCGCCCTCACATCCTCGCCTTCCTCGGCCAAAACTGCGATGACCGAGTTGACTGCCACATCCTGTGTCCCCTCGGGCACCACGATCTTGGCGAGCGTGCCCTCGTCGACCGCCTCGTATTCCATCGTGGCCTTGTCGGTCTCGATCTCGGCGATGACGTCGCCCGACCTGATCTTGTCCCCCTCCTTCTTCAGCCAGCGCGCAAGATTGCCCTTCTCCATCGTGGGCGACAGCGCCGGCATGAGGATGTTGGTGGGCATCTGTCGTCCGCCGGCCTAGCCGACCCCCGCCTGCGCGCGCTGAACGGTCCGGCTCGGAGTCCAACTTGTGAGCCGGCGCGCCCGCCGGCCCTCCACGTTTTCGCGATCGTAATCGACCGGTTCTGCATGCCGGTCCGCGAGCTCGGAGATTGCGGTCGCGGTCACATTCAGCGTTGCCCGCTCCTCGCCACTTCCCGAGATGACAGCCGCGACATAGGCCCCGCAGGTCCGGCAAATCAGATAATCGGCGGTGCGCAAACCGAACCGGTAACGATTAAGTCCATTGGGTGGAGCGGAAATCGTCAGCCGGCCGTTCGGATCGGCCACGGCCTTCGTGCCATGACGGCGGCAGAACGAGCAACCGCAGGCGCGCAATGGCAGATCGGCGACAGACATCGCGGTCTCGAACACCACCTCGACCTGTCCGCAATGGCATGCGCCGTGCAAGATCATCATCTGCCTCAGCGATAGCAAACGGCCTTGGCCGCCTCGACGATTTCTGCAACCGACGGCAGCGCCAGCTTTTCTAAATTTGCAGCATAAGGCATTGGCACGTCTTTTCCTGACACCCGGGCGACCGGCGCATCGAGATAATCGAAGGCATGCTCCATGATCCGCGCCGCGATTTCTGCGCCGACACCGCTTTGTTGCCAGCCCTCTTCTACAGTGACTGCACGACCGGTCTTCTGCACTGATGCAACGATAGCGTCGCTGTCCATCGGCTTGAGCGTGCGCAGGTCAATCACCTCGGCGTCGATACCGGCGCCTGCCAGCTCCTCGGCCGCCTTGAGCGCATAGGTCATGCCTATCGACCAGGATATGATTGTCACGTCATTGCCCGGACGCGCGATCTTTGCCTTGCCGATCGGCAGCACGAAATCGTCAAGCTTCGGCACCGGCGAGGAATGGCCGTAGAGAATTTCGTTCTCGAGAAAAATCACCGGATTTGGATCGCGGATGGCTGCCTTCAGCAATCCTTTCGCATCGGCGGCCGTCGAAGGTGTAACCACCTTCAAGCCGGGAATGTGCGAGTACCACGCCGAATAGTCCTGGCTGTGTTGCGCCGCTACACGGGCGGCTGCGCCATTCGGTCCCCGAAACACGATCTGGCAGCCCATCTGCCCGCCCGACATATAGAGCGTCTTCGCCGCCGAGTTGATGAGCTGATCCATCGCCTGCATGGCGAAATTGAAGGTCATGAACTCGACAACCGGTTTGAGGCCGGCGAGCGCGGCGCCAATGCCAAGCCCGGCGAAGCCATGTTCGGTAATCGGCGTATCGATCACGCGCTTGGCGCCAAACTCCTGCAGCAACCCCTGCGTCACCTTGTAAGCACCCTGATATTCGGCGACCTCCTCGCCCATCACGAAGACATCCTTGTCGCGGCGCATTTCCTCAGCCATCGCGTCACGCAACGCCTCGCGCATGGTCATGGTGACCATCTCGGTGCCTTCCGGAATGTCGGGCTCATCCGCCGCTTGTGGCACGGGTGCCTCGGGCGCCTTCACCGGTCTTGGCGCGGGCACCTCCTGCGTCTTTGCCTGCGGTTTTTGGAATTTTGCCGGCGACACCGATTCCGCGGCTTTCGGTTGTGGCGCCGGCTTAGATGACTTGATCGCGCCCTTGTCCTCGCCCTCACCGAGGATCACGGCAATGGGGGTATTCACCGCAACGTCGGCGGTGCCCTCCGGAATCAGAATTTTTCCGAGGGTGCCTTCGTCGGTCGCCTCGACTTCCATCGTGGCCTTGTCGGTCTCGATCTCGGCGATGACGTCGCCGGACTTTACTTCATCGCCCTCTTTCTTGAGCCACTTGGCCAGATTGCCCTTCTCCATCGTGGGAGAGAGCGCGGGCATGAGCACTTCGATCGGCATGGGCTATTGTTTTCCGGGCGACAAATCAGCGGTACACATCGGTATAAAGTTCGGAGACGTCCGGCTCTGGGTCGTGCGTGGCAAATTCCGCGGCCTGGTTGATCAGGTCGCGAACTTCACCGTCAATCTTCTTCAGCGCATCTTCGGAGGCGAATTTCTTTTCCAGAATTCTGTGACGCGCCATGTCGATCGGGTCGTGATGGCTGCGCACTTCATCCACTTCCTCGCGCGTGCGGTACTTCGCCGGGTCCGACATCGAATGCCCGCGATATCTGTAGGTCAGCATTTCGAGGATGTAGGGGCCCTTTCCGGCGCGGCACCATGCGGCAGCCTTTTCTCCGGCTGCCTTCACCGCACGTACGTCCATGCCGTCGACCTGGTCGCCGGGAATATTGAATGACAATCCGCGGCGCGACAGGTTGACCTCGGCCGACGAGCGCGTGATCGCCGTTCCCATCGCATAACGATTATTTTCGATCACATAGACGGCGGGCAACTTCCACAGCTCCGCCATGTTGAAGCTTTCGTAGACCTGGCCCTGATTGGCCGCGCCATCGCCGAAATAGGTGATGCTGATATTGCTGTTGTTGCGGTAGTTGTTGGCGAAGGCCAGACCGGTACCGAGCGGCACCTGCGCACCCACAATTCCGTGCCCGCCGTAGAAACCTTTCTCCACGCTGAACATGTGCATGGAGCCGCCCTTGCCTTTGGAATATCCGTGCGCGCGCCCGGTAAGCTCGGCCATGACTCCCTTGGGATCCATGCCGGTCGCGATCATGTGACCGTGGTCGCGATAGCCGGTTATGACCTGGTCGCCGGGCTTGAGCACCATCTGCATGCCGACGACGACGGCTTCCTGGCCGATATAGAGATGGCAGAATCCGCCAATCAGGCCCATGCCGTACATCTGCCCCGCCTTCTCCTCGAAGCGGCGGATGGTCAGCATGGTGCGGTAGGCGGAAAGCTCCTGCTCCTTGCTGAAGTCGGCGACGGGTTTGGCGTCGGTGCTGGGACTCTTCTGGGCGACCGCCATTAGCACTCCCTGCGAAAGCGTCCGGCAGTTGTGACGGGCGTCGGTAGGCTTTCCCGAACCCCAATAGCTTAAATCCCCCGGCGGCGAAAGCGCGAGACTGCCGCGGGGAATTGCGCAAAACGCCCGGAAATTGGCTGAAAATTTCAAGGCGAGCGGTGGATAACGCCGCCGGCCTTCCGCGGTTGCTAACGGGGATTGAGCAGAAGGGTAAGATCGCGCGGATCAGCGTAGCCAATCAGGGCACGCGCCCGCTCATCCAGCATGTCGGGGTCGATCCGGTCGGCACGCAAAAGTGATACTCGGCGTTCCCACAGCGCGCGCTCCGCCTTGAGCTGCATCAGATCGCCCTTCATCGCCGTGAGCTGTTGCTCGAGGTCCTGCTGGGCGCGCAGTCCGTGATTGCCGGTGAAGGCATTGGCGGCGAAATAGCCAATGAACAGAGCAGCAAAGGTGTAGAGACCGAGGACGGTCAGAAATGTGCGGCGCCGGCGATGCGTAACCATAGCCCACAACATGGGGCAAGGCCGTTAAAGCGCCTTTAATGGCGTCAGATCCTGTGGCGGATCTCGTTGAGGAAGAAGTTTCCGACACGCTTGCCGCGGTTGCGCAGCACCTTCAGCACGCCCTGATCGACAAAATACGTGAGCAGGATCGAATCGCGAGTCTTCACGCGGTTATGGACCGGGTCGGCCGAATGCCAGGTGTCGCTCCCGACAGCGAACGCATAGCCGCTATTCGGCGCAAAACGCATCTGCGTCCGCTTCGGCAAGGAACCGTCAGGCAGCTTTTCATGGAAGATCGTACCGATATCGGTGTTGGCATCGTCCTTCGGCAGATAGAGCTGCACGGTGATGCCCTTCCAACGCGTGTCCGTGTGCGGCGTGATCAGGTAGCCGGGGATATCGCGCGTCAAAATCGGGATCGGATACATTCCGACCTTCGCAAAATTTTTGCCGAAGCGCTTCGACAGCCCGGGCGCCAGACGGCGGATGAAAGCCAGCTTGACCGGCTCCGAGCAAAGCGCGCGGCCGACGATGTCCCACAGCGCGCGCTTTTCCGTCGGCAAATTACGGATGTATTCGGGGAACAGATCGATCTTGACCCGCGTGTGTGTCCCGTCCGCGAGGTCGTGGCCCTTGCTGCGGCCATGCATCGGCCGGTAATCGGATGACTCCGGCATCAGCGCGAGGATCTGCGCGTAGATGTCGTTGGGAAACACCCTGTCAAATTCGAGATGGAAAAACGGCTTCTCGACCGCGCGTGCCCCGTCAATGGACTGCACGATAAATGCCGCCAGGCGATCCGCAGCCCGACGGCGATCATAGGTCGAAAGATTCGTCGTCTGATCCATCGTGCGCACCAATAATTCGATCCCGGAGGCAATTTGCGTCGAATTCACCGTCAAAGGCAAGACAGGGAATGCCACAACGCCGATCACGTCTTTAGAATATCACGCCCCGCGAATTTCGCCTGCGGACCGAGTTCCTCCTCGATACGCAGCAGCTGGTTGTATTTTGCTGTCCTGTCAGACCGCGCAAGCGAGCCAGTCTTGATCTGCCCGCAATTGGTCGCGACGGCGAGATCGGCAATGGTCGAGTCTTCCGTCTCGCCCGATCGATGCGACATCACCGCCGTGTAGCCTGCCTTATGAGCCATCTCGACGGCAGCCAGCGTTTCCGTGAGCGTGCCGATCTGATTGACCTTCACCAAAATCGAATTTGCGACGCCGTCCTTGATGCCCTTCGCCAGGCGCGTCACATTCGTCACGAACAGATCGTCCCCCACGAGCTGGCACTTGTTTCCGATCAGCGTCGTGAGAGTCTTCCAGCCTTCCCAGTCATCTTCGGCCATGCCGTCCTCGATCGAGATGATCGGGTATTTCGCCACCAGATCCGCGAGATATTTTGCCTGATCCTGCTTCGAGCGTTTCTTGCCCTCGCCCTCGTAGACATACGTGCCGTCTTTGTAAAACTCGGTCGCCGCGCAATCGAGGGCAAGCATCACGTCGCCGCCGGGCTGGTATCCGGACTTGGTGATTGCCTGCACGACAAAATCGAGCGCAGCTTCCGCCGACTTCAAGTTCGGCGCAAAACCACCCTCATCGCCGACGTTGGTGTTCAATCCGGCCGATTTGAGCGCCGCGCGCAGCGTATGGAAAATTTCCGCGCCGGCGCGCAACGCTTCGGCGAAAGTCGGCGCCCCGACCGGCGTGATCATGAATTCCTGGAAATCGATCGGGTTGTCCGCGTGCACGCCGCCGTTGATGATATTCATCATCGGCACGGGCAGCACGCGCGCGGCCGTGCCGCCGACATAGCGATAGAGCGGCGCACTTTGCGCGCTGGCGGCAGCCTTGGCCGTCGCAAGCGACACACCAAGGATCGCGTTGGCGCCCAGCCGTCCCTTGTTCGGCGTGCCGTCGAGCGCAATCAGGGTTTCGTCGACCTTGGCCTGAGCTTCGGCGTCCATGCCGCCGAGCGCATCGAATATCTCGCCATTGACCGCGTCCACCGCCTTGCGCACCCCCTTGCCGCCGAAACGGGCCTTATCGCCATCGCGCAGTTCCACTGCCTCGTGCGCGCCGGTCGAGGCGCCGGATGGAACGGCGGCGCGTCCGCGCGACCCGTTCTCCAGAATGACGTCGACCTCGACGGTCGGATTGCCGCGGCTATCGAGGATTTCGCGGCCAATAATGTCTGTAATAGCGGTCATGGGGTGTCCGGAATTGATACGGGGGCTTCTACAGGATCGACAACCCTCTTGTCATGCCCCGTCCAGACCGTGCATCCACTGGTGCAGAAATCATGCGGTGAATGCCAATGGCGCGGAAACGGCTGCAACTCGGCCAGCGAAGTCCGATACCGGCCTCACCTGACAAGGCCGTCCTCGATCGCGTGCCGAACCCGCATGCCGGGACGAACTACGTGGCGCGATTTACCGCGCCGGAATTCACCACTTTGTGTCCGATCACCGGGCAACCCGATTTTGCCCATCTGGTCATCGATTACGTGCCCGCTCGCTTCCTTGTCGAATCGAAGTCGCTCAAGCTGTACCTCAACAGCTTCCGCAATCACGGTGCATTCCACGAAGACTGCACGGTCGCGATCGGCAAACGGCTGTTTGCGCTGCTCAAGCCGAAATGGTTACGCATCGGAGGCTACTGGTATCCGCGTGGCGGAATGCCGATCGACGTGTTCTGGCAGGCTGGCAGGCTTCCGAAAGATGTGTGGGTGCCGGACCAGGGCGTCGCCCCCTATCGCGGACGCGGCTAGCTTTTTGGGGCGCTCCGTCGAAGACGCGACGCGCAGACCCATCCGGTTGCGGCCAATGCAGCCGCTCCGGCCACGAGCACGGGCGTGATGCCGACACTGGTCAGGCCGGCACCATAAACAACGGGGCCCGCCGCCTGGCCAAGAAAGAAAAACATCGAGTGTCCCGCGGTGGCCGAACCACGAGCCGACGGCGCCAATTCCGTGACGTAAACCTGGATACATCCGTGCAGCAGGTAGAAACCGAAACCCATCACCATAAAATTCACGAACTCTATAGGCCATGGCATTCGTAGCGTAATCACCAAAAGGCAGGCGCCCATCACCAGGCCGCCCGCCGCCATCAACCTCTGCTCGCTGACATGCGCGACAAGCCACGCAACCATGAGCGTGTAGATCACGCCGCCGATACCGAAGCCCGCGATCACAACGCCGGCGATCGATGCATGGATTTCGCCGGCCTCGCGCAATAGAACCGCCATGTAGGGAAAAACGCCGAACAGGAACAGCGCTTCGATGAACACCGCGCCGAAGCAATACTTCGCCAACGGATTGCTGAAGACGGCGCGATAGTTCGGAATGAATGTCGAGAGGTCGAAACGCCCCGGCGATTCATTCATGCTGCGAAAGCCGGGCATCGCTACAGCGAGAGCGATGAGATCGATTGCCCCGGTCACGAAGAACACGCCACGCCAGCCCACCACGTCGCCGATCACGCCGGCGCCGGATGCACCAAGAAGATTGCCGGTCATGGCCGCAAACAGCAGCCGGCCGATTGCGACCTGCCGCTGTTGCACCGGCACGCGGTCTCCGGCGACCGCCAGCGCAATCGGAAATACGCCGCCTGCCGCGATGCCGGCGATCACGCGCAAGATCATCAGCATTTCGAAATTCGTGGCCAGTCCGCAGGCAATTGTGGCGACACCGACGACAAGCATGCATACCGCAATGAGCCGTGTCTTGCTGAACATGTCCGCCAGGGCGCCAAGCACGGGCTGGACAAGCGCATAAGGCAGAGTGAACCCGGTCGAAAGAAGCGCTGCCGTGGTCGTCGTGACATTCAGCCCGCTGGCAATTTGGGGAATGACCGGATCGACCGATCGCATGAAAAGCGTCGTCGCAAAAATGACGAACGCCATAAGATTTAGGACGCGGCCCATGCAAATCTGAACTTCGCGCGCTTCAGCGCTTTGCTAACCTGTCGAATTCGACAAGCATGCGCAACAGCGGCTCCATTTCCTTCAGGGGCACCATATTGGGGCCGTCGGACGGCGCCTTGTCGGGATCCTGATGGGTCTCGATAAATACGCCGGCAACGCCGACCGCAACAGCTGCGCGAGCGAGAACCGAAACGAACTCACGCTCGCCGCCCGATTTGTCGCCCCGCCCGCCCGGCTGCTGCACCGAATGCGTGGCGTCGAAGATCACGGGCGCCAGCGTCTCACGCTTCAGAATGGGAAGGGCCCGCATGTCGGACACGAGCGTATTGTAACCGAACGAGACGCCGCGCTCGGTCACGAGAACGTTGCGATTGCCAGCCCCGGTGATCTTGGCGACAACGTTCGGCATGTCCCAGGGCGCGAGGAACTGTCCTTTCTTGACGTTGACGACCTTGCCGGTCTTCGCGGCGGCTATCAGCAGATCTGTTTGCCGGCACAGGAAGGCGGGAATCTGGAGCACGTCAACGGCCGGCGCGACCCGCGCGCATTGCTCCGCCTCATGCACGTCGGTGAGAACCGGGACTTTCAGCCTGTCGCGGATTTCGGAAAAAACCGGCAAGGCCTGTTCGAGACCGAGCCCGCGCGCCGACTTGGCGGACGTGCGATTGGCCTTGTCGAAGGACGTCTTGTAGACGAAGCCCACGCCAGTTCGCGCCGCGATCTCCTTCAGCGCGGCGGCCATCTCCAGCGCATGCGCCTTGCTTTCCAGCGCGCATGGGCCTGCGATCAAGGACAGCGGCAAGTCGTTGCCGAAGCGCACGGCGCCGATCGTCACGGTCGAGTTGGGCTTCGGATCCACGGGTTCACGTCCTCGCGGCGGACCATGAAGGCACGCAACGCGCCGGTCAACGGGCCTCCGGCTCGAAGATGAGCACCGCACCCATGGCATCTCCCGGTCCAACCACCGTTGGATTCCCGGCGGAAACTCCCGCAATTCCTGCCTGCTCCGGTAAAGCCTCCAGCGCGCTCATGTCGGCAACGCTGAAGCGAAGGGCGGCCAGCCGCGGACTGGCGGATACGTCGGGCGCCTTCACGCCGAACCGGTGCGTGAAGGCGGCGGGCGTCAGCATGTCGATCGTCCCGCGCGGAGTCGTGATTGCGAAGCCATGATCACTCGCGGTCGACGGTGCGCCGGCGAAGGTTTCAAAAAAACGCGCGTGATGCCCCGGCCTTTCGGCCACAGCAACAAGCCCCGTAATGCCGGTCACGCAATTGGCGTGATTCTGAAAAGTCGGGTTCCAAAAATTTTCAGGATAGTGCTGCTGGCACGTAGCAAAACGAATATCGGATAAGCCCGTATCGTTGGCAAAGGTCAGCGAAAAGGCGACCTTGACGATCGTGCCATCGGGGCGTTTGCCCTCCCGGTCAAAGCGCATCGTCGGTGCAGTCAAAATGCCCGCCGCGCGAAAGTCATTCTCGTCCGCGCAAGCATCTTTGGATTCCAGAATTAGTACGGACAGGCCTTCGTTGTGTTGAATGAAATCGCGATTGTACCCGCCAAACAAAGTTGAGAACCCATCGCTACCGAGCTTGTCCGGCTCTGCCATCGTCAACAGTTCGATGAAGCAGCCTGGAAACTGAACAATATGATTGTGCGTGCCCCAGGAATGGCGATTGCGCGC
>Ga0310811_10003324_pt1 | contig 20202 bp, 19 predicted proteins | sample YCmetagenome_FD_207642 | JGI IMG/M metagenome (GOLD analysis project Ga0310811, IMG submission 207642) | Soil microbial communities from experimental microcosm in Duke University, North Carolina, United States - YC | ecosystem: Engineered > Artificial ecosystem > Soil microcosm > Unclassified ...
GCTACCGGCTCGTCTGGCCCATCAGCCTGACGTAACGCTCCAACCGCTGCCATCCTCCGACTCGCCGACGTGAAGCAGCGGCCGGACGGGAACGGCTACCGGCTCGTCTGGCCCATCAGCCTGACGTAACGCTCCAACCGCTGCCATCCTCCGACTCGCCGACGTGAAGCAGCGGCCGGACGGGAACGGCTACCGGCTCGTCTGGCCCATCAGCCTGACGTAACGCTCCAACCGCTGCCATCCTCCGACTCGCCGACGTGAAGCAGCGGCCGGACGGGAACGGCTACCGGCTCGTCTGGCCCATCAGCCTGACGTAACGCTCCAACCGCTGCCATCCTCCGACTCGCCGACGTGAAGCAGCGGCCGGACGGGAACGGCTACCGGCTCGTCTGGCCCATCAGCCTGACGTGATGCGCGGCTCGCTGGTGCCCTCCGGTTCGGGGACCTGCGTGGACGGGGCCGGGCTCCACTCGGGCGAGAGGCGCTCGGCGGGTTCCTGGCGGGCCTTGCCGCGGCGGGCGGTGGCGATCATCGCCGCGAAGATCATCGCGGCTCCCGCGCAGGCGGCCATGACCGGGCCGTTGCCGACCAGGGCCGAGTGCAGGCCGGCCGGGGTCTGCGTCTGCCGCGCGCCCCAGAGCAGCGCGGTGGCGATCGCCACGGCGCCGGCCACGATCCACAGCCAGCGCCACCAGACCGCGATCCCGGCCACCACCAGCACCGCGCTGATCAGCATCGGAAGCAGCAGCGAGGACATCGTGGCGGCGTTGGTGAAGGTCAGGCCGTTGTTGAACAGGTCCTGCACCCGGATGTTGGTGCCGTTGCGCCCGCCGTACCACTGGACGAACGCGCTCCACACGGCCACCGCGGCGGCCGCGACGACCAGGAGCAGACCGATCACTTTGCGGCTCGATGAGATCATCGTTAGCCTCACTCCTTTGGCGGATCCCCCTCCACTCCAGCCTGCATCAGCCGCTCGGATTCGGCATCCGCTGGAGGGGTCGCCGCAGGTGAGGCGTCCTTGCGGCGCAGCCAGCGCCACACGGTGTAGTTGATCGCGCCGAACGGGATCGGGACGATGAAGGTCAGCGCGCGGGTGAGCAGGATCGCGGCGGCCACCCGGTTGGTGTCCGCGGTGCCGAGGCCCGCGGCCAGGTACGCGGTCAGCCCCACCTCGGTGACGCCCAGGCCGCCCGGGGTGATCGGGATCGTGGTGAGCAGCCGGATCAGCGCGTAGCCCGCGAAGGACTTCTCCCAGGACACCATCTGCGCGGTCACCCCGACCGCGCGCAGGCAGGCGATCTGCACGAACCAGCCGGTCAGGTCACTGGTCAGGGTGGAGAGGGACATCAGCCAGCCGCGGGTCCTGATCAGGTTCGCGGCCAGGTGCTTGAACTCGAGGAAGGACTGCTCCAGGTCCTTCGGCCCGGGCCGGTGGAACCAGCTCATGACCCTGGTCGCCGCGCGCTGGGCGAAGCGGCCGAGCACGGCCATGAAGTTCTCGCTGTGCAGCGCCCAGACGACCGCGCCGAGCGCCGCGAGGAAGACCCCGGTGCCGATGATCGTGGCCGCCACGAGCTGGCCGCTCGGCCGGCCCACCGCGCTCAGGGCGAGCAGCGCGACGGCGGGCGTGCCGAACTTGGCGAACTGGCTCCACAGCCCGGAGACGAGCGTGTAGAGGGTGAACTCCTCGGTGCTGAAGCCCCACGCGGAGGTCATGCTCCAGGTCACGCCGAGCGCGATCGCGCCGCCGCCGGGCACGGTGTTGGCGACGGCGGTGGACGAGAGGTTCACCGCGGCGGCGCGCGGCAGGCTCAGGCCGGGCAGGCAGGTGGTGATGAACCACCAGCCGGTGAACAGGTTGAGCGCGGTGACGCCGATCAGGGTGAGCAGCCAGCCGGAGCTCATCGCGCGCACGTAGTCCCAGGCGGCGCTGTACGAGGCGATCTTCGGGAAGATGAACCCGAACACGGCCAGCAGGACCACGATCGCGAGGATCTGCGTCAGCCGCTGCCCCCGCCGACTGCCGCCCCGCTGGTCCGCCGACTGCCCGCTCTGTTCCTGCGCCACGTTCGCGAGTTTACTGGGTGACGGCGCGTGAGATCGCTGGTCCGGACGGGGCGTCCGGGGCGCGGAGCGGTTGCGGGCGCCGCCGGGGCGGGTGACGATCGTGGGGTGATTTCCTGGTACGACAGCGCGGACGGGTGGGGCACGCGCGAACAGGCGATACCCGGCGAGTGGGCGCTGCTGCTGCTGATCATCGTGCTCGGCGCGGTCGTCGGCCTGCTCGTGCTCTGGTTCACCCTGCTGCGGCACGAGCGGACGGTGAAGCGGCGCAGCCGGCGGCGCGGCGAGCTGATGCTCACCGAGATCGGGCCCGCGGCGGACGAGGCCGTGCCGGAGCCCGTCGAGCAGGCCGAGGAATCCGCCGACGAGGAGCCGGAGCCCTCGGACGACGCCGAGTCCGGTTCGGAGTCGGAGCCGGAGTCCGAGTCGCCTACGCCGGCCGGGTCGGCGAACGGACAGCGGAAGCTGACGGACGAGATCCTCTCGCGGGTCGAGGCCGAGCTCGCCGAGCGGGACGCGCCGCGCTGGAAGGACCTCGCCTCGCTGGTGCACCACGAGTTCGGGGTGACGGTGCACCCGAGTTCGATCCAGAAGGCGGTCAAGCGCCGCCGGCTGGCCGCGGCCGCTCAATCGGCGTAGCCCCCGACCGCATTACGCCGATCGGGGGACGTCGGTCTGCTTCTCCTTGCCGCGCCGACCCGGCCGCCTGCGCAGGATGAAGTACATCAGGATCGCGTAGAGCGCCGCGCCGACGAGCACGCCGATGAGGCTGGCGCCGCGGAAGGCGGGCGCGTCCACGTCCATGGTGCGCTGACCCGCGTGCGCGCCGCTGCCGTTGCCGACGACCACCGAGAGCGTGCACAGGTTGGGCGCGGCCAGCACGAGCGCGAGCACCAGCCAGGTGATCCGCAGCTTCCAGCGGGTGCGCGGCCGCAGTGCGAGCGTGAGCACCAGCAGCGGCACGAGCGTGCACGCGAAGCCGATGGTCAGGCCGAGCAGCGTGCCCGAGGTGAAGCTGCCGTGCACGGCCGAGCCGATGCGTTGCGCCCACCAGCGCGGGATGAACGCGCTGAGGATGAAGTAGCCCGCGACCAGCAGCACCAGCGCCACGGCGGCGAGGATCAGCGTCCTCTTCCAGTTCCGCTGCTTGCGCGCGTGCGCGGGGCCCGTCGCGGGCTGCTCCGGGGCGCCGGGCTCGGACTGCGCGGCGTTCGGATGGGATTTGTGCAGAATCGCCATACTCGCCATACTCGCCGCGCCGCGCCGGTCCCGCCTCTCGGAGGGATCCGGCGGGGCGACGGTCAGCTGATCCGGCGCAGCCGGGTCAGCGCGAACCAGACGAGCAGGGCGGCGAGCGCGACGAACACGCCCGTCTCGATCCACTGGAAGTCCCAGAACCGGGCTCCCGGCTGGTAGCTCTGCAGGTTGTAGGCGCCCTGGTAGAGCGGGTTCGCGCAGGGGTTCGCGTCCGAGGGGACGGCGCTGCCGCTCGTGCTCATCATGACGACGTTGCCGCCCTGGCACTGCAGGGAGGTGCTCGGGAGCAGCGTCGTGCCCTGCGCGCTGACCACCGAGTTCCCGTAGACCCAGTCCCCGGCGTACGGGTTGTACTGCATCGTGCTGGTGATCGGGAGCTTGAGCGACACGGGGCTGAGATAGTGCTTGCGCACCACCCACTCGATCACGACGCGCACGACGACGAAGCCCGCGATCGTGATTCCCATGGCGGGCAGCACTTTCCGGGTGAACGTGCCGAGGAAGACGCCCAGCGCCACCGCGAAGAGCGTGTAGCCGATCGGGACGACGCCCTGCACGTCGAAGGAGATGTAGTTCAGCCGGCCGTTGTCGCCGCTGGCGATGAGCGGGGCGAACCACCACGTGACGCCGACCGCGTAGACCACCGCGATCACGAGCGTGACCAGGCCGATCAGCCCGAACTTGGCCACCGCCCAGCGCATCCGGCCGATGCCCTGCGTCCAGACGAAGCGGTGCGTGCCCTGCTCGTATTCGTGCGCGACGAGCGGCGCGCCGTAGAAGATGCCGACGAAGACCGGCAGGATCACGAACAGGATGCCGATGAAGGTCAGGCTGCTGTATTGGTGCGAGAACTGATTGCTCAGCTGGCTGCAGTTCCCGCCGGCGTCGGCGGCTATCAGCTGCGCGGTGCCCGCCTTCGCGAGGCAGGCGGACAGGCCCGAGTTGACGAACGTGTGGTGCATGGCCAGGCCGGTGGGCACCATCACCGCGGCCAGCGCGGCGAGGGCCAGGAGCGTGAACAGGAACTGCTTGCGATGCTGCCGCCAGGTCAACCAGATCATTTCGCCGCCAACTCCCCCAGGTTCTCGGTCCTCGACCCGGCGCCCACGCTCAGGTAGGCGAGTACGAGGTCTTCCAGGCTCACTTCCATGGCGCGCCAGCCGTCGGCCAGCGCGGGCACCGCGCCGGGCAGCCGCACCAGCAGGGTGGACTGCCGGTCGGTCCGGCTGGCCCGGATCACGGTCGCGGTCCCGGCGAGCGCCGACGCCTCGGTCTCCCGCGGCCCGATCAGCGTCCGGTGCCCGGTCAGCAGTTCGTCCACGTCGCCGCTGAGCTGGACGTGCGCCTTCTGCAGCACGATCAGGAAGTCGCAGGCCCGCTCGAGGTCGGCGAGCAGGTGCGAGGAGAGCAGCACGGTGGTGCCGGTGTCGCTGACCGCGCCCATCAGGGTCTGCATGAACTCGTGCCTGGCCAGCGGGTCGAGCGCCGCGATCGGCTCGTCGAGCAGCAGCAGCCGGGGCCGCTTGGCCAGCGCGAGGGCGAGCGCGACCTGCGCCCGCTGACCGCCGGAGAGCTTGCCGACCGGCCGGTCGGTCGGGATGTCGAGCCGGGCCAGCCGCTCCCGGGCCAGCGCGGCGTCCCACGTCTTGTTCAGCTTGCCGCCGAGCTTGATCAGCTCGGCCGCGGCGAAGTCGCGGTAGAGCGGCGTGTCCTGCGCGACGAAGCCGATCTCGGCCAGCGCCTCGCGTCCGGCGCGCGGGTCGTGCCCGAACACCCGGACCTCGCCCTCGTCCGGCCGCAGCAGGCCGACGGCCAGGTGCAGCAGCGTGGTCTTGCCGGCCCCGTTCGGCCCGACCAGCGCGGCGATCCGCCCGGTCGGCAGCCGCAGGGTGCAGTCGCGCAGCGCCCAGGCGCGCCCGTAGCGCTTGCCCAGGCCCTCCGCGCGCAGCGCGGTCTCCTCTGTCATGGCGATGGATTCCCCTCAGAACCGTCCAACGTGGACCGTACGGTGGTTTCGATCAGGGCCGTGATGTCCTCGCGGGCCAGCCCGGCGGCGCGCGCCTTGCCGAGCCAGTCGACGAGCTCGTCGCGCAGCTCGGCCTGGCTGCCCAGCGAGGGCCCGGCGAGCGTGCCGACCAGGAAGGTGCCGCCGCCGGGCCGTCCCTCGGTCAGCCCGGCGAGCCGCAGCTCCCGGTACGCCTTGAGCACCGTGTTGGGATTGATGGCCAGCTGCTGCGCCACGTCGCGCACCCGGGGCAGCTGGTCGCCCGGGCGAAGCAGGCCCACCCGCAGCGCCTGCTTCACCTGGAGGACCAGCTGCATGTAGGTGGCGACCTGCGAGCGGCTGTCCAGCACGAACTCGATCACGAGCACTTCTCCTATTGTCTTACGACAGTAAGACAGCTTGGGCACAACAGAGGGGCCTGTCAAGCCTCGCGGCTCAGCAGGCCCCTGAACTGGGGTTTCTCAGACTAGTCGAATCAGTCCCCGGACGGCTCCGCCGCCTCCTCCAACTCGGCGCGACGGGCCAGCACCTGGTTGCGGCGGCCGATCACGGCGGCGGCCACGGCCGCGGTACCGGCGAACGCGGCGGCGGCGAGCCAGGGGCGGTCCAGCACGTGGCCGGTCGCGTCGTCCAGCGAGAGGGTGCCGGCGCCGGTCAGCCCGAGGCCGGCCGCGCCGAGTCCGATCAGCAGCGGGAGTTCGTAGCCGCCGCGCATCGCGAACAGGCCCTTCTCCCAGTTCACCGCGGCCGCGGCGGCCATCGTCCCGGCGGCCGCGGCACCCGCCGCCGGGGTGGCCAGGCCGAGCGCGAGCAGCGCGCCGCCGCCGGTCTCGCCGAGGCCCGCCGCGATCGCGCTCTCCCGGCCCGGCTCGAAGCCCATCGACTCCATCGCCGCCGCGGTGCCCTCGATCCCGCCGCCGCCGAACAGGCCGAACAGCTTCTGCGCGCCGTGCGCCACCAGCACCGCGCCGATGCCGACCCGCATCAGCAGCAGTCCGACGTCGCGGCGGCAGGTACAGGAGGCCGGCTTCGCGGTCCGAGCGTGTCCCGTCATGCCCCCATCCTGCGCCGGGCCGCACACGGAGCGCAGCCGGGCTTGCGCCGTTCGTGACCCATGGATTTCATGAAGATTTGTAAAGATGGCTCAACACGATCCGTTGACCACCCCCGAACACGGCGATACGGTTCGAGGCAGTCGCAGCGTACGAACCGACCGGTCGGTCGGCCCGAGCTGCGACGACGCACAGCACACTGCACACGGCGCGGCGGAACGGCAGCACTACCCACACGCACGACCCACCTGCACCGGCACGCCCCCGTCCCCCCGCGTCTGAGAACCCTGACACAACACGGCCGGTCCGGCTCCCGCCGCGCCGCGGCGATCCCGCGCGCCCGAAGCCCGATCCGGCCGGGAAACTCCGCGCGGCCGGGCACGACCCGTGCCCACGCCGCTCCCACCGAGAGGGGAATACCCGCAGTGAGACTCAGAGATCGACTGCGTGCGCCGGCACGCGTCGTGACCGCCCTGGCCCTCGGCGGCGCGCTCGCCCTGAGCAGCACCGCCGCGGCCACCGCCGCCGCCCCGAGCCACCCCGCGCTCTCCGCCGCCCAGCGGATGATCGCGGCCGAGGCCACCGGATCCGCGCACGCCTCGCAGCCCACGGCGACGGCGGCCAACTCCGGTGCCGAGCACGCGTGCGCGGCGGTCATCACCGCCGGAAAGCAGGCCTGCTTCGCGCTCAAGCGGAACGGCGTGAAGGCGCAGGCCGCGTCCGTCTCGCCGGACGCCATCCCGTCCGGCGTCGGCTACGGTCCCTCGCAGCTGCAGTCCGCGTACAACCTGACCTCGGCCTCGGCCGCGGACGGCAGCGGACGCACCATCGCGATCGTGGACGCGTACGACGACCCGACCGCCGCGGCCGACCTGGCCGCGTACCGCTCGGCCGCCGGCCTGCCCACGGTGCCCAGCTTCAAGAAGGTCAACCAGAACGGCGCCGCCTCCCCGCTGCCCTCGGCCGCGCCGTCCAGCGACGACTGGACCCTCGAGGAGTCGCTCGACCTGGACATGGCGTCGGCGATCTGCCCGCTGTGCAACATCGTCCTGGTCGAGGCGAACGATGACAGCAGCGACGGCCTGTACGTGGCGAACAACGCCGCGGCCGGCCTCGCGAGCTACATCTCCAACTCGTGGGGCGGCACCGACTCGTCCTCCGACACCTCGTACGACTCGTCGTACTTCACGCACGCGTCCGGCATCGTGACCACGGTGTCCGCGGGCGACTCGGACTACGGCGTGAGCTATCCGGCGACCTCGCCGAAGGTGGTCTCGGTCGGCGGCACGGCGCTGAGCACGTCCTCGAACTCGCGCGGCTGGACCGAGTCGGTGTGGAACACCACGACCGGCTCCGAGGGCACCGGCTCCGGCTGCTCCGGCTACGAGGCGCAGCCGTCCTGGCAGACCTCGCTCGGCCTGAGCGGCTGCACCAAGCGCATCGACAACGACGTGGCGGCGGACGCCGACCCGGCGACCGGTGTCGCGGTCTACGACACCTCGAACGGCGACGGCGGTTGGAACGAGGTCGGCGGCACCAGCGCCTCCTCGCCGATGGTCGCCGCCATGTACGCGCTCGCCGGCAACGCGGGCGCCAACCCGGCCGACGACGTCTACACGCACACGAGCAACTTCTACGACGTCACCAGCGGCAACGACGGCTCCTGCAGCCCGGCCTACCTCTGCACCGCGGAGACCGGCTACGACGGCCCGACCGGCATCGGCACGCCGAACGGCATCGCGGGCCTGCAGACCGGCACCAGCACCGGCGGCAACACGGTGACCGTGACGAACCCGGGCAGCAAGACCGGGACCGTCGGCACGGCCGTGTCGCTGCAGATCTCGGCGACCGACTCGGCCTCCGGCCAGACGCTCAGCTACAGCGCGACCGGCCTGCCCGCCGGCCTGTCGATCAGCAGCAGCGGCCTGATCTCCGGCACGCCGACCACGGCGGGCACCTACAGCGTGACGGTCACCGCGACCGACACGACCGGGGCGTCCGGCTCGGCCTCGTTCACCTTCACCATCAGCTCCTCGGGCGGCGGTGGCGGCTGCACCGCGGCCCAGCTGCTCGGCAACCCGGGCTTCGAGACCGGCTCGGCCAGCCCCTGGACGGCGACCGCCGGCGTGATCAACAGCGACACGACCAGCGAGCCCGCGCACTCCGGCAGCTATGACGCGTGGCTGGACGGCTACGGCACCACGCACACCGACACGCTGTCGCAGAAGATCACCATCCCGTCGACGTGCACCACGGCCACGTTCTCCTTCTGGCTGCACATCGACACCGCGGAGACCACGACCAGCACGGCCTACGACACCTTCAAGGTGCAGGTGCTCAACAGCTCCGGCACCGTGGTGGCGACGCTGGCCACGTTCTCCAACCTCAACCACAACTCCGGTTACGCCCAGCACAGCTACAGCCTGGGCTCGTACATCGGACAGACCGTCACCCTCAAGTTCACGGGCGCCGAGGACTCCTCGCTGCAGACCTCGTTCGTGGACGACGACAACGCGGTGAACGTCGACTAGTCCTCGACATTCGCGGCACGCAGTAACGACGGCGTACACATCCGTGGGAGACCGCGGATGTGTACGCTGCGTGCCATGCAGACAGCCATAAAGGGCACGACGCTGCCGGTTCTCGAGATCACCCTGAACCCCGGGGAAGCGGTGATCTCCACGCACGGCGAGTTGTCATGGATGTCGCCGAACATCACCATGTCGCAGAACATGGGCGGCGGGGGCGGGCGCGGCGGGCTGTTCTCCGCCGTCAAGCGGGCCATCGGCGGGGGCAGCTTCTTCCAGACGCAGTACCAGGCGCAGGGCCCGGGCCCCGGCCTGATCGCGTTCGCCACCAAGGTTCCCGGCCAGATCATGCCGATGGCGGTGAGCCCGGGCAACGGCCTGCTGGTGCACCGGCACGGCTTCCTGTGCGGCACGTCCGGGATCCAGGCGACGGCCGCCGGGGTGCCGGGTCTGGGCGCCGGGATGTGGGGCGGCGAGGGCTTCGTGCTGCAGCGGATCGAGGGCAGCGGCGAGGCCTGGATCGAACTGTCCGGCGAGGTCTCCACGTACCAGCTGGCGCCGGGTCAGACGATGCTGGTGCACCCGGGCCACGTGGGCCTGTTCCAGGAGAGCGTGAGCTTCCAGATCACCCGGCTGCAGGGCGTGCGCAACATCCTGTTCGGGGACAACGGGTTCCACCTGGTCGCGCTGACCGGCCCGGGCGAGATCTGGCTGCAGTCGATGCCGATCCCGCTGCTGGCGCACGCGATCTACCCGTACCTGCCGAAGCCGTCGTCGAACTGACCGTGCGCCGACTCCTGGGACGGGGCGGCCGGTGGATGCGCGAGTCGATCGACTCCGCCCCCGCCCCGACACTGCCGTGGACCAATCCGTGGAAGGTCACGCTCGCCGGGATCCTGGCGCGCCGGCCGGGTTCCGCGCTGCTCGAGATCGGTCCGCTGGGGCTGCTCGACCGCTTCGGCGCGGTGCACCTGGACGGTGCGCAGGTCGGTTTCGACGGCGAGCCGCGCGACTGGTCGAAGGTGACCGGCGTGCGGCTGCGCAACGCCCGCGAGCTGCTCACGTCGGACTCGGTGGAGCAGGAGGTGGACCGCATCCGCCCCCTGCTGCCGCCGGTGCCCGGCCGCAAGAAGCTGCTGATGTACCTCGCGAAGAACCTGGCGCTCGTGCTGATGACCGCGCTGGACCAGGGCGACGACGCGCTCAGCCGGGAGATCGTCGCCGAGATCCGCTACCGGGGACCGATCCCGGGCAGCAGACTCGGCGACCGGCCGGCCCTGTTCGCCGCCGCCGTGTTGTCGCTGCGCCCTGACATCAACGAGGCCCTGATCGCCGAGGCGGAGCGGCGCGAGATCAAGGTCACGCCTGCGGCTTGAGCCGGGCGCCGCCGTCCACGGGGATGACGGTGCCGGTCAGGTAGCCGTTGCGGACGAGCAGGGCGATCACGTCGGCGACGTCGTCCGGCTTGCCGACGCGGCCGACCGGGGTCCCGGCGACGAACGAGTCCAGGACGGCTGCGCGCTGTTCGGCCGGGACGACGCGGTTCCACCAGTCGCTGTCCACGACGCCGGGCGAGACGCAGTTGACGCGGATGGGCGCGAGTTCGAGCGCGAGCGTCGGGGTCAGCGTCTCGACGGCTCCGTTGACGGCGGCGAGGCCGGCGGTGCCGGGCAGGGCGCACTGCGCGGACGCGGCGCTGACCAGCGTAATCGAGCCCTGCTTCGCGAGGTGCGGCAGCGCGGCCTGGACGGCGTGCGCGAGGCCGGTGAACTTGGTGTGGAACGCCTCGCCGAGCGCCTCGAGGTCCAGTTCGGCCAGCGTGCCGGGCGCCCCGGTCCCGGGCGCCGTCACCACCAGATGATCGATCGGCCCGATCTCGCCGAAGACCGCCTCCAACGCCGCGCGATCGGCCATCGAGGCGGCGCGGCCCTGCGCGTCCGCGCCGCCTATCTCGGCGACGGCCTGCTTCACCCGGTCGGCGTCCCGGCCGATCACGGTGACGCGGTGGCCCTCGGCGGCCAGCCGGCGGGCCGCGGCGAGGCCGATTCCGGCCGTGCCGCCGACGATCACGGTGTGCTGTGCCATGGCAGACTCCTCCCACACTTCCGAGACACAGTGCCTCGGAATGACCCCAGCTTATTACGAGACACCATGTCCAGTAAAGTGGCGGCATGGAGACCTCGATCCTCGGCCGCCCGCGCAGCGAACCGGCCCGGCGCGCCGTGCTGGACGCCGCGCTGCGCCTGGTCCGGCGGGACGGCTACCAGGCCGTCACCATCAAGGGCATCGCCGAGGAGGCGGGCGTCGGGCGGCAGACGATCTACCGCTGGTGGACCAGCAAGGCCGAGGTGCTGCTGGAGGCGGTCATCGAACTGGCCCGGCCGATCGCGCAGCCGGAGCCGACCGGCGACCCGCTGCACGACCTGCGGCAGATCCTGCGCGGCTCGTTCCGACTCTCCCCCGTCGCCGGACCGATCATCAGCGGCCTGATGGCGGACGCGACCAACGACCCGGAGTTCCTCGCGAAGCTGCAGAGCGAACTGCTCGCCCGCCGCCGCGCGCTGATCCGCGAGACCCTGGAACGCGCCCAGCGGGACGGCCTCGTCGGTGCGGGCACGGCGCTGGACCTCGTCACGGACATGGTCTGGGGCACCATGTGGTACCGGGTCCTGTCCCGGCACGCGCCGGTGGACGAGACCCTCGCCGACCAGGTCACCGAGGCCGTCCTCACGCTCCTGGGGCCGGTCGGAAAATAACTTTGCGCCCTAACAGTTCGGGGGCTAACCTTCTCGCGTGAGCGAGGAGCAGGCCAAGCAGATACACGCCGTCTTCCACGGTGCCGCGGCCGACCCGGAGGAGTTCGCGCGGCTGCGCGAACGGCTGCTCGGCTCGCCGCTGATGCGGCTGGTCGGGCTCGCCGGGCAGTCGGTCGGGCACTCGTTCCGGAAGGTGTTCGCGGAGGAGGACGGGCTCAGCCCCGGCTCCGCCGCCGTGCTGAGCGCGCTCGCCTTCGGCACCGGCCGCGGCTTCGCGAACGAGGGCACGCCGGGCCGGGCCACGCACAGCGAACTGGCCAAGCGCTGCCTGATCACGCCCGCGACGCTCACCGGGGTCGTCTCCACGCTGGAGAAGGCCGGCTACGTCACCCGCGAACGCGACCAGTCCGACCGCCGGGTCGTCTGGCTGCTGCTCACCGACTCCGGCGCCGAGCGCGCCCGGGAGATCGGCGCCCGCTTCGCCGCCGTCAACGAGGCCGTCACGCGCGACATCGATCCCGAACTCGAGCAGTCGCTGCGGTCGTTCCTGATCACCGTGATCGAGAACAACTTCGCCATCGTGCAGGAGATCCCGCCCGTGTCCGACAACGACGTCAACACCACCGACCAGGAAAACCGGGGGAAGCAACAGTGCTAGTCAAGCTCTTACGCGAGTACCTGCGGCCGTACCGGAGGCCGATCGCGGTCATCGTCGGCCTGCAGTTCCTCGCCACGCTCGCCATGCTCTACCTGCCGACGCTCAACGCCAACATCATCGACACCGGCGTGCTGACCGGGAACACCGGCTACATCTGGCGGACCGGCGCGCTGATGCTGGGGATCACGCTCGGCCAGATCTGCTGCCAGATCTGCGCGGTCTACTTCGCCGCGCGCACCGCGATGGCCGTCGGCCGCGACCTGCGCTCGGCGCAGTTCCGCCAGGTGCAGCGCTTCTCGGCCCGCGAGATCGGCCAGATCGGCACGCCGTCGCTGATCACCCGCAGCACGAACGACGTGCAGCAGGTGCAGATGCTGGTGCTGATGTTCTTCGTCATGACGGTCTCCGCGCCGATCATGATGGTCGGCAGCATCCTGCTGGCGCTGGACCAGAACGTGACGCTCTCCGGGCTGCTGGTCATCATCATCCCGGTGCTGGCCGTCGTGCTCGGCCTGATCATCTCGCGGATGGTCCCGCTGTTCCGGGCCACGCAGGGCAAGCTCGACTCGATCAACCGCGTGCTGCGCGAGCAGATCACCGGCGTCCGCGTGGTCCGCGCGTTCGTCCGGGACGAGCGGGAGCGCGACCGCTTCGAGGAGGCCAGCAACGAACTGCTGCAGGTCTCGCTCGGCGCGGGCAAGCTGATGTCGCTGATGTTCCCGTCGGTGATGCTGGTGGTGAACCTCTCCAGCGTCGCGGTGCTCTGGTTCGGCGGGCACCTGATCAACGACGGCAGCATGCAGATCGGCGCGCTCACGGCGTTCCTCAGCTATCTGATGCAGACGCTGATGTCGATCATGATGACGGTCTTCACCTTCATGATGGTGCCGCGCGCCGAGGTCAGCGCGGAGCGCATCCGCGAGGTGCTGACCACCGAGAGCAGCGTCGTGCCGCCGTCGAACCCGCAGGTCCCGGACGCGCTGCACGGCACGCTCGAACTGCGCGCGGTCGACTTCTGCTACCCGGGCGCCGAGAAGTCGGTGCTCCAGGACGTGAGCCTGCTGGCCCGGCCCGGCGAGATCACCGCGATCATCGGCTCCACCGGCTCCGGCAAGACCACGCTGCTCTCGCTGATCCCGCGGCTGATGGACGTGACCGGCGGCGTGGTGCTGGTGGACGGCGTGGACGTGCGCGAGCTCGACCCGACCGTGCTCAGCAAGACCGTGGGCTACGTGCCGCAGCGTCCGTACCTGTTCTCCGGCACCGTGGCCAGCAACCTGCGCTACGGCAACCGGGACGCGACCGACGAAGAGCTCTGGCAGGCGCTGGAGATCGCGCAGGGCAAGGACTTCGTCGAGGCGATGACGGAGGGCCTCGAGGCGCCGATCGCGCAGGGCGGCACCAACGTGTCCGGCGGCCAGCGGCAGCGGCTCGCGATCGCGCGCGCCCTGGTGCGCAAGCCGGAGATCTACCTGTTCGACGACTCCTTCTCGGCGCTCGACTACGCCACGGACGCGCGGCTGCGCGCCGCACTGGCCCGCGAGACCCGGGAGGCGACCGTCGTCATCGTGGCGCAGCGGGTGAGCACCATCCGCAACGCCGACACCATCATCGTGCTCGACGAGGGCCGCGTGGTCGGCACCGGCACGCACGCCGAACTGATGGACGGCAACGAGACGTACCGGGAGATCGTGCTCTCCCAGCTGACGGAGCAGGAGGCCGCGGCATGAGCGAGCTTGCGAGCGAATCAATGAGCACAGTGCGTCCGCGAGCGGGCGTGCCGAGCGCTAGCGAGGTGCGCGCGTGAGCGAGCAGCCCGAAGAGACGCATGAGGCCGACGGAACGGACGTCGGCGAGCGGGTCGTGCCCAAGCGCGGGGCCGGACCGCAGCCCGGGGAACGGCGCGGACCGGCCGCGTTCATGGCCGGCCAGTCCACCGAGAAGGCGCTCGACTTCAAGGGGTCGAGCAAGCGGCTGCTCAACACGCTGAGCCCCGAACGCCCGCTGATGATCTTCGCCCTGGTGCTGACCGCGATCGGCGTCACGCTGAACGTGCTCGGCCCGCGCATCCTCGGCGACGCCACGAACCAGATCTTCGGCGGCATCGCGGGCAAGCAGACCGCGCGCTTCGCCGGGCAGACCCGGGCGCAGGTGCTCGCCAACCCGAACCTGCCGTCCGGCATCCGCTCCGTGCTCAGCAGCGTCGGCTTCACCCCGGGCGTCGGCCTGGACTTCGACGCGATCGGCCGCACGCTCGGCACGGTGGCGCTGATCTACACGTGCTCCTCGCTGGTGCTCGCCTTCCAGGGCCGGATCACCACGTCGCTCGTGCAGCGCGCCGTCTACCGGATGCGGCAGGACGCGCAGGCCAAGCTGTCCCGGCTGCCGCTGAGCTACTTCGACGGCCAGCCGCGCGGCGAGATCCTGTCCCGGGTCACCAACGACATGGACAACCTGTCGCAGACCCTGCAGCAGACGCTCAGCCAGATCGCCATGTCGCTGCTGACGATCGTCGGCGTGCTCACGATGATGTTCACCATCTCCTGGGAGCTGGCGCTGCTGGCCCTGGTCACCATCCCGGTCTCGGTGTGGCTGGCCGGGAAGATCGGCAAGCGGGCGCAGCCGCAGTTCGTCAAGCAGTGGGGCACCACCGGACGGCTCAACGGCCACATCGAGGAGCAGTACACCGGCCACACGCTGGTCAAGGTGTTCGGCCGGCAGCAGGACGCGGTCGCCGAGTTCGACGAGCAGAACGAGACGCTGTACCAGGCCTCGTTCAAGGCGCAGTTCATCTCCGGCTGCATCCAGCCCGCGATGATGTTCCTGGGCAACATCAACTACGTGTTCGTCGCGGTGGTCGGCGCGCTGAAGGTGGCCTCGGGCTCGCTCTCGATCGGCGACGTGCAGGCCTTCATCCAGTACTCGCGCAGCTTCAACCAGCCGGTCACCCAGGTGGCCAGCATGGCGAACCTGCTGCAGTCCGCGGTGGCCTCGGCCGAGCGGGTGTTCGCGCTGCTGGACGCGAAGGAGCAGTCCCCGGACGACGCGCAGGCGCCGACCGTGGACCAGGTGCGCGGGCACGTGGAGTTCGAGAACGTCTCGTTCCGCTACAAGCCGGACGTGCCGCTGATCCAGGACCTGTCGCTCTCGGTCAAGCCGGGCCAGACGGTCGCGATCGTCGGCCCGACCGGCGCGGGCAAGACCACCCTCGTCAACCTGCTGATGCGCTTCTACGAGATCGACGGCGGCCGGATCACCCTGGACGGCGTGGACATCGCGAAGATGACGCGGGAGGACCTGCGCTCGCGCACCGGCATGGTGCTGCAGGACGCGTGGCTGTTCGGCGGCACCATCGCGGAGAACATCGCCTACGGCGTCCCCGCGGCCACCGAGGACCAGATCGTCCGCGCCGCCCAGGCCACCCACGTGGACCGCTTCGTGCGCACCCTCCCGGAGGGCTACGAGACCGTCCTGGACGACGAGGCCTCCTCGGTCTCCGCGGGCGAACGCCAGCTGATCACGATCGCGCGCGCCTTCCTCGCGGAGCCCGCGATCCTGATCCTGGACGAGGCCACCAGCTCCGTCGACACCCGCACCGAGGTGCTCATCCAGCGCGCGATGAACTCGCTGCGCCAGGGCCGCACCAGCTTCGTGATCGCGCACCGCCTCTCCACCATCCGGGACGCCGACCTGATCCTGGTGATGGAGAACGGCCAGATCGTCGAGCAGGGCACCCACGACCAGCTCCTCGACGTCGGCGGCGCCTACGCCCGGCTGTACGACGCCCAGTTCGCCCAGGCCGTCGCCGAGGTGGACTAGCGGGGCCGGACCTCGCGGCGCCCGGTTTCCGGCCGGGCGCCGCGAGGTCCGACGAGTATCTCAGTGATCTTCTTCGGCTTCGGCCAATCCCCTCCCCATGCGGCTGCGACGGGATTAGTCTCTAGGGCATGGCGAGCACGGGCGGGGTCCTGCGGGGCGTCAGCCGGTTGGGCCGGTTCATCGCCGGCCTGATCTCCTTCATCCTGGTCAGCGCGTTGAGCGGGGCGCTGGTCGCGGGGCTGGTGCTGCCGGCGGTCGCCGGGGCCGGGCTCGGCGCGAAGGCGGCGTCGGACCACTTCCTGACGCTGCCCGCGGCCTTCTCGCTGCCGGTGCTGCCGCAGCGCAACACGATCGAGGCGGCGGACGGCTCGTTCATCGCCACCACCTGGGATCCGGACAACCAGAGCAACCGGGTGGTCGTGCCGCTCAGCCAGATCAGCGTCCTGATGCAGCACGCGATCGTGTCCATCGAGGACCAGCGCTTCTACCAGCACGGCGGCATCGACCTGAAGAGCACGCTGCGCGCACTGATCAACAACTCGAAGGACGCCGGGAACCTGCAGGGCGGCTCGACGATCGCCCAGCAGTTCGTGAAGAACTCGCTCGAACTCGAGGCCGGGAACAACGCGGCCCTGCGCGACGCCGCGATCGCCGACACGTTCTCGCGCAAGCTCACCGAACTGCGCGACGCGATCTCGGTGACCGAGGAGATGAGCAAGGCGGAACTGCTCGCGGGCTACCTGAACCTGATCTTCTACGGCAACGGCGCGTACGGGATCCAGGTCGCGGCGCAGACGTACTTCAACACCTCGGCCGCGAACCTGAACGCGGACCAGGCGGCCATGCTCGCGGCGATCGTGAACAGCCCGAGCGAGTTCAACCCGTTCACCAACGCGGGCCCGGTGCTGGCGCGGCGCAACGTCGTGCTCGAGGACATGGCCAAGCAGGGCTACCTGACCGCGAAGCAGGCCGCCGACGCCGAGAAGCAGCCGCTGGGCCTGAACCCCGGCAGGCAGACGGACGGCTGCCTCGGCGCCGGCAACGAGGCGTTTTTCTGCACGTACGTCTACAACTCATTCATCGGCGACGCCTCGTACGGCGCGACGACGGCCGCCCGCGTGAACCTGTGGAACGAGGGCGGACTGGTCATCAAGACCACGCTCGTGCCGCAGGACCAGGCGTCCGGCGCGAAGGCCGTCTCCGACCACACCGCGCCGGACAACCGCGTGGCCACGGCGCTCGCGATGGTGACGCCCGGGACCGGCGCCATCACGGCGATCGCGCAGTCGAAGCCGATGGGCAACGGCAACGGCCAGACGTACGTGGACCTCGCGGCGGACCCGCGGCACGGCGGCGGCGACGGCTACCAGGCCGGTTCCTCGTTCAAGATCTTCGAGGGGCTCGCGGCGCTGGAGGACGGCTGGAATCCGGCCACGTCCATGGGCGTGCCGAGTCCGCTGGTCGAGGGCGGACTGCGGCTTCCGGTGTGCGTCCCCGGGCATCCGCAGACGATCATCTGGCCGAGCGACTACACGCCGAACAACGACGACGGCAACGGCTTCACCGGCACGCTGCCCGAGGCGTACTGGTACTCGGTGAACACGTACTTCCTGACGCTGGAGACGAAGACCGGCCTGTGCCTGCCCGCCACGATCGCGCAGTCGATGGGCGTGACCCTGGACAACGACACCGGCACGGGCTCGCCGCTGCTGCAGATCGCCTCGTTCACCCTCGGCACGAACCTGATCACGCCGATCGAGATGGCCGCCGCCTACGCGACCCTCGCCGCGCACGGCGAGTACTGCCGCCCGTACGTGATCACGGCGGTGTCGAACACGGCGGGCCGCCAGTACCCCGGCCAGCAGCCGGAATGCGGCCAGGTGCTCGACCCGAACATCGCGAACGAGCTGACCGCGATGCTGCAAGGGGTGCTGACCCAGCCCGGCGCGACGGCCGAGGGTCAGGGCCTCAACCGCCCGGCGGCGGGCAAGACGGGCACCACGACCCAGTCGATCGCGACCTGGTTCGACGGCTACACCCCGCAGTTGGCCACGGCCGTGTGGACCGGCTTCATCTCCCCGCGCAAGGGCGACTTCCTCGGCTACCTGTCGATCGGCGGCAAGTACTGGGACCAGCAGATCTTCGGCGCCACGATCTCCGCGCCCACCTGGCAGGAGGCCATGAAGGGCGCGATGAAGGGGCAGCCGGTGCAGCAGTTCACCCCGCCCACCGGCTTCCCCCCGATCGGCTGAGTCCTCTGATCTATTGATCGATACTGGCGACGACGCACGCCACGTTGTCCGCCCCACCCGCCCGAATCGACAGCGAGACCAGCTCCCGCACCGCGTCCGCCGGTTCGCCCACACCCTCGACGACCCGCCGGATCTCCTCCTCGGCCACGCACGCCGAAAGCCCGTCCGTGCAGAGCAGATACCGGTCCCCCGCCTGCACGTCCGTCACCCGAACCTCCGGCGCGAGCGACCCCGACTCGCCGCCGAGCGCCTGCACGAGCAGCGAGCGCTGCGGATGCGACTCAGCCTCCTGCGGCGTGATGCTGCCCGAGTCGAGCATGGTCTGCACGACCGTGTGATCGTGCGTGATCTGGAAGAACCGCCCGTCGCGCAGCAGATAAGCCCGCGAGTCGCCGATGTGCACGAGCCCGAGCTCCGAGCCCGTCCACAGCATCGCGGTAAGCGTCGTGCCGGAAGCAGAAGACTCGCCCCCGATCTCCCCCACGGCACGATGCGCCCGCTCCGCCGCATCACTCAGAACGTTCAACAGATCCCCCGCCTCGACCGAGCCGACGTGCTCGGCATCGATCTCACGCAACAGATCGATGGCCCTGCTACTGGCCACATCGCCGCGCTCCCCGAACCCGTCGGCCACGGCGAGCAGCCGCGGCCCCGCGTACACCGCGTCCTGATGATGCGTCCGCACGGTCCCCTGATCCGAGAGCGCGGCATAACGCATCCGCAGCGGCTGATGTTGGGTAGTGGCTCCGAACATGGCGTCGTCCTTCCCTGACAACTGCTCGACGAGGAAGTCGACAAGCTCGCCCCGCGCCGCGACGTCCGCCGAGACCCGCGACCAGAACTCCCGGATCTCGGACGCCGCAGCAGCCCGATCCGTCTCGCTCAGGTCGCACACGCGCCGGATCCCCGCGAGCGGCATCCCGACCCGCCGCAGCCAGGCCACGAGCCGCGCCCGCTCCAGCTGCCCCGGCTCGTAATACCGGTACCCCGACTCCGGATCCGTCCACGCCGGCCGCAACAGCCCGCTCTCGTCATAGAGCCGCAGCGCCTTGATCGACAGCCGAGACCTCCGCGCGAACGCCCCGATGGCCAGCAGCCCGCCCCGCGCCCCGTCCACCGCCATCCGCGCCCGTCTCCCTCCTCGGCCGAACGGCTCCTCCGCCCGGCACCACCCGATCCTGAGGTCCGCCCCAGGGGAAGAGTCAAGCACATGGGTCAGACCCTGGCCCCGCGCACATAACGGGTGGTCACAGCTTCGGCAATACGCATACGCACGCGCCGGGAGTCTGACAGGATTCCACCATGACCTCTCAGCCGCCCTTCGGCCCGCCTCAGCAGCCTTACTCGCCCGGCCCGCAGCAGAGCGGCAGTACCTGGGGCGGCCAGCCCATGGACGCTGCTCAGGCGGCGGCGATGGGCGGCCAGCAGGGGCAGGTGATGGTCACGATCGGGGACATCGTGTGCACGAACACGTCGGTGATCACCCCGTCGGGCCAGGCCCCGATCGGCAGCGTCGTGTGGTCGTACACCGACATGTCACGCACCAACCGCGGCATCCCCACGTGGGCGATCGTCTGCACCGTGATCTTTTTCTTCTTCTGCCTGCTCGGCCTGCTGTTCCTGCTGGCCAAGGAGGAGCGCACGGAGGGCTCGGTCCAGGTCGTCGTGCAGGGCCCCGGCTTCCTGCACCAGGTCCAACTGCCGGTCGGCTCCGTCCTCCAGATCCAGGACTACGCCGCCCGCGTCAACTACGCCCGCTCCCTCTCGGCGTCGGCCTCAGGCTACTGATCTGACTCTTGGTGGCGCGA
>Ga0310811_10003325_pt1 | contig 20198 bp, 18 predicted proteins | sample YCmetagenome_FD_207642 | JGI IMG/M metagenome (GOLD analysis project Ga0310811, IMG submission 207642) | Soil microbial communities from experimental microcosm in Duke University, North Carolina, United States - YC | ecosystem: Engineered > Artificial ecosystem > Soil microcosm > Unclassified ...
CAGCACACCACGGGACGGAGTTACGCATGAAGTTCATTGACGAAGCGAGGATTGAAGTCATCGCCGGCGACGGAGGGGATGGCAGCGCGTCGATGCGCCGCGAGAAATTCGTTCCGTTCGGCGGCCCTGATGGCGGCGACGGCGGACGGGGCGGCAGCGTGATCGCGGTCGCGGACCGCAACATCAACACGCTGATCGACTACCGCTACGCGAAAAAGCATCTGGCGCGTAACGGCGAAAACGGCCGCGGCTCGGACTGCTACGGCAAGGGCGGCGACGATATCACGCTGCGCATGCCGGTCGGCACCACGATTACCGACATGGAAACCGGCGAGCTGATCGCCGACCTGACCGAGCACAACCAGAGCGTGCAGATCGCGCAGGGCGGTGCGGGCGGTCTCGGCAATCTGCATTTCAAATCCAGCACGAACCGCGCGCCGCGCCAGAAGACCGACGGCAAGCCGGGCGAGCGCCGCATGGTGCGCCTCGAGTTGAAGGTGCTGGCCGACGTGGGCCTGCTCGGCATGCCGAACGCCGGCAAATCGACGTTCATCTCGTCGGTGTCGAACGCCAAGCCGAAGATCGCCGACTACCCGTTCACCACGCTCGCGCCGAATCTCGGCGTGGTGCGCGTCGGGCCGAGCCGCAGCTTCGTGATCGCCGACATTCCCGGTTTGATCGAAGGCGCGGCGGAAGGCGCTGGCCTCGGTCACCAGTTCCTGCGTCACCTGCAACGTACCGGCTTGTTGCTGCACATCGTCGACCTCGCACCGTTCGACGAAGCGGTCGATCCAGTCGCGGAAGCCAAAGCGATCGTCAACGAACTGCGCAAGTACGACGATCTGCTGTATCAAAAGCCGCGTTGGCTCGTGCTCAACAAGCTCGACATGGTGCCCGAAGACGAGCGTGAAGCGCGAGTTTCGGCATTCCTCGAAGGATTCGGCTGGGAAGGCCAGGTGTTCGAAATTTCGGCGCTGACCGGCCAGGGTTGCGAGAACCTTTGCTACGCGGTGTTCGACTACATCTCCGCGCATTCGGACGCGCAACGCGCGGCGGAAGCCGAAGATCTCGCCGCCGACGTGCGTTTCCGCGAGAAGCCGCAAGCACCGGCCGCGGCCGACGGGTCCGGCGCCGACCCGCAGGAATAGTAAAGCTCGAGCGCCGGCGCCTGGGTGGGCTGCCGGCTTGCATCACGCGTCATCTTGGGAGACCGCGCACAATGCGATCCGTCATCGCAGATTCACGGCGATTGGTAGTGAAAGTCGGTTCGAGCCTCGTCACGAATGACGGGCGCGGCCTCGATCATGCTGCGATCGGCCGCTGGGCCGCGCAGATTGCCGCCCTGCGCGCGCAAGGCAAGGAAGTGGTGCTGGTCAGTTCGGGCGCCATCGCCGAAGGAATGCAGCGGCTCGGTTGGACCAAAAGGCCACGCGAAATCGACGAATTGCAGGCAGCTGCGGCCGTCGGTCAAATGGGCCTTGCGCAGGTGTACGAAAGCCGCTTTGCCGAGCACGCCATTCAGACCGCGCAGATTTTGCTGACCCACGCCGACCTGGCCGACCGCGAGCGCTATCTGAACGCGCGCTCCACGTTGCTCACGCTGCTGCGTCTGGGCGTGGTGCCGATCATCAACGAGAACGACACGGTCGTCACCGACGAAATCAAGTTCGGCGACAACGACACGCTGGGCGCGCTGGTCGCCAATCTGATCGAAGGCGATGCGCTCGTCATCCTTACTGATCAGCAAGGTCTCTTCACCGCCGACCCGCGCAAGGACCCGAACGCGACGCTCGTTCAGCAGGCCGATGCCGGTGCGCCGGAGCTCGAAGCGATGGCAGGCGGTGCGGGCTCGAGCCTCGGTCGCGGCGGCATGCTGACCAAGATTCTCGCCGCGAAGCGCGCAGCTCACAGCGGCGCGAATACGGTGATCGCGAGCGGGCGTGAAGCGGATGTGTTGTCGCGCCTGGCCTCGGGCGAGGCGATCGGCACGCAGTTGATAGCGCGCACTGCGCGGATGGCAGCGCGCAAGCAATGGATGGCCGACCATCTGCAGGTGCGAGGCCACGTGGTGATCGACGACGGCGCGGTTGAAAAGCTGACCGCTGGCGGAAAGAGTTTGCTGCCCATCGGTATTGTCGGTGTGCAGGGCGCGTTTGCGCGCGGCGAGGTGATCGCTTGCCTGAGCGCCGCAGGGCGTGAAGTGGCGCGCGGCCTGACGAACTACAGCAGCTCGGAAACCAAGCTGATTCAGCGGCGTCCGAGCGGCGAAATCGAATCGGTGCTCGGCTACATGCTGGAGCCCGAGTTGATCCATCGCGACAACCTGGTGCTGGTCTGATTCGCTGACCGGCACGCGCGAGCGGCTTATGAAAAAAGCCGTTCCAGCTTGTGCTGGAACGGCTTTTTTCATATCCATAACGTGCCCAGACTGAAGGCACGCGCAAACGAGACGCGTCTCAGTGAATCAACGAGGTCGCGGTGCGCTTGTAGCGGATGTTCTCGACAATCTGCTTGGCGTTGCCGGTGGGAATCTTGTTCGCGCACATGTAATCCTGATACAGCGCCGCGTGATACGCGTTCAGCGCGCCGTTCTCGATGCGCGAGAACTCGTTGGCGACCGTCCTGTCCCAGCCGTCGTGATCTGCGTTCAGGCCCGCATACAGGCGCCATTCGTAGGTGTCGCAGCGAATCCCTTCGTAGTTCACATTGCGGGCGCCGCCCGGACTCGTCACGACCACGGTATAGCGCACCACGCCGTCGGAGCCCACGCTCAACGAGTTCCGATCGATCGCAAACTGCAGCGGCGTATTGCCCGACACTTCGAAAGGCAGCAGATTCGAGTCTTGCGGCAGCGGCGGCAAGGTGTCCACCTTGTTTTCAACCCAGTTGCCTTTGCGGTCGAGCAGGTAGACAAACGTGCTGTCGTCCTTATTGGTGGGTTTGCCGGCGCTCGAACAGCCAGCCAGCAGGGCGCCGGTGGCGACGCACGCCACGACGAGTGCAAGTGCTTTCAATATGGTTTCCTCGAAACACTGGCGCGGCTCGAGGAGCCGCGCCAGTAGAGGCGGCGTGGACAGCCGCACAGAGTTGTTAATTGCGCACGCCCGGGCGGAGTAGCGAGCCGGCGGTCTCGCCAGCCGATTCGTCTTCGTGCTCCGGACCGGCGCCCACTTCGGCCGCTGACCTGGAGCCCGAACCGCAATCGGACGCGATTGTGACGTGAACCGATGTTTCGATGCTGACGGACGTTATGGAAGTCACCGTCATTACCGTGGAATCCGGTGGACTTTCCATTGTCGACGCTATCCGTGGATAACGCGACACATGGTGCCCGCCAGGTTTTTCCGCACGCGGCGCAGCTCGGCGCATGAAACGGGATAGCTCCGTCAGCGCCAACTGATACACATCCCGCTTGAACTCGATCACACAGTCGAGCGGCACCCAGTACTCGTTCCAACGCCACGCATCGAACTCAGGGTGGTCGGTGGCGCGCAAGCAGATGTCGCAATCGCGTCCTACCATCCGAAGCAAGAACCAGATTTGTTTCTGGCCGCGGTAATGACCGCGTACTTCGCGCTTGATGAACTTGTCAGGCACCTCGTAACGCAACCAGTCGCGCGTGCGACCGATCACCTTGACGTGCTCAGGAAGCAACCCGGTTTCTTCGTGTAACTCCCGATACATCGCTTGCACAGGGGTCTCTCCGTACTTGATGCCCCCTTGCGGAAACTGCCAGGAATGTTCACGGAGCCGTTTGCCCCAAAACACCTCGTTGTGCGCGTTCAAGAGGATGATGCCGACGTTCGGGCGAAAGCCTTCACGATCCAGCATACAACCACCTTCGAATCCTTTAAAATTGCTTTGATTATAAACAGATAACGGGCCTGACGCACCGAATCGACCCAGAATGGAACGATTCGCCGCAAAAGGCCCGCGTTTGCGGTAGCCTGTCAGTCTTTCCGCGCCTTATCCGTTGTGCAAGAAGCTTTGCGCCACGGCTTCGGGGCCGCGATCGGGCAGCGCTGGCGGTTGTCACGCAAACCGTACCGGCTCTGCGCCGGATCTGTGTCGATTCCCCACTGTTTTCACCTTTCGGGCGGTCCCTCCGGTGCCGCCGCTTTTGGAAAATCTGAATGAAAGCTTCCCGTTTCTTTATCGGCACGCTGAAAGAAGCTCCCGCCGACGCCGAAATCGTCAGCCACAAGCTCATGGTGCGCGCCGGCATGATCCGCCGCGTCGCCGGCGGTATCTATAACTACCTGCCGGTCGGCCTGCGCTCGATCCGCAAGGTGGAAAACATCGTGCGCGAAGAAATGAACCGGGCGGGCGCGATCGAGTTGCTGATGCCGTCGGTGCAGCCGGCCGAGTTATGGCAAGAATCGGGCCGCTGGGAAAAGTACGGCCCCGAGTTGCTGCGTTTCAAGGACCGCAAGCAATCGGACTTCGTACTCGGACCGACGCACGAAGAAGTGGTCACGGACATCGCGCGCAACCAGATCAAGAGCTACCGCCAGTTGCCGGTGAACTTCTATCAGGTGCAGACGAAGTTCCGCGACGAGATCCGTCCGCGTTTCGGCGTGATGCGCGGCCGCGAGTTCATCATGAAAGACGCGTACTCGTTCGACAAGGACGCTGAAGGTCTGCGCGAGACGTATCGCAAGATGTACGACGCGTATGTGCGGATCTTCACGCGCCTCGGCCTGGACTTTCGCGCGGTGGCGGCGGACAACGGTTCGATCGGCGGCAGCGGCTCGCACGAATTCCACGTGATCGCCGACACCGGTGAAGACGCGATCGCCTACTGCCCGACCTCGGACTTCGCGGCGAACGTCGAAGCGGCTGAAGCGCTGCCGCTCTACGCGCAACGCGCGGCGCCGGCTGAAGAGATGACGAAGACCGCCACGCCCGGCAAGGCGAAGTGCGAGGCCGTCGCCGAACTGCTGAACATTCCGCTCGAACGCACGATCAAGTCGATCGTCCTGGCAACGGAAAACGAAGGCGCCGAGCCGACCATCTGGCTGCTGATGCTGCGCGGCGATCACGATCTGAACGAGATCAAGGCAAGCAAGCTGCCGGGTCTGGCCGACTTCCGCATGGCGACCGAAGCCGAGATTATCGAGACCTTCGGCACGCCGCCGGGTTACCTCGGTCCGATCAACACGAAGAAGCCGGTCAAGGTCGTCGCGGATAGTACGGTCGCGAACATGAGCGACTTCGTGGTCGGCTCGAACGAGGTGGATTACCACACCACCGGCGTGAACTGGGGCCGCGATCTGCCGGAGCCGTTCGTCGCCGACATTCGCAACGTGAAGAAGGGCGATCCGTCGCCGGACGGCAAGGGTGAGATCGACATCTGCCGTGGTATCGAAGTGGGCCACGTGTTCCAGCTCGGCCGCAAGTATTCGGAAGCGATGAACGCCAACTGCCTCGACGAAACCGGCAAGCCGCAGCCGATGGAAATGGGCTGCTACGGTATCGGCATCACGCGCATTCTCGGCGCCGCGATCGAACAGAATTTCGACGAGAAGGGCATCATCTGGCCGGAGTCGATTGCGCCGTTCGAAGTCGTACTGTGCCCGATGGGCTATGACCGTAGCGATGCCGTGCGAGAGCAGGCCGACAAGTTGTACGCGGCCCTAGTCGAAGCGGGCATCGACGTGATCCTCGACGACCGTGGCGAGCGCCCGGGCGTGATGTTCGCCGACTGGGAGTTGATCGGCGTGCCGCATCGTCTGGTGATCGGCGACCGTGGTCTGAAGGACGGCAAGCTCGAATACCAGGGCCGCCGCGACGCAGAGGCGACGCTGCTGCCGGTCGAGGAAGCGGCGCAGACGGTGATCGGGAAAGTTCGCGCAGCGTTGGCGCGCTAAGCGGAGCGGACAGTGGAGTACACCTTCCTGTCCGCGACCGTCCTGCTGATTCTGATCACCGATCCACTCGGCAATATTCCGCTCTTCATCAGTTGCCTGCGCAGCGTGTCGCCCGAGCGTCGCACGGTTGTCATTCTGCGCGAGGTGGCGATCGCGTTCGTGATCCTGCTGGCTTTCATGGTGTTGGGGCAGGGCTTCCTGCGCATGATGAGTCTGAGCGACCAGTCAATGCGCATCGGCGGCGGGATCGTGCTGTTTCTGATCGCGCTCAGAATGGTGTTCCCGCATCCGGACGGTCCGTTCGGCGGCGACGCGCGCGGCGGCGAGCCGCTGATCGTGCCGCTCGCGATTCCCGCACTGGCGGGGCCGTCGGCGCTCGCAACGGTGATGCTGCTGACATCGCAGGCGCCCGGCAAGACATTCGAATGGATCGGCGCGCTGACCGTCACGATGATCGTCTGCGCGATCGTGCTGATGCTGGCCGAACGCATTCAGAAGTGGCTGGGCGAGCGCACGATGGCGGCCTTCGAGCGGCTGATGGGGCTGGTGCTGGTGGCGATCTCGGTCGAGATGATGCTGGGCGGTATCCGGGCTTTCGTGCATCAACTGTGAGCCTGGGAGCGGCGAGCCATGCAGCGCTAGCCGCGCAGGTTCCCGCCTTGCTCTTTTCGTTGCTCTTCACCGCACCAACAAAAAAGCGGCCCGCGCGGGCCGCTTTTTCTACGCCGGTTTCTCAACCGGCATGCCGCGTCACCGCGGCAACTCCAAACGCGCAATTCACGCGCCTTCCGTCAACGCGCGAATAGTCGGCAGGTTGCGCCAGTAACCCTTCGCGTCCATGCCGCAGCCGAACACATAGCGGTCCGGCACTTCGAAGCCGCAGTAATCCGGGCGCAGCGGCTTGGCCTTCGGAATGATCTTCTCGCACAGCACCGCGCTCAGGAAGCGCTTCGCGCCCATCGCGAGAATGCGGTCTCGGATCGCGGCCATTGTCTCGCCTTCGTCGAGGATGTCGTCGAGCACCAGCACGACGCGATCTTTCACCGACTCGGCCGGCGCGACACGCCATTGCATCTCGTTGCCGCCCTTGGTGGTGTTACGGTAGCGGGTCAGATGGATGTAGTCGAACTCGAGCGGGAAATCGAGGTGCGGCAGCAGCATGCCGGTGAACACCGCGGCGCCGCCCATCACCGACAGCACGAGCGGGAAGTCCTCGCTCATCTCGTCGCGGATGGCGGCAGCCATGCCGCTGATCGACGCGTTGACGTCGCTGGCCGAAACGATTTCTTCGGAGTGGCTGAAAATGTGGAGGGCTTCTTCGCGGTTCATGACGTCTGACGGGCGATAACTGGGTACATAGTGTGGGTGAGAGCGGCGGCTTGCGGTACAGAATAAACCCGCACGAATCCTGAGTCAGCCGCGCGTTCCGCAATTTCTGCGCACAAGCGCGGCCGCCGTTATGGTCAAGCTTAGCGCATGCCGGGCAACATGCCCTTCATGCCGCGCATCATCTTTTGCAGATTGCCGCCCTTGAGCTTCTTCATCATCGTGCGCATCTGGTCGTACTGGTTCAGCATGCGGTTGACTTCCTGCACCTGCACGCCCGCGCCCGCGGCGATGCGGCGCTTGCGGGTGGCCTTGATCAGATCGGGCTTGGCGCGCTCCAGCGGCGTCATTGAATTGATGATGCCTTCCATGCGGCGCATCTGCTTTTCGGCCTGGCTCATATCGGCGCCGGCGGCGGCTTGCTGGAACTGCGCGGGCAGCTTGTCCATCAGCGACGACAGGCCGCCCATGCCCTTCATTTGCGTGAGCTGCGCGCGGAAATCGTTGAGGTCGAAGTCGCCGCCTTTCTTGACCTTGTCGGCGAGCTTCTGCGCAGCCTGGACGTCCACGCCGCGTTGCGCCTCTTCGACGAGGGCAAGAATGTCGCCCATGCCGAGAATCCGGTTCGCCATCCGGTCCGGATAGAACACTTCGAGGCCGTCGAGCTTTTCCGCGACGCCGACGAACTTGATCGGCTTGCCCGTCACGTGACGCACGGAGAGCGCCGCGCCACCGCGCGAGTCGCCGTCGAGCTTGGTGAGCACCACGCCGGTGAGCGGCAGCGCGTCGCTGAACGCCTTGGCGGTGTTGACCGCGTCCTGGCCGAGCATCGCGTCGACGACGAACAGCGTTTCAGCCGGTTTCAATTCACGGTGAAGCGCGGCGATTTCCTGCATCATCGCTTCGTCGATACCCAGACGGCCAGCCGTGTCGACCAGCAGCACGTCGTGATAGTGGCGCTTGGCCCAGTCCACGGCGGCGCGCGCGATATCGACCGGCTTCTGATCCGGTTCCGACGGGAAGAAATCCGCGCCGACCTGCTCGGTCACCGTCTTCAACTGCGCGATAGCAGCGGGGCGGTAGACGTCGCACGAAACGGTCAGGACCTTCTTCTTGTACTTTTCGCGCAGCAGCTTGGCGAGCTTGCCGACCGTGGTCGTCTTACCCGCGCCCTGCAGACCCGCCATCAGGATGACGGCCGGCGGCGTGACGGCGAGATTGAGCTCGACGGCTTTGCCTTCGTAGTCGCCGCCGATGATGGCGGTCAGCTCGCGCTGCACCACGCCGACGAGCGCCTGACCCGGCGACAGGCTGCTGATGACTTCCTCGCCGAGCGCCTTTTCCTTCACCTTGGCGATGAACTCGCGCACGACGGGCAGCGCCACGTCGGCTTCGAGCAGCGCGAGGCGGACTTCGCGCAGCATTTCCTGGGTGTTCGCCTCGGTGAGCCGGGCTTCGCCGCGCAGCGTCTTGACGACGCGCGCCATCCGTTGAGTCAGATTGTCGAGCATGGGGAGCGATGAACAGTGCGGCCCGGGCAGCGCGCGACGCGGAAGACGTCGCGGAGTTGGGGCCTAGTGTAAACTTCGAATATGGATATTGTACTGTATGCCCTCACTGCGCTCCTCTACGGCGGTCTCGCCGTGGCTGGCTGGCGCTCGCACCGGCACGCCACCGCGCGCCCCATGCTCGAGAGCGTGCCGCCGATGCCCGCCGCCGCGAACGCGTCGGCCGCTTCGGGCATGAGCACGCCGGGCCGTGCGCTGCTGTTCGTCGCGCTGCTCGCGCACGGCGTGCTGCTGCATACCACCATCTTTCCGCAGAACGCGATGGTGTTCGGCTTCGCGTTCGCGCTGTCGGCAATGTTCTGGCTCGGCGCCGGCATTTACTGGATCGAGAGTTTTTTCTTTCCGCTCGACGGGCTGCGTGTGCTGGTGTTGCCGCTCGCGTGCGTCGCGTCGCTGTTGCCGCTTGCGTTCAACGGTGTGCGCGTGCTGCCATATTCGGCCGCGCCGCTGTTCAAGCTGCACTTCCTGATCGCCAACATCGCATATGGTCTGTTTGCGATCGCGGCGCTGCACGCGATTCTGATGCTGCTCGTCGAGCGCCGCCTGCATGCGATGCGCGGCGGCAACGCGCAGCGGCATGCGGGCGCAGCGGGCAACGGCTGGCTGTTCGGCTGGCTCGATACGCTGCCGCCGCTCTTGACGTTGGAGAAGCTGCTGTTCCGTCTGATCGGCGCAGGTTTCATCTTGCTGACGCTCACGCTCGTGTCGGGCATCCTGTTCAGCGAGCAACTGGTCGACCGCGCGTTGCGGCTCGATCACAAGACCGTCTTCGCGATTCTTTCGTGGGTGATGTTCGGCGCGCTGCTGACGGCGCGCAAGGTATCCGGCTGGCGCGGCCGTGCGGCATTGCGCTGGGTGCTGGCGTCGTTCGTCGCGTTGTTGCTGGCGTACGTCGGCAGCCGTTTTGTTTTTGAGGTGCTGTTGCACCGTGCCGTAGTGTGAGCGTGTCCCCATGCGACAAATATTTCTGCTGATCCTGTTGTTCATCGTCGGTCAATGGCTGGTGAAGGCACTGCGTCGTCATGACGCGCAAGCAACCCAGCGCGGCGCCGGCGCCAAAGGCGCGAACGGCGGCGCGCGTCCCTCCGACGCTCCGCAACTCGCCGAACCGATGATCCGTTGCGCCGAGTGCGGCGTGCACGCGCCGAAGAGCGACTCGGTGACGGTGGCCGGGCAGCCGTTCTGCAGCACCGCGCACGCTCAGCGCCACGCCGCACGACCCACGGGCCGCGACGCCCGATGAGCGTCGAGTTCACCGTCGATGCCGACGGTTGGGTCGCCGCCGCACGTAAACTGCCATCGCCGAATTTCGAAGCGCGGCCCGCAGGGGCCGTGCCGACGCTGATCGTCGTCCACAACATCAGCCTGCCGCCCAACGAGTTCGGCGGCACGGCGATCGCCGAGCTGTTCCAGAACACGCTCGACTGCGATGCTCATCCGTACTACGACTCACACCTGCGCGGCGTGCGAGTGTCCGCGCATTTCGTGGTTCATCGCGACGGCGCGCTCGAACAGTTCGTGTCGTGCAACGAGCGCGCGTGGCACGCGGGACCGTCGAATTTTTTCGGCCGCGAGCGCTGCAATGATTTCTCTATCGGCATCGAGCTGGAGGGCAGCGACACCACTGCCTTCGAAGCGGCGCAATACCGCACGCTCGGGGCGCTGGTGAGCGCGCTGAAGGCGCGCTATCCGCTCGAAGCGCTTGCCGGTCACTCGGACATCGCACCGGGCCGCAAGACCGATCCAGGGCCTCATTTCGAGTGGCATCGTCTGCAAAGCGACACGTCCCTCGCTGATCAGTATTTCCCCTATCTCAAGTTTTCCGAAACGCCGTAACGACCTTCGCACGAGTTCGCGTGATCCGAGGAGAGCAAGGCGCCGCCTTGTTCTCCGGGGAGTCGGCTTCGCGCCGCGCGATGCAAATGTCAAGACTTTGAAGGCAAATAAATCGATTTGATCTGCCTTGAATCTCCACTATACTTGGTGCCACAAATTCAGTTTCGCACTATATCTTGTGTTTGGTGTGCATAAGTCTGTGCATAACCGAGTGCATAAGTTATGCGGCGCCCGCTCTCCGAGCATGGCGCCGCAAGCATTCCAGGTAGCGAAAAAAAATTCCTGTGGCGCAGCCGGTAGGACCACCGGCGGCATCCAGAAGCATTCAGGAAAGGGGCGTAGCAAGTGATCGCGACACACACGATGAAGACCGTTACGAATTCGAACCAGGCTTCATCGCAGTCGCATCCCGCCAACCGGCCCGGCCGGCCTTTTTCCTGCACCCCATCGCTTGCGCACGCGCCGGCGCAGCGTTCGATTTAATCCGCGGCACCCGCCGCAACATTTCCAAGACCAGGAGCTTTGCACATGCAAACCACCGACAACGTGACGACCCGGTATGAGGGCTCACCGACTGGCCAGGCCTTCGGCCAGACACAAGGCGCGCAGGCGCTCGCGCCGCAGACGACCTACGCCGACTACAAGGTGATCCGTCGCAATGGCAGCGTGGTGTCGTTCGAACCGTCGAAAATCGCCATCGCCGTGACGAAGGCATTCCTGGCCGTCAACGGTGGGCAAGGCGCGGCATCGGCGCGGGTGCGCGAACTGGTCGAGCAACTCACGCAGAACGTGGTGCGCGCGCTCGTGCGCAGCCGCCCGAATGGCGGCACGTTCCATATTGAAGACATTCAGGATCAGGTCGAACTCGCGCTGATGCGCGGCGGCGAGCACAACGTCGCGCGTGCTTACGTGCTGTATCGCGAGAAGCGCACGCAGGCTCGCGGCCACGACGAGCAGGTCGCCGCCAGCGCACCGGGTCTGAACGTCACCGACAACGGCGTCACCCGTCCGCTGGATCTGGCTGCGCTGCGCGGCATCATCGAATCCGCTTGCGCGAACCTGGGCGACGCCGTGAGCGCCGACCCGATCATCGCGGAAACGGTGAAGAACCTGTACGACGGCGTGCCGATGAGCCAGGTCTACGACTCGGCGATTCTGGCTGCGCGCACGATGATCGAAAAGGACCCGGCGTACAGCCAGGTCACGGCGCGCATCCTGCTGCACACGATCCGCCGCGAGATCCTCGAAGAAGAAGTCACGCAAGCCGAGATGGGCGAGCGCTACGCCGAGTACTTCCCGCAGTTCATCAAGCGCGGCGTGCAAGCCGAACTGCTCGACGACAAGCTGCTGCAGTTCGACCTGAAGCGCCTCGGCGCCGCGCTCGACAACAACCGCGACCTGCAATTCGGCTACCTCGGTCTGCAAACGCTATACGACCGCTACTTCCTGCATCACGACAACGTGCGCATCGAAATGCCGCAGGCATTCTTTATGCGTGTCGCAATGGGCCTGTCGCTCAACGAGATCGACCGCGAAGCGCGCGCGATCGAGTTCTACAACGTGCTGTCGAGCTTCGACTTCATGTCGTCCACGCCCACTTTGTTCAACTCGGGTACCCGCCGCTCGCAACTGTCGTCGTGCTACCTGACCACGGTCGACGACGACCTCGACGGCATCTACGAAGCGCTGAAGGAAAACGCGCTGCTGTCGAAGTTCGCCGGCGGCCTCGGCAACGACTGGACGCGCGTGCGCGCGCTCGGCTCGCACATCAAGGGCACCAACGGCAAGTCGCAAGGCGTCGTGCCGTTCCTGAAGGTCGTCAACGACACGGCGGTCGCCGTGAACCAGGGCGGCAAGCGCAAGGGGGCGGTGTGCGCGTACCTCGAAACGTGGCACCTCGACATCGAAGAATTCCTCGAGCTGCGCAAGAACACCGGTGACGACCGTCGCCGCACGCACGACATGAACACGGCGAACTGGATTCCCGACCTGTTCATGAAGCGCGTGATGGAAGGCGGCGACTGGACGCTGTTCTCGCCGTCCACCTGCCCGGACCTGCACGACAAGTTCGGCGCCGAGTTCGAAGCGGCTTACACGGCTTACGAAGACAAGGTCGCGCGCGGCGAGATCAAGCTGTTCAAGAAGATTCCGGCGGCACAGCTGTGGCGCAAGATGCTGGGCATGCTGTTCGAGACCGGCCATCCGTGGATCACGTTCAAGGATCCGTGCAATGTGCGCTCGCCGCAACAGCACGTCGGCGTCGTCCACTCGTCGAACCTGTGCACGGAAATCACGCTGAACACCAGCGACGCCGAGATCGCGGTCTGCAACCTCGGCTCGGTGAACCTCGTCGCGCACCTGAAGGAACAGGCCGACGGCACGCTGTCGCTCGACCACGACAAGTTGAAGCGCACCGTCAGCGTGGCGATGCGCATGCTCGACAACGTGATCGACATCAACTACTACGCGGTCGCCAAGGCGCGTAACTCGAACCTGAAGCACCGTCCGGTCGGCCTCGGCATCATGGGCTTCCAGGACTGCCTGCATCTGCTGCGCACGCCGTACGCGTCGCAAGAGGCGGTCGCTTTCGCGGACACGTCGATGGAAGCGGTGTGCTACTACGCTTACTACGCGTCGACCGAGCTGGCGCAAGAGCGTGGCCGCTACTCAAGCTACCGCGGCTCGCTGTGGGATCGCGGCATCCTGCCGCAAGATTCGGTGAAGCTGCTCGCCGACGCACGCGGCGGCTATGTCGAAGTCGATTCGAGCGAGTCGATGGACTGGACCGAACTGCGCTCGCGCATCGCCACCTACGGCATGCGCAACTCGAACTGCGTCGCGATCGCACCGACGGCGACCATCTCGAACATCATCGGCGTGTCTGCGTGTATCGAGCCGACGTTCCAGAACCTGTACGTGAAGTCGAACCTGTCGGGCGAATTCACGGTGGTCAACGACTACCTGGTGCGCGACCTGAAGGCGCGCGGCCTGTGGGACGAGGTGATGGTCGCCGACCTGAAGTACTTCGACGGCACGCTCTCGCGCATCGACCGCATCCCGGCCGACCTGCGGGCGATCTACGCGACCGCGTTCGAACTCGATCCGGTGTGGCTGGTCGAGGCGGCCTCGCGTCGTCAGAAGTGGATCGACCAGGCGCAGTCGCTGAACATCTACATGGGCGGCGCATCGGGCAAGAAGCTCGACGAGATCTACAAGCTCGCATGGGTGCGCGGTCTGAAGACGACCTACTACCTCCGCACGATGGCGGCGACGCACGTCGAGAAGTCGACGGTGGCGCACGGCGCGCTGAACGCGGTGAGCTCGGGTGGCAACTCGGGCTCGGGCGGTGCAGCAGGTGGCGCGGCCGGTGGCTTCGGCGTGAGCGGCGGCGCTGCGGGTGGCGCGGTGGGCGGCATCCAGGCTGCTTCGGCGGCACCGGCAGTCGCGGTGGAAGCAGTGCCCGAAGCGGATGGTCCGGTCTGCATGATGCGTCCGGGGGACCCTGGCTTTGAAGAGTGCGAGGCTTGCCAGTAAGCACGCGGCAAGCAGCAGGATCGCTGCTTGCTGACGGGTCGTAGGTGATGACCCGCATGCAGCGATCCGCGTATCTATCTAGATGCGGCAGAAGTGAAGTAGAGCCGGTGAGCGGCGAGTGGGATCGAAGAGGCGTTGGGATCTGAAGTCGCGCCGCTCATCGACAGTAGCGAAGGCAGGCAGGAGTCGTCAGCAGCACCAGATGAAGCGCGCGACACAGTGCGCGTAGCAAACGCTTCGAACGATGGGCCGATCAACTCAAGCGGCCGCATGCATCGCTCGACATGACATCGAGCTTCACCTCGCTAGCGCTGTTGAAGCAGACGCGAAGCAGCGCGCGAACCACGCGAGGCAACACAGTCGGCAATCGCAAGACGCTGCAGACACGCTCCGCAATACAGATAGATAGAGCAGCGAAATGTCGCTTCGACACGTTGCTCATCGAGTTCGCGAAGCACGTCGACAACACACGTTCAACACACGTCACTCGACGCGTCACACACACTCCGTTGAACAAAGTGTTGTATGAACGTAGCAACGCGAATCGAAAATAGGATTTTTCATCAGCGAACTCTTTTATCGCTCGTGAAAAGATGGTACAAACCGTTCTAAATTGATGGTGACATTTATGCTCAACTGGGATGACGAGATCACTGCCGTAACTCCCTCGAGCGGCGCGCAACAGAATGCGTTGCGCAACGCAGCGGGATCGGCTGTCGGTTCGCAAATCGGAACGCGTTCCGCTCCTCATGCTCCCTCGGCTCAAGACGTGTTCGCGAACGACATCGCTGTCGCTCCCGTCACTCAGGTTGACCTCGCTGCCGGAACGGCTACCGTTTCCGAAGCGCGGGTCAATGTCGCCGACAAGCGCATCATCAACGGCCAGACCGACGTCAATCAGCTGGTGCCGTTCAAGTACAAGTGGGCCTGGGAAAAGTATCTGGCTGGTTGCGCCAACCACTGGATGCCGCAAGAAGTGAACATGTCGCGCGACATCGCGTTGTGGAAAGACCCGAACGGCCTGACCGAAGACGAGCGCCGCATCGTCAAGCGCAACCTGGGCTTCTTCGTGACGGCCGACTCGCTGGCCGCCAACAATATCGTGCTGGGCACCTACCGCCACATCACGGCGCCCGAATGCCGCCAGTTCCTGCTGCGCCAGGCGTTCGAAGAGGCGATCCACACGCACGCTTACCAGTACATCGTCGAATCGCTGGGCCTCGACGAAGGCGAAATCTTCAATGCGTATCACGAGGTTTCCTCGATCCGCGCGAAAGACGAATTCCTGATTCCGTACATCCACGTGCTGACCGACCCGGCCTTCAAGACCGGTACGCTCGAGGCAGACCAGACCCTGCTGCGCTCGCTGATCGTGTTCGCCTGTGTGATGGAAGGCCTGTTCTTCTACGTCGGCTTTACACAAATCCTGGCGCTCGGCCGCCAGAACAAGATGACCGGCGCGGCGGAACAGTACCAGTACATCCTGCGCGACGAGTCGATGCACTGCAACTTCGGCATCGACCTGATCAACCAGATCAAACTTGAAAACCCGCAACTCTGGACGGCTGAGTTCCGCGCGGAAATCCGCGAGATCTTCCAGCAAGCGGTCGAACTTGAATATCGTTACGCTGAAGACACGATGCCGCGCGGGGTGCTCGGCCTCAATGCGTCGATGTTCAAGAGCTATCTGCGCTTCATCTGCAACCGCCGTTGCCAGCAGATCGGTCTCGATCCGCTGTACCCGAACGAAGAAAACCCGTTCCCGTGGATGAGCGAGATGATCGACCTGAAGAAGGAGCGCAACTTCTTCGAGACGCGAGTGATCGAATATCAAACTGGCGGTGCGCTGACCTGGGAGTAAGCCGGGTTCGTGTCGCAGATGCATTCATCGATGGGGATGCCGCTGGCTTCGGTCGCGGCAAATTTGGTTAGGAGCAGAACCGCCTGATGCAAAGCGTGCCCGGTGCCTTAGCGGCCCACAAAATTGACAGGCACTTTGCGGACCCTTCAGTGGGATGGGCAAACTTCCCCCCGGAAAAAGCCGCTGGCGTCGCCGCCAGCGGCTCGATCAAGCAATTGCCGGCGTTGCGACTCAACGCCGACCAGATCTGGCGCGCGGTGCCTGTTGGCACGGCGCGCCTTACCGCATTCATTAGCGTAAGCGCGCAGCACCTGCGTACGCCGATGAATAGCCCGCTTCGTAGCGCGCGCCCTGAGAAGCGTCCGCGGGAAGCGGGTTTTGACGAAGGGTGTAGTTTGAACTGACTCTCATCTGAAAACCTGAAGGAGAAAATGATGGCAACTGCAAAGAAAGCCGCCGCTAAGAAGCCCGCAGCGAAGAAGGTCGCAGCCAAGAAGGCTGCTCCGGCAAAGAAGGCTGCTCCGGCGAAGAAAGTCGCTGCGAAGAAAGTCGCAGTGAAGAAGGTTGCAGCGAAGAAGGCAGCACCGGCTAAGAAGGTTGCAGCGAAGAAAGCTGCGCCGGCTAAGAAGGTTGCAGCCAAGAAAGTCGCAGCGAAGAAAGTTGCTGTGAAGAAGGTCGCGGCCAAGAAGGCAGCACCGGCCAAGAAAGCCGCAGTGAAGAAGGTTGCAGCGAAGAAAGCAGCACCGGCGAAGAAGGCCGCAGCAAAGAAGGCAGCACCGGCGAAGAAGGCCGCAGCGAAGAAGGCTGCGCCTGCGAAAAAGGCCGCTGCTAAAAAGGCTGCGCCCGCGAAAAAGGCTGCTGCTAAAAAGGCTGCGCCTGCCAAGAAGGCTGCCGCGAAGAAGGCCGCCGCTCCTGCGAAGAAGGCTGCCCCTGCGAAGAAGGCTGTCGCCAAGAAGGCTGCGCCTGCACCCGCTGCGACTGCTGTCTCGAGCGCACCGGCGGCGACGGTGAAGACCGCGCTGAACCCGGCAGCGGCATGGCCGTTCCCGACGGGCAGCCGTCCGTAAGCAGCAGAAGTACTTCGACACGTCGTACGATGTGTCCGATGATCGGGTAGCGCTTACGCAGTGGTGAGCGCTACTCGATCAGAATCCCGTCGCCGGTTTTCGGCAACGGGATTTTTTTTGCTCAACGTTTTTTGCGCGGGCGCGCGATCGGCTGGAAGCGGCTTGGCTGGAAACAGACAGATGAGCCGGCAGATGAGCAGGCAGACGAGTGTGCAGACGAAAAAACACGCATGCACAGGGGAGGGCATGCGTGTGAGGTCGTCGCGGCAACCCGGAGGCCGCCGCGCGAGAGGGAAAATTTAGTGCGTGACGCGCGTGACGCCGCCGCTGGAGAGGAGCCGCACGCGATCTCCGGCGCGGAAGATTTCGCCGGAGGTGGTTTGCGTGATCGCGCGCATGTCGCCGTTGTCGAGCCGCACGGTGATCTCGACACCGTCGCGCATCGCAACGCTGTTCTCGATCGCATTGCCGGCGACCGCACCGCCTATACCGCCGATGATGCCCGTGGCGACCGAGCCGCGGCCGCCTCCGATCGAGCTGCCGGCCAGCGCGCCGAGGGCGCCGCCGCCGACCGCGCCCAGACCGCTCGGCTGGCCGTTGTTCGAGCTGATGCGCACTGCGCGCACACTGTCGATCGTGCCCATGCGGACCGTTTGTTCGCGCTGTGCCTGCGACGCTGTGAAGACGTTGGGAGAACTACTGTTGCTCGCGCATCCCGACATCGCCAGCGACCCGGCGATCAAGGTGGCGACTATCAGGCGACTCGTTGTCCTCATTCCCTAGCTCCCATGGCTCGCGGTCTTAGGGCAGGCTGTATCCGAAGGCCTGCTCGAACCGCTCGTTGATCTGCGCCCGGCTGGGCGCGTAGTTTTGTGGGCCCTGATGCTCGATCTTCAGTGCACCCATCAGGCTTGCCAGGCGCCCCGTGGTGGCCCAGCCGAGCTTGTTCTCGATGCCGTACAGCAAGCCGCCGCGGAATGCGTCGCCGCAGCCTGTCGGGTCGAGCACCTGCTTTGCGTTGACCGCCGGAATCTGTTCGATACCGCCGGCATGATGGATCTGCGCACCTTGCTCGCCGAGCGTGACAATCAACGCTTCGACCTTGCCGGCGATCTGTTCGATCGACCAGCCGGTCTTGTTGCTCACCAGCTTGGCTTCGTAATCGTTGACAGCTACATACGTGGCAAGTTCAATCGTGCGGCGCAGCGTATCGCCGTCGAAGAGCGGCAAGCCCTGGCCCGGATCGAAGATGAACGGCACGCCCGCGGCCGCCAGATGCTCCGAATGCTGGATCATGCCGTCGTAGCCGTCCGGTCCGACGATGCCGAGCGTAATGCCTTTCGCTTCGTCGGCGCGGTTCAGATGCGACTGCATCATCGCGCCCGGATGGAACGCGGTGATCTGATTGTTTTCCAGGTCGGTGGTGATCATCGCTTGCGCCGTGTAGGCGTCCGGCACGACGAGCACGCTTTGCGTCGACAGCCCGAGTTGCTCGAAGCGGTCGAGGTAAAGCTGTGCGTCGACCGAGCCGAGGGTGCCCATGATGCGCGCGTCGCCGCCGAGCAGATGCAGCGCGTAAGCGATGTTGCCCGCGCAGCCGCCGAACTCGCGGCGCATGGTCGGCACGAGAAAGCTGACGTTCAGGATGTGGACCTGCTCCGGCAGGATGTGCTCCCGGAAGCGCCCTTCGAAAGTCATGATGTTGTCGTAGGCGAGCGAGCCGCAAATGAGCGTAGCCAAGGCGAGCGTTCCTGTAAAAAACGTTGGAGAGAGGGCGCGCGACGATGCGGCGGCGCCGCGCACGAGGCGCGGCGCCGGGCTCGTGCGCGAAAGGCTTACTTCAGCGCGGCGAGTGCTGCGTCGTAGTTCGGCTCGTTCTTGATTTCGCCGACCAGCTCAGCGTGCACGACCTTGTCGTTCTCGTCGATCACCACCACGGCGCGCGCCGTCAGGCCGGTCAGCGGACCGCTCGTCACGTCGACGCCGTAGGCTTGGGCGAACTCGTGGCCGCGGAACGTGGAGGCCGTGACGACGTTCTCGATGCCTTCGGTCGTGCAGAAGCGCGAGGCCGCGAACGGCAAGTCACCCGACACGACGATCACGGCCGTGTTGGTCAGCTTGGCGGCTGCTTCGTTGAACTTGCGGGTCGAGGTGGCGCAGGTCGGCGTGTCGAGGCTCGGGACGATGTTCAGCACCTTGCGCTTGCCGGCGAAATCGGCGAGCGACACCGGCTTCAGATCTTTACCGACCAGCGAGAAAGCGGCCGCGCTCTGACCCACCGACGGAAACGTGCCGGCTACTTCGATCGGGTTACCGCCCAGCGTGACTTGACTCATGGTGTTGTGCTCCGAAAATTCGTCAGAAATGACGGTGAAAGCGCCCGGTCATGGCCGGGCGCGCGAGGGCGCGTTACGGATAAAAAATCTGTACGCGGAAATTGGAGGCGATCGCCATGCCCGTGTCGAGATGCACGATCATGGTCTGCGTCGTGTGCGCCGGCAGGCCGGCCGCGATCGGCGTGCCGGGCGGCACGTAGTCCTGCGGCCACAGCACGCGGCGCACGGCGACGTTGTTCTGGTCGTCGAGCAGCGTGAGTTCGATGGCGGGGTACGCCAGCGCGATGTTGAAGCGGTTGTGCAGCGGCATCTTCAGCTCGAGCTTGTGCGGGCCGTCGATCTGCCGCAGATCGGACGGCTCGACCTGCAAGCCGTCGATGTCGTGCGGCGGCGTCACCTCGCAGCCGAGCTGCGCACAGGCCTTCGCGTACAGCGTCTGCGAGCGCGGGAAGTACACCTGCACCGTTTCGCGTTGCCACCACGCGAGTTGCGCGAGCAGCGCGATGACCAACAGCAGTCCCACCACCGATGCGGCGATCGCCCAGCCCGTGCGCCGCGCTTCGGCGGGGCGGGTTTCGCGCATCACGGGGAACGGATCGTCGCCCTCGTTCACGGGATTAACCGAGAAGGGCTCGCCGCTGGCAGCGGCGGGAGCCGGGCCGCCAGAGCTGGAACCGCCCGGACCGCCAGTGCCCGCGGCAGCGGCGGCGCCGAAGGCAGCCGAGCCCACAGCCGCCGCGCCCAAACCAGCGGCGCCGACGCCGGCCGTGCCTACGCCGGCCGCGCCAAAACGCGGTTCG
>Ga0310811_10003326_pt1 | contig 20198 bp, 16 predicted proteins | sample YCmetagenome_FD_207642 | JGI IMG/M metagenome (GOLD analysis project Ga0310811, IMG submission 207642) | Soil microbial communities from experimental microcosm in Duke University, North Carolina, United States - YC | ecosystem: Engineered > Artificial ecosystem > Soil microcosm > Unclassified ...
ACGGTTTCGAGGAACTCGGCCACCCGCTTTGCCGGTATGACGCTGCCGATGAGGGCGACGCGGCCTGCGGGAGCCGGAGCGTCGCGAGCCCGCAACGCCTCGGCCCGCGCCGCGAAGGCGGCCGACAGGGTGTTGCGGACGATCACGGGCGGCCGCCGGCAGTAGGGGCGCATGGCCGTCGCCTGCGCGTGCGTCAACACGAAGAGCTGCGACACGAGGCGCAGCTTCTGCCTGGTCAGGAACGGCCGGGGCCGGGCGAACTGGGCCCGCAGGAACGCCGTCAGGGGCAGCCGGGCGGCGACGCCCACGCCAGCCACGGCGGCGAGCGCCTCGTAGTCGCAGTGGACGACGTCGAAGCGACCGTGGACCGCCCGCCCGAGGCCGCGCTGAAACCGGGCCAGCGCCGGCGCCTGGATCCACGCCCTGCGGTCGGCCGAGATCGGCGCGTCGATCACCTCGGGCGTCAGGCCGGCGTCGGCGATCGCATCGTGCACCGGCCCCCGCCCGTTGACGAACACGGTGACGGACCACGCTTCGAGATTTCGCAGGACCTCGATGCCGCTGCGGCTGCCGCCGCGCAGGACGCCGCCCCTGTCGAGCATCACCGCAGCGAGGCGTCTGCGGCCGGCCATCGGCCCCTTCGGCCCCACGGGGCCACGCTAACTTACGGCCGGTGTGCGGGATCGTCGGAGTGGTGGGCATCCCCGCCGACGTCGCCGCCGTCGACCGGGCGCGGGATGCGTTGTCCCACCGCGGCCCCGACGACGCCGGCACCTGGATCTCGGCCGACCGGCGGGTCGCCCTGGCCCACCGCCGGCTGTCGATCCTCGACCTGAGCCCGCTGGGCCGCCAGCCGATGGCGAACGCGAGCGGCACGGTGCAGGTCACCTACAACGGCGAGATCTACAACTTCGCCGCGCTGCGCGCCGAGCTGCAGGCGGCAGGGCACCGGTTCGCGTCGGGCACGGACACCGAGGTGGTGATCCACGCCTACGAGCAGTGGGGCGACGCCTGCGTGGACCGCTTCCGCGGCATGTTCGCGTTCGGGGTGTGGGACGCCACGCGCCGGCGGCTGCTGCTCGGACGCGACCGCGTGGGCGTCAAGCCGTTGTACTACTACGACGACGGGACCACTTTCGCCTTCGCCTCCGAGCTCAAGGCCCTCGAGGCGCTGGGCGGGCTCGACCTGATCGTCGACGAGAGCGCGCTCTACGACTTCCTGACCTACCTCTACGTGCCCGCGCCCAAGACGCCGTACCGGCACATCCGCAAGCTCCCGCCTGCCCACCTGCTGGCCTACGAGCGTGGGCACGCCACGACGTGGCGGTACTGGGATCCCCCGTGCGAGGCCACCTTCGACGGCAGCGAGCGCGACGCAGCTGAGGCCCTCGGTGCTCTCCTGGGCGACGCCGTACGTGCGCACCTCGTCGCCGACGTCCCGGTCGGCGCGCTGCTCTCCGGCGGGCTCGACTCGACCGGCGTCACCGCACTGGCTGCGGCCGCGGTCGCCCCGGCGCCGCTGCGCACGTACTCGATCGGCTTCGACGTCGCCGGGCACTCCGAGCTGCCCTACGCCCGGCGGGCGGCGGCCGCGATCGGCACCGCCGCCACCGAGGCGACGCTCGGCATCGCCGACGCCCACCGGCTCGCCGGGAGGGTCGCCGGTGTCTATGACGAGCCCTTCGCCGACACGTCGGCCGTGCCGACGCTCGCCGTGTGCGAGCTGGCCGGGCGCGACGTCAAGGTCGCCCTGTCGGGCGACGGTGGCGACGAGGTCTTCGCCGGCTACGGCTGGTACCGGCGCCACGCGGCCCGGGCCCGGTTTGCCGGCGTGCCCCGCTGGCTCCGGGCCCGCGTGCCCGCCGCGGTCGAGCGCGGCGCGCTGATGCGCGTCCCGGGCGTTCCCACCGTGGTGGACGGCGTCCGGGACGAGCTGGCGCGCCATGCCGTGATCATGGGCGGGTACACCCGCGAGCAGAAGGCCGCCGTGCTGGCCCCGGGCGTGTTCGCGCGCTTCGACGGCTACGACGACTACTGGCATTTCCGTCGCTACTGGCGGGAGGACCTCGACGTGGTGACCCGGTTCCAGTACCTCGACCTGATGACGTACCTGCCCGATGACATCCTGGTGAAGGTCGACCGGGCCGCCATGGCCGTGGGCCTCGAGGTGCGTCCACCGCTCCTCGACCACCACGTCGTGGAGTTCGCCCTCTCGCTGCCGGCGGGCATGCGCCACGACGGGGTGACGGGCAAGCGGGTGCTGAAGGCGGCGCTGCGCGGACTGGTGCCCGACGAGATCGTCGACCGTCCCAAGCGTGGCTTCAGCATCCCGCCCGCGTGGCAGGCCGACCTCGCCGGTGTCGCGCCGGTGGGGCCGGGCCGCGACGCCAACCGGTCGAACGCGGGGGACGTCGCCACGGGCATGCTCCGCAGCTGGATCGAGGGCGCGCCGGGCGGCGCGCCGGCGATGCTGCGTGGTTGACCCGCTCCACCCGGGCGGGCGCCGTCGCCGATTGCGCCTCGACGCGCTGGTGGCGAACAGCTCGACGATGGTGGTCTCCACCGCGGTCTCCGGTCTGGTCGGCGTCGTCCTCGTGGTGGTCCTGACCAACGCGCTGGGCGAGCGCCGCTACGGCCAGCTGGCCGTCATCACCAGCATCACGCTGACGGTGCGCCAGATCCTGACCGTCCGCATCTGGGAGTGGGCCCTCAAGGAGTACGCCCGGGCCGCCACCGACGCCGACGGCGAGCGCGGCGCGCAGGTCGTGCGCACCGGGTTCCTGGTGGGCGGGGCGATCAACCTGGTGGCCTTCGTCGCGGTGGCGGGCGGCGCCCGGCTCGCGGCCCGCTGGTTCCTCCACGACGGCCGGCTGGCCACGTTGGTGGCGTGCTACTCGCTGGTCCTGCTGCTCAGCTGGAGCAACGACACCGCCTTCGCCGTGCTGCGGGTGGCCGGCCGGTTCCGCTTCCTCGGGACCCAGCAGGCGGTGTCGGCCGCGGTCCGCCTCGCAGCCATCGGCGGCGCCGTCCTCGCCACGCACCGCCTGGGCGCCACCATCGCGGCCTACGTCGGGATCGAGGCCTTCGTCGCCGCCTGGTTGTACGCGGCGGCCAGCGCGACGTTCCGGCGGACCTTCGGCCACTCGTGGTGGCGCCGCGGCGGGCCGACACAGCTCTCCCGCCGGGAGACCGCCACGCTGATGGGGATCGGCGGCGTGCTCGACAGCGTGAAGCTCTTCGTCGGCGACTTCGACATCCTCCTGCTCGGGATCTACCGCTCCGACACGACGGTGGCGAACTACCAAGCCGCCTTCAACTTCGTCGACCAGATCAACCGCCTGGCCGTGCCCGTCCAGATCGTGGCCTTCGCCGACCTGGCCAAGCTGGCCGCTGCCGGCGACGGCGACGCGCTGTTGCAGCTCGTCCGCCGCATGATGGTGCTGGCCGCCGCCGCCGTCGTCCCGCTGTGCCTGGCCCTCTCCCTCGGCAGCTCGTTCCTGGCCCACCTCGTCTACCGCCACGGCTACGGGGAGGTGCCCGGGCTGCTCCGCATCCTGGCGTGGACGCTGGTCGCGCTCGTGAGCATGTGGATGCAACCGGCCTTCGTCTGCGTGGGTCGTGCCATCTGGGGCCTCCAGCTCTCCGCCGCCGCCGCGGTGCTGAAGCTCGGGGTCGCGCTGCTGCTGGTCCCCCGCTACGGCGCCGCCGGCCTGGCCGCGTCGAACCTCGTCTACTCCGGCGCGTTCGTCGTCGCCATCCCCGTCGCCCTGGCCCGGGTACGGACGCGGGTCGCGTCGCCGGCCTTCGCGCCGTGAGGATCGCCTACGTCAGTGACTCGGTCCTGCCCTCGCCGGCGGCCGCCGCGTCCCAGACGATGCACATGGCCGCGGCGATGGGCAGGCTCGGCCATGCCGTCAGGCTCTTCGCGCCGGGACACGACGGACGGGCTCGGGGCGAAGCAGCGCGTGCCGCGCTCCGCGATCGCTTCGCCCTCGACGGGGCGATCGACCTTCGGTACCTCCCCGTGATGGACCTCAGAGGCCGGGGAAGGGCCTCCTATCACCTCGTGGGGGTGCTGGCGGCCAAGGCGTGGCGGGCCGACCTGGTGTACACCCGCAACGCCCGGATCGGGTTGCTGGCCACCCGCGCCGGGATCTCCGTGATCGTCGAGTCCCATACGCTCCCGAACTCCGACCGGTCCCTGCGGGCGGCGCGCTCCCTCGCCGGGAGCCCCCGGCTGGAACGATGGGCGTTCATCAGCGATCGCCTCCGCGCCCGCTTCGCCGAGGCCCTCGGCGCCGACCTGCCCGCCGGGCGGGTGACGATCGCCCACGACGCCGTCGACTCCGTCCGCTTCGAGCGGCCGGTGCCCCGCGAGACGGCCCGCCGGCGCATCGGCGTGGCCACCGACGGCCCGCTCGTGGTCCACGCCGGGCACCTGTACCCGGGCCGGGGCGCCGAGGCCCTGATCGCTGCCGCGGTCGCCCTCGGGCACGTCCACTTCGTGCTGGTGGGCGGCAATCCGTCCGACGTCGGGCGCGTGGCGCGGCTGGCGGCCGAAGCCGGCGCGCCCAACCTGCGGGTCCTCGGTCACCGCGACTACTGCGACGTGCCCGACTTCCTGTTCGCGGCCGACGTGCTCGTCATGCCCTACACGTCCGCCGCCGTGGCCAGCGACGGACGGACGAGGACGATCGACTACGCCTCACCGCTGAAGCTGTTCGAGTACATGGCCGCCGGCCGGCCCATCGTGGCCAGCCGGTTCCCCGGTGTGGCCGAGGTCCTCCGTGACGGCGAGAACGCGCTGCTCGTCCCGCCCGATCACACGGACGCGCTGGTGGCCGCGCTCGCATCGGTGGTCGCCGACCCGGCGCTCGGCTCCCGCCTGGGGGACCAGGCCCGCGGCGACGTGGCGGGGTGGACGTGGACGGCCCGGGCGGCTGCCATCCTGGACGGCTCCGTCACGCCGGCCTTCGCGCCTTCACCGTCACCATCGCATCGCGCCACACCCAGCGACTGAGCCGCTCTCGCGCCGTCCGACCCGGGGGCGGCGGCGGGCGCTCGTTGGTGGCGACGACCTCGTAGCCCATATCGGTGAACCAGCCGACGACCTCCGGGTACGTGTGGTAGGTCTGCCGGGGGGTCGCGTACCAGTCGAAGTTGACCGCGTCGTCGGGCCACACCCGCAGGACGAGGCTCGAGTAGCCGAGCCATCCCCGGCGGTCCAACGCCTTGGCCGCCCTGGTCATGCCCGTGGCGAGGCGGGTGACGGCGCCGATCGGCAGCCGGGTGGTGACCGACCGCACGACGGCGTCGTCGAGCTGCCAGAGCGGAAAGCCGCGGGCGTAGACGTGGGCGGTGATGGTCCCGTCCGGGCGGAGCCGGCCGGCCAGGATCTCCGTCGTCCGGCGGGCGTCGCCGGTGATCATCAGCACGCCGATCGAGAAGATGCGGTCGACCGAGTCGCGAGGCAGCGGCGGGCGGGTGAGGTCGCCCTGGACGACGTGGGCCCCGGGCAGGTCGCGCAGGTTGGTGAAGGCGGCGTCGACGGCGGTACTCAGGTCGATGGCGATCACCTGGGCGGCGTGGCGGGCGGCGGCGGCGCTGTAGCGGCCGTTGCCGCACCCGGCGTCGACGACCACCCGCCCGGCCAGGTCATTGGGCGCCAGCAGCGACTTGGTGCGGAAGACCTCGGGCCCGGCATCGAACTGCCCACCCGGCTCCCACCCGAAACGGCTCCAAGTGTTCCATTCGAACCCGTAGGCGGCCGCCGTCGCCCGCTTGAGGTCGGCGCCAGGAACCACCTCGTGGTCCTGACCGGGCGGCGCCCCGACAGCGGCCAGCTCGGTGCCGAACCGGTCGGCGAACGCCGCGTCCCAGTAGAGCGACCGGGGCAACAGCCGGGGGACGCCGCCGACGACGAGGTACACCGCGCCGCAGCCGAGGCAGGCCAGCGCGCCCTCCATCACGTGGTCCTCTTCGGCCGTGAACGGGTGCAGCCGCAGCCGGCCCAGGCAGCCCGGGCAGCAGATCAGGTCCAGGAGTGGCCCGCGCACGGCGTCAGGGCCTGGCGCGGGCCACGAGCAGCTGTTTCTGGTTGAGCAGCCCCGTCCGCTCGACCGCCCCGAACATCGGCCGGAGGGCGGCCACGCACGCCCGCCCGAGCGCCGGGCTAAGGCCGTCGAGCAGCAGCAGCGCCGAGGCCAGGGCGCCGCCGCCCTCGGGGCCGGGGTAGAAGCAGATCCGGCGGTGCTCGACCACCTCCAGGCCCGCCGCCGCCACCGCCTGCCGGGCCTCGGCCCGGCTGACGAGGCGCTCGAAGCAGGTCGTCCCCGGGCGGACTGGCGCGCGCCGCGTCCCCCGTACCCGCCGGGCGACGGCGCGGGCGGCCCGCAGGCCGCCCTGGGCGACGGCGTCGACCGCGCCCCACCCGGCCAGGACCCGACGGTCGGGCGTGACGATCACGACGATCCCCCGGCCGCGCAGCTGGCGCGAGCACTCGCGGAGGGCGTCGACAGGGTCGAGGAGGTGCTCCAGGACGTCGGCCAGGACGACGGCGTCGAACGTCCCCGCCTTGAACGGAAGGGCGGCGGCATCGGCCACAACCGCACCGTGGAACCCGTCCTGGCCCCGGAGGTTGTCCCGCGTCCGCCGGGCGTGCACGGCGGTGACGTCGAGCGACACGACGTCCGCCCCCTGCGCCACCAGCAGCGCGCTGAGGTCGCCCACACCGCTGCCACAGTCGAGGACCGACCCGGCGGTCGGGGGGATGGCGCGAAGGATCGCCGCGTTCCGTTGCCGGAGCAGGTCGGCGTAGAGGTCGAGCGGCCGCGGGTAGGAGTCGACCCAGAAGCCCTGGTGATCCCGCCACTTGGCGACGTAATGGGCCTCGAAGCCGGCCCGCACGGCGCGGCCGTCCGGGACGCCCGGCCCGACGCCGCCCCTCGCCGGCGCGCTCACCCGTCCCGGCCGGTGGAGGCGGCCGCCGGCGACCGCGGATGGAGCAGAAGGCCGAGCACGGCGATCGGCGCGACCCTGATGATCAGGTAGGTCGCGTCGAGGTTGCCGAAGCCCATCAGCAGCTGCAGAGATGCGGCGACCGCGGCGACCCGGCCGGCGACGGTCCGAGCGCCGGCCACCAGATGGGCGAGCAGGGCCCACAGCGCGCCGGCGAGGAGGCCGGTGAACACCTCGCCGACCCAGCCCGCCTCCAGCCACCCGCCCCCGGCCGGCCCGAGCGTCGACTCCCCGGTCAGCCGGTCGCCGCTGAACAGCGGCGCCGTCACGTTGGCCTCGGTGATGCCCGGCTTGCCCGCCCACATCGAACGCGGGATCGGCGCGGCCAGCAGCCGGGCGTAGGAACCGAGCCCCTGGTAGGGGACCACGCCGGGGATCTGGGGCAGGGCGAACGCCAGCCGGTCGAAGTTGGTGAAGCCGTCGTCCAGGGCGCGCGGGACGGCGGCGAGCGGGTTCAGCGACAGCGCGGCCAGGCCGGTGCGGCTGGCCTCGGCGTTGGACTGCTCGATGCGCAGTGCCAGCCCGCCGCTGACGACGAGGGCGCCGGCGACGATGCCGATCGGGACGCTCGCCAGCCGGACCCGCCGGCCCCCGAGCTGCCAGATAGCCGCCAGTCCGAGCGTCAACGTGATCAGCTCGCCGCGGCCGCCCAGCGGCAGGAGCACGAGGGCGGCGACCCCGCCCACGGCGAGGGCGACCCAGAGGTTCACCCGGCCCACGGCCGCGTCGTACATCACGAACATGGCGGCGGCCGGGAGGAAGTAGAGCAGGACGACTACGTAGAAGTGGCCGGCGAGGGCGTGGCGGCGGTTGAACGGTGTCTCGAGCAGGGCCACGATCCCGCCCCGCACGCCGGCGAGCAGCACCAAGCCGGCGAAGGCCACGGCGAGCGCGGCGACCACTGCGGCCCGCCGGCGGGAACCGGCCCAGTGGGGCAGGACCGTCCGGGGCGTCTCCCGGCGGACGAGGACCATGTACGCGACGAGGGCGAAGAAGAACTGGACCGCCGCCGCTTCGAGGACGCGCGTGCCGTGCGGGAGAACCTCGGCGCCCTGCTCCTTGAGCGTGGTCGTCCCGCCCCGCCAGAGGAGCTGCACGGGTCGGGCGACGTAGGTCACCCAGAAGTAGGCGCCGGCGACGACGCTGGTCTGCCATGCGGCCAGCCGCCCGAGCGCGGCCCGGGTGATGAGGATGACCGCCACGACCTCGGCGGTGATGACGGCGACCAGGACTATCCACGCCGCCCGGCCGAGGCCGGCCACGGCGTGGGCGGCCAGCGCGACACCGACTGCGGCGGCCATGGCCAGCACGACCCCGGCGCCGGCGACGGATGCCCTGCGCACCGTGATCATCGGGCCAGCACCCGGTCGTAGGCGTCGAGCGTGCCCTCGACGAACCGGTCGGCGGAGAAGAACGCGGCCCGGGAGCGGGCGCCCTCGCCCATCGACGCCCGTAAAGCCGGGTCACCGACCAGCCGGGCGATGGCCGCGGCCAGGGCCGCGCTGTCGCCCGCCGGGACCACGACGCCCGTCCGGCCGTCGTCGATCTGTTCCCGCACGCCGGCCACGTCGGACGCGACCGCGGGCCGACCGGCGACCATGGCCTCCAGGAGCGTCCGGGGCAGCCCTTCGTCGCAGGTGACCACCACACCATCCTCGCCGTCGAACGCGAAGCGCTCCCGCTCGACCGTGGGCAGCACGACGATGTCGCTCGCCTCCATCCACGCCACCGCGTCCCCCTGCCAGCCCGCCCAGACGATCCGGTCACCGATCCCGGCCGACCGGGCCAGCGACTCCAGGTGGTCACGGTATCGCTGCTGGCCGGGAGTGGTGGCGTGGCCGAGCACCACCCAGGCGACCGGCGGCAACCCGTCGGCCTGCGCCACCGACGCCAGCGCGGGCACGACGTGGTGGAGGCCCTTGTACGGGACGAACGACGACGCCGTCAGCACGACCACCGCGCCGGCCGGCAGCCCCCGCTCGGCCAGCAGGGCCCGCACGGGCGGCGCGGGGCGGGCCCGCCCGTCGGGCGCGGCCGGGACGGCGTCGTAGGTGACGAAGACCGGGTGCCGCCGGGGCGCGAGGGGCCGTACCGCTTCGGCGACGACGACCGTCGCCGTCGAGATCCACGTGCTCAGCGAGCGGAGCGGCCGGCTGCGGGCGAAGACGTTGCCCCCGCGCAGGTGCCAGACCACGGGGATGCGGAGCAGCCGCGCCGCCAGGCCGAGCTCGACGAGGGCCCGGGCGTCGTTGCAGTGGACGAGATCGGGACGCTCGTCGCGCAGGAGGCGAAGCGAGCGGACGAGCAACGGGACACCGAAGCGCAGTGCGAGCGCGGCGCGCCGGAAGGGCCCGGCGCGCAGCAGCTCGCCGTCGCCCGCCGTCAGCGGTTCGGGTGTCCCGAGGATCCGCACCCGCAGCCCCCGGGCCCGCAGCTCGTCGGCCGCCTGGCCGGTCCGGCTCACGACGACGACCGCATCGACCGTAGGGGGCAGGTTGGCGACCAGCTCGGCCAGGCTCCGCTGGCTCCCGGTGAAGTTCCTGTAGAAGCCGACCGCGTACACCACCTTCAGGGGCTGGCGGCCTGCCATCGCGCCAACCGTATAGTGCTGACCCCCGGTAGTAGCGTCCAGCCGTGGCTGACGGCCAAGCGGGTCCGGCGTTCGACGTCCGGGCCCAGCTGCGTGTCGTGCGGCGCCACCTGTTGCTCGTGACCACGCTCACGGCGCTGGTCATCGGCATCACCGTCGCCGTGACGCTCGTGCAACCCAAGACCTACCGGCCCCGCGCCCTCGTCCTCGTCGAGCCGGACGGCGATGCGAGCCGCGCCGGGTCGACATCCGATCCCGCGCTGGCGCCGCGGGCGGTCGCCACCGAGGTCCAGGTGGCGAAGAGCCAGCCGGTCCGTGACGACGTCAGCCGGCGGCTGGGCTACCTGCCGCGGGCCTCGGTGACGCGACTCGCCAGCACGGACGTCATCGAGATCGCCGTCCGCGGCACCGACGCCGCCCGCGCCGCCGATGCCGCCAACACCTGGGCCGGGGCCTACGTGGACTACCGGGTGTCGGGGGCCCGCCGCAGTATCGAGGCCCGCCTGGCCCAGCTCCAGACCAGGCAGGCGGACCTCTCCCAGGAGCTGGCCGCTCTCTCCACGGGTGAGGGTGCCGCCGCGGCCGACGCCGTAACCCGGCGGAGCATCCTCGCCGGCCAGCTGTCGTCGGTGGGCCAGCAGATCGACGACCTGCAGGTGGCCGCGCCATTGGTGACCGGAGGCGTCGAGGTCATCCGGCCGGCGTCGGCCGCGGGGGTGCCGGTGACGGGCAGCGTGGCCCGCAACCTCGGGGTCGCCATCCCCTTCGCCCTCGTGTTCGCCGTCGCCCTCGCCTTCGTCCGCGACTACTTCGAGGACAGCATCGAAACGGTCGACGACGTCCAGCTCGTCACACCCGACGTCCCGGTGATCGCCAGCATCCCGCGCACGAAGTTCCCCCGGAAGAGCAGCGGGCCGTTCATCTCCGCCCACCCCCGCTCCGCGGTCGCCGACGCCTTCCACGGCCTCCGCGCCGCCCTGGAGCTCGACGGGCTCGGGACCAGCATGCACGTCGTGCAGATCACCAGCCCGGCCGCGCACGAGGGTAAGACCACGGTGGCGGCCAACCTGAGCGTGGCCGCCAGCCGTACCGGCCGGCGAGTCGTCGCCGTCGACCTCGACCTGCGGCGCCCGGGTCTGCACGCCGCGTTCGGCCTTCCCAACGACCTCGGCTTCGTCGACGTTGTTCGGGGCCGGCGGGCCATGGCCGACGTGCTCCGTCCCGTCCCGAGCGAGAACCTCCTCGTCGTCACGGCGGGCGTCGACGAGGAGCACGAGCGCCTCACGCCGACGGAGCTCCTCGCGTCCCCGGTGGTCCGCAAGCTGCTCCACGGCCTCCGGGCCGAGGCCGACGTCGTCATCATCGACACGCCACCGCTCCTGCCGGTCCCCGACGCGGCGGCCCTGTCGGGCGTCGTCGACGCCACGGTAATCATCGCCGCCTCCGGGCACACCACCCGGCGGGACCTGCGCCGGGCGGTGGCGGCTACGAGGTCGTTCGACTCGCGTCTGGCCGGTCTCGTGTTGAACTTCGCCCGGGTGGTCGACTCGTACGGGTACTACGCCAGCGGGCGCGAGGCGCGGGTTCGCCGCAGGTGATCGTCGTCGGGCTCTCGCCGACGGCCCACGAGAGTGCGGTCGGCGTCGTCGTCGACGGCGCCATCGTCGCCGCGGCGTCCGAGGAGCGCTTCACCCGGGTCAAGAACCAGGACGGCTTCCCCCATCAGGCCCTGGAGTTCTGCCTCGCCCGGGCGGGCGTCACCGCGGCCGACGTCGACCACGTCGCCTACGCCGCCCTGCCGTTCGCGACGGAGCGGCGCCGCGACCTCCGGTGCTTCGCGGCCAACGTGGCCTACGTGGTCGGCAACGGCGACAGCCTGACCCGCCGGGCGGCCCACCTGGCCAACTACGGTCGCTCCCTGGCGCTCACGCGGGAGTGGACCTCCTGGGGCGCGAGCGAACGGGCCCTGCGGCGCGAGCTCGACGCCCGGGGCCTGGGCGGCAAGCTCGTCTTCGTCGACCACCACCGGGCCCACTGCGCCAGCGCCTACTACGCGTCGGGGTTCGACCGCGCCCTGGTCGTGTCGCTCGACGGCTACGGCAGCGGCAACGCCGGCGCCGTCCACGTGGGCGAGCACGGCCGCCTCCGCCCGGTGGTGTCGATCCCCTACCCCCACTCGCTGGGCACGTTCTACCGGCGGGTCACCACCGCCCTCGGGTTCACGCCCAACCGTCACGAGGGCAAGGTCGTCGGTCTCGCGGCGTACGGCGACCCGGCCCGCCTCGGCCACGATGTGCTGCAGCGGTTCGACCTTTCCGGTCCGGACCACTACCGCTGCCGCTCGGGTCAGGACCCCTACTTCGCCCGGCACCTCGCCGACCGTCACCCGGCCGAAGACGTGGCCGCCGCCTGCCAGCACGCGCTCGAGCACGTGGCCGTGACCTACGTCCGCCGGTGGCTGGCGCGCACGGGGACCGACCGGGTGGCCTGCGCCGGCGGCGTCTTCGCCAACGTGAAGCTCAACCAGCGGCTCGTCCAGCTCCCGGAGGTGGCCGAGACCTTCGTCTTCCCCGCCATGGGCGACAGCGGCGTCGGCGTGGGCGCCGCCCTGGCTCTCAGCGCCGACCTGGGGGTCCCCCGGGCCGACCCGCTGCCCACGGTGTTCCTCGGCCCGGACTTCACCCCGGACGAGGTGGAGCGGGCGGTGCGGGGCTCCGGGTTGGCGTTCTCCAGGCCGGCCGACATCGATGCCGCGGTCGCCGGCCTCCTGGCCGAGGGCCGGGTCGTGGCCCGGGTCTCGGGCCGGGGAGAGTTCGGCCCCCGCGCCCTGGGCAACCGGTCGATCCTCGCGCCCGCGTCCGACCTCGCCGTCACCGAGCACCTCAACCGCCGGCTCCGGCGCAGCGAGTTCATGCCGTTCGCCCCCGCGACCCTCGACGACGCCGGCGCCGCGCTGTACGCGGACGTGGGCAAGTTCCGCCACGCCGGCCGGTTCATGACCGTGGCCACCGACTGCCTTCCCGCCATGCGGGCCGCCAGCCCGGCCTGCGTGCACGTCGACGGCACCGCCCGGCCGCAGCTCGTGACCCCGGCCGCCAGCCCCGGCCTCCACCGGGTCCTCACCGAGTACCGGCGGCGGACAGTCTGGCGTCGGTCCTCAATACGAGCTTCAACATGCACGAGGAGCCGATCGTCAACTCGCCCGACGACGCCGTGCAGGCCTTCCGGACCGCGGGTCTCGACGCCCTCGCCCTCGGCGACTTCCTGCTCGAGCCGCCGAACGGGGAAGGGCGGCGGTGAGGGTGCTGTGATTGCGGTTCACGGGGTCGGCCGCCCACGAGGACCCAACACCACGGGGAGGTCGTCCTCGTCGGTGGCGACCAGGAGCTCGGCCGCAGTGCCGTCCGCGAAGCGCCCGGCGGCGGGGGCGTCATAGCCGGCGTCGACGAGGAGCTGCCGAGCTGACACCACCCCGGCGGGGCAGCTCGACGGTCCCGCCCACCCGCCGGGGGCTCAGAGTGGGATCCTCGGGATCCTCGGTCCCGGCCCGGCGGACCACACCGGCGAGCTCGAACACGTCGACCATGTCGACCACGTCGTGCCCGATCATGCGGGCGACGGAAGCGTCGTCCCAGGGGGAACGAGAAGGCGTCGAGGACGGCGGCGGCGGCCACGTCGGCCAGGTCGTCGATCGGGAGCGGGCCCTGGACGACGTAGTCGAGGAGCTGGTTGACCTCGGGCCACCAGTCCGGTCTCCGCTGGGCCGACAGGGCGCCCATGGCCAGCAGCGCGCCCACGGCCCGGTCGAAGGAGGCGCCGGGGTCGGCGGCGACGGCCGCACCGCACTTGGTGGCGATGACCCGGCCGTGGGTCACCCGCAGCACGCCGGCCTTCTTGGCCCAGGTGAACACCAGGCTGAGCCGGCGCAGTTCGGCCGCGCTCCTCGTCGTGAACGTCCGGCTGCCGATCCGCTGGTCCACGACGTCGCCGGTCTCCAGGAGGTCGACGAGGGCACGGGCGTCCGCCAGGGTCAGGTTCCCGGTCTGGGTGAGCTTGCGACCGTCACCGACGAACTCGGCCAGGCGGCGAACAACCCGAGGATGGGAGCGGCGGCCCGGGACTCGACGACCGCGCCGTCGTCGGGCATCGGGATCGGTGAGGTCCACGTTCTCCGCCGCGGCCGCGCCGAACAGCGACTTGGCCATGCCGGAGTTCGACGAGTCGCCCATGGCGTCGACGAACTCGTCGGTGAGCGCTTCGGCCACCTGCACCAGCTCGGCGAGCGGGGAGGAACCCGGAGCCAGCAGGCCCGACGCCTGGAGGAAGGCCATGAAGGCGCCCACCGCCTCGGGGATGGGCAGGCAGTCGGCGGGGGAGACACTGAGCGTGCGCGGGCACCAGTCGAGCAGGAAATCGGCGACGTCGTCGCTCCGCAGGGCGGCGTCGCCGGCCCGCTCGGCCGCCTCGCCGGCCGGCATGCCCCCGTCCTCCTGCAGCCACCGATCGAAGCGGGCCAGCAGTGCCGCCTGGGTGCTGTGGAAGCCCTTCTCGTCGTTCGGGCCGGACCTCATGCGCAGGCGACAGCTTCGCGCCCCGGTACGCCGCCGGTGGTGAACCCTCGTCGGGCCGGCCACCGGCGGCTGCGACCGGGACCTACTCGGCGTAGTGCTGGTCGCCGCCGGCGCCCGCCGCCACCTTCCAGAGGTAGCCGTCGGGGTCGGTGAAGAAGCCGCTCACGCCCCAGCCGGCCTTTTCCACCGGCTTGGCGATGGCGCCACCGGCCCGCTCGGCGTCAGCCAGGAGGGTGGCGACCCGGTCCTCGTCGGGGACGATGTAGTTGAGGGCGAAGCCGCGGAAGCCGCTGCTCTCGGGGGCGACCGCGGCATCCGCGGCCAGGGCGTCCCACGGGTAGAGGCCGAAGCCGCACGAGCCGTCGCCCATCTTGAACGAGACCCAGTAGGGCGTGTCCTGCTCGACGGGCCAGCCGAGGGCCTCGTAGAACTTCTTGGCCCGGTCCAGGTCACGCACGCCGAGGGTGATGGCGCTCACATAGGGGTTCATCTCGGTGATCACTCCTTGTCACATCTGGTGGGTTCGCTGCGTCAACACCGATGACGGATCACGACGGGAGAATGTGACAGATGGACGATCGGGACTGGCTGGCCGAGAGCTTCGAGGCCCACCGGCGCCACCTGCTGGCGGTCGCATACAGGATGCTCGGCTCGGCCGGCGAGGCCGAGGACGCGGTGCAGGAGTCGTGGTTCCGGCTGAGCCGGTCCGACACCAGCGAGGTCGAGAACCTTGGTGGCTGGCTGACCACGACCGTGGCCCGCGTGTGCCTCGACATGCTGCGCTCCCGTACGGCCCGGCGGGAGGACCCCCTGCCCGCCGACCCGCCCGCGCTGACCGACCCCACGGAGCCCGAGCACGAGGCGGTGCTCGCCGACTCGGTCGGGCTGGCCCTGCTCGTCGTCCTCGAGACGCTCACCCCGGCCGAGCGGCTGGCCTTCGTGCTGCACGACATGTTCGCCGTCCCCTTCGAAGAGATCGCCCCCATCGTGGGCCGCACGCCGGCCGCCGCCCGCCAGCTGGCCAGCAGGGCTCGGCGGCGGGTCCAGGGGGCCGGCCCGGCGGGCGACACCGACCTGGCCCGCCGCCGGGAGGTGGTCGACGCCTTCCTGGCCGCCGCACGCCGGGGCGACTTCGAGGCCCTCCTCGCCGTCCTCGACCCCGACGTCGTCCTGCGGGCCGACCCCGCCTCGCTCCAGATGGGCGCCGAGGAGGCCCGCGGCGCCGTCGCCGTCGCCGGCAGCTTCGCCGGCCGGGCCCGGGCCGCCCAGCCCGCCCTCCTCGACGGCGACATCGGGCTCGTCTGGGCCCGGGGTGGGGAGCCGCAGGTCGTGTTCGCCATGACCATCGTCGACGGCCGTATCGTCGAGATCGAGATGGTGGCCGATCGCCAACGGCTCGACGAGCTTGACGTGGTGGTGCTCGGCGACTGAGAGAGGAGCCAACCGATGGCGATCATGAACAAGATCACCCCCTGCCTTTGGTTCGACACCGAAGGCGAGGAAGCGGCCAGGTTCTACACGGACATCTTCGACAACTCCAAGATCGTCCAGATCTCCCACTACGGCTCGGCCGGTCCCCGTCCCGAGGGCATGGTCATGACCGTCGACTTCATCCTCGACGGCCAGCCGTTCGTCGCCCTCAATGGAGGCCCCGACTTCAGGTTCAACGAGGCCGTTTCGTTCCAGGTGAACTGCGAGTCGCAGGACGAGGTCGACCGGCTGTGGGCCGCCCTCGGCCACGGCGGCGAGGAGGGACCGTGCGGTTGGCTGAAGGACCGCTTCGGCGTGTCCTGGCAAATCATCCCGACGGTGCTGGACGAGCTGATCAACGAACCCGACACCGAGCGGGCGCAGCGGGCCATGACGGCCATGCTGGGCATGGGCAAGCTCGACGTGGCCGAGCTCCTCCGGGCCGCCGACGCGGGCTGAAAGACTGGTCCAATGGAGCAGCGGGTCAGCCTCATCACCCTCGGCGTGCGCGACTTGGCGCGGGCCACGGCGTTCTACGAGTCGATGGGCTGGCGCCATGGCGCGGCCCCCGCCGACGACGTGGTGTTCTTCCAGGCCGGCGGCATGATCGTCGGCCTGTGGGGGCGCGACCAGCTGGCCGAGGACTCGACCGTGGAGGACACGGGTGGCTGGGGCGGCATCACCCTGGCCTACAACACGCGGTCCCGGGAGGAGGTGGACCGGGTGATCGAGGAGGCCCGGGCCGCGGGGGCGACGATCGGGCGGGAGCCGGCCGAGACGTTCTGGGGCGGGTACTCCGCCCTGTTCGTCGACCCCGAAGGGCATCCGTGGGAGGTGGCCCACAACCCGGGCTGGCGGATCGACGACGACGGGTCGACCCACCTCGCCGAGTAGCGGAGTAGCCGAGTCGCTAGTCCCAGCCGGCCCGGGTCGGGGGCATGCCGCTGCGGCCATTGCCGTCGGTCGCCACCCCGAGCACCTGGTGGACGGCGATGGCCCCGGACTCGAAGCGATTGGCCGACCCGGCCATGTAGATCCGCCAGACTCGAGCCCGGGCCGGCCCGACGAGGGCCACCGCTTCGTCCCAGTGGGCTTCGAGGTTGGCCACCCACGCGTGGAGCGTCTTGACGTAGTGCTCGCGGAGGCTCTCCACGTCGCGGACCTCGAAGCCGGCTCGCTCCATGGCCAGAATGGCCTCGCCCACGTCGATCAGCTCGCCGTCGGGGAACACGTAGCGGTACATGAACGAGCGGCGGCTCATCCGGCTCGATCCCGGGGTGGATATGGCGTGGTTCAGCAGCCGCCCACCCGGGCGCAGGCGGGCCCGCAACGTCTCGAAGTACTCGTCCTGGCGGGCCTTGCCGACATGTTCGAACATCCCGATGGAGGAGATGGCGTCGAGGTCGCCGTCCCGGACGGCGCGGTAGTCCTGGACCCGGATCTCGACCTGGCCGGCCAGGCCGGCGTCGCCCACCCGGCGGCGGGCCAGCTCGGCCTGCTCCCGGCTGACCGTCACGCCCACGACGGTCGCTCCATGGCATGCCGCGGCGTGCATGGCCATCGAGCCCCACCCGCAGCCGACGTCGAGCAACCGCATCCCAGGTTGCTCGTGGAGGCCGAGCTTGCGGCACGCCAGCTCGTACTTGGCCCACTGCGCGGCCTCGAGCCCCATGTCCGGCGAGGCGAACCGGGCGCAGGAGTAGGCCATGGTCGGGCCGAGGAACAGGCGGTAGAAGTCGTTGCCGACGTCGTAGTGGTGGCTGACGGAAGCCGCGTCCCGGGACGTGGAGTGCCTTCGGCCGCGGGGCAGCACCTCTTCGGGCGGCGGGGGCAGCGGGGGACCGATGGCGCCCAGGTCCCGGGCGGCGCGTACGGCGGCCGACCAGCCCGGCAGGCCCAGGAACCGCAGGTCGGCGGGCGCCCGGCGCTGGGCCTCGCCCAGCAGGGCGATGATGTCTCCCTCGATCTCCATGTCGCCGCATACGAAGGCCCGGGCCAGGCCCAGCTCACCGGGCGCCCACAGCAGGCGCCGCAGGGCGTCGGCGGAACGGATCCGCACGACGCCCGGCCCGCCGTCGGGGCCCAGCGTCGACCCGTCGTAGAACTCGAAGCGGACCGGAACGGGCCGCCCGAGGAGCAGCTCGACGAGCGGCCTGGCCGTCTCGGCCACCGTGCCCGCCCCGCTCGGCGAGGGGGCGGCCACGGGAGCGGGTGGGCGCCGGAGCGGCAGGGGCTGATAGCGCGACTTCGGTCGTGCGCTGGTTCGTAACCTGGTCGACGTGGGCACGGGCTCTGTCTCCTGTGCTCGGTCCGGCAGGCGTGACCTCGGCAGCGGCTAGCTGTCCGGTCGACCTGCCGGTTCGACCGCCCGCGTCGAGAGGTCACGGGCGATCTGCCGGTACCTGGCGGCCTTCTCCTCAAGCTCCGCCAGGAACGTCTGCAGCACGGCGAGCTTGGTCTGCACCTGCTCACGCATGCCGTTGTTGATGGTGATGGCCTCGGCTACCGCGTCGCGGTACCGCTCGTGGGAGACGCCCGCCCGCACCTCCTGGCGCAGCTCGGCCAGCCGGTCCTCGGCGTGGAGGATGGCGTTGATGCGCTCCAGGTCGAAGCCCATCACGTCCCGGAGCTCGAGGATGCGGGTCAGCCGGGCGACGTCACGGGCCGAGTAGCGCCGGCTGCCACCCGGGCTGCGCCCGGCCGGGTCGAGCATCCCGAGCTCCTGGTAGTAGCGCAGGGTGCGCGGGGACACGCCGGCCTGCTTGGCCACCTCCCCGATGCGGAAGCGGGCGTCGCCGGGCTCGGTCTCCGATGTCATGCCGGGACCCATTCTTCCTGTTCCGGCGTCATACCGCTGAGACCGCCGACCTCATCCTCCTGGTGGACGTACTTCGCCCCCCGCATCCACGACGCCCATGCCGCGATCAGGCACATGACCAGCGACGCGGTCAGGGCGATGCGCAGGCCGTGCATGAACGGGTTGGCGATCAGGTGCGGGAAGAACTCCTTGCCGGTCAGCGTCTTCCACTGGGCATCGGTAACCCCGGCCGCGGCCTGGCTGCCCAGCAGGTTCTGCATGGGGTTGTAGCCCAGGAAGGCGGCGAACAGGCTGCCGACCGGGGGCAGGTGGGCGATGCGCTCGGCCGTCGCCGGCGCCACCCCGTTGGCCCGCAGGCCGGCCGACATCGAGGTGGGCAGGGACGACGACAGGCCCAGGATCATGAGCGAGAAGAACACGCCGATGGAGAGGACCATCCCGGTGTTCTGGAACGTCGCCCGCATGCCCGACGCCGCCCCCCGCTGGCGGGCGGGGACGCTGTTCATGACCCCGGTGGTGTTGGGGGCGGCGAACAGGCCCATCCCGACGCCGTTCATGAGCAGGAGCACGGCGAAGACGGGAAAGGCGAAGTTGGCCGGCAGGAGCATCAGCAGGCCGAACGAGAGGGCGGCGACGAGCATGCCGCCGGTGGCGAAGGGCCGGGCCCCGTGGCGGTCGGACAGCCAGCCGGAGATGGGCCCGGCCACGAGGAACCCGCCGGTGAGCGGGAGCATGTAGATGCCGGCCCACAGGGGGGTGCGCTCGAAGCTGTAGCCGTGCAGGGGGAGCCAGATGCCCTGCAGCCAGATGATGAGCATGAACTGCAGCCCACCCCGGCCGATGGAGGACAGCAGGCCGGCGGCGTTGCCGGCGGCGAAGGCCCGGATCTTGAACAGGTCCAGGTGGAACATTGGGTCCGTGGCCCGCCGCTCGATGCGGCCGAAGAGCAAGAGCAGGGCCACCCCGCCGATCAGCTCGGTCAGCACCCACGGGCCGGTCCAGCCCATCGAGTGGCCGCCGTGGGGCAGCAGGCCGTAGGTCAGGCCGATGAGGATGAGGATCAGCCCGGCCCCGAAGGTGACGTTGCCCCACCAGTCGATCTTGGCCATCGACCGGGAGCTGACCTCGCGCAGCTTGCGGTAGGCCCACACCGTCCCGAACACGCCGATCGGGACGTTGACCCAGAACACCGCCCGCCAGTTCACATCGGCCAGGACGCCGCCCACGATGAGGCCGATGAAGGACCCGGCGATGGCGGCGATCATGTTCACGCCCATGGCCAGGCCCCGTTCCTCGACCGGGAAGGCGTCGGTGAGGATGGCCGTCGAGTTGGCCATGAGCAGGGCGCCGCCGATCCCCTGCACGACCCGCCAGCCGATGAGCCAGATGGCTCCCGCGCTCCCGTTCCAGGGACAGAGGGAAAGGGCCAGCGAGGCCCCGCTGAACACCGCGAAGCCGGCGTTGTACATGCGCACCCGGCCGAACATGTCGCCCATGCGGCCGAAGGTCACGACCAGGACGGCGGTGACCACCAGGTAGCCCATGAGCATCCACAGCAGGTAGCCGACGTTGGCTGGCTTCAACGGGTCGAGGTGGATGCCCCGGAAGATGGCCGGTAGGGAGATGAGCACGATCGACGAGTCGAGCGTGGCCATGAAGATGCCGAGGGTGGTGTTGGACAGGGCCGTCCACTTGTAACGGTCCGGTCGGGTGGTCGTGTCCGGCATGTGGC
>Ga0310811_10003327_pt1 | contig 20196 bp, 16 predicted proteins | sample YCmetagenome_FD_207642 | JGI IMG/M metagenome (GOLD analysis project Ga0310811, IMG submission 207642) | Soil microbial communities from experimental microcosm in Duke University, North Carolina, United States - YC | ecosystem: Engineered > Artificial ecosystem > Soil microcosm > Unclassified ...
CTAACTACAACGCTAAGACCACCCCAACTCCTGTGCAGGCGATGCTCTCTAAAGCCCCTACTGCATCCCTGTCCTTGAACACCTGGCACCGTCGTCTAGGGCACGCCGGTTTCTCAACCATCATGAAGGCTGTTGGGCATGTTAATGGTATGGGCATCGATGCCACACACTTCAATCGCCAGTCGGACGGTGCAGATTCCATTCACTGCACCTCCTGTGTCATGGGCAAGCAAAGGCGGCTGCCCTTCCCTGCTACTGCGCGTTGTGCGCAGGACACTGCAGAACTCATCCACTCTGATGTCTGGGGCCTGGTCAACACTGCATCATCCTCAGGTGACTACTACTTTGTGGTTTTCACTGATGACTACATGAGGTACTCGGTGGTCTATCTCATGAAGACGAAATTGGAGGTATTTGACCGCTTCAAGCACTTCGTGCCATGGATCGAGACCCAGTCCGGAAAACGCGTCAAGCGTCTGCGTAGCGACAATGGTGGTGAGTATGTGGTGAGGGATTTCCTTCACTACCTCGCGGAACATGGGATCGAGCACGAGACCACGATGCCCTATACCCCCCAGCAGAACGGCGTTGCCGAATGCAGTCACCAGACGGTGGTCACACGCGCGCTCAGCGCACACCATCTGAGTGGCTTCCTGCGATCTTTCTGGGGCTGGGCCATCCTCAACTCAGCGCACATCAAGAATATGCTCCCCTCGTCCTCGCTCGCTGGTCGCACTCCCTTCGAAGCCTTCTACGGTCGACTGCCCGACCTCAGCTACCTCCGTCCCTTTGGCTGCCTTGCCTATGCGCACGTCCCAGACAACACCCGTCGCAAGTACGACTATGTCTCCCGGCGTTGTTTCCTGCTTGGCCATGTACACAACGCCGGATACGTTCTCTGGGACCCCTCCTCCAAGCGCACCATTCGATCTTGCCATGTTCAGTTCGATGAGCATGTCTTCTTCGGCGACCCTGCTCCTTCACCCCTGACCCCTCTCCTCGACCCTATCCCCAGCACCCTTTCGTCAGTGGGAGCTAGCCCGCTCCCGCGGACTGGTGAGCCACCGATATCAACCCCAGCTCCTGCCACGGCGTCGCAGGTGTCAGTGGGAGGTGAACACCATGGCCCACCAGTCGCGCCTGTCGCAACAAATCCGGCCTTACCCCCAGACCATCCACCAGCAGATCCCCCTCGTACACCAGCAGATCCCCCTCGTATAGACCCTCCTTGCCGCAGCACGCGCACATGCCAACCAACACAGCCCGGTTACAATGCACCAACCAGTACCAGCGCAACAGCAATCCCAGCTAAGAGGGTCCCTGTAGCTGAGCGATGGACATATGTACCAGAGACACTCACCCCTAACCAGGACGCACACGATCAGCACCACGGCACTGAATCCGCCATGCACACAACCGCCAAACCCCTAAAGCGTCATGACGTCACCATACCGGACACCATCGACAAAGCGCGAAAGTCACCAGAGTGGGAGCAGTGGTCGGATGCCTGCAAATCCGAGCTAAAATCGATGCAGGAACTCAAAACTCATCGACTCATGGCACTCCCGCAAGGTCGGAAAGCCATTGGCTCTAAGTGGGTATTCACTGTGAAAGCTGATGAAGAGGGAAACGTCATCCGACATAAGGTGCGACTCGTCGCGCAGGGCTACACACAGATTGAGGGAATCGACTACACGGAGACGTTTGCTGCCGTCGCTAAGTACGACACCGTACGCATCCTCCTTGCTCTTGCAGCAAAGTTCGACCTCGAACTTGACCAGATGGACATCCGAACGGCATTCCTTAATGCTGAACTCAAAGAGGACATCTACCTCAAGCAACCCGCTGGTTTCGAGGATCCCGAACACCCAGATTGGGTCTGGAAGCTTGAGAAGGCCCTCTACGGGCTGAAACAAGCTGGATACGAGTGGAATCAGACGTTAGACGAATATCTACGGAAGGAGGGTTTCCGTTTTGTGAGAAGTGAGGCGGACCACAGCCTATACGTTCTCCATGAGGGGAACAAAGTCATCTGGCTGGTAGTATACGTCGACGACATACTAGCAGCGTCCAATTCACGCGACCATTTAAACTCATTCAAGGCGCAACTCAAACGACGCTTCGATCTCTCGGACCTCGGGCCTGCCCGACACTTCCTGGGCATGCACATCACACGAGACCGCGAAAAGGGACTTCTCACCATCAGCCAGAAGACATACCTTGAGAAGATTCTCGATAACGCTGGAATGTCAGCGTGTAACCCAGTAAGCACCCCTATGACGCCAGGAGTTGTGCTACAAAAGGCCACGCGGGCTCCCACTGAGGAAGAAGCAACTGCTATAGCATCCATCCCCTATCGTCGAACGATAGGGGAATTGAATTATGCCATGCGCACTACACGACCAGACATCACCTATTCGGTCTCCTGCCTCTCCCGTTACATGGAGAATCCTAGTATCGAACACCATCGCCAACTCAAGCATCTCCTTCGATACATTCGCGGAACGACAGACTTAATGCTAGTCTTCGGCTCATCAGATGAGGGACTCGTTGGTCACTCAGACTCGGACTATGCAGCAGACCGAGACGATAGCAAGTCTACCAGCGCATACATATACCAACTCTTTGGTGGACTGATCAGTTGGAAATCGCAAAAACAATCTGTAGTCGCTACATCGACCACAGAAGCAGAATACATAGGACTATCGAACGCCTCTCGCGAAGCCCTATATCTCATCCAACTCTTGCACGACTTCCGCCTCGATCCCGATCTCTATGACCCCGCACTCCTATATGGAGATAACCAAGCCAGTATCGCCCTCTCAAAGAATCCCAAGTTCCACGAACGGGCGAAACACATCCGCGTCCACTATCATCTCATCCGCAGTCTCGTAGACTCGAAGAAGATCAATCTGCATTACAAATCTACCTCGCAGATGATCGCTGATAGCCTGACAAAGGCTCTCCCTCGACCAGCAGGAAATCAGCATCGAGAAGATATGGGCCTGTGTCGCCAGAATATGCCGGATGCTCCGACGAGTGGGAGTGTTGAGAGGTGATCCGTCAGTGATCCGTCAGATCATCCGAGCCGGTGCCAGTCCAATAACATGTATGTCATGTCTGTCATGTCTGTCACCGCACGTCAATCTCCTAGTTACGATTATTTTCTTTCTTTCCTTCTTACTTAAGGTAGCTGTAGCACGTCGCCACACCTCAGTCTCTTTACCATTGACTGAGGTGTGTACGCTGTTCTCATCTGATACTTACAATGTACTCACTGGCACTGCTATAGGCTCGCACTACTTTACTCTAGGTTAGTACACTAGGAATATAGTCTCTTTACCATTGACTGAGGCTCGCGCTACTTTACTCTAGCTCTCGCCTTCCAACACCGTTCCTGTTTGAAGGAGATATATAGGAAACGCACAGACCCATGCCCAGCCAATCCGCATTACATCAATTCGCAGTGATAATCCGCGAGCAGTCTGCAGGTGCCTGTACTTAGGTAGGGAGGCATCATGTCGTAGTCAGCGAAGGAGAGGGAATAAACCGTCATGATCCCCAAGGCACACAACATCGACAAAATGACCTGGAAACCCCAATAAGAAAAATGCACCGAAGTTCTGTCTGATCACCCCAATAAGCCAATTCCGAACATACATACAACTCTGGAGCGTGTGAGCGCTCTTATTACATACAACAACCGTGAACCGCAATCGTGAAATTAAATGGCAAACCCAACGGCACATTCATCAGACCGAGATTCGACATGCGATCGCGAAGCACAACTTTCGGTTTCCACTGCTTCAAGATTATCCTGAAGTCTGTGGCATGACGGCATTCTGGACAAAGTCATGGCAACTTCATCAGTCCGCTCCACCATACCCCGACGGACTTGAACGCCGTCAAACAAAGCAGCCGTTTCTTCAAGAGTGCCAGCTGGAAAAAAAAAGTCCACGTGAGCTCGATGAGGCAAAGGGATAACAATCACCTCTGGTCTCGACGATATACACCATCACGAATAGGAGTTCCAAGATAAGCCATCCACAGTAAAAGAGGTACTGCACAAAAAATGGTCGGTCGATCACATGAATGAGACCTGACGACTTACGGATTTCCATCCTATGGCGTGCAGGGCTACAGGATTGACGAGTGAGTTAAAAGCGTTGGTCGAATAGATAACAATATTCTGTAGGTGACGTTAAGCAGCATTCAGACACAAAACAAAAGCAATTGACCATAATTGCAAACCCTTTGGCACGAATATTATAAGGCAGAATCTCGAGCGCGTATAACACGAGCATCGATGTATACGTCAAGTCGTAGAAAAAGTAGTATATAAAAATGAGCGGCACGGTAGCTGCTCGAATTTTATCATGAGCTTGCACTAGCGTATATGCAAGGCGTTGAACATGCCTTTCGCAGCTACCACATTTCCGGACTGGTTAAAAAGAGCAGTCGTGAGCGTCCACATAGAAAAGGCTGGACAGATGATAAGCATTCAATTCAGTGTTACAGAACAGCACTGACCTATCAGCATGCCAATGTTTGAAATCAAGAAAATTTTCCTCCTCCCCAGTTTGTCCACCACCATCATGCCCACCAGTGCACTAGCTAGATTAAAGATCTGAACGCGTGAAATACGCATCAATTTCGAGTTCTGCTTCTGAGAAACCACGGATGAACCTGCAGACCCCCGTTAATGGCTGCTTTCGTTCTAGTCTGGGTGATCCCGCTATTGAAACGTCTGTCAGACTATGTACCATACGGCATCCTCGAAAACGTACACCCCATCCAAGACTGTGTTGATATAATACGACACCAGACCATTGCCGCTGAGACAAGCATCCATGTCAGTTATCAAACTAGAACGAAATTGATCAAACCTCCACTGCGAGAATATGGCGATCCATATAATGGTAAACATACGCTGTCTGTTGCCCGGAGTTGAGAAGCACCTCAAGTAGGATTTCCCGGAGGCGAATTCTCGTTCGAGGTTCAAAGCATGTCGGATTTGAGCCATCTCGAAAGCTACTAAAGGGTTGTGTTCGTCTCCCCCATGTGCATGGTACTGAGCGAGAACACGCGCAGCTTGCGATTCCTGGAGAGCAACAGACGGATGATTGATTATTGACTTAATGGAAGGTATCGTCATGAATGCTCACCAAGCCTCTAGCCATTAGAAATCGAGGACTCTCTGGGATGAACCTGAAGGCGTTGGGTCACTTTGAGCAGGTCATGAACTAACGGTCCTACCATATTAGCACCATTTGAATGACAGGAATGACTGCTTGAACGAATGAAGGGACCCTCCACGACCACGCCGATGTCCCCGAATCGTCATAACTGCCCAAGCAGATCCAAGCCGCTGCCAGACATGTGTGAGATAAAATGTGTGACACTGGACCTCACATACAGATAACACTGCCAGAATACCACAACGAATTGTACAGAGAGGTCATTTTTCCGCGCTTGAATGAGATTAGAACCGATGGATGAAATACGAAATGATTGGCGTACATGTGTTGGATAACTAAGTTCGCTGATGAGCAATGGAGCAGCATTGATGGAAAAAGCCATCCCTAAGCCGACTGAGACATGGAGGATAAGTATATAAATGATTTTTTTGGATGTGCATCATACTAATCACACGAGCGCCAAGGAAGACATGCAAGGTCGTAGATGAGGCTTGCGTGAGAACACCAGCCAGCATGATGACTGCCCCGATGAACATAGTTGCTCGCCGTCCTAATAGATCAGACACATAAGGAGAAAATGGAGTTCCCTGAGAGGCAACATGAGGTTGGTAGTGATACGAACACAGTGCTACAACTCACGCTGAGGATGCCGATGTCATGTGCAGAATTGACGAGTCCTAACGACCGTGAATAGAGTTGTTACAGCAGAACCAGTAGCTGCATACCTAACTTCATGCCTTGCGGTTTATGGAAGTACTCTTGCCATCCGGGCAAGATCTGCAAATCTAAAGCAATGCGGGTCATCTACGAACATGATAACAAATGCTCATGACTGACTATTTATCATCGACGAATCAAAGCCATTAAGCGTTGATGATAAAAGCGGTAATATCAAACAGATGTTTAGCATCAGAATGGCTGGGAGGTCAAGCACATTATTGATTTGTATGCACTTGTACGAAGCTCGTACCACGATTCTTCCACCATGATTCCTGATAAATGAGATCCGTGATCGTCCATTGCGGGACTGGCATTAAGGTGAAGTCGTTGAGTTGGTGTATAAGGGGACGTGAAGGTGATTAGATGACGGGTCATGGGGCTTTTATAAGGATTGTGAGTACGCGTACGCACCTGACCTGGGCACTGTCGAAAAGATCAACCGTATTCCGGACCTTGGTGCGTGTAGTAGGCTGTTTGATACATTTCAGGCAGAGGTGAGATCTTGAAACGTGGCATCACGGTGGCAAACACACCAATTAATCAGAGATGCGCTGGGAGGTACGTCACAGTACCTTGGTTTCCCTTATTTACCCGCGATTCGCTACTTGTCCCATCCCCAAGTCTGTCATTGTTATACAGCACAAGCTTGGCGCAACTTCAACTTGCGTGCTTGTCGGAATGACTAGCATATGCGCTGCGAAAGCCAGAGCCAATTGGACTACTGGTGAGTAAGTTTATGTTACTTGTTGCAACTTTGAACTTGCCTGGCCTGAAATTTTTGATAAGCCTGGAGGTCGATTTGGTTCAACTGGCTGGTTGAAGGTATACTAGTAGGCAGACTGGACCGGAAATCGCATGTTGAGTCTTGACAGCTCAGATCTCACTATCAGGTCTCTCCCCGTTGACCAGCAATTTGTACTCAACAAGGCGGTCACGATTACTGCCCGATATATGTAGTACAGCTAGCCTCCAGTGTCCACGATGTTGCATAAAAAAATTGCAGTAGTACCGAGTTGTTCAAAGATTTGACCTTTGCCGCCGGGGCCTTTTGCATCCAAATCGGGTCAAGTGACGTGACTCACAGGGGTATGAATCATTGATGCGGATCTACTAATGCAAGTGGGCGAAATATGTTCCACGTGAGAATGAGCCACTGAATTGTGCTAATACGCAACGAGCAGCCACTACAAGATCTATCGAGTTTGAACCGCAACACGTGAAGATTGCGATATAACGCACTCCCTTACGGTAGCGGGCATAGACGGGAGGGGCGAGGAAAACGAACGGCGATAACTGTAACGAGGACAAGTGAACAGTTGTCGACTCGCAGTACAGAAACAAGAGGCGAAATGCACATGTGCATTGGAACCGAATTTTCGCAACTTTAAACAAGATATTAGATGGACCAGACCCGTTTCTCTTCAAACCTATTCCAGGACATCAATCAATAACTCAAATAAGTACCACGACCTGGAACAAAAGAAAGAAATTCTCCCGCCCCCCGCAGAGTATCCGACATATGCGAATCACGTCGAGGATTGCACATGTTAGATACTGCTGCTAGTTGACACATGGAAACGCTCCTGGGAAGCAATTGCAATTGAAGCCATAGCGGTTACTGTATCAGAGTCAGCCACAAGCTTAGTGTGATATTCTCGAATGCTAAGGATGAGGCGTGGTCCGAACACACACATCTGCACAGATTGGAAGATTTGAGTGAAACCATAATAGATCTGAGTGCTCAAGGAGTATATGTCCTATATAAATGTTGAATCGTGGTCGCATGTAGAGGTCGATGACTGATCAGCAAACCGCTGAAAGCGTTGGAGAGAATAAACTGATCTTGAAGCAAGAGACAGCCAAAAAACTAGCATGTGCAAAACTTCAGCCGAACAAGAGAACCACAATCATACCAGTATGAGCTCACCTCGCAAAGTAACTAACGTGAGTTTGCATTAACACCGTGAAACAGTTTTCGATGATATCTCCTGTTGAGTGTTGTCGTAGTTCACGAAAGTGCTTTACAGCAATCCAGACTGCGAGACACATTGCGAGGACCTCCCATGCAGTGGCAAGTATCCAAGTCACGGAAACCAATAACTGACAAATTTCCCTCGTGGCTAACCGTGCATTGATAGGCGCCGGATAGAACGAGTTCCTCTGGTGTGACAGTGAGCCTGATGCACTTGAGCATTCCATACATAATTAAAGCTCACTCCCTGAAGTTTGCATCGTCAGCATTGGGATCATTGCTGCATTGGCTATTCTGATGGCCAGAAAGATGACAACGAGAAATATCAGCACTTTTCTGGTTCGCTGATACATAGCATGTAACCGAACGATCATGACGACTTGCATGATGTTTCAGTCAAGTCAATATTGCAGAGGTGTATAACTCACTGCACAACATTACATCTACAACTTCATCCATCCAATCACGTGCGTTATATATGATACGGCCTGAGGAATCCAGCAACATTGGTTATCAGCCTCAGAGGGTCACAGGCTCAAAACAAACTCACAGCTGTGGGAGTCGTTATTTTAAACTAACGATTGAGAATGTCACTCACCCTTGTATGGCAGTTCAGTTGTTTGGAACGGAAGGCACAGATGAATACTCACCATATCTGTCGCCGGAATTGTCGGAACATTCACTGTATGCTGTCAATCAGAGGAACGAACACGGTGAATAGGAGGACACATGCATGGTATGCTGATCCTGATTGTGTAGATATGGGTAATGAGCGCAGCATCAATGACTTAGATGTCCATACGTACACAACAAATCATATCACAACTAGGATATGCTTGCGTCAATACAACTTGCTAACCACCCTTAACGACACAAGCTACATACAATGAGATATAGAACGGTCATCAGGGACCAGCGTTGCCTCTGCGGCAAATGAGTTGTGGTATTTTCACATCGTTCTGTTGATGTGGAAGTCCGCTCACCCAGACAAATTCCACCTATAAAACTGTTCTCAACGAGATGGCTGCTCCCATAATGGTATCAACCTACCTCTTTCCGAACGCAAGTACTAGAAATACCACAGTTTTGTCAGTGGTCTTCTCACACTTAGTCTTACTCACCCCAATCGTATGATACCCCGACAGAGGTGGCAACTACGAAATGGCAACGGAGGTCAGTCACTTCATCATGCGGGTGACTCTCCACGTACCAATAAAATAGCTGGAAGTATGATATGAATTGATAAATGGCCACCAACTAGGATCATCCGAGACTAGGGTCGTCCTATGAGAGAATTGGAATGATGATGATGGAGCAGGGAACTTAGTGGTCGCACTGGTGTTCACGAATATACCACCATCCAGCGCTTGCATCTCCGAAGGGCTGAGTAGGGCTACGTATAAAATGGAAAGTGCATCCAGGGATATTAATATTGATGAGATTACATAGTACTTGATAAATCCCAAAGGAGTGAGTCACTCACGCGGACAATGTGGTTTTCGGCCTTGGCATCAATAACACCATGCAGATCATAGATTCAGAACGGCTTTAATGGGTGCCCAAAGTGGCAGACCTTGCCTGTAATTGCGACACGATCAACGTGTGCGGTGACGAGAGCGGTTGTACAAAGGAAGTAGAAGGTTGTACAAAGAAGAAAAAGGGGCGGAGTACAAAGAAAGAACAATCAAGTGATGTGGACAGGAACAGGGTATGTGCTATATTGCTTGACGCAGCATAGGTAAGTGTGGAGATTTACATTAGTACGGAAGCTGCGAAGATGTCGGGAGAACTTGTCGTGGTATGAATAGTGCTTGACCCAGCGTGACTGAAGCTTGACATCGTGTGGTTGGGGCTTGACATGGTAGTACAGAGTACAGAGGCCGCACCAGACTCGACAAGATGGGTCGAGGCTTGACACAGTGAGACAACTTGAATACCTCACACAGAGGACAAAATAAAGCACTGTAAAATTGGTGAGAGGTGAATGCAGCACTCTGGGGCCTGTACGCAGATAAATATTCATATGTTAATCATTCAAAATGTTTGGAAATCATTTCAAGCGACATAAGATGGTGTTTGAGCATGATGTTAGACTGTGCCTCTGTGACGGAGCCGCGTTACATAATAAGCCGCGTCAATTTCACTTGGCCTGTTTACTTTCAGAGTATTTGCTTCCCACAGTGGTAACAAGCGCAAAGCAGGAGTATCTATATACATGCATGATATCGTACATGAACCTTCCCTCCGAGTCAGGCTCACAAGCACCTTGAGGCTTGTATGGCTCTTCATATGTGGTCCTATTCAGTTCTCCCGTTCGCACTTAAGGCTGTTCGTACGTTCTTGTTCCCATACCAACCTGCTGCTTCGTACACCAGTATTCCGCCCGATTTCGCCTCTTCATTTATACGAATTTTCACTGGTGCGACATCGTATGATGTTCGCACCCGTGCCCGCCAAGACCTCAGTGCTCCAACTTGAAGCAAGTACCTAGGTTCCATGGCATCCCGCTCCTTCAAAGTTCAACGAGACCACTTGATGAGATCGTACAGCTGCTGAACAACTCGATCACAGCAAATCTAGATCTCGGTGAGCATCCTATCCTTTTTCATTTATGTTTCGCCAAGGAAACCCATAAAGAACTGGCTCTGTACAATCTGTTAACTTGCAAGGGCTCTAACACTACAAGACTTCTCAATTATCAAAGCAGCAACAACGACGAGGACAAAACGCATTCTTTGTAAGGATTTGGTACTAGTATGGGCTTAGGCAAATGAAGGAGAATGTAGAAAGACTTCACGTGCTGAATACCATTCTTCATAGCAACATGGGAAAACTAAGGCTACATGAAACCCCCTTTCGAACTGATGTGTCCATGGCACCCTGCTTTTTCAGGGTCGAACCGAGGCCACTTGATCAAATCGTACAACCGCTCGACAACTTGTACACAAAAAAACTAGATCTACGGTGAGCATCTAGTCCTGTTTCAATTATTTGTCACTCAGAAAGCCCATAGGGAACTGGCTTTGTACAACCTATTAGCTTGCAAGGGATCTGACGCCACAAGACTTTTCAACCTCTAGCAACCTCTCCAAAATATCATCCCCGCTGTATGATCACCCTAACTCCGCCTCTGCCGCCACTGAAGTCCTTATCTCACCGAGCATCTCATCGCTTCACGCATCCTGTCATCAACCATGCTGCACAGGTGTGAAAGCAGAAACATGACTCACTGTCAAACTAGTAGTAGCATACAAAGAATATCTATCACGCCAGTAAGTCGTTAGGTTAAATACAAGCTACTCATACTCACGCAAAGCGCCCCATCAGCACAGCCTTGGCACTGGCTACTCAAAAAGCAGACGGTAGGACAATTCTCACTGACGGCATCAGTGGCAGATATTGATGTTGTCAGAACAGCAAGGGCCAGTACAAAGGGGAAACGCATTGTTTGTGAGGAAATGGAAATGTGACTGTTTACGGGATCAGATAAATCTGAAAGTAGGGAGATGCCTTGCGTTTACGTGCTGAATACTGTTCTTTATAGCGATGTGGCAGAACTAAATCTGCCTCTGATTGCCACCTAAGATCTACATCATGAAGCAAGCTCTATTAACAATTTGACGTGGAACAAGTCATTAGCTTCCAAAGTAAGGTCAACGCCAAGCATATTGCCACCTAATAAGATCTACCCTGTGAAGCAACGCCTACTGGCAAATTGGTGTAGATCGAAACATTCCCTTGTATAGCCAGCTCGTTACAGGGACTGATAAGTTAAGTTCAGATTGTTGTTTGGAGTAAGGACCGCCCGTCCCTGGTTGAATGCAACAAATCTATGTGAGCAGCCTGTCGCACATCCAAAACATCGCACCACAAGCTAAACACAACATATAACTGTTCGCAAGTACGAGATAGAGTAAGAGGTACAATATTTCCTGAGGTACAGAATTTGAATGTGAACTGAACAATGTTGCAATATCCAGCCCTGAATCACAAGACTCCTGGTATGTCAGGAACTTGAGAAGGGGCTTCCGAGCTAGATTAGGGCTGAAGGCGCACCGTGTCGAAATTGTTTGACTTCATCATGATTTCGAATCACAATCATCATTTGCATCTAAGACAAATCACGTCTAGAATACTTATACTGTGTCAATACACGAATTACGTAGGATGTTCGGGCTTCATGATGAATTGGCAGAATCATGTAGGTGATCTCTCGTACGACGGACCGTTGAATTTGAGATTACCCCTTTAGCAGTAGTTCTGCACGCGATGGATACCGGACGAACATTATAATATTATTCATAAATGCTACGATGAAACTCTGTATATCAATTAACCCTCCTGTTCCCTGCAGAGCACTCGACAACTAAGGAACATTCCCCATATTACACACTACTGCTAGTCAACACATACACGCGCTCCTGGATATAAATTGAAGCCATGCCCGTTGCTTCATCAGAATTTGCCACGCTCTTAGCATGATATTCTCGAACACTGAGTATCAAGCGTGGTCCTAGCACAAACAACTGAACAAGCAAGAAAATCTGAGTAAGACCCGGATAAATCTGGCTCTCGAGTGAAAACGGGTCCTATAAGATTGATGAACTGCGGTTGCATACGGAGATTAGAGAGATCTGCATACCGCTGAGATAGCTGGAGACAAATAACCGAAATTAAAACAAGAGACAGCAACAAAGCTAGCACATGGAGAACTTCAGCGGAAAAGGAGGATCCAATTCACATTGTGAGCTCACCCCACAAAGTAAACCAAATGACTCTTCGTCAACGCCGTGAAACAGTCCCTGATAATCCACCCGGTTGATGGTCGTTGCAGTTCACGGAAGTGTTTTACAGCAATCCAGATTGCGAGACACAGTGCGAGGACCTCCCATGCAGTGATGAACGTCCAATATATAAAATAAGAGAGATCTGTGTTGTCCCCAAAGTTAACAAAGCACTGGTAGGTGCCGGAAAGAACAAGCTCTTCTGTTTTTCATTAGTGAGCCTGGTGCGTTAAGTCCTTCATCCATAATTATAGCTTACCCTCTGACATTTGCATCGTTATCATTGTTATAGTCACTCCATTGGCGATGGTGACAGCCAGGAGGATGACGGAGAGAGATATCAGCATCTTTCTGCGCCGATACATGGCATGCAGCCGAGCGATCATGATGACTTGCATAGTGTTTCAGCCAAGTCAATATCACCGAGGAATTACCAGCTCACCGCCTAGTATTGCATTTACGATTGTGATCATCGAATTTGATATGATATATATAATGTGGCCTAGCAAATGCAGTTTGTAATCAGCCTCGGAAGACGACATACTCCACCTAAACTCACAACTGTGGAAGTTATTGTTTGTATGGAACCAAGGAGGTGCTAAAGCACTTACCCCTATATGTTAATGCAGTTGATTAGACAAGAATGACCAGCATCGGTGCGGAATACTCACTGCATCTGTCAACGAGATTGTTGGTACATATACTGTATGCTACTGGTTAGACGAAACAGACACGGCAGTGTGCATGAAGAGACATACTCAACAAGCCGATGCTGATTGAAGATATGTATGATTAATTAGCACAGCGCCAAATACTTAGCATTCCAAACATACGCCGTGTATATTAAACCAAGATAGCGCGCCTAGGAAAAATTCAAGTCAGTACAACTTACCAACTGCATTTATTATGCAATCTACATACACTGAGATACAAACCAGTCATGAGGGACCAGCGCTGCCTCTGCCGCAAATCAAACATTGGTTATTATAACGTGGGCCTGTGCTCACCCAAATTAGTTCAATCTATCGAACCATCCTTAGCAACATGATTACCCCAATAATGGCATAAGCCTACCTCATGTCCAAAGGTCAATACTGGCAATGTGTTGAGGACACTAGCAGTTCTTTAATATGAACTTGCTTACCCCAATCGTACATCACCCCAGCAGAGGCGGCAACTGCAAAAAGATTAAATCGACAAAGTCACTGCCCGACTAGCTTTCACGAACCTATGAAATAGGAGGCGATACGATACGAGTTGATGGACGGCCACCAAATGGGATCATTTGAAATTAGAGTCATAGTGCTCAAAGATGGTGTAGGGGAGTAGTGAACGAGTTGGTGGATGTGTACGATCGCGTTCGTGCTCGGTGTTGGATGATATACCATCATGCAGTGCTTTTGTGACCATTATAATCTAGGTGCTGTCTCAATTGATAGATGCATATGGTGTCAAGAAAATCGATCCAGTGGTTTTTGATTGGATCAAAGTTGGTTGTGAACGTTTGAACTACGATTTTAAAAATACACTGCACTGTCCATCATAAGCGTGGTAACTTATTCCGAAATACGCTACAGTACTTCAGTGAATTCCTGCTGATCATCGACAAGTATATATATGACTGTCTTGCCACCTCGGTCTGCCGCTGACGGTTTCCCTGGGCATGGAACACGTTCAAAGTCAGTCAAGATACTCAGAAACGAAATGTAGGGGAGGTCCAACGGGAGAAATAAACAACTCATGATCACTTATCCAACCTCGGCTGTCAACACCCACTCCGGCTTGAAGCAGTGTACACCTGTCAACTGTCATGCTCCTGGAGGCCTCTGGTCGTAATTGTAACTTATAGGCCACCTTCCTCAGTCATCGGGTTATTCGCATCTAAGGATACCAAACGTGGGCAAGTGTGTTGCGAAGCTGTGCAGTGATGAGACACATACCGCATTCGAATTCAATCATTAATATTGCGTGCGCAGTCGGTGATGTGATGTGATCAATTTCTAGTTCAGCCACTGACAGAGATACGCGTGGAGAAAATGAGACTCAAATAGCTTGTACGTACCCTGTACCTGGCTAGTACAGTTTGGCTCCATGGCCGAGCAGGACACCGCACCAGTAACTCAGAAGAGCAATAGTAGTAGACAGGCTCTCGTGAGTACTCACAATACGAGTACGTACTAGTAGCAACGCAACTGCGATGGTAGTAGAGAGAAATAGCAAAGGCTATCCTCTTGTCAATCCCCGACTTTCTCCCTCATACGGTTCGGACATTGAACATGCTTGCCTCCGAGTTGGAATTCGAAGTGATACAGAGGAAGCCCGACTTTTTGATGTTTGAATCATCAATAGTCGTAGTAAGTTGCCAAGTTATTTTTGCAAGCTTGGTAGTGTCTTCGCCTCGCCGGCCCGTATACGGCCGGACAATGGATCACTGAGAATCAGTATGGGTTTCCCGGGATTGACTTTCTGCAAGTCTCAGATGGACCGTCCGTCGATGTACGATCAAATGTACAGGGAACCCGTAAACAAACGCGTAGGGTACTTACATAAAAACTGTCTACCTAATATATCATTAACGGCGAATTTAGGTTCAGCCGCAACTCTACTCACTCGCTCCTAGTCGAGCTCGTTAATGACCAACTCCTGGATCGGGCCATTAAACGAGTAGAATCAGCAGATTCATGCGGGATGTCTCGAGTACCAGGTTAATACAAACTGTCCATAAAGTTGCTCAATACATAGCAATAAAAAAATCAAGTGACAGAATAAGAATACACGACTTGGAATCATTCATAACCCAACTCAGCATCAATTCGCGCTCTCCGCAAGTTCCTCCTCTCCTCGTCAGTCATACACGACCACCCCTCAACAGTCTCCGACAACTCCTCCTCGATACGCTCCTCCATCTCTATTTGCTTCTTGCTCTTCTTCGGCGGGGGCGGTCTAGGTAATGGTGGTGGAGGGGTCCGTCGGTTGGGGTGGAGTGGTGCAATCCGCGAAAGCATCGTTCGCGAAGACTTCACCAATGGTGAATAGGAAGGGCCGTTTGAGAACGGTGAATTTGGTTGTGAGTTAACACGCCGGATGAGCTCTGACATTGGGGTCGCCTTGGATTTGATGGTGAGTGCGCGTGACTTGAGACTGGTAGACGGTGCCTGCTTTGGTGGAGCAGCTACGCTTTGTGTGAGAAGCTTCTGGGGAGAACGTAAGCAAGGATATCAAAGAGTATGGAAATGGAGCACCTCAGGGGCTGCAATGACTTCAGAATCCTTCTTGGGACTGTCGCCTCGAGAGTCTTCGTCCTCGGGCAAATGGCTACCTTGGTTATGTGACCCCGAACGAGGAGGATCGTCATCGTCCTCATTCTCACTTTCCGGGAGAACCGGTTTCCCTTTGCATTTCCCCTTAGGTTTTGATCTTGACTTTGCAGCGGGGATGGGTTTCGGTAGTGTCTTCTTCGAGGTAGCTTTCGGTGCCTCTTCAACGTAATTGTCGTCTTCGGGGGCATTATTGCCTGCAGCTGACTCATCCGGAGGGGATTTGTGCGCAAGGTCGTCGAGCTCAACCTCGTCAGCTTGTTTCTGACCTTTTTTCTTCCCCTTTGCCCGGATAGACGACTTGGTGTTCTTTTTCTTGCCCTTGCTCGCAGCAGCGATGATGTCCACGTTCCCGTTGGCTTCTTCAAGTGTATGCGGGTTATCGATTGGGAGAACGACGGGTGATAATTGTGCAGAGAATGAAGATGTTATCATAGAAGACGACGAAGCATCGGGGATGTCTACATCAATCTCTTCGCCATGAACTTCTGACTCAAGCAGGGGGACCCTCTTCCGTTTGCGAGTCATCACGGGTGGAGAAGAGGGTGGAGAAGACAAGTCAGGTAAAGGAGCAAGAGAGGACGGGACGTATGGTGCTGTAGGAGGTGGCTGGGACGGAAGCGCTGGCTCCTGCGGAGCAGGAACAAGAACCACATCGCTTGGCTGAGTATCGGCGATGCTTTGTTCAACGACCTTGGGTGAAGGCGATGTCCTAGCTTTAGGCTTGGATTTAGGCTTGGGTCTCGGCTTTGGCTTGACGGGCTTGTCTTGGGACTTCTGCCGCTTCCGTGGAGGCTTGAGGGATAGTTCGTCAAGGTCGGAGTCGGATGTTAACTCTATTACATCATGATTGACAGGCACGCAAGCGGGTTTCTTGACCTGAGTCTTCCGAGTGCGCGTCTTAGCTCGGTCGGCAATGCTAAACACAGGATCCACCTCGTCAATGAGTTCCGAGACAGCAGACGGTGTGGTTGGAGGGCGAATGCTATCTGCAGCCAAGGTACTAGCTGGGATTGCAGATGCAGAACCAATGAGTGAGCCAGAGAAACGGGATTCATCGTCTTTGATGAAGTCGTCATATATGGTGTTCGTAGTTCGAGACTTTCGCGGCACAGGACGCGGGCGCGGTTTAGACTTCGGTACAGGTGTTCCTGCGCCACGAGAGAGTGATGGAGAAGCATTTGGTGGATCTGAGTCTTGGTACCCTGGAGGTGGCGTAAACAAAGACACATTGCTTATGTCGAGAGGTTCACGTCCTCGCTTGGGAGTCCACGCTTGACTGGTGATAAATGAGGCGGTCTGAATGAGTGACGCTGCAAAATCGTGCCCTGTTAGCATGCAGTACTGCACATGAGGCTTAGAGATTTACTGACACTGTAGTATCTTTTCCGGGCCTGTAGAAAACGTGTTTCCGCTCAAGAGGCCGCTCTGGTCAGCAATTTGAAGAGGTCGTGAGGCGTCTTCGTCCTCGCTATCAGCGACAATCCAGTCATGTGCAACATCGGCCATGTTTCTCATTGATAATCGCTTACAGTGGGTATGCCTGGTGTCGTTGACGACGATGAGTATGTAGAAGAAGTTAGGAAGAGCTAGACGAGATAAATCAAGGTCGGTCGTGACACATTAAAGGTACGTATGCACGTGATCGCGTCATTCTAAATGTGGACTCCGGTGCCCAAAATTTCAAATACCCACTGAGACAGTGGTACCATAACTATATATTCACACCCACTGTTCCCCCACATCTGACTTGAGCATTTCTCTGCAATTTTTCATCTGATGGAGAGCGTGGGATGACGGTTTATGACTTAGTGATGGGTAAACGGACGCTGCGACCACAGATCGAACGAGCGATGCAAAGGATTTGGCTGGGCTCCTCAAGATCAAAGTTTCAGCTGCTAATGCATGGTTCGAGGAGGGTGAGTGGATTCACGTCATCTCAAGAATACTTAGAAGGTCTGTCTGTTGAACTAACGCAAGTGTTACTCTTGTAAGCTTCCCGTTTATTATTTGTGCTCTTGTTTTACCCTCCAGGTGATCTGAATTATTTTATCGATTTATGTGAAATTTCCAACTTGATTCAATTCGATTCACTTCGACGGCAACACTACTGCCAACCACCCTCGACCTACTGCCAGCAATTGCAACTGGCAGAAATATTTCATTCTGCCAAAACAACACTCTTGCATTCAAATTCCACCCGCCCGTTGCTATCCACAGCCCATGATGTACACATACTACACAAACAAACATTGAAACAACACAAACCAAAAGTCCTGCTCGCTATCATCACCATCATCTTCTGGCATTTGTCACTTCGATCATTGGGCCATAGTATCAAAGGATGTAGTGGTGAGTTATTATGACCACTTTGATGAAAGCATACGCTACGCTAAATCTGTCATGCAATTGATTGATCTTCCGAAATGCTGTTCAGGGATGGGACTCCGAAGTGGGGTGCACATGAGGCGATCGATCTCTGAAAAGGATGTGGGCGGGATGAGGAAAGCAGCGTATGGGATTAAATGGTAAACGTTGCGAGGTTTACATTTGCAGCACGGAGGTGAGGCTGTGGCAATTAGTGTAAATTGAGTATCTTAGCGCCTGTCTTAATCTAGGGATGGTGTCGTCTCTTCACCAAATATCAATGACAGATTCTCGACTAGGATGTCTCTGGCTGTGCAAACTGATCCCTGTCATCACACCAACACCGCATTAAAGATTGAGGATTCTGCACCCACCAGCCCTGGCATCTCTATGATATGAAAACCCGATAACCAAGACAGAGAGCAAGAAGGTGCACATGAAGTGACGGATTGTCCAAAGACGAAGAGCAGGCATGGCAGACATTGAGATATGTGTTGCACACGGGTGGAGCACGAGTTATCCGTTCGCTTTGTATGGATCTGCCCTATTTTTGACAATTGACTTTCGGTCTAGCATTGGAATACCGATACAGTTTTCCTTCCATCTTTTATGGTATCCAAGTGTTCCGCCCGTGCAATTTTTTCATGACCAACATTTACGTTGAGCCCATCGATTGAATTTCACCTTTGCTTAATCCAGGCAGCAACGGACATCATTGATGCACATCCCTCGATCTCATTTTGGTGATTCAAGCACTGGGTGGTGGTATATATACCATAGCCATACGTCTGCCAAGTTCACCTCTCACCTACACTCCCGTTCTCTATCAATATGACCATTGTCTCAAATGATCCCACTTGGTGGCCGACCATTAATTCAAATCGTGTTTCCAGCTATTTTGTAGGTTCGTAGAGACCAGCCAGATGTTCAAGCTGATGTCTCAATCTGACCTTGACTCGTTCTCAGTTGCCGCCTTTGTTGGAGTAACGTATGATTGGGGTGAGCATGATAATATTAAAGGATTGCTGATATCTTACAAGTGTTTTCAGTACTTACATTCGGACAGGAGGTATGTTGACACTATGGCTGGAGCAGCCATCCCACTAAGAATGGTTTTATAGGTCGAACTGATATGGGTGAGTAGAGTCTCGTGCGAGAGGAATACATATGAAAGTGCTTCCAGAGGCAACACTGGTCCCTAGTGACAGTTCTGTATCTCGGTGTAAGTAGCTCGTCTGTCACGGTTGTCATGTTGTACTGACTTGAAAGTATCCCAGGTGCGCTACCTTGGAATCTTATATGCTGCGTACGTTTGGAAGGCTAAACAACCGGTGTTGTTCTAATCATCTATCTCTCATAATCAGCCTGTACATGGGTATGTCTCCTTAGAACATTCTCTGTCTTTGCCTCTTCTAACCAACGGCATATAGTCAATGTTCCTACCGTCTCACTGACAGATAGAGTGAGTGACTTTTCTGTACAGATGCCTGCCATTCCCCTCTAATTAATCGTGGTGCCTGTAGGAGTACGTTTCTTTGCTAACTTTCTGGTTCACTAATGACTGTCACACTATACTGCCACAGATGTGAGTCTGTTTAGATTGTGTGCTACCTGAGGCTGACCACTTACTGCATTCCTCAGGCTGGATTATGGAGATCATATGTAATTGGATGTATATTGTGGCATTTCCACTGCTATGTGGTGAGTTTGTCACTTGCGAGACCTCAGCGATATTGACCTGACCGAAACATGCTACAAGTCATCATCATTACCCGGTTATATGCCATGTATCAACGATCCAGAAAGATTCTGATACCCCTTATTGTCACCTTCCTGGC
>Ga0310811_10003328_pt1 | contig 20196 bp, 18 predicted proteins | sample YCmetagenome_FD_207642 | JGI IMG/M metagenome (GOLD analysis project Ga0310811, IMG submission 207642) | Soil microbial communities from experimental microcosm in Duke University, North Carolina, United States - YC | ecosystem: Engineered > Artificial ecosystem > Soil microcosm > Unclassified ...
GCCGCTGAAGAGGCAGGCACTAAGATCGAGCTGAGCTGCCCTCTCGATACGCCAAAGATTGCCGGCGATCCGGGGCAGCTTGTTCAGCTCTTCGTAAATCTCTTCAAGAACGCCATCGAGTCTATGCCGACCGGTGGAAACATTGGGGTGGACGTATCTATTGAGACAGTTTCTCTCGGCACCGAAGCCCGAGTCGTCGTTGCAGTCACAGACGAAGGTGTCGGGATCGATCCTTCACATCGAAGTCGGATTTTCGAACCCTTCTTCACAACTAAACCGACCGGCACCGGCCTTGGACTTTCAATCTGTCAGGAGATCGCAGACTTTCACCGAGCTCGGCTCACGCTGAATCCACGGCCAGGACGCTCCGGCACGGTGGCGCAGATCGAGTTCCCCTGCGTCTCTCCTGACTCGCCGCTCCAAAACGCTACCGTCTCCACCTGAGGCCGCTCAACCTCAACTATCCGGAACGAGGTCGTTTCTCATGATTCAGATCACTCTTCTCGTCTTCGCGTTGGTCCACGCAACGCTGGCGTTGTTTGTCTATCGCGCGGGTCGCAACAACAGCGTAAACGGCGCGTTCGCGGCACAGTCGCTGGTCTTCGCCGGGTGGGTCCTAAGTATCGCCGGTCTCCAAACTCCAGATCAGATCGAACTCCGTTATGGCTATGCATTTGCGTTCGCCAGCTTAATTCCGGTGGCCTTTCTGTTTTTCAGCCATTGCTACCCCTCCACGACCAGTTGGGTGGCTCCGACAACCGCCCGAGTCGTGTTCATCCTGGGGGCTGTCTTCGTCGTGCTATCGCTCGCCAGCAATCTAATCGCGCATGAGCCTCGAATCATCGCGAATCAGCTGTCCCGAAAGACAGGGCCTCTCTTCCCGGCCTTCGTTCTGTATTTCTTTGCGAGTTGGGGTCTCGGGCTAAGCATCTTCATCAAGAAATGGCGGTCGGCGCGAGGGAGGGCGCGAGCTCAGTTTCACTATCTCGGCGTCGGAGTGCTCGCAGGCCTGGGAGGTGCCATCACGACGAATCTGATTTTCCCTCTCGTAACGGGCCGATCGACTTATAGCTGGATGGGGCCCTACTTCGGCCTTCTCTATGTAGGCTTCGTCGCTCATGCCCTAATCCGTCACCGTCTGATGGATCTTCGCCTCTTCGTCCACAGAGGGCTGACGGTCGCCATCGCGATTGCGCTCTCAGCCATACCGACAGCGCTATTACTCGCGATCTTCTGGCCGCGCCTACTGCTGCATCTGGACGTGGGTGAACTGGTGCTCTTTCTGGGGGCGATCTCGGTTGTGACAATAGTGACTCCACTCGCCCGAGATGGTGCCGGCCAGTTGCTTGATCGATATGTGTATCGGACCCATGCGAACTACCAGCGGGCGGTACGCGAAGCAAGCCAGATCCTTACCCGGGTCTTACACCTGAGCACATTGGTGTCCTTTATCAGCGACACCGTAATGCATGCTACGGCCGTCGAAGGGGTCGCGGTATATCTATTTCGAGAAGGCAGATTCGAAAGAGCCGCCGCTCAGACCGAGCCTCATGCTGCTAATTTTGCCGCCCCACTCCATCCCTCGGAGGCGATCGTCGATGTAATCAACGCTCGTCAGCGCCCGATTGTTACGGACGAGTTAGTTCGTAAGCGCGAGCCCTCAGGCGGAGATATGCAGTCTCTCCTAGCTGAGGTCGGGTGGTCCGTCATCTTACCCGTATGTGCGGAAGACGCGCCTATTGCCGTGATTGCTGTGGGAGCGAAGCTGTCGGGGGATGCCTTCTATCAGCAAGATCTGGACTTCCTCATGACGCTCGCGAATCAAGCTAGTGTTGCGATAAAGAATGCCCAGTTGTACGCGGCAGTAGCCTTGGCGAACGAGTACCTTGAGAATATCGCTGCAACGATCGAGAGTGGAGTCATCGCCATAGATTCCCGCGGTCACGTAACAATGTTTAACCGTGCTGCAGAGTTTCTCACTGGGCTTCCGGCGGAAGGAACCAAGGGAATGCCTACGTCCGCCATCCCCGTCTGCGTCGCCGAGCCGCTCGAAGCGACGATGGGGGACGGGGAAGCGCGAACTCAGCCCGAGGTCGAGCTGCCGTGCGTGACGGAGGGCGGGCCGGCGAGTCGGCCGGTCATCTGTACGGTGTCGCCGGTGCGGGATCAGGGTGGGGCGGTGCTGGGGGCGGTGGCGGTGTTCAGCGACCTCACGCCGCTCAAGGAGCTGGAGCTGGAGCGGCGACGGGCGGAGCGGCTGGCATACTTCCAGGCGCTGGCGGCGGGGATCGCGCACGAGATCAAGAATCCGCTGGTGGCCATCAAGACGTTCGCGCAGCTGCTGCCGCGGCGGCAGCAGGACGCGCGGTTCCTCGGCGAGTTCGGGCGGATCTCGACGCGGGAGATCGATCGCATGCAGCGGCTGGTGGACCGGCTGCGCACGCTCTCCCGCCCGGCCGGCGGACCGCGCCATCCCGTCGACGTCCGGCTACCGCTGAGCGAGGCGCTCGAGCTGGCCCGGCCGACGCTCGAGGAGAAGGGCCTGCGGCTGATCGCTGGGCTGGGGGCGGAGCCATACGTCGTCCTCGGCAATCACCCGGAGCTGGAGGAGCTCTTCCTCAACCTCGTCCTCAACGCCCACGACGCCACGCCCGCCGGCGGCATGGTCACCGTCGAGGTGATGAGCACCGAGACCCATGCGACCGTCACGGTGATGGACAGCGGGCCAGGCATCGCGCCCGAGCTGCTGGAGCGCGTCTTCGAGCCGTTCTTCACCACCAAGGCCCGGGGGTCGGGGCTGGGCCTGGCCATCTCGGCGGGTATCGCGCAGGCCCACGGCGCGAAGCTGCGAGTCCACAACCGGCCGGGCGGCGGCGCCGTTTTCACTGTGGAGTTTCCCCTGGCAACGGTGGTACCTCTGGTGGTCTCGTGAATACCGTCCTGGTGTTGACCGCCGACGATGGCCTTCGGGCCCGGGTCAGTCGTTCGCTGGGAGCCTTCTCGGTCTTCGAGGCTCGAGCCGACGGCGAGGCGCTCCGCACCCTGCGGCTGGTCGACATCGACGTCATCCTGCGCGAGAGCTCCGGCCCGACCGGTGCGCTCGCCACGTTCGTGGCGGCCACGCGCGACATCACGCCCCAGGCCCTGGTGGTGGCGCTGGGCGCCAGCGGCGAGGACGAGCCCGGCGCTGACTTCACGATCCCCGAGGGGTTCACCGCGCGGGAGCTGGAAGTCACCCTGCACCACGCATTGGACCGCCAGCGCCTCGTGCGCGAGCTGGCCGCCGCCCGCATCACGACGCCGGTGATCACGCCGTCCCGGCCCAGCAGCGAGGAGCCGTGGGACGGCGCCTCCGTCGCGCGCATGCTGCGCGGGTTCACGGGCGTGCTCGCCGCGGGCTTCGATATCCCCCGCGCGCTCGGCACCTTCCTCGATTCGATCGGCGAGCTCGTGCGCCCGACCCGCATGGCGCTGCTGCGGCCCGACGCGCTCGGCCGGGAGTTCCGCATCGTCGTCTATCGCGGCCTCGCCCCTCAGCTCGTGCAGGGCATCCGGCTCTCGGCCGACGACGGGCTGATTCGCTGGCTCGCGGTGCAGGGCCGGCCGGCGGCGGCGCTGGAGATCGCCGATCCCGAAATCCTGCGCGAATTGAAGCTTTTGCAAGCGGTGGTGGCGGTGCCGCTGCTGGCCCACGGCGAGCTGGTCGCGGTGCTGGCGCTCGGGCAGCCGGTGTTCGGGACAACCTATGGGCGGCACGAGATGCAGACGCTGTTCGACCTGGCCGCCCACCTCGCCACGGTGCTGCGGGACATCACCCTGCACCACCAGCTGGCCCGCGAGAAGGAGTTCAGCGAGCGGATCCTCTCGCACATGTCGAGCGGCGTCGTCACCATCGGGCGCGACGAGCGGGTGGGCACCCTCAACCGCCGGGCCGAGGAGATCCTCGGGCTCTCGGCGGCCGCCGTCGTGGGCCAGGACCTCCGGGTCCTGCCCTCGCCGCTGGGCGACATGCTGTACGACACGCTCGCCTCCGGACGCCCCGCCGCTCGTACCGAGATCCAGCTCGCCCTCCGCCGGTTGTGGCTGGAGGTCTCGACGTACGCGGTCCGCGACGAGGAAGGCCAGCCCCTCGGCGCCGTGCTGGTCTTCGAGGACCTCACCGCCCAGAAGGAGCTGGCGGCCCAGCGCCGCGAGGCCGAGCAGTTCCAGCTCCTCACTCGCGTGGTGGCCCGCATCGCCGACGAGATCAAGAATCCCCTGGTCTCGATCAACACCTTCATCGAGCTGATCGGCGAGCGGTACGACGATCCCGACTTCCGCCGCCACTTCTCCTCGGTGGTCCGCCGCGACGTGCGACGACTGGTAGAGGTTTTTGAAAAACTTGCGGGGTTGGTGACGGAGGGTGAGCTAAACTTTGCGATCGTGGACGCTCGCGATGTGGTGGGACAGCTCGTCGACGCCATTGATCTCACGGACGAGGCGGCGGGCAAGCACCTGCAGCTCGACGTGGTGCCCGAGAGCTCGCCTCAGCTCGTCAAGGTCGATGCGCTGCAGCTGCGCAAGGCGCTCTCGTACCTGATCCGCTATCTCACCCACAATTCCCCGTCGGACGTCGCCAAGGTCTCGGTCTCGGTCGGCCAGCACGAGGACGAGGAGGGCGGCAACGACGTGCGCGTGCTGCTCGGCTCGCGCACGGCCAGCGTCACGCCCGAGAAGCTGCAGCGTCTGTTCGATCCCGTCCAGATGGTCCAGGAGAGCCTCATCGACGTCGGGCCCGCCGTCAGTCAGCGGCTCATCGAGGCCCTCGGTGGACGGCTCCGGATGCGCCAGACGCGACACGAGCTGGCCTTCCTCGTGACGCTACCCGCCGTCTCGTGACAGCGGCGCCCGCGCCGCTCGACGCCGCGCGCATCCTCGTCGTCGACGACGAGCTCGGTCCGCGCGAGTCGTTGCGGATGCTGCTCAAGCCCGCGTACCAGATCCAGACGGCCGACAGCGGCCGGGCCGCCCTCGACCAGATCCCGGCCTACCGTCCCGACGTCGTCATCCTCGACATCAAGATGCCCGAGCTCGACGGGCTCGAGGTGCTCAAGCGCGTCAAGCGCATCGATCCCGCCATCGAGGTCGTGATGATCACGGCCTACGCCTCGCTGGAGACGGTGAAGATGGCGCTCACCCACGGTGCCTTCGAGTACCTCATCAAGCCGTTCTCGCGGCAGGACCTGGAAGACGTCGTGCGGCGCGCCCTCGGGCGGCGCCACGCCGAGATCGGTCAGCGGGGCCAGACCGCGAAGCTCGTCGAAGAGATGCGCCGCTACATGTCCAAGACCCGAGAGCTGGAGGAGGCCAACAAGCGGCACGAGGTCGAGCAGTCGCTGCGCGTCACCCAGCTCTCCATCCTGCGCGAGATCGCCCGCACCTTCGTCGGCCAGCTCGAGTACCAGGCGATCTCCACCGCGGTGATGAGCCAGCTCCACAATGCGCTCGGCTACGACCTGATCACGATCTCGTCGACGCCGCCCGTCGCCAGCCCCGGCGACGCCACCCGCGTCGTCACCTGTCCCATCCGCGACGCCGAGGGCTCGCTGGGCTGGCTGGTCGTCGACAACCGCACGTCGGGTCGAGCCATCGATCCGCGCGAGCGCGAGCTCCTGGAGATGCTCGCAGAATACCTGGCCATCGCCCTGCGCAACGCGCGGCTCTATGGCCAGATCGCCGATACCAAGCGCTCGCTGGAGCAGCTCATCGCCTCGGCCGGCGACGCCATCATCACCGTGACGGCCGAGGATCGCATCGGCGGCTGGAATCCCGCGGCCGAGCGCACCTTCGGCATCGCCGCCGAGCAGGCGATCGGCCGGCGCATCACCGAGCTGCTGCCCGAGCCCGAGTACATGTCGGCCCGGCGGCGGCTCGCCGAGGGCGCCGAGCGCGAGGCCTTCGAGGTGGCGCGCCAGTACGGCAGCTCGCGCATGCTCACCCTGGCCGTCACGCTGTCAGGGCTGCGCAAGCCGCAGCGCGGGCTGGAGGGGATCATCGCGATCGTGCGCGACATCACCTCCGAGCGCGAGATCGAGAGCCAGATGCACCAGGCCGAGAAGCTCACGGCGCTCGGCCAGCTGGCCGGCGGCATCGCCCACGACTTCAACAACCTGCTGCAGGCGATCCTCGGCTACGCCCAGCTCATGAAGCAGAACCCCGACAACAAGGACCTCGTCGAGCGCTCGCTGGTCGTCGTGGAGTCGGCGGCCCTCGACGGCGCCGAGGCGGTGCGCCGCATCCAGCAGTTCGCCAAGCTCCGGCCCGACGAGCAACCGATCCAGGTCGAGATCAACCAGATCGTGCAGGACGCCGTGGCCATCACCCGGCCACGCTGGGAGGAGAACATCGCCCGGGAGAGCCGGGCGCTGGAGCTGCAGCTTGATCTCAAAGCCGGCGCGCTCATCCAGGGCCGGCCCGCCGCGCTCAGCGAGGTCCTCACCAACCTCATCCTCAACGCCATGGACGCGATGCCCAACGGCGGCGTGCTGAGGATCGCCACCCGTCACGTCCCGGGCCGCGAGGTTCAGGTCACGGTCGCCGACACCGGCGTCGGGATGCCGGAGACGATCCGCCACCGGATCTTCGAGCCGTTCTACTCCACCAAGGGCGACGCCGGCTCCGGCCTCGGGCTGTCGATGGCGTACTCGATCGTGCGGCGGCACGGCGGACAGATCCACGTCGACAGTGAGCCCGGCACCGGCACGACGTTCACGCTCACGTTCCCGATCTCGCTGGAGCCGGATCCGCCGCCCTCGCCGCCGGTCGCCACCGAGGGCCGGCGCCTGTTCCGCGTGCTGGTGGTGGACGACAACCCCCAGGTGCTGGCGACGCTCGCCGAGATGATGCGCCGGGTCGGCCACACCGTCACCCCGGCCATCACCGCCCGCGGCGCGCTGCAGGACTATCGCCCGGGCAACGTCGACATCGTCGTCACCAACATCGGCATGGCCGAGATGAACGGCTGGCAGTTCGCCGAGCGGCTGCGGGCCATCGACCCGCGCGTGCCGATGCTGTTCATCACCGGCTGGGGCCTGCGCGAGGAGGACCACGCGCGGCTGGCCGGGCTGGGCGTGCGTCGCTGCCTCTTCAAACCGGTGCGGCCCGAGGATCTGGACGCCGCGCTGCAGGACGCCGGCCCCGCCCGGGCATGAGCCACTGCCGCCGTCCGACCCGACGCGACTGAATGGCCGGGCGGCCCCGACCGCGCCGCCGAGCCCGCAAGTCTCCGCGCCACCCCGCCCGCCCCGCCCAGCGCGCCACCCCCGGTCATCCGCGAGCGCCCCGCGCGCCGGAGGCTCACACCACGCGCCGTCGCGCCCCGTCCACGCGCGGGGCCACGGACGTGGCCCGGCTTGGCGTCGCACTCGCCGCCGAGGTCGACGTCGCGCGCGGGCTGGAGCGGCTGCTCACCGTGGCGCGCCAGCTCACCCGGGCCGAAGCCGGGACGGTGTACGTCAGACGTGGCGACGTGCTCGACTTCACCGCGGTCCAGAACGACGTGCTGGCCCGCCAGCTCGGCGCCGACGAGGTCCGCCGTCGCGTGGCGGCCCGGTCGCTGCCGCTGGCCGAGAACAGCATCGCCAGCTACGTGATGCTCACGCGCTCCACCGTGAATCTCCGCGACGCCTACGAGGTGCCCGTCGACAAGCCGTACACGCTCTTCCGCGAGGTGGACCGCTCGACGGACTACCGCACGCGCTCGATGCTGGCCACACCGCTGCGGGACGGGCGAGGCCGCGTCTTCGGCGTGCTCCAGCTCATCAACGCGCTCGACGCCCGCGGCGCGGTGCGGCCGTTCAATCGTGACGAGCAGCGGCTGGTGCAGGACCTGGCGGCCCAGACGACGCGACTACCCGGTTTGACGGAAAGCTGAGAGAGCGGTCGGTGGTTCAGCGGTCGCCCGGCGCGGCGCGCTTGACCTGATCGGCCAGCTTGCAGAACGCGCAGAGCGTGCCGGTGGTCACCTGGCCGCAGCGCGCGCACTCGTTGAGCGTCACCGCCTCGGCGCGCTCGAACGCGGGACGGGCCTTGTCGAGGAAGCCGAACAGGAAATTGTGCTTGGCGCCCGGGGCAGCGTCCTCCAGGCGGTTGAGCGTCTCCTTGTGAGCGATGGAGGTCGCGCCCACCGCGAACGGACACTCCTCGACGATGTAGTCGATCTTCCGCAGGAAGGCGTAGGCGGCCGTCTCGCGCTCGGACAGGCGATAGAGCGGCTTCACCCGGCGCACCAGCTTGGGATGCGTGGACGGCAGCGCGGGCGATTGCCGGGGCAAGGCGTCGGTCTGCCAGTGCATGACCGAGCCGAACAGGGTCGCCGCCTCGTCGTCCAGGTTGTGGCCGGTGGCGACGACCGGCATCCCCTCCTCCAGCGCCGCGCGGTTCATCAGGTACCGCTTGCTGAGGCCGCAGGCCGAGCACGGCGGCCGCCGGGTGACACTCTTGATGACCGGCACCGGCGCCCCCACCTCGTCGGCGATGCGGCGGATCAGCAGCGGCACGCCCCGGGCGGCGGCGAAGCGCTCGCACTTGGCCCGCGATTCAACCGAGTAGTCGAAGATGCCGAGGTCGAGATAGAGCCCCCGGGTGCGGTAGCCCTCCTCGATCAGCACGTCCCACAGCGCCAGCGAGTCCTTGCCGCCCGAGACCGCGACCAGCACCTCCTCGTCCCGCCCGAACATGCGGAACTTGCGGATGGCCTCCCGCACCTGGTTGCGGAAGAACTCGATGAAGTCGGGCGCGCAGAAGGCGGCGTTGTGCCGGCGCAGCTCCAGCACCGCGGCCGAGCCGCACTTGCGGCACTTCACGGCGTGGCCCCGCCCGACATCACCGGGCGCAGCTCGATCGTGTCGGCATCGCCGACCTGCTGATCCGCCGTCACCAGCTCGTCGCCGCGGATGACGAGGACGGTCTCGGGCAAGATGTTGAGCTCACGCAGGACGTCCTTCACGCGGCGGTTGCCCGCCACCTCCACCTCGCGCCGGGGATTGCGCAGCACGACCTTCATCGCCATCGTCCCATCGGATCAGCCGCGCGGGAACCCGGGCGCCGTCTTGATCTCGCGGATCTGGCGCAGGTGCATGGCGTCGTGCTCGGCCTGCAGCCGCCACCACTGGGCCAGATTCAGCTCGCCGAGACTGAAATGCTTGAAGCGCAGCGCACGGGGATCGCACTGGGCGAGGCGGTCCATCGACTGGCGGCTGCGCTCGCGTGTCGCCCGCATCGTGGCCAGCAGCTCGCCGATCGGCTTGCCGTGGTGCGGCCACACCGCCTCGGGCGCGCCGCCGCCCGGGCCGGTCGGCCGCGGCGGCAGCGCATCGAGCTCGGCCAGATCGTGCGGGAAGACGGCGGCGGCGCTGCCGGCGGCGATCTCCTTCGTGAGCTTGGTGGTGAGCTTGCCCGTCGCGATCTCGGCGACGGTCAGGTGATCGAGCACCTCGCCGACCGACCACTCGCCCTCCGCCGGACGCCAGTCGGCCTGGCGCTGGGACAGCCCGTCGGCCTCGCGCAGCACCTCGGTGCGCACGCGCTCCAGGTCGATCCAGAGTTTCTCGACGGACGGCGGCAGGATCATCGTTGCTCCTCGGTGGACTTCGCACGAAGTATACCCGAAGATGTCCCGCATGACCGACGCCCGCCGCTCGCTCGCCCGCGTGCCGTGGCGCACGCGAGAGAGCCGGGAGGTGTACGCCAACCCGTGGATCCGCGTGCGCGAGGACATCGCCGAGATGCCGGACGGACGCACCACGCCGTACGGCGTCGTGCAGTGCCGGCCCTGCGTCGGTGTCCTGCCCTTCCTCGACGACCGCACCGTGCTGCTGGTCGGCCAGTACCGCTACGTGGCGCAGGCCTTCGCCTGGGAGATGCCGACCGGCGCGATCAAGCCGGGCGAGAGCGAGGAGGCGGCCGTGCAGCGCGAGCTGGCCGAGGAGGCCGGTTACGAGGCGAGCCGCCTGGTGAAGCTCTGCCACTTCCACAGCTCGAAGAGCGTCGTGGAGGAGACCGCCCACCTCTACCTGGCCGAGGGGCTCCGGCCGGTCGTTCGTGAGATGGACGAGACCGAGTTCATCGAGGTCCGCCCCTTCGCGTTCGACGACGTGCTCCGCATGGTCGAGACCTCGGAGATCGTCGACGCGATGACGGTGATCGCCGTGCTGCACGCGGCCCACCGCCGCTGACCGGTGGGCCCGCGGCTCATCCGCGCGCTCGTGCGGGTGCTGCTGGCGATCTTCTACCGGCGGCTCGACGTGGCCGGGCTCGAGCACGTCCCGTCACGCGGTCCGCTGATCGTCGCCGCCAACCACGGCAACGGCCTGATCGATCCGATGCTGCTGATGGCCGCGCTGCCGCGGATGCTGCGGCCGCTCGCCAAGTCCGGGCTCTTCCGCCATCCGGTCATCGCGCCGTTCCTCTCGCTGGCTCGCGCGCTCCCCGTCCATCGCCGCCAGGACGCCGGCAACGACCGGACCGCCGGCAACGCGCAGATGTTCCGCGCGGTGGGCGAGGCCCTCGTCCGGGGCGAGGCGATCCTGATCTTTCCCGAGGGCGTCAGCCAGCCCGAGCCCACGCTGATGACCCTGCGCACTGGCGCTGCGCGTCTGCTGCTGGAGGCGGACGCCGCGGGCGCGCACGACGTGATGCTCTTGCCCGTGGGGCTGGTGCTCACCGAGCCCGGACGCTTCCGCAGCGGCCGCGCGCTCGTGCTCGTCGGCGCGCCGGTGCCGACGGCCGACTGCCTCGCCCTGCACCGCACCGATCCGGTCACCGCCGTGCGCACCCTCACCGATCGGCTGGCGGCGGCGCTGCGGCGCCAGATCGTGGAGGCCGAGGACCGTGAGACGCTCCGGCTGATGCGGCTGGTCGAGCGCGTGTGGCGGCAGGAGAGCGGCACCGTCGCCGATCCGCGCTCGGCGGCCTGGCTGCAGTCGACCGCGCGCGCGTATCGCTGGCTGCGCGGGACAGCGCCCGCCGAGGTCGAGGACTTCCGCTGTCGCGTGGACGAGTACGGCGACGAGCTGGCGCGCCTGGGCGTCACGCCGGAGACGATCGGCCGCGAGTACGCGCCGACGATCGTGCTCGGCTACGCCGTCCGCGAGATCCTGCCCGTCGTCCTCGGGCTGCCGCTGGCGGTGCTCGGCATGCTACTGCACGCGCTGCCCTACCAGCTCGTGAAGCTCGGCATCCGGCTGACGAAGCCCGAGCCCGACGTGGAGGCCACCTACAAGCTCGCCGGCGGCGTGGTCATCTTCCCGCTGGCGTGGGCGTTCGAGGCCTGGCTGGCCGCGCGCATCGGGGGCCCGTGGCTGGTGGTGCTCGTGCTCGTCGCCCTCGTCCCCGCGGGTTTCTTCGCGCTGGCCTGGCAATCCCGCGTCCGCGCCGTCACGCGCGAGACGACGGCCCTCGTCCACTTCCTGGCCCGCCGCGGGCTGCGCGAGCAGCTGCTGGCGCGGCGCCACGCGATCGCCATGGAGCTCGAGCGTCTCGCCACCCGCGTGCCCCGAGCCGTGCTGGACGGCGAGGCGACGTGACGCGCATCGCGCTTCTCGTGGCCGTGGCGCTCGCCGGCGGCCTGGGCACCGCGCTGCTGCCGCCGATCCACCAGGACCTCGCGTATCACGACTTCGCCGATCGCCGGGCCATCCTCGGCATCCCCTACGGCCTGAACGTGCTGTCCAATGTCGGCTTCCTGCTCGTCGGGGCGTGGGCCTTCGCGCGTGTGGCGCGTGCCTCGCAGCCGCCGTGGCAGCGCGGGGCCGGACTGCTGTTCGCCGCGGGGCTGGTGCTGACGGGGCTTGGCTCGGCCTGGTATCACGCGGCGCCGAGCAACGCCGCGCTCGTATGGGATCGCCTGCCACTGTCGGCGCTCTTCCCGACCGTCTTCGCGGTGGCCATCGGCGATCGCGTGAGCGAGCGGGCCGGGCGTCTGCTCCTGGTGCCGCTCGTCATCTCCGCGCTCGCGAGCGTGCTGTGGTGGCAGCGCACCGACGACCTCCGCGCCTACGCGGTCGCCCAGTTCCTGCCGCTGCTGCTCATCCCGCTGATGCTGGCGCTCTTCGCCGGCCGGCGGCCGGCGCGTCCGCTGCTGGCGGGGGTCGTCGTCTACGCCGCCGGCAAGCTCGCGGAGGTGAGCGACGGCGCGGTGCTCGCCGTCGGCGGCCTCGTGAGCGGGCACACGCTCAAGCACCTGCTCGCGGCGCTGGCGGCGATCGGGATCGTGCAGTGGCTGGCGCCGGCGCGCGCCGAGAGGTGACGCGTCGGCGGAGGGATCAGCGCGAGGCCAGGACGATCGGCCCGGTCGGGGCCGGCACGCCGCCCTCGGGCTCGAGGCTGATCGCGAACTTCGCCGGCGCGCTCGCGGCGGGCTCCACGCGATGGGTGCCGCGGCCCGAGGCATCGACCTGGAACGTCCCGGCGGGCTGCGGCGCGCCGCTGCCGATCGTCCACAGCTCGTAGGCCTTGCCGGCCGGCGCCGCCGGCAGGTTGGCGACGAAGAGCTGGCCACCGGTCTTGTCGTGCCAGATCAGCCGCGCGCTCGCCTCCGGGGCCGGCCCGGCGCCACGCAGGTCCACCACGCGCGTGGCCGGATCGCGCAGCAGCTCGACGGCGTGGCGATAGACCTCGACCTCGCGGCGCAGCGACTCCTCGCTCTCCTGCAGGCGCTGGCGTACCCCCGCGGTCTCGCGCGCCATGTGGCCGAGCTGCGCCTCGTAGCGCGAGGCGACGACGCCGCCGGTGATCATCGCGGCGATGGCGGCGGCCGCGGCGGTCGCCGCCGCCCACGGCACCCAGCCGGCCCGCGAGCGCGCGCGGCGGCCGCGTCCGTCGGCAGCCACCCGCTCCAGCAGCGCGGCCTTCACCGCCGGCGACGGCACCGCGGGCGTGCCGCTCAGCACCATGCGCGCCAGCGCCTCGTCGGAGTCGCGCAGGGATGTCGAGCAGTGATCGCAGCCGGAGGCCAGGTGCGCCTCGAAGCGGCTGAGGTCATCACCGTCCAGCGCCCCGACGGCGTAGACCGCAGCCAGCTCGTCGAACGTCTCGTGGCCCATCATGGCGCGCGCCTCACGACCTCGCGGAGGCGCTCGAGGCCGAGGCGGATCCGCGTCTTGACCGTGCCGAGTGGCTGCTTGAGCCGCTCGGCGATCTCGGTTTGCGTCAGTCCCCCGTAGTAGGCGAGCTCGATCGCCTCGCGCTGCGGCGGGGGAAGCGCCTGCAGCGCCTGTCGTACGATGCCGCGGTCCTCGGCACGCTCGGCCGCGTCGCCGCCGGCCTCGGCCGGGGCGGCGGCGATCTCGTCGTCGATCGGCGGCACGAAGGTCTCGCCGCGCCGCCGCAGCGCGCGCACGCGGTCGATCGAGCGGGTGCGGGCCCGGGTGATCATCCAGGCCTCGGGGGTCCCGCGAGCGGGATCGTAGGCGGGCGCGCCCTGCCAGGCCTCCCAGAACACGTCCTGCAGCACGTCGGCCGCGTCGCTGCGGTCGCGCACGATCCGCACGATCAGGGGATAGACGAGCGGCGCATAGCGATCGTAGAACGCGCCGAACGCGTCTCGATCGCCGCCCGCCATCCGCCGGACCAGCGTCTCACCCGCCATCGACATGACCGTACCTGAGTAGCAGAGGGGCCGCGGGTTGACAAGAACGGCGACGGCCCCGGAGCCCATGTGTCGAGACTACGGTCGGGCGATGGATTTCGATTCATGGCAGCCCGGCGCCTCCGGGGGCCGGTGATATCCTGGGGCGCCGTGAAGTGGGTGCCCGAGACGCGTGCCTACGACGAAGCCTTCGACCGGACGGCCGCCCCCCGCCCGCACTACCGGGCCCTGGTCGGGGCGCTCGAGTCGTTCACGCTCAGCGAGATCGACCGGCGCGAGCGGCTGCAGAAGATCTCGCTGGTCGACCAGGGCATCACCTTCACCGTCTACGGCGAGAAGGAGGGGATCGAGCGCATCTTCCCCTTCGACTTCGTGCCGCGGATCATCACCGCGCGCGAGTGGGAGCGCATCGAGGCTGGGCTGATCCAGCGGGTGACAGCGCTGAACCTGTTCATCGCCGACATCTATCAGGACCAGAAGTGCCTCAAGGACCGTGTGATCCCCGCCGAGCTCATCCTCTCCCGCAAGGAGTACAAGCGGGAGCTGCTGCGCGTGGTCCCGCCCCGGCAGATCTACACCCACGTGGTCGGCACCGACCTCATCCGCAACGACGCGGGCGAGTTCTTGATCCTGGAGGACAACTGCCGCTGTCCCAGCGGCGTGTCCTACGTGCTGGAGAACCGCAACCTCCTCACCCGCGTGTTCCCCGAGCTGTTCACGCGCTACCCGGTGCGGCCCATCCGCGACTATCCGCGGCTGCTGCTCGACACGCTGCTCTGGTCCTCGCGGGCCAGCGAGAATCCGGTGGCGGTCGTGCTCACGCCCGGCATCCACAATTCGGCGTACTTCGAGCACTCCTTCCTGGCTCGCGAGATGGGTGTGTTCCTGGTCGAGGGCCATGACCTCATCGTCGAGGACAGCCACGTCTACATGCGGACCACTCACGGGCGGCAGCGGGTGGACGTGATCTACCGGCGCGTCGACGAGGACTTCCTCGATCCGCTCACCTTCCGGCGCGACAGCATGCTGGGTGTGCCGGGGCTCGTGAACGTCTATCGCGAGGGCAACGTGGCCATCGCCAACGCGCCGGGCGCCGGCGTCGCCGACGACAAGGCCGTGTACGCCTACATGCCGGCGATCATCAAGTACTACCTCGACCAGGAGCCGCTACTGGGCCAGGTGCCCACCTACGTCGGCCTCCGCGGCGGTGACTTCGCGTACATGCGCGAGCACCTCACCGAGCTGGTGGTGAAGACGACCGGCGACTCCGGCGGCTACAACATGCTGATGGGCCCGTTCGCCAGCCGCAAGGAGATCGACGCCTACGCGGCGCAGATGAAGAAGGCGCCCGGCAACTTCATCGCCCAGCCCCTCATCGAGCTGTCCGCGCACCCGACCTGGATCGACGGCACCTTCGAGCCTCGCCGCATCGATCTGCGGCCGTTCATCCTCTACGGCGAGACCGTGCGCGTGCTCCCCGGCGGCCTCACCCGGGTGGCGCTGCGGGCCGGCTCCTACGTGGTGAACTCGTCCCAGGGCGGTGGCAGCAAGGACACCTGGGTGCTGGCCGACCGGGGCGCCTGATGCTCTCGCGGGTCGCCGCCGCGCTCTACTGGATGGGGCGCTACCTCGAGCGCGCGGAGAACGTCACCCGCCTGCTGCTGGTCACCGAGGACTTCTCGTCCGAGACGCAGGGTCTCGCCGAGCAGCTGGCGCAGGCCGCCTGGAAGGACCTGCTGGCCATCCTGCCCTCGGCGCAGCTGGCCCCGCCCGTCTCGGCCTTCGCGTCGATGTCGCAGACCTACCTGGCCGGCTTCTTCCTCGATCTCGGCAACCACCAGTCGGTGATCTACGCGCTGCGAAGGGCCCGCGAGAACGCGCGCTCGGTGCGGGAGGCGCTCACCGTCGAGGTCTTCCTGGCGCTGAACGAGACCTTCCGGACGCTGGAGGCACACTCCCGGCGCGGGCTATCGGATCCGCCCTCGCTGCGCGACGCCCTGGTGAGCACGCACAAGGGGCTGTTCACGATCGGCGGGGCCATCGAGCAGACCTTCCCCCGCGACGAGGGATGGTTCTTCCTCAAGCTGGGCGAGGCGCTGGAGCGCGTCTACCGCACCGCGCTCGTGCTGCGGGCCAAGCTGCCCGGCCTGGCCGCCGCCGAGCCGCGGGGCGACGTCGCGCTCTATTACACACAGTGGCGGACGCTGCTGCGGGCCCTCGGCTCGCTGGAGAACTACCGGCGATCCTACGGCGCACGGCTGGAGCCCGAGCTGGTCGTTCCCTTCCTCATGCTCGATCCCCACACCTCGCACTCGCTGCGCTACGGCCTGGAGGCCGTGCGCGACTGCCTGGGCCGCATCGGCGGCGCGGGGGACACGACGACGACCGGGCGGCTCATCGGCCGCCTGCACGCCGACCTGTGCTACCGCGACGAGCCGAGCCAGGCCGGCATCGGCGATCCCGTGTTCCTCGACCGGGTCGTCGACACGATGGCCCAGGTCCACGACGCGCTCGACGCCCAGTACTTCGCGACCTGACCATGCTGCTGGAGGTCGAGCACCGCTTCGCCTTCGAGTACGACACGTACATCAGCGAGTCGTTCCTGGAGCTGCGCGTGCAGCCCAAGACCACCGTCGATCAGACGGTCAACTCGTTCGTCCTGGCCGTGGGGCCGCCCACGCGCGTCTCGCGCTATCTGGACTGGAACGACAATGTCGCGCACCACTTCACGATCACGCGCTTCCACGACCGCATCGAGGTGGCGGCCCGCTCGCTGGTGGCCACCCATCCCTCGTCACCGCCGCCGGCCTCGCTGACCGATCCCCTGCCGGGGCCCGACGTCCCCTATCCGCTGCTCGACTTCCTCGCCTTCGGCGGCCCGGTCCAGCAGACCGCGGCGCTGCGCGCCGCGCACCGGGCGGCCCTGCCGGCGCGCGCCGGGACGCTGAGCGAGCTCGTGCCCGCCCTGGGCCGGCACCTCGCCGAGCGCTTCGAGTACCAGAAGGACGTCACGAAGTACGATTCCACGACGGAGGACTTCCTCAAGATCCGCGCTGGCGTCTGCCAGGACTTCGCCCATCTCATGCTCGGGCTGTTGCGGCTGAGCGGCGTGCCGTGTCGCTATGTCAGCGGCTACCTGCACGTGGAGCGCTCGGACCAGGAGCCCTCGCAGAGTCACGCCTGGATCGAGTTCTGGGCGCCGAGCCACGGCTGGGTGCCCTTCGATCCCACCCACAACCGGGCCGTCGACGATTGCTACGTCGTCGTCGGCCATGGTCGCAGCTACGACGACGTCCCGCCCAACCGGGGGATCTTCCGCGGCGTGGCGCAGGAGACCTTGCGCGCCGAGGTCCACACGCAGCCCTCGGCGGCGCGGACACCGCCGCAGGTCTCCAGCGAGACGCGCCCGATCCCGCTGCAGACCTTCCGCGAGGCACCGGCGCGCCGGCCGCTATCCGCGGCGGTGCCGGTGGACGACGCCCAGCAGCAGCAACAGCAGCAGCAGCAGTGAGCGCCGCGCTACGGGCGCGCCACCCTCGCCACGCCGCGCTGATCGACGCGCTCACTCGCCCGGCCTGATCCGACGGCGCCGCCCCCGGCGTGCAGCGCCGCGTAGCGCGCCGGCGTGACGCCGTAGGCCGCGCGGAACATCCGCGTGAAGTGCGCCTGGTCGGCGAAGCCGGCCGCCAGCGCCAGCTCGGCGATCGAGGACGCGGGGCCGAGGCGGCTCCGCGCGAAGTCCAGCCGGCGCAGCAGCGAGTAGCGGTAGGGGCTGGTGCCGTAGCGCCTGCGGAACTGGCGCGCGAACTCGTAGCGGTTCAGGCCGGTGATCGCCTCCAGCTCGGCCGAGCGCACGATCGCTCGACGCGACTGCAAGAAACTGCGCCCGCGCGCCAGTGCGGCGTCGTCGAGATGGCGCGGCCGGGCTGGCGCGCTGCCCGCGCCCTCGAGCAGGCCCTCGGCCAGCTGCAGCACGAGCGCATCGCGCGCCAGCGGCTCGGAGATCGAGGCGAACGCGGCCGCCACCGCCCCCGCCAGGGTCGTGTTCGACGACACGGCCCGGCGCGCGAAGGGCAGCGGTGCCGGGGCGCCGCGCAGGATGGCGACGGCGTCGGCGATGCGGGCAGGCTCCACGTAGACGATGCGATAGCCGAAGCCCTCGGCCGTGCCCGGCCGGCCGTCGTGCGCCTCGTCGGGATGGAGCACGACGACGTCGCCCGGCCGGCTGCGCTCGGCCCGGCCGCGGTAGTCGAACACCTGCACCCCGGACTCCGTCACGCCGATGGCGTAGGTGTCGTGACGATGCGTGGCGTAGGCGCGCTCGGCGAAGAAGGCCCGCCAGAGCTCGATGCCGTCGATCGGGCCGCGGCCCTCCACCCAGTCGCGCCCCTCGCACGAACGTTCAAGACCCTCGGCCGCCGAGCGTCCTACCCTCTCGGGCATGGCTCGAGTCTACGCGAATGGAGGGCGACGATGACGCCCGAGCAGGCGGCCGCGTTCTTCGTCTTCTCCGTCGTGGCCGCCGGCACGCCGGGACCGAGCAATGCGCTGCTCACCACGACGGGCGCCCACGTGGGCATCCTGCGCGGGCTGCCCTGCCTGCTCGGCGTGGCGCTGGGCATGGGCGTGATGATGTTCCTCGTCGCCTTCGGCCTCGGCAGCGTCATCCTCGACCACCCGGTCGTGCTGGCGACCGTGAAGTGGCTGGGGGCGGCCTTCCTGGTCTGGCTGGCGTGGAAGATCGCCAGCGCGCCCGTCGGCAACTCGGGTCCGGCCGGACGGCCGGTGGGCTTCGCCGGCGCGGCGGCGTTCCAGTGGGTCAATCCGAAGTCGTGGCTGGTCTGTGCCGGCGCGACCGCGACCTTTCTCGATCGCGGCGCCGGCGGCGCGCTCGGCCAGTCGGTCGCGTTCGCGCTGGTGTTCGTGGCGGCGGCCCTGCCGAGCTGTCTGCCGTGGCTGGCGGCCGGCGCCGCCCTGAAGACCTTCCTGCGGGCGCCGCGGGCCGCCCGCGTCTTCAACGTCACGATGGGCGTGCTGCTGGCGGCCTCGGTGGTGCTGTTCATCTGGTGACGCCGGTCGCGCGTCGTGCCCGTCGCGCGCCCGGCCAGGCCCGTCGCACGATCGCGACGAGGTCAGCAGGCGACGGTGGTCATCCCGGTGTCGAGCGCTTCCTCCACCCGCTCGCGCTGGGCGCGCGTGGCCACCAGCCCGAACAGCTCGCGGAAGCTCCGGTGCGTGAGCCCGCTCTCGATCAGCGCAAACCGCTTGGCGTCGGTCACTGCCTCCAGCAGCTCGGCCTGCTCACTCTTGCCGATCGGGCGGCGGATGTAGCGCAGCAGGTTCTCGACGTCGAAGCGCGCCTGCACGCTCAGCAGGGCCTCCATGCCGATCACCAGCTCGACGAAGTCGTCGAAGGCGTCGTCCTTGCCGGCGGGCGGCAGGTCCTGAAACACGCGCACGGTCTCCAGACGCACGCGCTGCCCGGGCCGGGCCGCATCATGCCAGTACGCGGCCAGCATCTGGCGCGCCAGGGGATCGAGCGCGGCGTCGTCCTGCACGCGCAGCGCCGCATGGTGCTCGGCGATGGCGTGCACGCACGCGGTCAGCAGCAGCACCGCCGCGGGATGCTTGCCGAGCACGACGCCGGTCACGCGCCGGGCCTCGGGCAAGAGCGCCAGCGGAAAGCCGAGCGCGGTGTTCATGCGCTTGCGGGCCTCGCGGAACAGCGCGATGTGCTTGCTCTCCTCGGTGGCGGCGCTGGAGAGCGCGGCGAAGGCCACCCGCTCGTCGAAGGCCAGCTTGCGGGCCAGGGTCAAGGTCGTGGGCGTGACGAACTCCTCGAGGCAGCTCGCCAGGTGTGTGTAGGCCGCGCACTCGACGTGGGTGAGCTTGAGCGCCTCGGCCCGGGTGAGGCACTCCACCTGATCCGCGGCCGAGAGCGCGGACGGCAGCCAGGGGCGCGTGATGTCGAACTGCCGATCACCCAGTGATGCGTACGATTGCCAGATCATGACTCGTTCCTCTCCCTCCTCGGATCGTCGTTCACTCCACGATGAGTCGCGCGTCGATCGTCACCGGCTCGGCCAGGTTGAAGACGTTGGGCGACGTCCGCACCACGGCCTCGTGGATCTCGCGGAACTGCTCGAGCGTGCCGAAGCCGCGCAGGCGCGCCACATAGTGCAGGGTGCCGAAGCCGGGCCGGATCGACGGATCGAGCCCGAGAACGCCGCGCAGGTCGAGGCTGCCGGCGGTCTCGATGTGCACCGCCTCCAGCGTCACGCCGCGCAGGGCCGCCTGGGTCACGTAGGCCACCGTGAGGCAGGCATTCAGCGCCGCCATCAGGAGCTCCTGGGGATTGGGCGCGGTGTTGCGTCCCTGGAGCTCGAACGGCTGGTCAGCGTCGATGGTGAAGTGCCTGTGCACCTGCCAGCCGCCGACCGTGTACGAGTCGATCATCGTCCGGCTCCGCGTGCGCCCCTTCCACTCCGTCCGCGCGCGGAACTCCACCTGGCCGCGACCGGGATCGCGCCGGACCTCCTGCGCGATGTCCTCGAGCTCGTCCATGTCCA
>Ga0310811_10003329_pt1 | contig 20185 bp, 18 predicted proteins | sample YCmetagenome_FD_207642 | JGI IMG/M metagenome (GOLD analysis project Ga0310811, IMG submission 207642) | Soil microbial communities from experimental microcosm in Duke University, North Carolina, United States - YC | ecosystem: Engineered > Artificial ecosystem > Soil microcosm > Unclassified ...
TCCGCGCCGGAGGCGGCCTTTCTGTTTGAAAGCCGAACCCTCAGCCCGCGTCATGTTAGCGGGGTGTTCGCATCCGATGCGGGAACGTCGCATCGGATGCGAACGGTAGGCAAATCCTGCCTCGGGATGCCCGCTTGCGTTCACTTTCTGGGGTTAACCGTGGTTGCCGGTGGGTCGAATCTTGATCTCCGGCGTGATGCGTAGCGGTTCGTGGGGTGTATCGGTGGGCAAGCGGAGCGTGCCCAAGGGCCGCCCCAGCCCTGCGCGGCCCACAGCGGGGGCCGCAGGGGGATTGACCTGCGGCAGCGGGGCCGCCGGGGAGGGCAGCATCGGGCGGATCTGTCGCAGGAGCACGGATGGCAGGGGGCCGTCGTCCACGTCCTCTACGAGGCGGGCTCCGATGTGTTCTTCGATCGCGAGCATCACAGCGAGGATGCTCCAAATGCCGGGCCGGGCGACGCGGTGGCGCTCGGCGGCATCCCAGAAGGGATGCGGTCCGGCGGCCCGCAGACTGGAGGCGTTGCCAGGCTCGAACTGCTGCTGCGGCTGCCCGTTTGCCCAGTACTCGAAAACCTGAAAGGCGTCGGCGCCTGCGAAGACGGAGATGGTCTCGGTTCCGTAGGACAGCGCCGCGAGCGTTGCCGGCGCTGCGCCCTGGACGCCGGAGTCCTCAATACCGAATGCCCACCCGCCGAGCATACCGACCCGCAGGATTGCATGATCCATGTCAGGCTGCAGGACGTCGTGCATGTTGATGAATGGCGTGGGGCGTGCGGCGGAAGGGTCGGCGCCATAGCGCTCCAGTAGTTCTTCCGGGGTCAGGCCGCGGGTGAAGGTGACGGTCAATCCGATGTACCGGCCGTTGAACAGCCACTTCCAAGGCGCGGGCTCCGCGTTGCTCATCTGGTGCTTCCTCCCGGAGGCTGCGCCCCGGTCGGGCCGGGGCGCAGCCGGGTGCGCTTACTTTGTTATGACGTTACGACAACGGTGTACTTTTCGCTGTCGATGACCCGCTGGCCCGTGGCAAGACGGCCCAGCTCGCCACCCGCAGCGGAATTCTGGGCCTGGGGCACGTGCCCGCGAAGACAGGGCTCGTCGAACGTCACAGCAGGGGCGTTGGGGTCCTCGAAAAGTTGCCATGTGCCGTTTACGAGGAGCGGGTACACGTCCGCGCACAGGCCCCCGTTGGTCCCGCCCTGGTAGGTTGCGGCGAACGGGTACTCGTCGCAACTATCGGTCGGGACGGTTACGTCATCATCTACCCAGGGCCTCGCGGCGCCCGTCCCGCACGTGTTGGTGCGGTTTATCTGTTGTACGGCCGGGTCCGGCTGCCGCTGGAGGGGGTTGCTGGCCGAACCCCACTGGTCAATCCAGTCTTGCTCCGCGAACCCGTACAGGGCTGCTGCCGCACCGTAGGTCGCCAGGGACAGGGTGAGCTGGGCGCGCACGGCGGCGATGACGCAGCCGGTGCTGGTGTTCACTCCAAAGGGGAAGGTCGCGTCGCAGCGGACCTGCTGCGGGTTGGACCACGTTGTGTTCTCGTTGATCGGGATGGTCCCAGGCTGCAGGACAGTGAGGTCGTAGCTGGTGGTGATGTTGCTGACCGTACCGGCTGCGGGCGCCCCCTGGAAGGTGACATTGCCGGATGCGGACTCTCCCTCGGTCAGGAGTTCGGTCCCAGCCCAGGCGTTGGGAGTGGTGGCCGTGCACGCGGCGTTGCAGCTTGCGGTGAGCCCCACCTCGAGATCCTCGACCAGACCTGAGACCGTAGTGAGCGTCACGATCTCCGATTCCTGCCACTGACCGCTCGTGGCGGACAGGACGGCGCTGCTGCTGACCGTCAGGACCGCCGTGCCGAGGATTTCGCCCGGCTCTTCCTCATTGATTTCCGTATAAGTGACCTGAAGGTCGGTGAGGCAGTAGTCGAGGCGGTTGTAGGTGTACTGACCGGGACTGGTGATGCTGCAGGTGGCCGCATCGGCTCCGGCTGTGGTGTTCGCATGGGTGGTTTGAAGCGCGCTGCCGGAGAGAGGGGTGACCTGCACGCAGGCCGTGGTGGCTCCGGCCAGCCGTGCGGCGGACCCGGCGGGAAGGGTCGAGCACGTCTTGGGCGACGGCGTCAGGGGGCTGGTCAGACTCGGTGTCGGCGTCGGCTTGGCGAGGAGCTCCTGCGGCGTGAACGAGCCGATGAGCTGGCCGTGGGCTGGGATGGACGGTTCTGCCTGCGCGCCGGGTGCGACGCCCAAGGTGATCGCTGCTGCGGCTGCCAGGGATAAGAGTATTGCTAAGAGACGGGGTTTGGGGATCTGCATGAGGCCTTCCGTGGGGCTGCAGCCGTCCGTGGGTTGGACGGCTGCTGAGCATGCATGGTCGTTTTTTGCCTCGTCCGCGTGAGGCGACGTGGTGCGCGGATCTCGCATCGCCGTTGCCGACAGTGCGTCACCGATCACCAGGGTTGGTATGGCCTGGCACGATTGATCGAAAACTCGATCGGACGATGTTGCCCGATCGGTCGCAATAAACTGCCTCAGTGTGCGCTGGCCCGCGCTTTCGAAGGGGGCTGTTTCGGTTTCGTCCGTGGTGCCTGGCGATCCACTGACGGCGAGCGAGAGCTCGCGAACGATCGGGCAAAGGAATGCCGGGCCAGGGCGGCAGAGTTCGATTGCCCACAGTCACATGCACTGTCCTCGACCGTCGCGGACGTCCGTGGCGGGCGGCACGCCCGCATAAGTGGGCCAGGAGCCGCGAACGAGACGGTGGGGAAGCCGGAGAACTCGCCACTGCCGAATATGCGCGCCTACCAGTCAGGCGCTGCCGTTCTCGGATGCCGCCCTATCCGAGCGGTAGCGTGTCCCGGTCCAGCGCCATCCCCACGGGCGCTGGGCTGGGCCTTTGCGTCATCCTCCGGTGCGTGCGGTGATCGCGAGCTTGAGCCAGCGCGAGACGGGTTCGCCTTCTGGCATTGCTGACATGTCGGCGCTGATCCAGCGGGCTTCTGCGAGTTCGGGCGAGAGCGTGAATGCTGCGCTGGTGGGTGTGGCTCGCATGATGGTGAGGGTGTCGTGCTTGCCTTCAAGGGTGGTGGTCACGATGTCCAACACGATGGGAGTGTCGGCGATGGTGAGACCGAGTTCTTCGGCGACCTCTCGGATACCGGCGTTTTCGGGGCTTTCGCGGTCGAGCTTGTAGGCGCCGCCTGGTAGACCCCATCGGGCGCTGTCTGAGTAGGAGTGGCGAACAATCAGGCATAAGGCCGGGTCTTCGGGGTGGATGAGCAGCACCTTGACGCCGAACGTGGCGGGCTTGCGGATTTTCCACCAAGTCCGCAGTCCTGCGCTCACGACTCGCAGTACGGGGGTCGGGAGCTTCACGTATCTCACTGGTCCAGGGTAACGGCCTGGTGAAGCGGGTCGTCGTAGCGCACGCGCAGCATGTGGCGCATGCCGGAGAACGGCGCGCGGGAATGCAGCATGCGGTGGTTGTCGACAATCAGCAGTTCGCCCGCGCTCCACGTGTGTGTATGCGAGTGAGACCGTTACGGCTGCTTCCACGCTCGCGTACGGCGTTGCGTCGGGCAGTCCGCGCGGCCTGGTGATGATTGTGTTGTTCTCGCACGCGGAGCGGAAGCGCAGTACCTGTCCGTACTGTTCGTGTTCAGTGATCAGCGGGTGGTCACATGCTTCGGGCCGGTGTGCTGAGCTGTACCTGATTCGTACGTGTGCGGCGCGTCGGCAACGGCCAGAAGACCTTCCTGCACCCGGACGTCGGCACGATGACGCTGGGCCACGAGGTCATGGAGATCAACCGCACCGACGGCGGGCGCGTCGTCGTCTACACCGCCGAGCCCGGCACCCCGGACTACGACGCGATGGTCCTGCTCGACATGAAGGGCGCCGGAGCCCTGGACGCCGCCACCGAGGCGGCCGTCATCTCCGCCGACGCTCTGACTGAGGAGAAGGCGGAGGCGGAGGTCTCCGCCGACGGGATCTCACCACAGCAGCCCTGAGTCGTCGCCTCCCCCGCGGTCGTCCTCTCCGCCGCGCGGCGCCGGGAGTCGGCAGTGTACTCAGCTTCAGGCCAAGTCCACCCGGGCGCCCTCGCGGGCCACGTCGAGGCTCCCCCCGTATCCACTCGACTCAGCGGCCCGCAGGGCGCGGAGCTCATCGGTGCCGGGCCACAGGTGGGTGAGCAGCAACGACCGCGCGCCCGCCTGCGCGGCCTGGCGCGCCGCCGTCGCCGCGCTGGTCAAATACTCGGCCTCGTCGGGCAGCATGTCCGCTTCCTCGGGGTGCGTCGCCTCTGCGATGAGAACGTCGGCGTCCGCCGCCAGCTCGGCGATCGCCGGGTCGGGACCTGCGTCTCCCGTGTAGGCGAGGACGCTTCCACCCGCCGTGATCCTGAATCCCACGTTCGGCACCCAGTGCGGGAGCCGCCGCGCCTGCACGGAGAACGGACCCACCTCGAAGCCCTTTCCGGCGCCGGGTTCGACCTCACGCAGTTCATACGCTTCGTCGAGCATGCCCGGGCGGTCGAGTGCGAGAACGGCGTCGAGCGCGTGCGGCAGGGCGTAGATCGGCAGGCGCGGCGCCGGACCGGCAACATCCAGGCGACGGGCCCGGAGCAGAGGGTTGAGATCGGCGCAGTGGTCCGGGTGGCCGTGGGTGATCAGCACCGCGTCCACCTCGGCCGCCGCGGCGTACGCCTGGAACTTGGGGAACGTCGCGTACCCGGCGTCGAGCAGCATCCGGAATCCGTCGTGCTCGACCAGGAATCCGCTGCACGCCGCGCCCGCGGCCGGCCAGGCGCCGCAGGATCCGAGAACGGTGATCCTCATGCGCCGAGCCGCTTCTCGAACCAGTGGTCTGCGAAGGCATCGTCGCCGAACTTGGGGATCTCGGCGTATCCGTGCTTGGCGTACAGCGCCCGCGCCTCGACGAGGTCACTGCGTGTGTTGAGACGGATCACGGCAGCGCCGAGGCTCCGGGCCTGCTGCTCGGCCTCGGCCAGCAGGATTCCCGCCCCGCCTTCGCCCCGCGCCTCGGGGGCTACGAACATGCGGGTCAGTTCGAGCGTGTCGGTCTCGAGGCTTCGCAGTCCGACGCAGCCGGCGCACTCGCCGCCGCGGTATGCGAGGAGAAGCAGCCCGGTGGGCGGTGCGAGGTCGTCGCTGTCGTGGCCTTCCCGCAGATGTCTGTCGATCTCCGCGTCGTCGGTGTCACGGCCGTAATATCGGCTGATCATCTCGGCGAGGTAGCGGCGCAGCACCGCGGCGGCCTCGGCCTCGTCTGGCAGGGCGCTGCGTACGCTCCAGCCGGCGCGTGTCCGGTCGGTCTCGCGGGAGTCGATCTCGTGGCTCACAGTCTCATTCTGCCGTTCTTCCGGCTTTTGCGTTCTGTGTTTTCTCCGTGGTGTCTGTCGGCCGGGCGGTGTCGGGCGTACGCTCCGAATGGGGAGTTCGCGGGGACAAGAGGGGTGGGTTCTCATGAAGGTTCACGGCAGGCGATGGCGTGTGCGCGACGCGGTTCTTCCGTTCGGTCTGCTGTTCTTCGCAGGGTTCGTGTTCTTCTCCGTCTGGGGCTGGCGCAGCGCCGGGCCTGCCCAGGCGTTCCAGTCAGAGCGTTGCGCCGCAACCGCACCCGTCACCGCGCCGTGCCGGCTCGAGGGAACGGCCACGGCGACCGGGACGTTCGCGCACTACATGCCGGCGTCGCACGGCGCGACCCTGTACGGCGTAACGTACACCGGGCACGGGCGCGTGCCGAACGCGACGGTCACCTACACCTGGGGGCCGGGACGGTCGCCGCTGCCGAAGAAGGGCGAGCAGCTCAAGGTCACGCTCTGGCAGGGCATGCCGGTCTACCTCAGCTTCGGCACGACGACGGTGACCGTGAACACCCCGCCGGACAAGGAGCCTCCGCTGGTAGCAGGGTTCGCGGACGTCGCGGCGCTGGGTGCGGTCTTCGCTGCGATGATCGGCAGGCCTCTGCCGTGGAGTCGCAAAGCCCTGCTGGCGCTCCGGGTCGTCGACTGGATCTGGATTCCAGGCCTCGCGGCTGGCTTCCTCCTCGTGGTCCTCCACTTCTACGCCGCCGGATTCACCACGATCGACGCGGCCGGCGGGCTGGCCTTCGTCGTCAGTCAGGCGCTGCGCGTACGGCTGGTCTTCTCCTTCTCGCGCGGCAGTACCTCAGTGGGCGACGATCCGAAATCGCCGCCGCCCCCGGGGTTGCGGGCCGAACGCGAGCGGCGGCGGCAACAAGCGAACGGGGCCGGCGGCAGCCGCACCCGCACCGGCGGCTACATCGACAGCTGCCCGGTCGCGCCCTCGGACCAGCACTGGATCGAGTTCGAGCTGACCGTGCTGAACAGCCGGTTCGGCATCGGCGCTCATTCGCATCCGACGATCCTGCCCGCGCCGGACTTCTACCCGGTCGCCTACGACGGTGAGGGACTCGAGGTGCACGAGCTGACCCGGAAGCTGTGCGGGCCGTTGGGCGTCGACATCGAAAAGGTCTGGGTCCGCCTGCTGGAGGAGAGCACCGTCAGAGCCGACGCCGCGCGTGCACGCAACGCGCCTTACTCAGGGCACTTCAGCAAGGAGACCTACGACCCGGAGACCGATCTCTACATCATCGACCTCGACCGTTGGCTGGCCGGCGAACCGCCGGTGCTGACCGCCGTCATCGCCCACGAGCTCGCCCATCTTCGGTTGCACGACGTACGGCACCCTGAGGCGGGCACGGACCGCTTCGAGCAGCAGGCCGACATGCTGGCGATCGCGTGCGGGCTGGGGTTGTTCGGAGCCAACGTCTCCTTCCAGACGCAGAAGAAGCTCACCGGCGCCGGAGCGCTGAGCCTGGGCCGGCTCGACCGGGACATGTACGGGTACGCACTCGCCTGCTACGCCTGGCTGCGCGGTGAACGGGAACCGCAGTGGGCGAAGACGCTCGGGCCGGGCCCGCGCAACCGCTTGGAGCGCGGTCTTCGCTACCTGGCCAGGGCCGCGGACGACGGCGAACTGCCGAGCTTCGCCCGAGCCCGCCGTCGATAGCGGATCCGGCCTGCTGCGGAACGCCGCACCCGGCCTCTGCAGCCGTCCGGCCGCACGCGACCGCCATCGCACCCGTCCGTCGCACTTCCGGCCGCGGCTCTCGATCGCGGGCGGAGGGCGGCGCTATTCTCGCGGCATGGATTCGGCTGAGTGTTATCGCACAGTACGTCGACGCATGACCGAACTGGCGGCCGGCCTGTCCGCTGAGCAGGCGGCGACCACGGTGCCCGCGTGCCCGGCCTGGACGGTCCACGACACCTACGCCCATGTCGTCGGCATCTGCGCGGAGGTGGTCGAGCGCACGTTGACCGGCAAGGCAACGGACGCGGACACGGCCAGGCAGGTCGAGGACCGCGCGGGACTGGGGTTCGGCGAGCTCTGCGCCGAGTGGGAGGAGGCGGGTCCGCGGGCCGAGGAACTGCTCGCCGGGCCCAAGGGCTACCGCTACCACCTGATGGTCCAGGATCTGTGGAACCACGAGCAGGATGTCCTAGGCGCGCTGGGTCTTCCGCAGGCGCGGACCGACGAGACCACGCAGAAGATCTGCGAACTCTTACTCGAGATGTACGCGCGCGGCTGGGCGAAGTACGAGCTGAGTCCGGCGGTCCGGCTGCGCACGCCGTCCGGCGAGCGGGTGATCGGTGTCGGCGAGCCGGTCGCGTCGCTGGACACCACCGAGTTCGAGCTCATCAGGATCATGATCGGGCGCCGGACCCCGGAGGAGATGCGGGCGGCCGGCTGGACCGGGGATCCGTCGGCGGTGCTGGAGCGGCTGCACTTCTTCCCGGCGCCGGAGAAGCCCCTCGCCGAGTGAGCAAGGCTACTGAGTCGAGCCGGGGAGGTTCCGTCAGGTCGCGGTGTTCGAGCGGCGTGCCCGGAACGCCGCGGCCTTGACCCGGCTCTGGCACGGCGCCGAGCAGAACTGGCGCGCCGCGTTGCGCGAGGTGTCCACGTAGACGCGGTCGCAGTGCGGCGCCCGGCACACGCCGAGGCGTCCGGCGAGCTCGCTGCCGACCGCGAGCGCCAGCGCCGTGGCGCAGCCCGCCGTCCATCCGACGCCGTAACTGTCGTCCGAGCCGTGGAAGTGCACCTGCCAGGGTTCGCCGGGGACGCGGTCGAGCTGAGGGCGCGCGCCTGTCTCGCGTAGCAGCCTATTGACGACCTCGGCAGCGTCGTCCACCCTGTCCTCCTCCATCGCCTCGAACACGCCGCGCATCTCCCGACCGGCGTGGGCGAGCAGTTCGGCGCTCTCCCCGGGCAGCTCCTCGGGACGCCTGGCCTGCGCGGCCGCCGGGATGGCCGCCGCCGCGGCCGCGCGCAGTGCCGCGCCGCGCGGGGCGGTGTACGGCTTTCCGCGCCGCTCGCCGTCGGTCAGTTCGTTGACGAACGCGACGGCCGCCTCCAGCAGCAGCTCCACGTGACTATCGAACAGCACTTGACTGGTCACTCTCCCCGGGCCTAGTTTGCATGACTGACGATACCCCGTTCGCCGGTCACCCAGGAGGTCGGCCTTGCGCCCAGCCGCCGCAGCCCGCCGCGTGCCCGGACCGCCGCACGCGCACCAGCACCAGCACCCGCACCCGCACCTGCGCTCGCATCTTCGCCCGCGTCGGCTGCCGGGCCGGGTACGCCTGCTGATCGCGGCGCGCGCGGTCAACCAGCTCGGCGCGTTCTCCCTGGCCTTCCTCACCGTGCTGCTCCACCGCGACCTCGGCGCGAGCCTGGCCGCGGCGGGCGCGATCTCCGCCGCGTTCGGGCTGGCCACCATCCCGAGCCGGTTGCTCGGCGGGCGGCTGGCCGACCGCTGGGGCCGGCGGCGCACCATCCTCGCCGGCCTCACCGGCTGCGCCGCGGCACAGCTCGGCCTCGCCGCGTCGCCCGGACCCGCCGCGGCGGCGGTGTGCGCCGTGCTGCTCGGGCTGGTCTTCGAACTCTACGAACCGCCCAGCCAGGCCACGATCGCCGACGCGGTCGGACCGGCCGAGCGCGCCCCGGCCTACGCGCTGCTCACCACTGCCCTCGCCGTCGGCAACCTCGGCGCCGGACTGATCGCCGACGTCGTCGGCCGCTCGAGCCTGCGCTGGCTGTTCGTCGTCGACGCGGCGTCCTGCCTGGCCTGCGCGCTCGTCGTCCGGCTCGCCCTGCCCGACGATCAGCCCGCCGATCGGCCGGCCGCCGCGGAGCAGAGTGCCCGCGCCGACAGCAACAACGCCAACGATGCCGATGCCGACGGGCCCTCCATCAACCCTTGGCGTGACAGAGCCCTGCTCGCCATGACCGCCGTCGGCACCGTCTTCGCACTTGTCTACATGCTGATGCTCGTCTCGCTCCCGCTGTCGCTGACCCTCGACGGCCTCAACCCGGCCGACGCCGGACTGATCATGGCGGTCTCGACGCTCACGCTCGTACTCGCCCGGCCCGCGCTGCGCACCCGACCGCTCGCCGCACTCTCCCCCGGTGCCGCGTTCGGCGCCGGCTACGCGCTGATGGCCGCCGGGCTCGCCGGATACGCACTCGCCCACACGCTGCCCGCGCTGCTCGCCCCGACCGCGCTCTTCAGCCTCGGCTGCCTGCTGCAGATGGGCCGGGCGTTCGCCGTGGTCAGCGCGCTCGCACCGGCCGGCGCCTCCGCACGCTACCTCGCGGTCTACGGACTGAGCTGGGGCTTCGCCACCGTGCTCGCGCCGCTGCCGGGTACGTGGCTGATCGGCGCCTTCGGGCCGGGCCCGCTCTGGACCGCTATGGCTGGGCTCTGTCTTGCCATGGCCATCTCAGTGCTCGTCGCCGGGCCCCGGTTGACGCCCCGCCCCGCAGTACCCGAGGACGAGCCCGATGACGCGACCGACGAGCCCACGACCTGCGCCGACGCGTCCTCGTCACAACTCCCGCGTCCCGCTCGTCAGTACTGATGAAGGCGGACGATGGGAGAATTCGACCATGAACGAGACGGCACGCACTCAGGAGGCACTCGCGGCCCGGTTCGAGCAGGACCGCGCGCGCCTACGTGCCGTCGCGTTCCGAATGCTCGGCTCGACGGCCGAGGCGGAGGACGCGGTGCAGGAGGCGTGGCTTCGGCTCGCCCGCACCGACACCAGCGAGGTGGCGAACCTCAGCGGCTGGCTCACGACCGTCGTCGCGCGCGTCTGCCTCGACCAGTTGCGCAGCCGCAAAGCGCGCCGCGAAGACCCGGCCGGGGTGCAGTTGGCGGACGAGCCGCTGGTGGAGGCAGCGGACGCGCCGGCGAGCCGGACTCCCGAGGACGAGGCCGTGCTGTCGGATTCGGTCGGGGTCGCGCTGCTCGTGGTGCTCGACACTCTCGCCCCGGCCGAACGGCTCGCCTTCGTGCTGCACGACCTGTTCGGCGTGTCCTTCGAAGAGATCGCCCCGATCGTGGACCGCACCCCTGCCGCCGCGCGGCAGTTGGCCAGCCGGGCCCGGCGCCGGGTGCGCGGCCAGACGCCGGAGGGCGAGGCGGACCGGGCCAGGCGGCACGAGGTGCTCGAGGCGTTCCTCGCCGCAGCCCGCGGCGGCGACTTCGCGGCGCTGCTCACGGTGCTCGACCCGGACGTGGTCTACCGGGCCGACGCGGCGGCCGTGCAGCTGGGCGGACCGGGCGAGCTGCGCGGCGCCGAGGCGGTCGCCGAGCAGTACCTGGGCAAGGCACAGGCGGCCAGGGTGGTCCTGCTCGACGGCGAGTTCGGCGTCCGCGTCAAGATCGAGGGTGTGCTCCTGCTGGTGCTGCAGATCGACTTCCGCGACGGCCGGATCAGTGCGATCGAGGCCGTCGCGGACTCCGCCAGCATCGCCGGCATGGACGTGGAGACGCTGGAGGAATCAGCCGGCTGACGCGGCTTGCAGCAGCGGCATCAGGGCGTTGGTCTCCTCCGGATTGCTGTAGTCGCGGGCGTGCGCGATCAGCCCGTCGACGATCCGCAGGACACTGACGAAGCCGAGGCTGAAGGTCTCGCCGCTCGCGGCGATCCGGCCCTCGACGCGGTACTCGGCGACCACCACCTGCGGGTCGGCGGTCTCGTGCACGGCGACGTCGGTGACCGCCGTGAACGTCCACAGCTGCGCGGTGCCGGCCATGCGCGCCCGCAGCACCTCTCGGCCCTCGGTGGTGGACGGACCGCCGGGGGCCCAGACGTTGACGATCCGCACGTCCGGCGCGTAGAGCTCGGCGAGCTGCTCGCGGCTGCCTTCGACGATCGTGCGGAGCATGAGCTCGACGGTCTCGCGCGGGGTGCGGGCGGGGGAAGCGGACACGCGGTCCTCCTGGGGTAGGGTCTCAGGAATCTGTCGGATCTTGTCACGCGGAAGAACAACGGAACATTGCAGGCAGGCGCGGCGCCGCGCAGGGCCGGTACAGTCGCGAAGCAGCCGGGACTACAATCGGAACGCTGGCCCCGGTTAACTATACGGAACGCGCGCCCCGCTTGTCGAGAGGAACGGAGCACCCGGCTTGACCAGCCAGAACCCCGCGCAGGGAGCGAGCGCCGGACGGGCGCGGCCGCCCCGCGCCGACGCCGTGCGCAACCGGGCGCGGGTCCTCGAGGCGGCGCGCGCGGCCTTCGCCGCGGAGGGCGTGGCCGTGCCGCTGGACGAGATCGCCCGGCGCGCCGGGGTGGGCGCCGGGACCGTCTACCGGCACTTCCCGACCAAGGAGGCGCTGTTCGAGGCGGTGATCGCGGACCAGCTCGCGGCGCTCGCCGCGGACGCGGAGGCGCGGCTGGCCGCAGTGGCGGGCGTGGACCGGCCGGGCGGGGCGGACGCAGGGGAACAGTTCTTCGAGTTCTTCGCCTCGCTGGTCGACGACGGCAGCCGCAAGGCGGATCTCTCCGACGCGCTCACCTCGGCGGGCGTCGGCCTGCGGCAGGAGACGCTGGAGGCGGCGGGCCGGCTGCAGTCGGGGCTGGCCGCACTGCTCGAGCGCGCCCAGCGAGCGGGCGCCGTGCGCGGCGACGTGGACACGGCCGACCTGCACGCCCTCGCCGTCGGCGCACTCGCGGCCGAGCGCAAACGCGCCTCGGGCCCGGACGCGGTGCCAGGCAAGCTGGCCCGGATCATCTGCGAAGGCCTGCGCCCCGAGGCGTAGCGCGCTGGGTACCCGAGGATCCGCGCTCATCCCGGCCGAAGCACATGTGGCCGCTGAGCATGTTTCGGCGGCCGCCGAAACATGCTGGGCGGAGTATGGGAGGCGGAACATGGAAGGACGAAGTCCCCGAAAGGGCACGCCATGACTCGCACCCGTACCGCCGACGCGCAAGCCGCCGGACTCGGCACACCGCCGCGGCCGACACCGGGCCCGGGCTCGAGCGCGTCCACCACCGGCACCGACCTGGCCGCGCTCGCGAGCCTGCTCGCCGACTCGACCAGAGCCGCGTTCTGCCTGGCGCTGCTCGACGGCCGAGCCTGGACCGCGGGCGAGCTGGCCCGCCACGCCGGCGTCGCCGCGTCCACCGCCACCGAGCACCTGCATCTGCTGGTGCACGGCGGACTGCTGACGGAGGAACGCCAGGGCAGGCACCGGTACGTCCGTCTCGCCGGCGAACAGGCGGCGGAGCTGATCGAGCAGCTGGCCCTGTTCGCACCCCGCACCGGCACGCCGTCGCCGACCACCCTGTCTGCGGCCTCGCGCAACAAGGCGCTCGCCCGCGCACGCACCTGCTACGACCACCTGGCCGGCACCCTGGGCGTCTCGATCACGGACGCGATGACCGACAGGGGCCTGATCTCCTGGGACGCCGGCCTGACGATCACGCCCGAAGGCGAGCGCTGGCTGGCCGATCTCGGCATCGCCGTCCCGGCCGGCTCGCGCCGTCCGCCGGTGCGCTCCTGCCTCGATTGGACCGAGCGCCGCCCGCACCTGGCCGGCTCCGTCGGCGCGGCGATCTGTGCGCACGCCTTCGACTCCGGCTGGATCCGCCGCATCGGCAGCGGCCGCGCCGTCGCGGTCACCGAGGACGGCAGTCGAGCCCTGATGTCGGAGCTCGGTCTTTCCCCTGAGGCTGCCGCCTCCTCCTGAGCCGGACGGCGGGCAAGGGCGAGAACGAGGAGCGCCGCACCCCCCGAATGGCGGCGCCTGGTCGGCGCCCGGCACACCGGGTGGCGCCGCCGGCAGGTGGCGGCGCGAGCCCGCGGGCTATCATGGCCACGTCGGCACACCCGGCGTCCCCCAGCATCGCCCCAGGTCGCCGCCGGCCGGCCGGCAGATGGAAGGAGCCCGTGATGAAGGCTGTCGTCTTCGAGGACTTCGGCGGTCCCGAGGTGCTGCACGAAGCAGAGGTCGACGTTCCGGAACCCGGCCCGAAGCAGGTGCGCATCCGGGTGCGCGCCGCCGGGGTGAACCCGATCGACTACAAGATCCGCGCGGGCATGATGCGGCCGAACCTGCCGGCCCGGCTTCCGTCCATCCCGGGCAGCGAGGCGGCCGGCGTGGTCGAGGCCGTCGGCACGGAGGTGACCGCGCTCAAGCCGGGCGACGAGGCGTTCGGCGTCACCCGCGGCGGCGCGTACTGCGAGCAGGCGCTGCTGGCCACATACGCGGCCAAACCGGCCGGGCTGTCCTTCGCCGACGCGGCGGCGCTGCCGATCGCGGGCGAGACCTCCGAGCGGGTGCTGCGACTTCTGGAGGTGAAGGCGGGCGACACGCTGGTGATCCACGGCGCAGCCGGGGCGGTCGGCAGTCTCGCGGTGCAGCTCGCGGTCGGCCGCGGCGCCCGGGTGATCGGCACGGCGGGCTCGGGCAACCAGGAGTACCTCGCCTCCCTCGGCGCCGAGCCCACGCTCTACGGCGACGGCCTGGTGGAACGGGTGCGCGCACTGGCGCCCGGCGGGGTGGACGCGGTGTTCGACGTGGCCGGGCGCGGCGCGCTCGCGGATTCCGTGCAGCTGCGCGGCGGCTCGACCGAGCGCATCGTCACCATCGCCGACTATCAGGGGGCGGAGAAGTTCGGCATCCCGTTCTCCGGCGGCCCCGGCTCGTCGGTCCAGTCCCCCGAGCTGCTCGCCGAGCTGGCCGGGAAGGCGGCGCGCGGCGAGCTGAAGGTGACCGTGTCCACCACCTACCGGCTCGGCGAAGCGTCCGCCGCGCACCGGGACAGCGAGGCGGGACACGGGCGGGGCAAGACCGTCATCCTGGTGGACTGACCGGCAGCCGGGCACACAGACACCTGACACACGGGTACCCGGGCGCCGCACGGATACCCGGGCACAGAGACGTGGGGCCGGATCCCTCGGGATTCCGACCCCACGGCGTGCGTCACGTCAGCAGTCGGTGTCCGGATCGAAGGTGCCCGGCAGCGACTGCACCATCTTCGGCAGACCGAGCGCGAACCAGTAGCTCGACGCGTTGCCCGGGTCGCAGTAGGTCGCGGGCGCGTAGTCGTACCCGGCGATCCAGATCGGTACGCCGAGCGGCAGGCCGCCGGTGATCTTCTGCCACTGCAGCTGCGTCGAGTACACGCCGACCTTCTTGCCCTGCTCCTCGAGCGCGGCGACGGCCGCCACGATCACCAGGGAGTTGAGCTTGGTGTCGCAGACCCAGAAGTTGGCGACGTCGCAGTCCGGACCCGAGGGTTGATGCTCGTGCTCGTCGGGAGCTCCACGTCCAGCCACCACTGCTTGCTGGTGGCGCCCTGCGAGTCGGCGTACTGGACGTCGTCGTACGCGGCGTTGTAGCCCCAGTTGAAGGACTGGCAGGCGTAGTCCGTCGACGTACAGTCGCCGGCAGGACCGTGGTAGGCGTACTCGAGCACGTGCGCGGAGGACCAGCCGACCGGCGAGTCGACCACCATGTACTGGGCGTGCTGCTTGGCGCCCGCCGCCCAGGCGGCCTCCTGCTGCAGGCAGGGGTTCTGGCTGAACGGGTGCCCGTCGTCGACGCCGACGACCGCGATGTCCGAGGCAGGCGGGAGCGCGCCGCCGCACTCCGGCCACGAGATGTCGTAGCCGGTGGCGGGGGTAGCCGAGCCGGTCGCGATGTCCGTGCCGGAGGTGAAGTTCGCGGAGCTGAGCTGTGGAGCCGCGGCCGAGGAGCCGGCCGAGGGGATGTAGCCGACGGAGTCGTCGAGGCTGGACGCGGGCAGGCCGCCGACCTGGTCGGACGGCGTGGTGGTGACGATCGTGCCGAAGCCGGTCGACGGCGTGGCGGCGAGGGCCCCCTGGGCCGGCAGGGCCGCCAGCGCGCAGCCGAGGACCGCACCACGGCCCAGCAGGGACCGCAGTCGCATGTACACCTCCGTGGTGGGTATGTGTTGATTCAGCCCCGAGCATAGGGCTTCATCGAACACAGACGCCGGAGAAGACGGGGCCGGATTCAGTGCCCTGTCGAAAATCGTTGCGGGGCAACGGGACGCGGTGCGGGCGGCGAGTCGCGTGGGCGTGTACCCTAATGCGACCGGCCCGAGGTCCTGCTTGTACGTCTGCGTCTACGCCTACGTCGCAGTGGCCGGCGCCCGAGGAGGGCGGGCGCCGGCCACCGTTGCGCCGACTCGTTAACACATTAACTCGCCGACTCGCTCAACTCACCGCGAACGCGTCGACCAGCAGGTAGGTGCCGGATTCCTTCACCAGCGTGACGGTGTGCGTGCCGTAGGCGAGCTTCTTGCTGGTGAACAGCGTCTGCTGGGCCGCGCGCGTGCTCGACACGGCGTTCACGGTGCCCTGGTCCACGCCGTCGACCAGCACGTCGAAGGTGCCTTCGTCCGAGTACGTCTCGGTGCGGAAGGAGACCTGTGTGCCGGTGAAGGTGAGGGTGGCCGAGGCGCCGTTGGCCGTCGTGTAGTGCACGCCGTCGTCGTAGTCGCCGTAGCCGCGGAATCCGCTGTCCGACCAGCTTCCACTGTAGGCGATGGCGAGGCTGTCGTCGTCCACGACGCCGCCCGTCTTGGCAGGGCCCTGCTCCCTGCTCGGGCCGGCCGCGGCCATGATCTGCTGCGCGGCTGCCGGCCACGCGCCGTTCGTGACGATCGTCGCCTGGCTGAACGTGTCGCCGGTGCCGTTGTCGAAGTAGTTCGCGTCGTCCGAGTAGTTGTCGTGGATGTCGAGGCTGTTGATCGTCGGCGTCCACATGCCGATCCAGTCGGCCCCGCCGAACTCGGCGACGTTGTCGTGCGTGTTCCAGCAGGAACTGCCTTCATCCTGATAGAGCATGTTGTTGGTGCCGTTGCCGTCGGCGACGACGTTGTTTGCCAGGACGCTGGTCTGTCGGCACGGCGCGCTGGCCACGCCGGTGCCCTGGCCCTGACCGCCGTTGGTGTAGACGGGCCCGCCGTCGTGCAGGATGCCCATCACGTTGTGGATGTAGTTGCCGGTGATCTGGTTGCCGCCGGCGTAGTTCGTGCCGTGTCGGCAGGGGTTCGAAAGCCCCTGCTTCGCCTGCAGGCTGCAGTCCGACTGCCATCCCCAGCCCCAGCCGAGCGAGATGCCCGAGTAAGGGGTGTATCCGATGTCGTTGTTGCTGAGCACGGCGCCGCGCGTGTAGCCGGCCCAGATGCCGACGGCGTCGTGGTAGTCCTGTCCAACGTGCGTGATCACGTCCTGGGTTACGGTGTCGCCGTTGGTCATCAGTGCCGGGTCGGTGAGGTAGTAGTCGTCGACCTCGCCGAGCAGCACTCCGCCCGCGGAGAGGTCGGTGATCTGACCGCCGCTGATCGTCGAGTTCTGCGTCCCGTCGGCCAGGTCGATGCCGGCGCCGCCGAGGTGCTCGACGGTGTCATCGGCGAACGTGATGCGCTGGCCGCGGTGGACCTGCAGTGCCGCGGGGATCAATTGCGGGGTGGTGGTGCCGGGCGCCCAGAGCACGCCGGCCTGGTTGTCGATGTAGCCGGTGGTGTCGGGCTGGGTCCAGGTCGTGCCGGTGAAGGTGATCCCGTCGAAGGCGATGTCGTGCACGGGCGCGACCGGCTGCGGGGTGACCGTGAATGCGTTGACGAGCATGTACTGGCCGCCCGTCTTGACCAGCTTCACCGTGTGCGGGCCTTGGGCCAGGCCGCTGATTTCGACGACCGGCTGCTGCGCGACGCGTGTGGCGCTGTAGGCATCGACGGTCTCGGTCTTCACCCCGTCCACGTACACGTCGATGGCGCCCTCGTCCGAGTTCGTCTCGCTCAGCACTTGGATTCCGGTGCCTGTGAAGGAGAACGAGGCCGAGTCGCCGTTCGTGGCCGTGTACTCGACGGCGTTGTCGAGGTCTCCGTAGGGCCGATCGGAGTTCACCGACCATGAGCCTGCGTAACTCGCGCCCGCGGCGTTGTACAGCTGCGGGACGAGGTGTCCGGGGGTACCGGAGGCGTCGACGAGCTCTTGCAGTTGGGGAAGTTCGACGTCTGCGGTGGCCATGTTCTGACCGGGCAGCGGGATGTAGTAGAGGTATCCGGCTGAGCTGTCGAGGTAGAACTGGCCGGGCTGGGTGAGCAGCTGGTAGGCGTTCTCGATCCAGCTGATCCCGTCGAACGCGGGCAGGCCGTTGCCGTTGAACGGGAATGAGGCGTTCGGCACGTTCGTGTTGTTGTTCGCAAAGCACGACGGGTTGACGTTCAGGCTCGAGCCGCCGGACGGGGTCGCGGTGATGCTCGCCAGCGGGCACCGCATCTGCTTCCAGTCGTTGTCGTCGACGATCTGGATCCCGCTCTGCTGCGTGAACGAGGCATAAGAAGGGTCTGCGGTGACGAAGCTGGAGCCCGTCAGTGTGAAACCGGAGGGATTCAGAGCACTGCGAGCGCGCTGGGCGCGCGCGCCGTCGACGAACAGCTGGCTGCTCTGCGTCCTGACCGGGACGGTGGCGCGGTAGACGCCCTTGGCCGGGTCGTACTGCTTCCAGCCGCTGATCCGCTTGGCACCGGTTATCACGGGCTGTTGACCGGGCGCGGCCTGATAGACGACCTGGTGACCGTTCTCGCCGGAGTCCTGCGGGCCGAGCCTGAGGGCGGTGGCGAGCCGGTAGGTGCCGCCGAGCAGATCGACGTCGATGTCGCCGCTCATCGTTGAAGTCAGTGTTCTGACCTTGGCCTGGGCTTCGGTGAGGGCGCACGGGGCGTTCTGGCTGCACGCCGCGCCTTGGCCGTCCGGCGCGACGTAGAAGGTGGTGGGTGTGGCGGGCCGCGGATGGGCGACGGCCGCGGACGCGGAGGTCGGCGCGGAAAGCAGCAGCGCCGCGGCCGCGACGGCGGCCAGCGGGAGCATCCGGCGCGCGCGGCGGCGACATGCGGGTGGTGCGGTGTGGGCGGTGATGGCGGCGGTGGGTAGGGACATGAGCACCTCTGGTATCCAGACAGCGTCGGCCGGTACGAGTATTGCTCGGATGTAAGCATCGAATTCACCGTCGATGCGGCGGGCGAACGCGGCAGAGGCTAGGCGTACATCCGATGTCTGTCAACCGTCCACCGCAGCTGTCACGTGTGGCCGTCGACAGTCTCCGTGCAGGCGGGCGAGCTCGCGGGCGGCCTCGCGGACCAGTACGCGCAGTTCGGCGGGTTCGAGCACTTCGATGCCCCAGCCGAGCTTGAGGATCTCGCCGAGAGCGTGCCTGCCGGCCTCGACCGGGATGACGGCGCGCACCCAGCCCTCGGCGTCCGGCGCGGAGGCGGTCTCGGCGACGGCCTTGAGCACCGCCGCCTCGTACAGGTCCGTCATGCGGTGCAACGCCTCCGGGGAAAGCCGGACGGTGGCTGTGCCGACGAACCGGCGCGCGTCGAAGTCGGCGAGCGAGGCACGCCAGTGCTCGGCGAGGTCGAACCCGGCCGGGCGCTGGAAGGTGCCGCCCTCCTCGGACAGCTCATGGATCTGCGATACGCGGTAGGTGCGGATCGTGCCGGACGCACCCGCCGCGATCAGGTACCAGTTCCCGCCCTTGAGCACGACGCCGAGCGGGTGCAGCACGCGCTCGACCTCGCGCGGTTCGGCCCAGCGGCGGTAGCGGATCCGCAGGACGCGCTCGTCCCACACGGCTGCGGCGACAGCCGTCAGGTACGGCACCGGCTCGGCCTCGCGGTACCAGCCGGGGGCGTCGAGGTGGAAGCGGTTCCGGATCCGGCCGGCGCGGGCGCGCAGCGAGGGCGGCAACGCGGCGTCGAACTTCAGTTGCGCGACCGCGAGCACGGAGCCGAGCCCGAGGTCCGCCGCCGGGCCGGGCAGCGCGGCCAGGGTGAGTGCCTCGGCCTCGTCCCCGTGCAGGCCGGTCAGCCGCGTCCGGTAGCCCTCGACCAGCGCGTATCCGCCCTCGTGCCCCGACTCGCCGTAGACCGGGACGCCGGCGGCGCTGAGCGACTCGATGTCCCGGTAGATGGTGCGCACCGAGACCTCGAGTTCCTCGGCCAGGGCGTGCGCCGTCATCCGGCCGCGGTTCTGCAGCAGCAGGACGATGGACAGCAGTCGGCTCGCGCGCATGCCCGGAGTCTGCCGGACACCACTGACATAAGCTGTCAGGGGATGTGCGCTGTCCTGGGTCGCATGCTTCGACTCCGTGCAGAGCGGCTGCTGATCCCGGCCGCGTTCGTCACCGCCCTCGGCAACAACGTCCAGCTCATCGCGGGAGCGCTGCTCGTGCTGCGCACCGACCGGACGATGCTCTCCGTCGGCTGGCTGTTCATCGCGGTCGCCGCGCCTCAAGTGCTGCTCTCGCCGCTCTTCGGACGCTGGGCGGACCGCTACGACCGCCGCCGGCTGTGGGTCGGCAGCGACCTGACCAGCGCCGTGCTCGCGCTGGCGCTGCCGCTGTGGCTGTGGTGGGGTGGGGCGCCCGGTCCGGGCGTGTACGCGGCGAACCTCGGCCTCGCGATCGTCAGTGCCCTGTTCTTCCCGGCGAGCGCGGCACTGATCAAGGAGCGCGTCCGGCCGGAGCAGCTCTCCCGTTTCAGCGCGAACTACGAGATGGCCACTCAGGCCGGGATGTTCCTGTCGGCGACGGTCGGCGGGTTGTGCGTGCAGGCGTTCGGCGCGGTCCCGCTGCTGCTGATGAACTCCGGAACGTTCGTCTTCTCCGCGGTGTGCGTGCTGGCCGTCTGCCGCGGGCCGGTTGCGGCGTCGTCACTCGCGACCACTGCACACGCCGCCCCCGAAACCGAGCCCACGACGAAGGTGTCAGCACCCTCACCGCGCGCCCGCCTCGGCTGGCTGATCGTGTTGTTCGCGCAG
>Ga0310811_10003330_pt1 | contig 20184 bp, 20 predicted proteins | sample YCmetagenome_FD_207642 | JGI IMG/M metagenome (GOLD analysis project Ga0310811, IMG submission 207642) | Soil microbial communities from experimental microcosm in Duke University, North Carolina, United States - YC | ecosystem: Engineered > Artificial ecosystem > Soil microcosm > Unclassified ...
TCAACGTCGTCTTGCCGTGATCAATATGTCCAATCGTCCCAATGTTCACATGCGGTTTGGAACGATCAAATTTCTCCTTCGCCATTGCTCTCTCCGTCTCGTAGGTTGGCCGACGCGCACGCCGGCGGGTTCAATCAAACTTCCAAACTCGTCTCAGTAGTATGCGTAAATCCGGAAGAACCGCTGCCGCAGCTCAGGAGCAACTCGCTCCAGGCTGGCCAGATAAAACTCACGAATCTGTCCCTGATCGCCATCCGGAAGGCGTTGGTACTCTCCAGCCGTCTGTTTTCCAAGAAGCCCCTTTTGCAGGACCTCTTCAAACTCACGAATGCGAACTCCCTGACGGTCTAGCGACTTGAGGAAATCGGCGACCTTCCCGGTTGAGAATGCCGACTCAATCGCTGTCTTGACCGCACCGAAGGCTGCCGGATCGGCGATCGGAAGTACCGGTTGTTCCTTCAACGTGCTCAACAAAATCTCCTGCAGCTTACCTTCAACACTATGGAGCGGGAGACGGGAATCGAACCCGCGACCAACAGCTTGGAAGGCTGTGACTCTACCACTGAGTTACTCCCGCGCTCTTCGAACTGCCCAAAATCCACGGCAGCCCGGAAATCTGGAGCTGATGATGGGGCTTGAACCCATGACCTCTCCCTTACCAAGGGAGTGCTCTACCACTGAGCTACATCAGCCTTCTTATAAACAAACCTTTCCAACACTTCATCCTATCGCGAACGCAACCATCCGAGCATTACGCGAAAGGCAAAAAAACCTAACAGAAGCCACGTCAGCGAACGATACTTCCCCGGCTCCATCGTCTGCCAGGTTAGAACCGCAAGGAATCCAAGCACCGCCAGCGCTATTACCATTCTTCCGCTGCCGGCAGGGTTCAGATCCACTTTCCCGCGACTCCCTGTCTTTCCAACTACGACATCTACTGCCACTTCCATGAAACTCGTGGTGCACAGGGGAGGATTCGAACCTCCGTAGCGCGTTGCGCGGCAGATTTACAGTCTGCTGCCATTAACCACTCGGCCACCTGTGCACATTCTGCCCTGCCCGTCCATCAGATTCCTTCGATCCATCAGAGCTCACTCCGATCCCAACGTCCGGCCGGGTCATCTGCTTCTCTGAAAGTCTCCGGAGGTCTGTATGGCCAGAACGGCCCGACAGTACAACCAAATCCAATCTCTTCCAAGGCGGAGTGGAATCTGGAGCTGGCGAAGGGATTTGAACCCCCGACCCTCTGATTACAAATCAGATGCTCTACCAGCTGAGCTACGCCAGCCCAAAAAATCAGCCTTGTCTTGCCCCCTGTAAGCTCCGGCTGGCTGACGCGCAGTCGTGCTTTGCGCAGAGTGCGCCGCAGAGCTAACTGTAGCACAGCAGCCGTACGCTCGCAACGGCAGCAGAGACGAGGGTTTAGCTGTTTCCCACAGCCAGTGCCGCAACCGCCGCAGCTCGCTCCCACGGAGCTGCTACCTTCACCGAAGCCATACCGGCGGCCGTCGCCGCGTCGATCCCCATCTGTGCGTCTTCGAAGACCAGGCAATGCTCCGGGGCCACTCCCAGCCGCTCAGCGGCCAGAAGAAACGGTTCCGGGTGAGGCTTGCCGCGCTTGTAATCTCCCGCGCAGACCAGCGTCTCAAACCGGTCGAGCAGTTTCAGTGCAGTAAGCGATGCACATACGGAGTCATGGGTGCTCCCCGAGACCACAGCAAATGGAATCTCACCATGGCGAGCCATGATGTGCTCCACCACTTCAGGAACCGGCTTCATGAGTGGCAGATTGCCGTAAAAGAGTTCTTCCTTACGCCGTTGCAGATCTGCAAGAGGCATCGAGAGACCATTTCGCTCATTCAGCGTAGAAATAATCTCCGCAACCGGCATCCCGCCCCACTCGTAGAACAACTCTTCAGAGAACTCGCAACTCCACTCGGCCAGAACCGTCTTCCATGCGACGTAGTGCAGGGGCATGGAGTCTGCAATCGTACCGTCGCAGTCGAAAAGGTAAGCTTTAAAATCCCCTTCAGGCAGCGTCAACTTCATCTAAAAACATTCTCCTCAACTCTTACCTTGTTCAAAAGAGCCTGCTTATATGATGACAGATACTCATCGCAGGCTTCGTGAAACACCGTGCCGCTTACTGCTACGTCCAACAATCATCAGCACATCCGGAGGGAAGTCTTCCACATGTCGTTTCGCATCCGCTTGGCCATCCTTTCGCTGCTCTTCGTCGGAATTCCATGCCTTGCGCAGACAGCGGAAACGCCAGAGCCCACCGCCGGCCCTCTGACTTCTACTCCTGCTGCTCCTAAAACCCTCACCAACAGTTCCATCGTCCGGATGGTCAGCGCAGGCCTCAGCGACGAACTCATCATTCAGGCCATCGAAGCACAACCCGGTCAGTACGCCACTGACGCAGACTCCCTCGTCGATCTCAAAGACTCCAGCGTCTCCGAGCGCGTCATCACAGCCATGATCAACAAGGGCCGTAAGCGCCTCACCCCTGCTGCCGACCCGCCACCTTCCACTCCAATCTCCGAAGTCTCCGAGATCGGTGCCTATTACAAAGATCACAACGGTTCCTGGCAACCGCTTCAGACCGAGGTCGTCCACATCAAGTCGGGAGGGTGGCTCAAGTCCACAGCCACCCACGGCATCATCAAGCAGGACCGTAACGGTCGCCTCAACGGACGCGAATCGAAGATCGCATTACAGGCTCCCATCGAGATCCTCATTTACGCTGCTCCAAGCGTCGACATCGCTGAGTACGATTTCCTGCGCTTCCGCGTCCACTCCGACAACCGCGAATTCCGTTCCATTACCGGAGGCGTCTTTCATTCCACCGGGGGAGCCGATCGCGACGAAGTCCCCTTTCAACCTGAAAAGATCGGTCAGCGCACGTGGAGGTTTACCGTCGATCGCTCCGTCGGCGGAGGCGAGTTCGGCATCCTTCCGCCTGGTACGGGCAACGTTACAAATGGCGGAAAGATCTACACCTTCGCCATTACCGAATAAGTCTCCCCCATTGCCCTCTTGCGCAGGACAGAGTAGAAAACAGACTGGCATGTCTGATTCCCCGTCGTCCCCCTCTCCCGATGCGTAAGCCCACCCGATACTCCCTGCTGCTTGTCGTAGCGCTTATCGCCGCGCTTATCGTCGCTATCCTTCTGCGAAAGTCGGCGCCCCCCGAGGCCGCGCGTCTTCTGCCGGAATCTGACGCCATCGTCTACGTCAGCCTCAAGCCTTTGCGGCTGGCTACCCACTTCGACCGGACTCCGGTAACTCGTGCACCTGAGTATCAGCAGTTCGTCGATGCCACCGACATCGTCCCTGAGCGCGACCTTGACGCCGCAGCCTTTGCCCTGCATCGCATGGACAACCCTAACGGCCCCAACGGGCCAGTCGGCTACTCCGAAGTCTTTGAGGGACGCTTCGATGGCGAAAAACTTGCTCATTATCTTGACACTATCGCCAGCGAACGCGAAACCTATGCTGGGCATACCGTCTACACCATAGCCATTCACGATGGCGCGATCACACGTCCGCTCCGCGTCACCCAGCTTGGCTACGACTCCATCGCCGTCTCCAACATGCCTACACCGGAGCAGATTCACTCTATCCTCGACCGCCATCGCTCGGCGGCCTCTCCCTTCTCCGGCTCCTCTTTGCTCTCAGCGCGCTATCGCGATGTTCCTTTGCTCTCGACTGCATGGGCCATTGGCCATATCGGGCTTCCCTTCTCCGATCGTGGGTATATCAGCCTCTTCGGTCTACAGCTTCCGCTTCCCGAAGACACGACCTTCGTCGCCAGCCTGCGTTACACCGGCTCGATCCGGTTGCGTATCGAAGAGCTTTCTGCAACCGAGGCAGACGCCGAGCAGGCTGCACAGAAGCTCTCTCTACTCCTCGGTCTGGTCAAATCCATCCAGCAGGTGCAACCACGCAATCAGCAGGATGCCTCATTTCTAAAGATGATCGGCTCCGTCAAAATGGATCACCACAAGGACCGCGCTATCCTGACCGCTACTGTGCCTCTGGATCTGATCCAATCACTTGCAACTTCCTCAAACGCAGTTGCTGCACCCACTACCGGGCCACAATCAACACCATCTGTTGCTCCCTAGTTACGCGCAGAAGCGGGTGAGTTGTCCATCCGCGCTCACCTCGGGATCGACATCCTGAGGACGATGGTTACTGAGATATTCCAGCAGCGCTCGAATGCAGTCCCGGTCGAGTTTGCGTCCGGACAAGCCGTTTAGGATCGGCAGAATCTCTCCGAAGCTCAGTCCGGGGCGATAGGGGCGATCCTCCGAAAGCGCGCCATAAACATCAGCCACGGCAATAATCCGTGACTCGATCGAAAGATCGCTGGCCGTAAGCTGGTTTGGATAGCCGCTGCCATCCAGCTTTTCATGGTGTTCGCCCGCCACAATCGCAATCTCCCGGAAGGGCGCTATCTGTTCGAGAATCTTCCGTGACAGCCCTGGATGCTGTCTCACGATCTTCCACTCTGACTCGGTCAGCCTGGACTTCTTGTCCAAAATCCGATTCGAAATGCTCAGCTTGCCAAGATCATGCAAAAGCGCCGCGCGCCAAACCAGGCGCACACGATCCGCTGAAAGACTCAGGTTCTGCGCGATTCCTCGGGCCAGCTCTGCGACTCCAACGGAATGCCGGAAGGTAAAGTGAGACTTCGCGTCTACGATCTCCGCAAAGGCCTCGCAGATCCGGTCGATCTGATCGTCATCGAGAGGACTGCTTCCCTGCGGGTCCAGATCGAGGACAGCGGTTCGCGTAGCCTCATGGAGATCGACGACACGACAGTGGGTCCACAAAGCATCCTGCTGATCCAGCGTTAGGGCAATCTCGACCAGCTTCGGATCGAACCAGCTTCCGCTCCACTCCCGAAGCGTCTCGATCGCGATCCCTGGATTTCGCCCGATCGAAAACATATCCAGATGCTGCGCAATCGCTCCTACCCGCGCCAGTCGCGGAATCTCAGTGCCACGAAGATGATAGGGATAACCTGATCCATCCCAATGCTCCTCAAGATGCCGGATCGCTTCGGCGGCCCTTGAGCCCATCCCCAGCTTGCTCACAATACTGGCGCCGCGATCGCACCGCAGACCGATCATCTCTTCGTTACCGATATCTTTGAGCAGCAAAGCATAGTAGAGGCTGCTCTTCTCCTCACCCGTAAACCCCGCCGCTTCAGCGATTCGCGTGCCCAGCAAACAGCTGCGCATCGCGTGTCCACTCACGGCGCCGTCGGTAAGTTCCACCGCAAACGACAGTGCCGAGAGCACCTCCGACAGCGAAATTGATTCATTCCCGTTCTGCTTCTCCTGACGAAAGGAGACTGAAGTGTGGTGCATGTTGATCCGTTTTCCGCATGTGCCGCGCTGGGGAGTTATCGGAATCCCGAAAGGCGGATCTTAAAGCTCTCGGAAGACCCACAGGCGACTATATGAGCCCTTGACGATGGACGCCAACTACACAAAAGATGCACTCCAAAAGAGTTTTGCGACTCCATCCCAAAATAAAACCAGCCATCGGGATATTCTCACGTCCTATGGCCGCCGGCGCATCGTCTTCTCAGCCCCATAAAGCTTCAGCAGAGGATGCCGCACCACCGCCCGGAACTCGTACCGTCCCGTCGGCGAAATCCCCGTAAGCTGCTGAGAAAATGTACCCGTATGAGTTACCGTTTGCACCGGCATCGCAATCCAGGGAGCCGTTCGCGAATGAACGTCCTCGCCCTCAATCGAGCGGTACTCGAACCCGACCTCCAGCGACTTGGAATCCCCCATCTCCACCAGATCGGCATCCAGGCGATAACCTCCCGAAGCAGGATCCAGCACCGCGTTTCCCGTCTTCACCTGCGGAGGAACCAATGCCGGCTCAACGTTCGTTATCTTGATCACGATCGGGTTTGGCCATCGCTTATTGTCCTGCAGCCGTTGCGAACGCATCGTATGGATGTGTAAGCCATCGTTCTCCATGCGAAACGTCGTCTCTGGAATCACCTTCGGCGCATACTCCAGAATCTCGCCATTGGCTCCCAGCACACTCACTTTGGTCTGCGCCGTCGCCTTCACCGAATGCAGCACAACGTCCTTCCACTCGCCCATCTTCCACGGCGTAGCCGGATCGACGATCGCATACAGCGCGCTCGAATCCTTCTTCTTCGTAAACCACACATCTTCTTCGTTGGTAATAATCCACGGCCTCACGCCATAGATTGCCTCCGAGTTCACGAACATCCACAGCGCGATCTCGCGCAACCGCTCCTCCTGCTCGATAGCCAGCTCGCCATTTGGCTTCGGCCCCACATTCAGCAGAAGGTTTCCGCCCTTGGCCCGGGTCTCTACCAGCAGGTGAATCAGCTCATGTCCTGACCTCAAATGATCGTTCTGCGGCTGATACTGCCAGGCGTCGCCCATCGTAATGCACGACTCCCACGGCGCATCCACCGGCATCCCCGGAATCGTCTGCTCCGGCGTCATCATCGCTCCGCGAGTCACCACAATATTCGGTTGCAGCTTCCACGCAATCTGCCGCAGCGCTGTCGCCTCGCCATCGAAGAAGATCACATCCACCGGACCATATTTCGTCATCAACTCACGGAGCTGCGCGCTGTCATACTGCAACAGTCCGGGGTTGTGACTCGGCTGAACGTCCTCGATGCCGCGCTGAACCGTCTTGCCATTCTTGTGCAGCCAGTAAAAATCATCGGGCGAAAAGTACAGCCCGGGAGCAATCCCTTGCTCGCGAAACGCCTTCAACACCTCGGCCGTAATATCGCGATGAAACGGCGTATTCATAATGTTGAACGGCGTCGTGGCCGTCGCATACATTCCAAAACCGGAGTGATGCTTTGCCGTAAACACCACATACTTCACTCCCGCCAGACGCGCCAGACGCGCCCACTCCGATGGATCGAACTTCACGGGATCAAAGGTCTTCGGAAGATCGTTGTAGAAACGGTTGGTGTAGTCCTCTGAAGCTCCTACCAGCGAATGGCTGATCGTTACTCCAAGCTGGCTATCCACGCTCCAATGAATGAAGAGCCCAAACCCCTGATCGCGAAACCACTCCACGCGATCGGCCTTGTTCAACGAGCTCGTAAAGTCCGTATTCTCCCCTGCGATCGGTTTGCCCTGTGCCGTCGCCTGCACCGTCAGCGCCAGAGAGAAGCTCGCAACCAGCAAACCTGAGAGACATTGCCGAACCATGGAAAAACCTCAAACAGAAGATGACCGGCGCAAAACATCGCCTCAAAGGCAGAGTGATGACGCTATATACCGGTAGACCCTCACTCTAAATGGTCTTGCCATCTCTGCGTCGATCCGCAACAGGACCCAGTCCTGAACCGCTACATAAGATTCGTATTCCGACGTACAGACAAAAAAGCAAAAGCCCGTAAGATCCGGGCTTTTTTGCTTCATAGGTGCTTGTCTCTATCGATCGAGAGCCGCTGCCTTGGCCGGTCCCGTAGGAACCGAGGCCACCGAAGGAGCTTCATCGCCCAGCTCAGCAAGCGTTACCCGTAGATACTTATGCGGGTTCACTGCAATGTTATGAAGCCGGACCTCGTAATGCACGTGATTTCCACTCGGTCCGCTGACCCGACCGCTGTGTCCCACATAGCCGATAATCTCGCCGCGCGTCACCGTCTGGCCGGCGATCACCGCAAAACCCGACATGTGACCGTAGAGCGTCTCCACACCGTGGCCGTGATCAACGGTCACCTCGCGGCCATATCCGCTTTCGATCTCAGCCGACTTCACCACACCATCGCCGGTCGCACGAATCGGCGTACCGCTCGGTGCCGAGATATCGATTCCCTTGTGGAACTCGCCCTCTCCGGTGCCTAGTACCGGATCCTCGCGCTGTCCAAAGCTGCTCGTAATGGGTCCCATCACCGGCCACAGCGTAGGAGCATAAACCGCCGCCTCCGCCGTTAGTGCCGAGAAACCGCCTAACGATAAGCTGCCGTAGCCAGGATGATTGATTCCACTCAGCGAACGCGCCACTGCTCCGCTCAAAGCCTGGTTCCGCAAGGAATAAAACGCGTCCAGTGATTTGTAATAGCTCTCGTCGGTCAGGCTCGCCGTCTCTTTCAACGGAGCGCTCTCCGTCGCATCGGCCAACTTCCGGGCGTGTGTTTGAGCCGAATGTCCCGTCATTCGACCCACGGGAATCGCCAATTTGCTCGCCGTCAACCCATAGAGCGCAGAAACTTCGCTCGCCAGTGAGCCCAGAGAAGCCGCCTGAATATCCTTCTCGTGAGCTGCCTCTTCCAGACTGGCATAGTCTTTCTGCAAAGCGTTGTGATCCTGACGTAACTGATTGAAGCGCGCCGTCTTGATCAGCATCCGCGAATACGACCCGGCCAGTCCCGTGATCGTGAACAGACCAATCACCGCTGCAGCTACGAAGAGGTATGCATAATGCAACGGAACCGGAACCTTGTTCAGGCTGCCGTCCTCATCGCGGCTTACAAACATGATGTAGTAGCGCTTTTTAAGCTTCAATTCACAATCCGTGCTCAGAGTTTGGCCGCAATTTCGCAGCGCAGAGAGGGGAGCTCCTACAATTCCGATTGGCAAATCAACTTCAGCAATCGCCATTTCGAAATTACAGACTCTCTTGACCGTCCATCGAAGGGTAACAAACCGGCTATTACCATGCAACCGATTTTGGCCCTAAAGCATCTGCAAAAAAATGCATAAACAACCTATATCCCTCATCGGGTGTTAGCGATAAAACTTTACCTTCCATAACCGTTTATGCTCCCAGCATGTCCCCTCGTTCCGCGAAGCCGGTCGGAGAACTCGCACTGATCGATCAGATTCGCCGTACCTTCGCCACAAGGGCAGACATTCATACCTCCGTTGCTCTCGGCATCGGCGACGACTGCGCTATTCTGCGGCCCCCATCCGGTCACGAGATTCTCGTCACGACCGACTTCACCCTCGAAAACCGCCACTTCCGCCGAGACCTTCATCCTGCCGCCTCGACAGGCCACCGCTGCCTCGCCCGCGGACTCAGCGATCTTGCCGCCATGGGAGCTACTCCCTTAGCCGCCTTCCTCTCCCTTGCGCTCCCCGGCCCCCTTCTCCGAACCCGCGATGGTCAACGCTGGATTGACGGATTCTTCCATGGTCTCCGCGCACTCGCACAGCACCACAACACTCCCCTCGCCGGCGGTGACACCTCCGAGTCCCCGGCCGATCTCATCCTCGCCGACATCATCCTCCTCGGCTCCGCTCCAAGAGGCCGCTCTCTCCGACGCTCCGACGCCCAGCCCGGCGATGCCCTCTATGTCACCGGCTCTCTCGGCGGCGCCCACGCCGAGCTCATCACATTGCTTGAAGCCAACCGCCCCTCCCGAGCTAAAGCCTCAACCAACCACCCCCACCTCTTCCCCCAGCCCCGTCTCGCCGTTGGCTCTGACCTTCTGCGTCGAGGACTCGCTCATTCCGCCATCGACCTCAGCGACGGACTCTCTACTGATCTCACTCACCTTTGCGAGTCCTCCCACCTCCGGGCTGAAATAGACGCCATCTCCATCCCGCTTCACCCGCTCACCCGCAGGCTCACCGACGACGAAGCTTTCCATGCCGCCCTCAACGGAGGCGAAGACTACGAACTTCTCTTCTCTGCCTCTCCTCGAAAGCGCATCCCTCACCAGATCGCCGGAGTTCCGATCACTCGCATCGGCACACTGCATCCTCTTCGCAAGAACAAACCGCTCATCACTCTCAACCATCCCACAGGCCCTGTGGAGCTCAAGCCAGCAGGCTGGCAACATTTCTCCTAAGCCCGAAATCCACCACCCTGCGATCTGTCTAAGTCGCTCGCTTCTCCCCCGTACAATCGATTCATGCACGAAGCGACAAAGATTATTCGCTCCACCCTCACTCGCGCAGTTGCAGGCGAACCTCTTCACGCCGGCCCCGTCTTTGCCGCTCCCTACCATGCTCCTGGTGATCCTTCGTCCAACCCCTACACCTACGCCCGTTCGCATAACCCCACCTGGACTCATCTCGAAAAGGCCATCGCCCAAATGGAGTCCGTGGAAGGCTATCGCGCCTCGGCTCTCGTCTTCGCTTCTGGCATGGCCGCCACCGCCGCCGTCTTTGGAGCCATCCTGCGGCCTGGCGACGTCGTCGTCCTCCCGTCGAACGCCTACTATGCAGCCCGCGTCCTCGCCCAGGAATACTTCGCCAAGATGGGCGTACAGATCCGTCTCGCTCCCACTGCGAACAATGCGCAGGGCGAACACCTCGAAGGTGCAAAGCTCCTGTGGATCGAAACTCCCAGCAATCCCACAATGGATGTCTGCGACATCGCTGCTCTCTCCGAAGCTGCACACAAAGCCGGTGCCCTCGTCGCCGTCGACAACACAACACCGACACCGCTAGGCCAACTACCTCTCGCTCTCGGCGCCGACTTCTCCGTTGCCTCCGATACAAAAGCCATGACCGGCCATAGCGATATCCTCCTGGGCCACGTTGCCCTTCGCGATCCCGAGCTGCGTCAGAAGATCGACCAGTGGCGCACCCTTACGGGCGGCGTCCTCGGCCCCATGGAAGCATGGCTTGCTCTCCGCTCCATCGCCACGCTGCCGCTGCGCCTTGAGCGCGCCTGCCAGAACGCACAGCGTATCGCCGAACTCCTCGCCACCCGCTCCGAAGTCGAGCAGGTCCTCTATCCCGGACTACCCACGCATCCCGGCCACGCCATCGCGCAAAAACAGATGCGCTACTTCGGCCCAGTCCTCAGCTTCATCCTGCGCGATAAAACCGCCGCCGAAACCTTCCTCGCCAAATCGCAGCTCCTCACCGACGCCACTAGTTTCGGCGGTATCACCTCCTCCGCCGAGCGTCGCGCCCGTTGGGGAGGCGACCAGATCGCCGACGGCTTCATCCGTCTCAGCGCCGGATGCGAGGACATCGACGATCTCCTTGCGGATATCGCGCAGGCCCTGGACGCAACTCGATGAGCAACTCAGAAACAGCCTTCACTCACAGCTGGACTGCAGAGATCCTCGAGTCCACCCCCCTAATCGCTCCGGCACGGCAGTTCACCTATCCCCAACAGATCGCCGGTGAAGAAGACGCCCTCGCCCGTGGAGCGCTCCAACTTATCGTGCGTCCCGCTGCAGGAGGTTCCTTTCTCGCAACCTGCGCTCTCGGATTCACAGATCCATCCGTACCCACCGGCGTCTTCGCCTGCCCCAACCCGAACGAGCTTTGCGCCGTCGCCGGAGGCTACGCTTACATCCTCGACACGATTCAGCCCGAGCGCTCCGCCCACATTCCCCTTAAGCCCGTCATTGAAGTCCTGCCGATTTCTTCGCACCGGCTCCTCGTCTTCACCGGCTTCCACACCCTCTGCGCCTGGGGCGCAAACGGCAAAGCCTGGCAAACCGGTCGCCTCAGCTGGGAGGGCATCAGTATCACCGGCATCGAAGGCGACAAGCTTCAAGGCACTGGCTGGAACATGCTCACCGACAAAGAGGTCCCCTTCACTGTCGATCTTCACACTGGAAGGCACGAAGGTGGAGGTTACTCCTAAGCGAGCCTGCTCCCACAGTCTTCGCAAAAGCGTGCGGTAGCGGGAGAGACATGTCCACATCCCCCACAGATCTTTGAAACAACGACTGCTGCTCCGCAGGCAGCGCAAAATTTCCCACCGGTCAGGCTAGCTCCACAGGCCGTGCAGTGCGAGGACGATGGAAGTTGGTTAGCGACTTTACTCTGTCCGCTCGATGTCCCCACGATCGCTGGCACAGTTTGCCAGCCGCCATCCGACGGGTTCTCTACATGGAGTTGTGGGGCTTGAGCTCCTGGGTTGATCCGAACTTGAGCATCGGGATTCATATCAATCTCAGAGACATAGTCCGTTCCCAATGCTTTTTCGCGCAGTTGCTCCTGGGTTGCGCTAATCTGCGCCTGGGTGCGCATCGAGATCACTTCCTGCTCGTATTTCGGCGTGCAACCCGTGCATTGAGCTGCACGATCGTTCCAGCAGATCTCAGCACAAACCCACTTGCCGCAGCGCTGGCACCGGCGGAACTTCTGCTTGACCTCAGTCACAGCATTTTGCAAAGCACGATCGTGAGCTGGGCCTCCGATCGCACGCTGAATGTCATAAGCGGAGTTACCCGCCGAACCGAGAAAGCCGCCAAAGATACTTCCTGCAGCCTCCAGAAGCCCTCCGGCAGCGCCAATCATCGAGGGTTCGAAGGATGACATGTAACCGCTGTTGCAATGGTCACAGCGGAATTCAAACTGATAACCACGGTCGGTGGAGTGGTCAGAGTAGTTCCGGACAAACTCAATCATTGCCATTAGATCGGCAGTCTCCTGATAGTGATCAATGCGCTCTTTATTCTCTCAGAAGGTTGATTTCGCGTAAGTCACTCGTTTGGCTTAACTGCAAAGAAACTTAACGCAGCATCGCCCTGCTTCAGTACACGTACTCTTTCAAGCACACCGTACTGTTCACGCAGATCCACCTTGCTGCGATGCTCCGCGATCACTCGAGCATCCTCCGCCAGACCCCCCGCACCACGCGCTCCTAAAAACTCCAGCGTGCGCGCGTACTCTTCTTCAGCTTCATACGGAGGATCCAGAAACACCAGATCCACTTTCTCGTTACGCCGCGCAAGCTCCTCCAGCAACACGGCCACACCACGCCCTTCAAGCAGGTAGCCGCCAGAAATCTTTAACTCCGCAAGATTTTCGCGGATCGCCTTCACGGCTGGTGCAGCGCTCTCCGCAAACCACACAAACTCCGCATCCCGGCTGATCGCCTCAATCCCGACAGCCCCTGAGCCGGCATACAAATCTACGAACCTTGAACCGGCGACCCGTTGTGCAATCACGTTGAACAGCGTCTCGCGAAGACGGTCGCTCGTTGGCCGAGTCTTCATTCCCTTCGGCGCGGCAAGCAACCGTGACCGGAATCTCCCTGCAATTACCCGCATCTCTCTCCCCGCTGCAAGCCAGCGCATACAATGATAAGCATGCGCGCGTGGTCCTTCTCAATTGGCAGGCTTCTCGGTGTGGAGATTCGCATTCACACCTTCTTCCTCCTGTTGCTTGGACTCGCGATCAGCTATTCTTCCGTCTCCGGTTCCACGGGTTCACGGGGCTTTGGACTCTGGCTGCTGCTGCTGCTTGCCGTCATCGTGCGCGAGATCACTCGATCCATCGCCGCCGCCTGGTATGGCCTCGATTTGCGCAGCATCCTGCTTCTCCCCACCGGAGGCCTGCAGCAATATGCCACTCCTGAGGCCACCGAACGCGCTGCCACTCCGGAGATCGGCAAGCGTCTCGGCCTCGTCGGTCCTCTCACCAATCTCCTCTTCGGAATCTTTATAGGCGCGCTCATCCTCACCGTCTCGCCCGAGATCAATCTCTTCGAGCGCCCCTGGCTCACCCCCTCGCGCCTGCTTCGAGCATTCGTCTGGATCAATCTCCTGCTCGCTGCCATCAACCTTCTCCCCGCCGCTCCGCTTGACGGAGGGCGCATCTTCCGTGGCGAGTTCTCGCGGAGCCACGGCGTCATCAAAGGAACCCGCACAGCCGTAGGCCTGGGCCAGATCATCGGTATTCTTCTCGCCATCTCCGGCTGCATTCTTCCGAACATGTGGCTCATCATGATCGGCGGCTTCGTCTTCATCGGAGCTCACATGGACGACTCCAACCTGCTCCTCTCCTCCGAGAACGATCCCGTCCGCATGCGCGATGTCATGCTCACCGACTTCAGCACCCTCTCGGCCTCCGACACCCTTGAAGAGGCTCTGCAGCGCTCTGTCCACACCCTGCAGGATGTCTTCCCCGTCGTGCGCGGCAGCAATCTCGTCGGAGCCGTCTCCCGCCAGGGCATCGTCGAAGCATTACAAGCCGAGGGCAACGGCTACGTGCAGGGCGTCATGACTCGGTCGTTCCAGATTGCGCAGCTCGACGACTCTCTCGTCAAAACCCTGCGCCGCATCATGTCAGGTCAGGGAGCGCAGCTCGTCCCCATCCTCGACGGCGACCGCATCGTCGGCATCATCACCCCGCAGAACCTCGCCCACTCCATGGGCCTGCTCAACGCGCGCCGTCGCCTTCTCCAGCCGGAGCGCACCGAATAGCAATGTCCTCCAGCGATCACGACACCTCGCTTCGCGGCAACCATCCTCCCCTCGCCCCCGGCCTCTATCTCGTCGCCACTCCCATCGGCAATCTCGAAGACATCACCCTCCGCGCCCTGCGCGTCCTGCGCTCTGTCGATCGTATCGCCTGTGAAGATACCCGACAGACCCAGAAGCTCCTCAACCACTTCGGCATCTCCACACCGACCGTGAGTTACCACCTGCATAACGAGGGCCTTCGCGCTGAAGAGCTTCTCACCGAGTTGCAGCAGGGCTCACGCATCGCCGTCGTATCCGACGCCGGAACCCCCGGCATCGCCGACCCCGGCCACGAACTCGTCACCACCGCCATCGCTGCGGGTATTCCTATCTACCCTATTCCTGGAGCTAACGCCGCCATCAACGCCCTCATCGCCAGCGGCCTCTCCACCGAACAATTCACCTTCCACGGCTTCCTTCCCGCAAAAGAAGGTCAACGCCGTACCGCGCTGGAAGAGCTTCCACGCGACCAGTCCACTCGCCTCTTCTACGAAGCCCCGCACCGCATCCTCGATACTCTCGCAGACCTCGAAGCTATCTTCGGCCCCGCGCAGCCCATCGTCATCGCCCGCGAGCTTACCAAGCTTCACGAGGAGTTTCTCCGCGGTCCCGTCAGCGAACTGCGTACCCAACTCGCCTCACGCCCAGTCATTCGCGGAGAGATCGTCCTGCTCCTCTCTCCCACTCCGCAGGAATCCGTAGTACCCACGCGCAGCATCGCTGCGGAGGTCGCTGCCCTCATGCAATCGGAATCGTTGTCGGAAAAAGACGCGCTCAAGCGAGTCGCTCGCGATCGTGGCATCGGCAAGAGCGAAGCTTATCGCGAGCTTCAGCGCGAACAAAACCGCAAGCGCTGATCTACCCTCACTATTATTTTGGAAAACTACTCCCTGCCCTTGACCCGGTCGTACATATAAACGTCGCTGGTCGTCCCTAGGGCTTCGTTATAGAGAGTTATTCCACCGATTGCCTCTTTCAGTTCTTCGGTGAACTCATGCAGCGAACGCAGATGATCTGCCGTCGCCGGAACCTCCACCTTCGCCGTCTTGAAGAACTTCTGGTAACCGCGGTCCAGCAACCTGGCAATCTCACCATTCAGCAAAATTCCTGGCCGGGACAGAATCTCCGGCGTACCGTTAGGAGCCGCAGCGATCTCCGCCGCACACCCGTACTTCCTCACCTGAAAGGCATTCGGCGTCCGCTTTGCACCGTCTTGTGCCGGTGCCACATCAAATCGCTGACTGCCAAGAATGGAAAGGACATCGTTGAAGCTGCGCTGCTGGGACTTTTTCGCGATCAGTGCCATACGTTAGACTCAATCATAACTGTCGCATATCGCAGGCCATGCTTCAATCTGCGATTGCGAAATGCACGGGACCTCATGATAACCACCGTCAAACCGCTCGGCTCGACCCTCCTCGAACGCATCGGCAACACGCCGCTGGTCCGTCTCGACGGACTCACCGTGCACCTCGGTGAAGCGGCCTCCGGAATCCAGATCCTCGGCAAGGCCGAGTGGACCAACCCCGGCGGCTCCGTCAAGGACCGCGCCGCCTCCTCCATCGTCACCGCCGCCCTCCAGCGCGGCCTCATCGGCAATGGAAAAGGTCTTCTCGACGCCACCAGCGGCAACACTGGAATCGCCTATGCGATGCTAGGCGCAGCCCTCGGCTTCCCGGTCACGCTCTGTATGCCCTCCAACGTCTCGCCCGAGCGCAAAAAGTATCTCGCGGCCTACGGCGCCAATATTGTATGGACCAGCCCCGCCGACGGATCCGATGGAGCCATCCGCAAAGCCCGCGAACTGGCCGCCAGCGAACCCGGCCGCTACTACTACGCCGACCAGTACTCCAACGACGAAAACTGGCGCGCCCACTATCGCACCACCGCCAACGAGATCTGGCAGCAGACCGAAGGCCAGGTCACACACTTCGTCGCCGGCCTCGGTACCTCCGGTACCTTCATGGGCACCACGCGCCGCCTCAAGGAGCTCAATCCGGCTATCCGTTGCATCTCCATGCAGCCCGACTCCGCCTTCAACGGCCTCGAGGGCCTCAAGCATATGGCGACCGCCATCGTGCCCAAAATCTACGATCCCGCTCTCGCTGACGCCAACATCGACATGGACACCGAGGTCGCCTACCGAACTGCGCGCAACCTCGCACGGAATCACGGCCTTCTCGTCGGCATCTCTGCCGCAGCTGCTGTGGCTACCGCTATTCAGGTCGCCGAGCAGGAGGCTCGCGCCAACCGCGAAGCCGTCATCGTCACCATCCTCCCCGACTCGGCGGAGAAATACATGAGCGATCGCTTCTGGCAGGAGCAGGACTAAGACTTATGCTGCATATCGACTACACCCACTACGAAGCCCTGCGCGCCCACGGCGAAGAGACCTATCCGCACGAGTGCTGCGGCGTCCTCCTCGGCAAGTCCAACGCCGACGGCAACCATGTCCGCGAAATCGTACGCGCAGGCAACACCCGCACCGACTCTGCCCACAACCGCTACAACATCGCGCCCATCGAACTGGTCAAAATTCAGCGTCAGGCACGCGGTCTTGGCCTCGACATCGTCGGCTTCTACCACTCGCATCCCGATCATCCGGCGCAGTGGTCCCCTACCGACTTTGCTGAAGCCCACTGGATCGGCTGCTCCTACGTCATCACCGCAGTCGAAAAAGGAAAGTCCGCCATCACCAACTCGTTCCTCCTCACCGGAACCAGCGAGGAAGACAAGAAGTTCAGCGATCAGCCCATCGAAATCGAAGTTCAGCCCGTCTCCATCAGCACAAACGGGTAGTTCTCTCAACAGAAAGGTCAGGCATGAACATCCACATCCCAACTCCGCTCCGCGCCTACACCGCAGGAGCCGAGACGGTCAGCGTCCCCGGCGCAACCGTCGCCGAGGTCTTCACCAACCTCACCTCCCAGTACCCGGAACTCAAGCAGCAGCTCTTCAGCAACGAGGGCAAACTCCGCTCGTTCGTCAACGTCTATGTCAACGACGAAGATCTCCGCTACCTGCCTGAAAAAGAAGCCACTACCGTTGCCTCAACCGACGAGCTCACCATCATCCCGTCCATCGCCGGCGGAACTGACCTTATCCCCTCCTGTAGCTGTTGTCCCCTCCTCTAGCTTCACCTCCTGCGCAAAAGAGAATCGTCATTCTGAGCCCCACCAGGCGAAGAATCCCCGTATTTCTTTGCAGGATGCCACCTAGACAGACCCTCCGGCAGAATCAATGCTTTACGGTCACGAGAGGCCCTGAGCCTTTCCGGCATCCCAAGCATCTAGAATTGAGGATAAGGAAAACAAGCATGCCAACAGCCATCGAAGAAGCCGTACAGCTCCCCAAACTCTCCAACGAAGAGATTGCCCGCTACTCCCGCCACCTCATCCTTCCCGAGGTCGGCATGGAAGGTCAGCAGAAGCTGAAGGCCGCAAAGGTCCTCTGCGTCGGCACCGGTGGACTCGGCGCCCCGATGGCGCTCTACCTAGCCGCCGCAGGCGTTGGAACCATTGGCCTCATCGACTTCGACGTCGTTGACGAGAGCAACCTGCAGCGCCAGATCATTCACTCCCAGTCTACCGTCGGAATGCTCAAGGTCGACTCCGCCGAGGTCATGCTCAAGGGCCTCAATAAGAACGTCAACATCGTCAAGCACAACACGATGCTCACCTCGGCCAATGCCCTTGAGATCTTCAAGGACTACGACGTCATCGCCGACGGCACTGACAACTTCCAGACCCGCTACCTCGTCAACGATGCCTGCGTTCTTACCGGAAAGCCCAACGCCTACGGATCCATCTTCCGCTTTGAAGGACAAGCATCCGTCTTCGCTACCGAGGAAGGCCCCTGCTACCGCTGCCTCTACCCGGAGCCGCCACCTCCCGGGCTCGTTCCTTCGTGCGCCGAAGGCGGCGTTCTCGGAATTCTTCCCGGCCTCGTCGGCGTCATTCAGGCTACCGAGGTCATCAAGCTCATCCTTGGCATCGGCGAACCTCTGATTGGACGCCTTCTGCTCGTCGACGCTCTGGGAATGAACTTCCGCACCCTCAAGCTGCGTAAGAACCCCAACTGCCCGGCCTGCGGTACTCACGAGATCAAGGAGCTGATCGACTACGACCAGTTCTGCGGCATCGAAAAACCCACTTCCGTTGGGCCGCTCGAGGTCTCCCGCGACAAGGCTGTTGCCGACGCTCCGGTGGTCGACGGCATCCCGCAGATCTCCGTTCAGGACCTCAAGCGCAAGCTCGACGCAAAGGAGAACATCTTCGTCCTCGACGTTCGCGAGCCGCACGAGTATCAAATCGTCAACATCGGCGCACCGCTCATTCCGCTCGGCACCATCGAAAGCCGTATCGCTGAGCTCGCCGACCGCAAGAACGACGAGATTGTGGTGCACTGCAAGTCCGGAGCCCGTAGCCAGAAGGCCGCACTCGCGCTCAAGGCCGCTGGCTTCACCAACGTCAACAACCTCAGCGGAGGCATCCTCGCCTGGGCCGAAAAGATCGACCCATCTCTGCCAAAGTACTAAACGATCATCAGCCTCACAAAAAAAAACCGGACCTTAGGGTCCGGTTTTCTTATCTCTTTTGCAGGAAGAATCCCTCAACACGCCTTCATCGAATTGAACAACTCCGCATGCGCAGCAAGCTTCTCCTTCACGGTGGCCTCGTTCACTGCCAGCGACCAGTTCCCTTCCTCATGCGTCCCGCCCAGCAGCACACCATCGTGGCGCGAGAACATATACGTATCCTCGAATAACGTCGCGTACGTTACCTCGGGCTGCGGCAAAAGAAACGTAAGCTGCCCGCGCACCGGCACCAACTCCTGATCGCTAAACAAATCCTTCGCCCCAAGCCCAGTGCAGTTAAACACCAGTTTCTCTTCGAGCCCCTGTACCTCTGCCGGCGACTTCATCTCGCGACCCACCACCCTGCCGCCCGCAATCCGAAAGTCCGTAATCAGCGCATTCAGCAGCAGCGGTGGCTCCATAATCATGCCGTCGTACTGCGACGCATATCCAATCCGGAACGGATTCTCCTCCTGCTTCAGCAATCTCCGCTCCGGCAGCAGCGGATCGAGCCCACTTACAATCCTTGGCCTGTCTGGGCTTCGTCTCTCAGGAATCGGCGTGCGCGAAATTGAATAATTCCTCATCCACCGCACCCCATACCTCGCCTCCGTCATAATCTGGTAGCGCTCATACGCATACTTCGCCGCCGCCAGAAACTGATCGGTAAAGCTCTCGCTTATTTTCTGAGAATCGTCATACACCATCGCCGGATACCACTGCCCTCCAGCAATGTTCGAGGTCGTATCCGGGGGCATCGCCTTCGTGTAGATCGTCACTCGAAATCCCGCGTCCTGCACCATGCGCGCTGTCGTCAGTCCCACCACGCCGCACCCCAGCACCGCGACCCGTCCCGTATATCCCTTCAACCCAAGATCGGTCGCCAGCTTCGCCGTGCCCCAGCTCAGCGTTATACCTCCACCGCCATGCCCATAGTTATGAACCACCACCGTATTGCCTACCTGCTCGCGTTCCACACGAAATCCTGAACGACGATGCGGCCTCAATCCCACCACCGTTCGAATGATTCGATCCTCCGACACATGCACCGGAGGAAGATGGCACGCACTCTCCGGCAGATTTACCGGCGCCAGCGCGGCAGGACTTATAGCAGAATTAAAAATCGAAGCATTCTTCCGAGCACATCCGGAAACAGCGGCAGACAAAACAGCAAGGTTTGCAGTGCGCAAAAATCGACGACGGTCCATGCGCCTCCTCAAGCATTTAGGGGTAAAAGATTCTAGGGCACATCAATTCGTATGCGCTTTGTCTCGCAAAAAGAGACCCGGCCTACGGGACAGGCAAGAGAGGGGTCAGTGCGCGCTCGCGAGATACCGTTCGCGGGCCTCGCGTAACTCATCAATAGCACGTCCCTCTAGAGGACGCATCGATCCCAGCTGATGAGCTA
>Ga0310811_10003332_pt1 | contig 20180 bp, 16 predicted proteins | sample YCmetagenome_FD_207642 | JGI IMG/M metagenome (GOLD analysis project Ga0310811, IMG submission 207642) | Soil microbial communities from experimental microcosm in Duke University, North Carolina, United States - YC | ecosystem: Engineered > Artificial ecosystem > Soil microcosm > Unclassified ...
ATTCCGCTGCAAGCACGCCACGATCCGGTTCACGTCCGGAATCTGCTCACCACATAGCCGCCACACATCCGGTGTGCAGGCCATCTGCTGTTCCCAGGTCCCGCGATATTCCTCGGCGAACGCGCCTTGTGCGCCCCCGACCGTCAATAGCAGGCCGGGGATGAAGCCGAGCATGATGCGATGGGCACGCATGTATAATCCTTCCCGCAATTCCGTTGAGGAGCGTTCCAGACTGGCTAATGAATTCGGCGCGGGAAGGTTTTGTGGGACAACAAAACGTGAAGCAGTTCCGACGAACGGACGGGTTCCTTCATACACTCATCAGGCGAAATATCGACTTTGCAAACGTCAAGCAGGAAAAAATTCGACCCCCAAAAATGCGCAGTTTGAGAAGGGCTTCACCAGCTATAAGGATCATCGCGACTATGATACCGTTGAGCTGGGCAAGCTGAGGAATAAACTCTTGTACAGATGGTCGGCGGATCAGGTCGATCCAAAACATCGCTTCGACGAGTGGCGCGAAGTACGCAGCCGCGGCTTGTTCGGTGTCACCGCCGAACTCGAACCGGAACAGCGCGAGACTTTCACCGGCGAATTCACGTTGCAGAAATTCGGTGAGGTCGGCCTGGTCGAGCTCAAGGCTTCGGCCTACCAGGTGACGCGCACCACGCGCGACATCAGCGATGCACCCAGCGACAGCCTCTGCATCTATGAGCAATTGAGTGACGGTGGCCGGTTCGACACCGCCGACGGCTCCGACTTCGCCGTCCGGCGCGGCACGTTCGCGACCAGTTATGCGAACCTGCCCTATCGCACCAGCCCGACCGGTGCCGACGGCTTCCATCTTCGCATCGTCAAGATCCCCGTTTCCGAAATCTGGATGACGGACGGCGGCTTGCGTGATCTCTTTCCAAAGCCTTTTACCGGCGATCCGGTGATCGCGCCCCTGCTTCGATCCTGCTTTGCCGATCTTGTTTCAACCGGCGAATGCATGGAGCCGGAAGCGGCAGTGCGGCTGATCCGAGCGCTGGCGTCGCTGGCGTTGATCGAGCGCGGCACGATCAACCCCGGCAGCGAATTTGCCCGGAAGGCGCTGCGCGTCGGACGGCTGTCGCTCGCCCAGCGCATCATCGCTTCGCAATCGTCCGATCCGAACCTGTCGCCGGCGTCGGTCGCCGCCCAGCTCGGCGTCTCGATCCGGCATCTGCACGCACTGTTCGAGCGGACGGCCATGAGCTTTTCGCAGACACTGACGGCGGCGCGCATCGAGCATAGCCGCAAGCTGCTCGTGGGGGCGCCCGGGCGCGCGATCTCGAGCATCGCCTTTGCCAGCGGCTTCGACAGCATTGCCACGTTCTACCGGGTGTTCCGCGCCACCAGCGGCATGGCCCCCGGCGATTTCCGCGAGGCGGCGGCCGACGGCGCCACGGCGATCTCCGCCGCGAAGTGATTTGCCCGACCCGGGCAAATCACTTCGGTTTACCGGAAGTCATGTCAAGCCCTTCGGCTTGAAATATTCCTCTTCTATTTTTCCGAAGAATGTGATTTATGTCGGCCTGTCCTGCTTCCCACTCAGGAGGGGCGTACCGGCCATTCGCCACGGACGTTGGAAACAGGATGCGATGGACGCGTCGATGTCGCGCGGCGAGCGGCACGGATGCGGACGACGAAACCGTGTGGTCCTGATCCCCCGACGCTGGGATCAACCCCCGGCTCACGCGATGTCGGCCTTGCGGCCGACACGCGGAGAGCCCGGGGGGACGGCGGCTATCAAGCCCGGTACGCCGGGGAGAGCGCGGAATAAGTCGTAAAACCATTGCGCAGGGAGCGCCGGAGTGAACGGCGTGCCTGTGGTGACTAGCTCGTGTGCTTTCTACCTTGCACACGAGGCTACGGGTGCGTTGTGCGCCCGGTGCTCCCTGCTGACTTTCGATGGGCGATGGATGATGCAGAACCCGGGCAGATCGTGCCGCGAGGATGCTGAGTCACATCTCCTCCGCTGTCATTTGCCCCGCAGGTGCAGCATCGCGATCGTAGGGCGGGCAAACCGAAGCGTGCCCACCATTCATTCTCCGAACGATCCACTGATGTCTTTTAGATCACCACCCCAATCTGGCGGCAGCAAACCACGATCGGCAAACCGATGAAAGCTGCTGTGTGGCCAGTCGGCGACCCGGGTCACGTGCCCGTGCATTGGCGTCTGCACGACGGTAATTCGGCATGTTCGCTCATCTCATGCCTGGCATTGGTGGGCACGCGTCGCTTTGCCCACCCTACTTCTTCGCACCGGCAACATCGCTACTTCCTCTTTCCCTTTGCGAATTTCGCGGCCAGGAACTCCGCCAGCACTTCGACGCGGGCGGGGCGCGGGCCGCCGGGCGGGGTGACGAGATGCACGGCGCCTTCGGGCTGCTTCCAGCCTTTGAGAATCACTTCGACCTCGCCGGAAGCGATCGCCTCGCCGACGATGAATTCCGGCAGATCGGCGATGCCGAGTCCCGCGATCAGCGCCGGCATCACGGCCTCGCCATTGTTGACGCGGAGCGGACCGCCCGGTCGTACGCTCGCCTGCTCGCCGGCAGCGTTGGTGTAATGCCAGACGTTCGGCGTGGAGAGGTAGGCGTAGCCGAAGCACTGGTGCTGCGCGAGCTGCATCGGATGCGTCGGCCGACCGTGGCGCTTCAGATAGGAAGGGGCTGCGACCGTAAAGCGCGGCATGCCGCAGAGCCGTCGCGCGATCAGCGAGGAATCCGGCAGCCGCGCGATACGCAATCCCGCATCAAAGCCCTCGCCGATCAAATCGACGGTCGCATCGCTCAGATGCAGGTCGATCGACACTTCCGGGTAGGTTTGCAGGAACTCCGGCAACAGCGGCGCCACGTTCTTCACGCCGAAGCTCATGGGCACCGCGAGCTTGACCAGCCCGCGCGGCACCGCCGATTGCGCCAGCGCCTCGCTCTCCGCGGCCTCGCCGTCCGCGAGCAGCCGCGCCGCACGCTCGGCGAGCTTCTGCCCGGCATCGGTCAACGCCAGCCGGCGCGAGGTGCGGTTGAACAGGCGCGCGCCGAGCCGCTCCTCGAGCCGGCCGACCGCCTTGGAGACGGTCGCCTTCGACAATGCGAGCTCACTCGCCGCGCCAGCAAAGGAGCGCAGCTCCACGACCTTGGCGAAGATCGCGAGCGCCTCGAAGTCCGGAAGTTTTGCCATGGGAGCCCTTAGTGCATTTTTGGAAACAATGAATTTCAATAGTTTCTATTTCTATACCACAGCCGACGGCATATCCAAGGGCCATCGAAATTCAGGTGATGGAGAAATCCAATGACCAACGAACTTTCAAGGAAGCTTTCCGGCAAGGTAGCCCTCGTCACCGGCGGCTCCCGCGGCATCGGCGCGGCGTCTGCCCGCGCCCTCGCCGAGGACGGCGCCGATGTTGCCATCAGCTACGTCGCTTCCCCGGAGAAAGCCGAAGCGGTTGTCGCCGAGCTGAAAACCAGGGACGTCGAGGCTCGCGCCTACAAGGCGGACCAGGCATCGGCCAGCGACGTCGAACAGCTCGTCAAGAACGTCGCCAGGGACTTTGGTCACCTCGACATCCTCGTCAACAATGCCGGCGTCGCCGTCGGTGGTCCGCTTGACAACACGGCCGACACCGCAGCGCTGGCGCGCCAGGATGCCATCAACGTTCATGGCGTGATCGCGGCGATCCGGACGGCGGCGCAAGTGATGGGTGAAGGCGGCCGCATCGTTACGGTCGGCTCGATGCTCGCCGATCGCGCCTCGTTCCCTGGCCTTGCCGACTACACCGCCACCAAGGCCGCGGTCGTCGGCTACACCAAGGGCGCGGCGCGCGACCTCGGCCCGCGCGGCATCACGGTGAACGTGGTGCAGCCCGGCTCGATCGACACCGACATGAACCCGAAGGACGCCGGTGCGTTCGCCGATGCTCAACGCAGCCTGCATGCGCTGCAACGCTTCGGCCGTCCCGAGGAAGTCGCGGCCGGCGTTGCCTTCCTCGCAAGCCCCGGGGCCTCCTTCGTCACCGGCACCGTGCTCAATGTCGATGGCGGCTTTGGCGCCTGATCGAAATCAACTTGAGCCGGACGCATGAGGCGCCCGGCTCCCACTCAAAAGCACCTCAAGCAAGGAAAACTCACATGATCGAATTAAGACCCTTTGCAAAGCTCGGCGGCGCCGACCATGGCTGGCTGAAGGCGAAGCACCACTTTTCCTTCGCCAACTATTACGACCCGAGCAACATGAGCCACGGCGCATTGCGCGTCTGGAACGACGACGAGATCGCGCCGAACAGCGGTTTTCCGGCGCATCCCCACGCCAACATGGAAATCATCACCTATGTCCGTGAAGGTGCGATCACCCACCAGGACTCGCTCGGTAACAAGGGCCGCACCGAGGCCGGCGATGTGCAGGTGATGAGCGCGGGCAGCGGTATCCGCCACTCCGAGTACAATCTCGAGCCGACGCTGACTAGGATCTTCCAGATCTGGATCCAGCCGACGACGCAAGGCGGCCAGCCGACCTGGGGCTCCAAACCGTTCCCCAAGACAAACCGCTCCGGCAAGCTCGTCACCATCGCGAGCGGCATCGAAGGCGACAGCGACGCGCTGCCGATCCGCGCCGATGCGCGGGTGCTCGCCACCACGCTGAAGGCGGGCGAGAGCGCGGAATATGAGGCGAGCAAGACGCGCAACCTCTATCTCGTGCCGGCCGTCGGCAGCGTCGAGGTCAATGGCCTGCGCGTCAACGCCCGCGACGGTGCGGCGATTTCGGATGAAGCCAAGGTAAGGATCACCGCGTTGGAAGATTCCGAACTCGTGCTGGTCGACGCGGCGTAAGGCGCGTTGGCGTCGTTCCGGGGCGCGTCGAAGGACGCGAACCTCAGATGCACAATTGCGCATCGGGGAACCTCGAGATTCCGGGTTCGATGCTTCGCATCGCCCCGGAATGACGCCGACAGCATTCATTCAACATCTCATCATCACCCCCCACGGAGCCATCCATGCCCAAAGTCCTCGTCCTCTACTACTCCGCTTACGGCCACATCGAAGCCATGGCCAATGCCGTCGCCGAAGGCGCGCGTGAAGCCGGCGCAACCGTCGACATCAAGCGCGTACCCGAGCTGGTGCCGGCCGAAGTCGCCAAGGCGTCACATTACAAAGTCGACCAGGCCGCCCCCGTCGCCAAGGTCGAGGACCTCCCCAATTACGACGCGATCATCGTCGGCACCGGCACGCGTTTCGGCCGCATGTCCTCGCAGATGGCGAACTTCCTGGATCAGGCCGGCGGGCTCTGGGCCAAGGGCGCGCTGCACGGCAAGGTCGGCGGCGCCTTCACCTCGACCGCGACCCAGCATGGTGGCCAGGAGACCACGCTGTTCTCGATCATCACCAACCTGTTGCATTTCGGCATGACGGTGGTCGGCTTGAATTACGGCTTTGCCGGACAGATGAGGCTCGACGAGATCACCGGCGGCTCGCCCTATGGCGCCACCACCATCACCGGGGGCGACGGCAGCCGTCAGCCGAGCGCCAGCGAGCTCGCCGGTGCGCGTTATCAAGGACGCGTGATCGCGGAGACTGCCAAAAAGCTGCATGGCTAAGGCGCCGACAGCAGCATGACGTTGCTGCGCGCATGGCTGATACGAGCAGGACGGCATTCTCCGAGGAGAGTGCCGCCCTATCTACACGACCTGGGGATTAAGGACTGCTGTCATGGTCGAACTGCTTTTTATGGCTCAGATCGTACGCAACCCGCTGCAGGCGATGGCGCGGCGTTGGTATTGCAAGAGCCTGTTCCGCGCCACGCGGGGCACGCGCCGATGTGCGGGGTGCACGGCTTCGTGAGGGATTCGTGATAGGCTCGCCGCCTGCACGATCGACTTCGGAGCGCACCCATGCCCTCACATCCGCAGGCTCAATGGCCGGAGCTGCCACTCGCCACCTGGCATGACACCTGTGCGACATTGCAGTTATGGACCCAGATCGTCGGCAAGATCAGGCTGACGCTCACGCCCTGGCTCAACCATTCCTGGCATGTGACGCTCTACGTCACCTCGCGTGGTCTCTCCAGTTCATCGATCCCATACGGCGACCGCAGTTTCGGGATCGAGTTCGATTTCATCGATCATCTCCTGAAGATTTCGACCAGCGACGGCGCAAGCCGCGAGTTCGCCCTTGCCGGCCATTCGGTCGCAAGCTTTTATGCGACCGTGATCGCGGCGCTCGCCGAGCTCGGCATCCGCGTTGAGATCGACGAGACGCCGAACGAGCTGCCTGACCCGATCAAATTCCCGGAAGACACGCAACACGCCTCCTACGATGGCGAGGCGGTGCGCCGCTTTTTCCGAATCCTCGTCAACACGAATCGCGTGTTCAAGCACTTCCGCACCGGCTTTCTCGGCAAGGCGAGCCCGGTGCATTTCTTCTGGGGCAGCTTCGATCTCGCGGTGACGCGATTCTCCGGACGCCGCGCGCCGCGCCATCCAGGCGGCGTTCCGCATCTGCCGGACGATGTGGTTGCGGAGGCCTATTCGCACGAGGTGAGCAGCGCCGGCTTCTGGCCGGGCGGCGGCGCCATCGATTATCCCGCGTTCTATTCCTACGCCTATCCCGAGCCGGACGGATTCCGCGCCGCCAAGGTCCGCCCCGATGCTGCTTTCTTCAGCGAAGCGCTGGGCGAGTTCGTGCTGCCCTATGATGCCGTGCGCAACGCAGCCGATCCCGATCGCGCGCTGCTCGATTTCCTGCAAACCACCTACGAGGCTGCGGCGAACGCGGCGAAATGGGACCGCGCGGCGCTCGAATGTGCGCTGGGCCAACCAGATGTCGTTCGGAAGATCTGACCTGAGGAGATATTTGCGGGCGAGGCGCAATGGCGAGCCGTCTGCCGCGAACGCGCAAACGTTTCGCGCCTCACGTCTCGCCGTCGAACAATGCAGCTTCCGTAAAGGCGAGGTCGCCGAGTTGCGGCGGGTGAGGCCCCTTGACGTATTTGCGCCCGCGCTTTTCCGTGTACCAGCCGACGATCCCCGAAACAGGACCGTTTGCATCAAAGCGAACCAGCAGCCCGCCACGCCGCGCCAGGAAACGTCCGAGATTGCCGGCGAAGCGTTGCAGGTCGGCGATCTGGCGGCAGTAGAGCAGCCGATAGACCGGTACGACGCCTTTCACGTAATGCTTCTGGAAGACGAAGGGATAGGCATCCGCGCCGTCGCGGACGACAAGGCTGAGGCAGCCAAAGCCATCGTGCTGGCGCAGCAGATCGGATTCGTAGTCGTCGAGACCCGCAACCTGCTCTGCGGAAAGCAACTGCACGCTCGCCCCGCGCACGGGCGGCGAGAGCATCAGCGCACCATAGCCCTGCCCCTTGCAGTAAACGGAAAAGCCCTGTGCTTCCACCGTCGACCAGGTATGTGGCGCGGGCGTGATGTTGAAATAGGTGACGTTCTTGTCCTTGATGGCGACCTTGACCATCAGCGGCGCAAAAGCCCGGAACGCCGGTTCGACATACCAGCTCGAAACGTTGCAGCGGACGACCGTCTCCGCACCCGCTCGCACCTCGGAGAACAGCAGGAGAATGACGCCGACCGGCACGCCGCCATTGTCGAGGCAATAGCCGAACGCAGGATAGTTCTGAGGTCGCGGCCGCCTCGCGTGGCGGTCCAGCCCGCGCAGCCAATAATCGATCGAGCGAAAACCGAATCCCTGGTTGAGAAGCCTGGCAACGGCGGCCAGATCAGACTCGCGGATCTCGCGCACTCTCAGCTTCGCAGCTGGCGCTGGCACGTCGCGATGATCGTCCGGTTGCATCGTAATGGCTTCTGTCTCGCGCCGCCGCGCCCTGCGGCCATGATGCCGCCGCATAAAAGGCGGTCGCAATCAATTTGGAACAATTCGGTTAAGAGCAAATTGCGTTCCGGTGACAAGCCGATGCGTAATTTTCCGGGGGCGATCCTCGTGTTTACCTTAATGCGGAGCGATGAAACGCTCGCCCGTTCACGATCTCGGCACGCGGATCATGACCGTTTCATCCTCCTCCAGGCCACCGAGCACGAACTTCCCGCCATTGACCGGGAGGGTCCGGCGCAAACCGTCCCATCCCCATACCTCGATCTTGTGTGCCCAATCCGGCAGCGTGAGCTCCAGCGTGCGCCCCGGCCGGTCGGTCCAGCCGGGCAAATTCTGCCAGACGATGAGCTCGGCGTCGGGCCCCTCGAGCGTGGTCAGCCCGCGCAGCTTGTCGATGGACTTGATCGCCATGTCGCCGGCAAGCCGCAACACCATCCTGAGCATGATGGAGCGCGTATCCGGCGTATATGGATTTTCGGTCGCGGCCATGGCGTATGCCGGGCCATCAACGCGGTCGGTGTCGCCGAGATTCCACGGAAAGGCGAGCACCATGACAGGCGTGTGTCCGTCGTTGCCGACGACGCTGATCTGGTCCCAGAAGGCGCTGAGGAACAGCTTGGCCGCAAGCTTGTGGTCCGACCAGGCGCCGACGCGCGCCACGTTGAACTCGGTGGAATAAAACTTGATGTCCCGGTGCAATCCCATGGCTTGCTTGATGCGGTCGAAGCAGGTCTGCGTCGAAAACTCGCGACCGTTCGTCATCGGATACCATTTGTCATTGTAATAGGTATGAAGATCGATCCCATCGAGCCGGCCGTCCTCGAGGAGATCGGCGATCGCCGGGCCATAGCCCCGCAAGGTCGCGTCGCGATGCGAATTGCAGGTGGCAAATCCGCCGGGGACGACCTTCAGCGCCGGATCGACGCTGTGCACGCCATCGGCAAGCCCCGCCAGCGCGTCATGATAGGCATCGCGCGGAATGCTCTGCTGCACGTCGGGTTCGTTAATCGCCGTGAAGACCGTCGCACCCCAGCCGACGATGCCGTTTTCCCTTGCCCATTCACCATCCGGGCGGAAACGCCTGGCCATCTGCTGTCCGGCGTCAAACCAGTCATGGTACGATCCGATCGGTTGCGGCGGATTGAGCGTCTGGTAGCTGCCTTCGTATTCCAACAGGATGATCGGCGTTATACCGTTATCATGAGCCTCGAGCATTTCAGCATCGAAGTCGTGCGGCGTGGGCTTGCGGTCGAGCGTGCGCCAGCCATAGGAATCCATTCGTCCCATGGTCGCGCCAACCCCATGCAGCGCCGAATAGAGCTGCGCCAGGCGCGCACTGCGCGCCAGATGAGTGACGAGATTGCCGCCGCCAATATGGTCGCGTAGCTGGTCGCCCGCTTGTGCGAAGCCCGCCGCGCCCACCGACAACGAAATGGTTAACGTTAGCGCCTTTATGACGTGGAAATTGGAACGATTTTTCAAAGTTCGGTCCCTAGAAGCTCGGCCCATGGGTTTTCAAATCGTGCAGGTCGTACAGGAATTGAGTACCGCCGGCGGCGTCGAGACCGTAGCCGCCGAGCTCGCACGCGTTTTTACCCGCAGTGGGTTACCGAATGTAGTGCTGGCAAGCACAGTCAGCGAAACTTTCGAAGAAGGCACCAAAATTGAACGGGTTGCGCCGTGGCTGTCGCTGATCCCGACGCGCGGCCTCTTCAGGCATCTCGGGCGCATTCTCGTCGTTCCCATGTTCACCCTCGCCGCGACCCGCGCCATCAAGCGGCGCTATCCCGGCGCGGTCGTCGTCAGCCACGGCGATTCACTCACCGGCGACGTGCTGGTGGTGCATGCCGTGAATGCGGAGAGTCTTCGCGAGAAACGCAACTCCGGCAACTGGCGCTGGCTGTTCAATCCCATGCATTTGTGGGTGAGCCTGCGCGACCGCTGGATGATCGGCGGCCTGCGTTACCGCATGTACGTTGCCGTGTCCTCGCGGGTGGCTGCGGAGCTGGAGCGGATCTATGCGGTGCCCTCCTCGCGGATCCGCGTGATTTCCAACGGCATCGACTTGCAGCGCTTCAGGCGCTCTGCCGACAGCAGGGCTGCGATCCGGCGTCTGTTCAATATTCCGCTCGATGCCAAGCTGCTGCTGTTCGTCGGTCATGAATTTCAGCGCAAGGGGCTCGCGCATGTCATCGGCGCCCTGGACAAGCTTGGCGACGACACCTGGCTGCTCGTGGTCGGCTCCGACAATCCCGCGCCCTACCGCAAGCTCGCGCCGAGGGTTCAGGATCGCGTGATCTTCGCCGGCGCACGCTCGGACCTGCCGCAGCTTTATTCGGCGGCCGACGCCTTCGTGTTGCCGACGGCTTACGAGACCTTCTCGCTGGTCTGCATGGAGGCGATGGCCTGCGCGTTGCCGGTGTTCGCCACTCCCGCCGGCGGGATCGAGGAATATCTGAAGGACGGCATCAACGGCTTCAGGATCAGGATGGATGCCGACGATATCGCAGCCAGGCTTGCCGCGGCGTTCGCCGATCCTGCCCTCATGCAGCGCCTGTGTGACGGCGCGGCCGCGACAGCGAAAATCTACGGCTGGGATCGCGTCGGCGTGCAATATATCGAGCTCTTGAAGGAGATCGAGGCCACCAAGCGCGGCACGGTCGATGAGCCGATCGCGCTGCCGGCGTGACGCGCGAGCGATCGCCGCATCAGGATTTAAGATGGCTCCGGGCAGCCGCCGCGGCCCGGCATGCCGTCTCGATCGCGGTCGCGACCGCTTCATACGTGAAGCGCGCCTGCACATTGCTTCGCGCGGCAAGGCCCTTGGCGCGGACAAGCGCCGTGTCGCTCGCAATTTGATCGAGCAGGCTGCCGAGGGCTTGCGGATCGCGCTCCGGCACGATCCAGCCGCCATCACCGACGACGTCGGGGATGGCGCCACAGGTCGAGCCGATGACCGGCACGCCGCAGGCCTGGGCTTCGATGATCACGCGACCGAACTGCTCGCGCACATCTTTGGTCGTGCGGGTCAGCAGCACCAGTGCATCAAGGCCGCGCAGGAAATTCGCGACATCGGCGGGCGCGCCCCACCCCTGGAAGCTCACGCGTTCGTCAAGGCCAAGCGTCGCGACCCGTTCACGGAGCTTCGCCTCATACGGGCCCTCGCCCATGATACCAAGCGTGACCGGCAGGGTGCTCATCGCCATCGCCTCGAGCGCATCGTCCAATCCCTTTTCCTCGATCAGACGCCCGACATAACCGATCCTGAAGGCACGGTTTGGGCGAGCCTCGGCCGGATTGGCAAGCGGCGCGAAGGTCGTGACATCGACGCCATAGCCGATCGGGGTCACTGGCCCCGCATAACCGCGTGCGCGGACGACCCTGGTGGCATCCGGACTGCGCGACAGCACGTGATCGGTATGCCGCAGCACATATTTGCGTATCGCCTCGAACGGTCGCGGCAGCCGCTTGAGGATATTCTGGTCGACCTCCAGCACGACCGCCGCACGGCGCCGCAGCATCTGCGCCTGCAATGCAACGATACTCCAGGGCTCCTCCCAGAGATGGATCACGTCGGGATCGAGCTGACGCAGCAGACGGCCCAGCTGCGGATAGAAATGCAGATACCAGTTCATCGGGCCGGCATGCGGCAGCCGGATCGGCAGCACGTGAACCGACAAGCCCGTCTCATGCGGCGGCTCGGCGACGATGGTGCGGCCGAACTCCTTCCAGACCGCCGGCACGATCAGGTGCAGCTCGACGTCGTTTTTTGCCGCAAGGTAGGGATAGCGCAGCCGTCCGGCTTCGCTGCTGACCGCCGGATGGGCGATCGAGGCGATCCGCAGCGGGCGACGCTCATACACGTCCGGCGATCCTCGCCGCAATTCCGGTCAGACCCAGCAAATGCATTTCCATCGCGGCAACGCTGCGATGACCGCCGTTGATGGTGTTTCGCGGCAGACTGAAGTGATCCTGGCCGCCACGGACCAGGCCCTTGCGCGTGGTAGCTGCACTCAGGAAACCCGCCTCACGCGCCAGCGCGAAATCGCGCGGACCGCAATCGGCGGAGCGGCCGTAGGGAAATGCGAAGTGCTCGACATTGATCCCGAGCCGTTCGTTCAGCCGCACACGCGCTCCCTCAAGCTCGGCAAGGGCCGCATCCGGCGCAAGCGACGAAATCCGCGGATGAGTGACGGTGTGTGCACCGATCTCGATCAGGGGATCCTTGACGAGCGTCTCCAGCATTTCCCAGGTGATGGCGTGCGTCCAATGCATGGCATTCATATCGACGCGATTTTCCGCGCAGAACGCGGCGTAGTGCCCCGCCGCGTCGGGCCCGTCCCACTTCGCGGCGATGCGCTGATAGGCGGCACGCCGCTCCTCCGGCGTGGAAGACTTGATCACCTCGCCATCGGCCAGAACCTGCTCGCGCTCGAGCAAGGTATATTCCAATCCGATCGGCCAGATCGAAGCGGTGCCGTCCGGGATGCCCGTCGTCACAAACAGCGTGAGCGGCACGTTGTGGCGGCGGAACACCGGCGCGACCAGTTCGAACGTGTCACGGTAGCAATCGTCGACGGAGAAGTTGACGTAGCGGCTATTGTCATTCGCACTCGCCGATCGGCGGAGAGCTTCGCCGATCGTGACGACATCCCATTTCTGCGCCACGAGATGGGCGAGAAACCGGTCAATGAATTCGATGTCGAGGTAGAAATCGCGGTTCGGCAACCTCTCCCAGAGCTCGAGGGAGGCCGCGCGATGAAACGTCAACAGGCAGCCCCGTGGCCCCACCATCCGATCGGCGGCCTGCGCAAGCGGCTGCGTCAGCGCTCTGGCTGCGAGCGTTGCGATCATCCTAATTCTCCCTTCACTTGAAAGGTCTTGCGAAGACGGTCCAGCGCCAAGGGCACCGCAGCCGGCACCAGAACGGCGGCAGCGACGGCGATGCAAGCGAGACAGGCAATTCCGCCGGCGAAGAGGCGCGGCAGCAGGTCAGCGATTGCGCCCTGGATCAGAATGCCGAGCGCCGCCATCAGCAGCGCAGGCATCATTCCGAGCAGGACCAGGCCCAGGATCTTGCGCCGCTCCTCGAGCGCCAACGCGACGCCGACCAGCAGCACGAGGCTTCGACTCGCCTCGGCTAGGCCCAGAAGCAGCATCCCCTCACCGCTCGCGACATGCATGGTCGATGTCACCGCGTTGAAGGCCATGTTGACAAGGTATGCCGTTACAATGACGACGGCGGCGACACCGTTGCGTCCCGCTCCATTGAGCAGGCGGATCAGGATCCAGCCAAGGGTCGCGGCCCAGACCCCGAAGGCGATACCGCGCAACGCATGCGACGTCAGAAGCAGGGCTTCTTCGCCGAACGCACCCCGGAAATAGACCAGCCGGACGATGTCGGTGGAGAATACCAGGAGAAACGCCGTTGCCGGCAACATGAGCGCCAGCAAGGGTCGGAGCAGCGATTCGATCTGGGTGTGGATGTTCTTTGGCGCATGACCTGACAGCACGGCCATGCCGACGGGCTGGCTGATCAACAGCAGCGCGCTTTCCGTAAGCGAGCGGGCATAGTCGAGTGAAGCAACGGCGCCCGTCGTCAATTTGGATGCCGTCAGGCGTTCGACCCAGACATTGGCCTGCTCGGCAAACGGCACGGCCAGGATGACGCGCAGCCGCCGAAAGAACTCGGCGCCGGTTTCCAGAACCAGTTTTGGTGTGACGCCGGTGAAGCTGATGGCGCCGTGGCGCCAGAGGCTGAACAGGCCCCAGGCCGCAAGCACGTTGAATGCAATGGTGAAGGCGCAGGCGAGCGCGTAGGGGTCGCCCGTCAACACCATCAGGCCGATACCAGCGAGCACCGCGACGTTGAGCACGCTGGCGCGAATGTTGGTCAGACGCGCGCGCGCGGTCGCAATCTCGCCGGCAGCCAGCACATTGAGGATCGCCGACGCCGGCATGCCGAGCGACATCATCCGGGTGAATTCAAGAGTGAGACGACGCCCCTCTTCAGAGAATCCACTGACCATCCCATCGATCCACCATTCTCCGAACAGGAGGATGATGCCCGTCAGGATCGTGGCAAGGACCCCGACGACGATGGTAAGCGCACCCAGATGGCGCGGGGCTTCGTTGCGCTCCATGGCCTCCCGATGCATCGGGATCATGATCGCCGGCACGCTCTCGTTCTGCAGGAACGCGAGCGGAATCATCACCGCCGCCATCGCGGCACGAAAGCCGTCCGCGACCAGCGTGGCGCCGAGCACGTGCGCCATCGTCACTTCGCGCGCAAAGCCGAGCAGCTTACTGGCCAGCGCACCGCTGATCAGGACCGCGCTGAAGCGGCGCATGGAAAGGTGTTGAGGACTCATGTCGTGGACCTCGGTGCCAGTCCGGAGCCGAGCAGGACGGCGAAGGTCCAGAAAAAGAAGCCGTTCTCGCCGGAGGTGATGCTGGCCAACGGTAATTGCAGCAGAGCCCCCAACGCCAAGGCGCCGATCACGACCGCTTCGGGCGACGGATCGGTCCAGGTCACGGCAACCGCGTTGCCGATCGCCCAGCACAGCGCGGTCAGGCAGAACCCGCCGATGACGATGCCCATCGCGAGCCAACAGGCGACAACCATGCCATCGACCGGCATGGCGCCGGCTGCACCGACGTCACTGACAGTGAAGCCGCTGCCGAACAACGAGCTGTCCGGCAGGTTCCACAAGGTGACGAATTCTTCCATGCGCTCCTGCGCACTGCCGTCCTGGGAGCCCTCGCTCAACGTCGACAGACGGTCGACGACGACATCCCCAAACGGGGTCAGCAGGACAGCCAGCACGACCGCGATTCCAATGCCCACCAGGATTATTCCGGCGCGGCGCCGCGTGCCCGAGAACAACAGGCAAAACAGAATGCTGACCGCAAGCGAGAGCCAGGCCGTCCGATACAACGAGAGCAGCAGCCCGAGCGCCGCCGGGAGCGCAGGCAGCGCAAGCCACGGGCGCTTCGAGAAGCTGATCAGGAACAGCCCGATGGCTGTGAAGGTCGCGAAGCTTGCCGGCGAATTCATCGTGCCGAAGACCCGCACCTCATAGGGAAGCGGCTGCCCGATCGAGGGGATCGGCGCGTACTGCATCCAGAAGACGTCCCAATCCAGCGGCGCCACATATTGGTAGACGGCGTAGACACCAAGCAGCGGCAGGATGAACGCAAAGGCGGATGTCGCCGCCTCGACCATCTCTTCTCGTTCTGCGCTCACCAAAAGAACCGCCGCATAAAGCAGGGGCGACAGCCATTTCAGCATGCCGGAGGCGGCATTGGTCCAGTCGCCCTGCGCCATCGAGAGCATCCCGGCGTAGACGACCGATGCCGCGACGATGCCGAGCGGCCAGATCCAATGCGACGGCACGGCACGCTGCTCGAGCAGGCGGGGCAAATAAACTGCGGGCACGAGAATCGCGAGCAGCGGACCGATCAGCATCAGACCGAGTTGGTCATAACCGATATGAAGGTCGACCACACGTCGTACCAAGGGCGCGAAAGCAAACAGCACGAGCACGGCCTGTAAGTGCGCCGCCGGGCCGCGTCGCCAGGACAACCAGCCGACGAGCCCGCAAGCGAGCACGAAGACCGGGCGCGACAGGCCTCCAAGCGCAGGCCCCGTGGTAGCCGTGCCGATCAGGATCAACGCAGCCATCAACCAGCCGGGCATGGCCCAGGAGCTTGTCCTCGGCATCGACGAGACGTGCGCGCTCATGCCGCGACCCCCTTCTGGACCTTGCGTATCAGAAGATCGATCGTATCGAGCATGCGCGTGACGCTGTACTCTCCTTGCGCCCGCGCCAGCGCGTATTCGAGCTGGCTCTGTAGCGTAGCGGGCCTTTCGAGCACGGCGGCGATGGCGCGCGCGAGCGCGGCCGGATCGTTGGGTGGAATCAGTGTGCCCGCCCGCCCGCCTTCGAGGATGTCGGGCGCAGCACCGGCATTGGTTGCGATTACCGGCACGCCCGCGAGCATCGCTTCGACCAGGGTCCTTCCGAACGGTTCAGGATCGATCGACGGGTGGACCATGGCGTCCACGGCCATCATCAGCTTCGGCACATCGTTGCGGTGGCCGAGGAAATGCACCCGCTCGGCGAGGCCCCGCGCGAGCACCATCTGCTTCAGCTCGGCGGCATAAGCCTGCTCGCCGAACAGCGCGTCTCCGACGATGATGCAGCCGACATCCGGCAGGCTAGCCAGCGCCTCCAGCAACACATGCTGGCCCTTCCAGCGGGCGAGACGGCTGAACACACCGACCAACGGCCTCATCGGCAGGTCGAGACTGCGTCTTAGTTCGGCGGGGGTGCGAGGCTCAGGCGGCAGCGCGAGACCGTTGGGCACGACCTCGACGAGATCGCGTCGGCCGCCAGCCTCGATGAAGGCCGTGGCGGCCGCCTGTGAAGGAACGATCACCTTGGTCGCGCGCGCGTTCGCCAGCATGACTTGCGTCCGCCGCTGCACGGCACCGAAATGGTCGGGGCTGATGATGTCATGCAGATGCCAGATCAGCGGACGCCTCACGAAGAGCCCGGCAATCGACGCGAGCACAAAGGCCTTTTGCGAATTGGCGTAGACAACCTCATGCGAACGCGCGGCCCGCGCGATTTCGGTCACGATGGCCGCAAGCTTCGTCACAAGCGGAATCGCGGTGAGCCAGGAGCTGTCGCGCCGGAATTGGGACAGGCCCCGACCCCACTTCGAGATGATGAGATTGAGCTTGCGCTCGGCCATGGCCGTGCGAAGCGGTCCATCCTCGAACAGAAAGGCCGACGAGCGACTGCGTCCCTCGACGACGTCGAGGAGGATCAGCTCGGCGCCGCCGATCTGACCGGTGTGGTCTACAAACAGCACGCGTTCCGTCGACATCAGACGGCCCTTGCAGTTGCTTCCGCCCGAATAGGCCGTCCCTGACGCAACGTGCCAGGTGCCGGCTCTGCGAGCGTGGTTGCGATTGCGACACTCCCCGCCCCAAGCGCCTTCACGGCATCGACGGCCGCTGCGGCCCGGTCCTTCAACGTGGCGTCGCCCTTTATGCAGATGAGCACGCTGTCAATGCCGGTAAAGGCGAGGCCTTGCCGCGACGGCAGCGGGCTGTCGATCAGAACGACGTCGTAGCCGCGGAATACGGACAGCAACTGGGCCAGATTCTTTTGCGCCAACTGGTCCGCGGCCTTTGCCGAGGCACCGCCGGCCAACAGCACATCGAGCTTGGGATTGCCGGTTTGGACGACGGCATCGCGCACGGAAATCGCGCCCTTGAGCACGTCGAGCAATCCCGTCTTTGTAGAGATGGAAAGCGCGCGCGCGAACACGGGCCGCTGCAAGTCGCACTCGACCGCCAGCACGCGGCAGCCCATCGCGGCCGCATGATTTGCCAGCGCCAGGGTTGTGAGCGTCCTGCCTTCACCGGGCCCCGGCGAGGTGATGACAATGCGGCGACCGGGCTCGCCCTCACCGATGTGCAAGCCATCCATGAGGATGGCGAGCGACTGGCGAAAACGGCCATTTCCTTCGGCCAGATCCAAGGCCTCTTCCACCGTCAGCGGAAGATGATCCTGCAGGATCGCGCCCACGATCGAAGCCGGCCGCAGCCGCCTCAACGCGGGCAACCGGGCAAGGATCGGGGCGCCGCCTGCCATCGACGACCCCGGTAGGCCGCCGCGCGCCGTCAGCGGCGCGCCGGCCCTGCGCCTGCCCCCGCGGATCGTGGCCGTGGTACTCACCGGCACGGCAACGAAATCCTTGTCGACCAGTCTGGCGGCTTCCATGCCGTTCTCAGGGGGTGAAAATATCTTGTCGGCGAGCAGCGCCGCAGCGATGCCCAGGATCAGCGCCAGCGTGAGGCCCGCGGCCAGGAACGGCACCTTCTTCGGGAAGAAGGGCTTGTTCGGGACCTCGGCGAGACTGACCAGACGCGTGCTGCCGACCATGACGCGGCGCTCGGTCTCGAGCTCGCTCGCCTTCTTGTAGAGCTCGGCATATTGCTGACGCTTGACATCGGTGTCGCGCACCATGCTCTCGATCGAGGCCTCGTCGAGCGTCGCGGAACCGGCGTCCGATTTCGCGGCATCCATCTGTTTCTTCAGCGACGTCACCAGCGCATCGTTGGTATCGAATATCTTCTGCGTACTGGCGGCGATGCTCTTCATTTCATCCACGAGCCGCTGCTGGATCAGCGCCTGCTCATGGGTGAGCGTCACGATCGAGGGATGCCTCGGCCCCAGCGTCGCATTGGCGCTGGCGAGCTGCGCGCTCACGGTCGTAAGCTGCTGCTTGAGGTCGCCGATGGTCCGGCTCTGCAGCACGGAAGGCGCGTCGGTCGGGCCGCGCTGCTGCTCGGCCTTGATTTCCTCCAGCCGCGCCAGCGATTCCGCGCGCGCTGCTTCGGCCGCAGCGAGCTGCTGGCCGATCGTGGTCAGGCGCTCCGAGGTGATCGGCGCGGTAGCGCCGCGCATCAGGCCCTTGTTGCGGCGAAACTGCTGGATCTTGTCGTCGGCCTGACGGATCTGGCCGTCGAGGTCTTGAAGCTCCTTCCAGAGCCAGGAGGTCGCGACCTCGCGGCTGTTGGCGCCCTCATTGCGCTGGTCGTCCAGGAAAGCATTGGTCAGCGCGTTGGCGAGCCTCTGCGCAACGTCCGGAAGCGGCGACTGATAGGAAATGTTGATCACGCGCGAGCGGCCGGCGGAAGCCACCGAATACCGGCTCTCGACATACTCGATGAAGCTGGTCGGATCGGTCGACAGTTTCTGGCACCGTGCGGCCGAGCCGAGCAACAGGCCGCGCTCGCATTCCTCGATTACCGCGGGGATGACGCCGGGCGCCTTCATCACCTGGCGCATCAGGCGCGCCGAACGGATGACGAGGAGCTGGCTCTCGAGGTCGGCCGGATCGCCGATCTTCTGGGCCCAGGCCGGCGACGTATTGGAGACGCCCGGTTCCTGCTCGGCGACGATGACGGAAGCCGTGGCCATGTAGCGCACGGGGAGCAGCACCAGCGCCGCCACCGCCGCGCCGATGATCGCCAGAAACACAGCGAGGAACACGCGCTTCTGGCGCCACAGCCTGTTGAACGCATCCAGACGCGTCAACGGCTCCAGTATGCTCGTGTGCCTCATCGATCACTCTCGAAACACGACGCGCCTCAGGCGATCAAACGCGGCAAGGAGCGGCCGTGCAAATTGGCATGGAAGCGCTCCATCTCTTCGTCGACGGCCTGGACAAGCTGCCTGCGGAAGCGTTCCGCAGAGAAGAAGTTCGCACGCTCGCGACAATCCTGCCGCGAAATCGCGCCCTCGCGCGCAATGAACGACCGCACGCAGTCCACGATCGACTCCGGATCAGCGGACTCGAAGAACATGCCGGTGGAGTAGCGCCCGCTGGTCGCAATCGACTCGCGCGCACCGCCCCGCCCCAGCGCCAGCACCGGCGCGCCTTCGGACTGCGCCTCGACCAGCACGATGCCGAAATCCTCTTCCGCCGCGAATACAAAGGCCCGCGCGGTCGCCATCAAATCGCGCAACTCCACGTCCGGCACGAAGCCGACGAAATTGACGTTTGGTCCCGCCAGCTTCCGCAAGCGCTCCGACTCCGGTCCTTCGCCCGCCACCACCAGATTGAGATCGGGCATGGCGTTGAAGGCGCGCACGATCGGCTCGATGCGCTTGTAGGGGACCAGCCTCGATGCTGCGAGGAAGTGATTGCCGACCGGCAGCGGCGTGGTGCGGCTGGACAACGTGACCGGCGGATAGATCACCGAAGCGTCGCGGCCGTAGATCTTCTTGACGCGCCGCGCGACGAACTGCGAATTGGTGATGATGGCATCCGGGCCGTGCGCGGTGCGGATATCCCACATGCGCATGCGATGCAGAATCGAGCGCGCGATCAGGCCTTTCAGCCCGGTCTCGTAGCCGCTCTCCCTCAAATAGACGTGCTGCAGGTCCCACGCATATCGCATCGGCGAATGAACGTAGGACACGTGAACCTGGTCCGGACCGGTGATGATGCCCTTGGCCACGGCATAGCTCGATGAAATGACGAGGTCGTAGCTCGACAGATCGAACTGCTCGATCGCGATCGGCATCAACGGCAGATAGGAGCGGTGACGCTTGCCGAGCATCGGCATCTTCTGCAGGAAACTGGTGTGCGACTTCTCGAAGCCGAGCTTCTGGCGATCTTCCGGCTTCAACAAATCGAACAGCGTGAAAACATCAGCTTCGGGATAACACTGCAATATTTCGCGAAGTACTTGCTCAGCGCCACCGATGACGTAGAGCCAGTCATGAACAA